>ERZ836441.407-NODE-407-length-50681-cov-4.935330_pt1 | contig 50681 bp, 47 predicted proteins | sample MGYA00519686_ERZ836441 | MGnify/ENA primary metagenome ERZ836441 (study PRJEB31850, sample SAMEA3708800) | human gut metagenome | biome: human gut; feature: human-associated habitat; material: faeces | place: China | collected 2014 ...
GATGAATCTATATATAAGAAAGGCACTGACATATCAAGCCCGATTCCGGAAATTGTGTTGATATCGCCGGAAGCAAAAAGCTTATGCAGTCCGTCTGATAATTCAACTTCTTCAGCTGGATACTCAATCAGGATTGAAAAATACCATTTGCCATCAGGTTCATGTGTAACCGTAACACTTTTTAGTGTGCCGTCTGGCTTAATCGGTCTGTGTATTGAAAGCTCTATCAAGCCGTTAATCTTTGGAAGACGAAGACCTCCATCCTCAATGCGGATATTTTTTCCGACGCGATTTGTCGTATAAGAATCCTTGCACTGATGCTTTTTCTTACGTTTAGGAGCGCCTCTTCCACCGGCAAAATAGTCACTTCTTGCCTTTTCAAGATTTAACTGAACATTTGCCAGTGCCAGGGAATCCCTGTCATTAAGCCATTCCAGACCGGATACATCTTTGTAATCAGCCGGAGTCATAGGTATTGAAATGCCGTACATTTTCCACATCAATTTATAATCTGAGAGCATGCGGTTCCACATAAAACGTGAAGCGCCAATATTCTGGTTTAAGTCTGATGCCTGCTCTTCTGTCGGATGTCCGCAAAACCTGTAAGTAACAAATACGGTATCGCATTTTACGACACGCTTTGAAGAAGACTTCTTACCTGACGGTTTTTTAGAAGGAATTGTAAATCTGCCGTTAATGACATTATAGATGCTGTCAAGGTTCAGTCTCTTACAGATATTTTCAATGCCTGATATGGCAATTTTATTCAGTTTGTTATATGTAATGCAAGATTTTACAAAATCAACCCGTATGGACTTTTTCTTTGCCATATCAAAAACCTCCTGTTTTTTTCTTACATAGTTAATATGCTGAAAAAATCTAAAAGGGGATGATTTTTTGCGAAAAAATTTTAATGAAAATAAAAATTTCTCTACGCCAAAACGTAGAGAAATCAATAAGTCGTAAACGATATTTTTATTTGTTTGTATGTCTAGGCGTTTTCATCTCGGTAATTAAATTACCGAGAATTCCCATTTATCTTCTTAATCCTATCAGCTTACGGCTGCCTTTTTCAACCATAAAAATATCATCAATGACCTTCAGCTCTAATGCTTTTGTTTTTGGCTCTTTTTTCGTTTTCATTTTTTTAATTCCTTTCTTTTTGTTGTTTTTTCTGTACATTTCTAATATGCAGGAATTTGGGAATAAGGAAAACTCAGTTTGGTATGCTCCTCCAGGAATGGCGACAATTAAGAATACATGTGTTTTATTTTCTGTTTTTTTTGTCATATTTATTTGGTAATTATTACCAGAGAGCCTGTGATAACTCGCGCTTCGCGCTCGTTACCAGCACGATTTTGATAACTTGCCGTATCGGCTCGTTACCAGATTAAAAATGATAACTTGCCGTATCGGCTCGTTACCAGATTAAAAATGATAACTCGCCGTATCGGCTCGTTACCAGACTTCAAACGGGGATTCTGGATTCAGACCCACGTGCGAAGTTAAAACCGGAACACTTGACCCGCAGACGACTTTTTGTCGGCCGGGAATTTCCCGTTCTCCGTTGAGCAGCTCTCTTTTCAATTTGAAACAAAGGAGGTGTCAGACATGGCATCAGTAGCAAAATTTAAATTAAACGAAGCACCGCGGCTTCTTGCCCATTGCAGCAGGTCTCAGAAGAATGCCGGTTCACATATACATCAATACAGGTCTGCCATGAATTTCAATATGGCAAAAGACAGACACCAGGGAGTTGGGGATTATCAGTTTGTAAAAGACACAATCAACAAAGATGACGTTAAGCTTTATAAGCGTGATGACGTCAAGGTTGTCTGCAGCTGGGCTGTAACAATGCCAAGGGAGTTATGCCACGAAGAGGTCGGTGTAGACGGTGAAGAATTTTACGTGCCGAATGACAGCAGAGAATGCGAAGAATTCTTCCAGCACGCATATGACTTTTTTAAACAAAAACACGGCGAAAGCAATATCATTTCCGCATATGTACACATGGATGAAAATGTTCCTCACATGCATTTTACTTTCGTTCCAATCGTAGACAACAAAGAACAGGCGCGTGACGGCAAAAAATACAAAGTCTGTGCAAAGGAAGCTCTGCAGGACTGTTATGGGGCAAAGTTCCAGATAGAACTTCAGGATTACATTTCTTCCAAAATGGGAAAAGAACTGAATATGGTCAAAAAAGACACAGTCGATTACGAAAGAAACGTAAAAGAATTAAAAAAGAAAACCCTAAACGACCGCTGTACTTACCTTTCACGTCAGATTGCAAAATCCGAAGAGGAGCTGCAGAGAAAACGCCGGATACTTAACATGGCCGGAGTCCTTGAGGCTACAGAAAAAGATATTGACGACATCAAAACGTCTACATCAAACGGATTTACCGTAATGCGTGAACCGGACTGGCTGCGGATAAAGCCGCTTCTTAAATCATTAAATGCGATGAAAGCAGAACGAAAAGAACTGCTCAAAATGCTGAAAGAATTTGAAGAGGCAAGCACTGCAAAAGAAAACCAGTCATTACGTGATGAGGCCGCATCACTTGCAAAAGAAAATGCAAGGCTTGAAAAAGAGCTGCAGCAGGTGCAGAGGTTTATGGAAAACACTATGATTGACCATAAACCAATCAGCGAGATTTATGAAGAAACAAAACGTGAAGAAGCAGCAAAACACAGAGAGGACTGGATACCGAGCACTTATAATGAAAGGTAAAAAAAGAGAAGCAGAAAGTTCTGCTTCTTTTTTTACCGTGCAACCCCAACAATCGCCAATGCAAATAATGCAGCAATCGCAGCCAGCCAGACAAACCAGATTGGCAGCTTTGCTTTCAGCGGTTCCACTTTCACTGCATGCGGAATCCACAGTGCCATCCAGATGAAGATACTGTCAATCAGTCTCAGCATATTTCCACTTGCTGGGCTTCCCATCATATGCCTTACCCAGACATATCCAACAAGCAGTACATAAACAAGATTTGCAATACTGTACCATTGCTCCACTTCCATATTTATGTCGATAATCTCAACATTTCTGTTACTTTGTTTGTCAGAGCCTGAAACCTTGTTCTTGTTTACGCCAGATTTTTCTGTTGCGTCATCGATGGACGGGAGACCGCGGCCAGCCTCCGGTTGTTCGTTGGTTTGGTGGTTACTGGACATGTACGGGGAGTCATCGTAGGGCGAACGCTCGCCCGTAGTCTGGTAACGAGCCGGTAACGGCGAGTTATCAGAAACCCCGTCCACGCAGCATCGCAGACTACGTCTGCTTCGCTCGTCCAAGACTGGTGATAACTCAGAGCAAAGCTCTTCGTTACCAGATTCGCTTACGCTCAATGAAGGTGAACATAAGTTCACCGAATCATCTATATTATTTTTCATATTTTTTTACCTCTCTTTATCTGTATTATACTACAAATATGCCGGATTTCTGTAAAAAGAAAAAACAGCGCAAATACGCTGTTTTAATACCCTGCCCGCTGAAGGATGTTAATGTATTTTCGCGTCAGATTTTCATTTCCGTCCATCATTGCTTTCAGGACATCTGCTGCAGCAGTGTTCATCACTGCGTTAAACATCGTGCATGCATCGTCTGCCGAAATCTTTTCACGTTCCAGGACTACAATATACAGTTCATGCGCTGTTTCAGGATGCAGTTTTGAAAATGTCTTATGCCAGTTCAGCACGCCATTCCTGCCTCCAATCTTGTGTGCAAAGCAATTAAGTCCGTCATACATTACCGCCATTGCCGGCGTCATTATCCGCTGCGAGTCCCTGCAAAGCATATCATCCTCAACAGTATAAGGTCCAATCATATGTTTTTTCATATTTTTTCTCCTTTCTTTTTACGATTTATACATCCAATATGCCGGATTTAGTAAAAAACGAAAAAAGAATTGAAAAAAGAACATATTTTCGGTATAATGTATACAAAAAGAGGTAACGCAAATGTTGTATACAATTGAAAGTCATTTAGATACCGTGCCAGTTATCGCTTCATTTAGCCGTGACGGCCAGGTTATACCGTTGTATGTACAGCTTGACGGCGAATCTATCCGGGTCTCCTGCCGGTCGTCACAAAAATTCATCGATTACTCTGTATTTCAGTGCGATTACATGCGCGCGTCAGACAACTTAGTGCACTCGTTTGAAATAATATATCTGCACGACAAGCTGCTGTGGGGATTTAAAAGGAAGTAAGCCGGAAAGGATTTTAATGCAGACACACGAGATTTTTTACCCGCCAGACAATAAAAAAGAATACAACGACCAAAACATAATAGAAGCCATTACTTTCATTTCTGACCATATCCATCAGTTTTCATCGATTTGCATCCGGTATGCATGGTATGCTGAAAACTGCACGTTTTACCCGTGGATTAAACTCTCTTCCATTTCCAGCTCTGACTTTGGCATCATCATCCTTCCGGACTACCTACCAGAAGAAGAAAAAGAGGCCAGAAAAGAAATTTTACGGCTGAAAAGAATGATTAAAAAAGCCTTCCCAGATATTCTTGTGACCAGCAATTTAAGGCTTAGCGTAAAGACGTGGAATGAAATGGTGAGAAAGAGAAAAAAAGAGAAAAATGAATAAAGAACAAGACGTAAGGCTAAGTGCAGTGTACAAACTGGTATTCAGCCCTGAGTGCGAAGCTAAAACTGGAATATTTTACCCTTAGACGATTTTTTGTCTGCCCTGGATTTTCCGTTCTACTCTATGTTAAGTTAACATCTGTCACCTGACTGGAACAAGAAAACCGCCCGGATATTTTTTCCGGGCGGCAGCATCAAATCCTGAATACGTTCTTTTCTTTTCCTGCACTTGCATTAAGTGCATACGCTTTTGACATTTCCATGCCATCAGCCTCGGCAATCATGCCATACACGTCTTCCATCTCTTTTTTCTGAAAGATACCTGTATCAAGAAACCTTGCGAGTTCCTCATCCATTGCAGCCAGGATAAGCGCCTGGACGAGTTTTTTTCTGTTTCTTTTTAAGTATTTTTCTGTGACATCATCTCTTGCCTGCTGCCATTCCAGAAATGCCATCGGTAGTTTTTGGTTTGTGTTTTTGCAGTACTGAAAGATGTTTGCAGGTATTGCAGAGCCGGTGCTGTTAAGCGCGTCATTAATACGCGCCAGCTGAGGTTCTGTTATATCTGACGGGATAAAAATTCGGCGTTTTGGTGTCTGGATGCAGTACAGTTCATTTTTTATGGCTTCTTCAAACCCAAAATGGAATGTACATGGCTTTGGCCTGTGTAACGGCATCATTGCGAGTAATGTATTTTTTGGTACGTTTTCACTGTCTAAGACAGCAACCCTTATGCCGGCAAGCTCATTACGCCAATTCCTGCTAAAACCAGTTATTGTTTTCGGAAGCTTTATTGACGCATAAAACGAGTTGTTCAAATCAGGATAATGGTCATTCCATAATTTAACCTTCTTCGTCCCTTCATTGATTTCAATATATCTGTTTTTGCCCTGTATATTACATACAGTGTCAACAACCTCAACACTTCCTGGCAATTTAAGCTCTTCCAGTGCTGTAAGGCCGACGAAACACGTATTTCCAAGTTCCTTGACTCCATTTTCAATCTTTACGGAGCGCAGGTTTACACAGTTTGAAAAAGCGCATGTCCCTATCTTTTTTACTGAACCCGGTATCTCAAGCTCTGTTATTTCACCGTTATTGGCAAATGCATAATCCCCAATTTCAGTAACAGTATCCGGTATCACTACCTTTTTGTTATCTTCACCTGTGCGGTTACATTTGACAATCGTTTTCATATCTTTTGTGTAGATGATATTATCAATAACCGTATACTCATAGTTTTCAGTGTTAAAAATGATATTGCTTCCATGCAGTTTTTCAAATACTGATTTATCAATGTGGTCCCTGCCGTTTAATATGATATTATAGTCATGCATCCAGAACAGAACATTGCTGTATCTGAAGAACACTTCATTGCTGCATCTCACATCAATCGTACTTGTTGAATATATATACATTTCCCCCGCAATAGATGTTGTATCTTCTGGTATAACGAACTTACGGCAGCCATTATTTATGTCAATAAGCATTGTGCCAATCATACGTACCCCGTATTCATCCGGCAGTTTCCTTCTAGGCAGTTTTGTCTGCGAAAACGCATATCTGTCAAATATCTTTACATCTTCGGTATTGGCCACATTGCCGGCGCTGCAGTTTTTTAGCGCTCTACACTCAATGCTGTAAATACCTTTCAAATCAAGTGTTTCGTCTTTTCTGAGACAGAACGAATTTTTTAAACAGATTCTCTCTTTCCCAAAAGAAAACTCTTTTTCTGTCAGCATTGTCCCTGAAGGATACCTGTCGTTACTTGATTTAACCTCCCTTACATTTGGAAATAAACTGTTTGGAACATGAATGCTAATCACAGATTCCCCAATACAGATACGTTTGACCTGCTCATAAACATTACCTTCTGGTATATTTATGATATCAATACCATCACCAAACGTAACTTCTTCAACGCTGTCATCAACGTTGGATATGTTTTTACAGATTCCGTTCCGCATCATATAAGTCACACCATTCTTACATATGGTTGTATATTCAGGTTTTTTCATATTTTTTTCCTTTCTTGTTTGAGTAATAGTTTCATTTGTAATATGCTGGATTTGCCGACAGTAAAAAAAGAACCGCTGCAAAAAACGCAGCGGTCTTTTCTGAAACAAAGAAAGGAATTTCGGCGGCGAATCCGTCTTATGTACAATGGGAGTTTCTCCTCATCTCTTATGTATTCAGTATACCATATTTACCGGCTGGTGCAAATTTTTGTCGGATTTTTTTGTAGCCGCGGGAGGCCTGGCGTTGCCGGCGGCTTTTCGCGGGCCGAATTTTTACAAAAAAATAAGCCGTGCAATGATGCACAGCCAAAGGCCGTCTACGCTGACAAATCCCCTTCTTCCACAATTACAGTTTAACACAAAATATGTCAAATTGCAAGTGATAAGTTATGCGTTCAGTATACCATACTTTCTACCAAATGCAACAGCAAAGCCGCAAAACCTTCCGGCGGCACATCCCCTTATTGCAGCCGGTCTTTTCTGCTTAACCCGGTTCTGCTGCCAGCAAATACATCAGCAAACACAACTGCTCTTCTACCGGCAAAAAAAGAAGCACCGCTTTCGCGTTGCTTCTTGCTTCAGAGCAAAAACTTCGGTTTATATGGGCTGTTCCCAAGCGCCTGCAGCATACACGCATTCATATCAGCCGCATCTGTCCTGAAATTGTTTTCCAGGACAACCTCAACATCTTTCACCTCATACAGGCCAAGCTTCAGGTAATCCATCAGCTTATTTGCGTCTCCAGACTTATAGAATGTCCGGATGATACTTCTGCTATGCATTTTTAATATTTTTTTTGCTTTTTCTTTTATCTCGCTGTCTTCAGTATTACAATACACCTTAATCGCTGCATCGTATGACGCATTAAGCGGGACCTCTGCTGCATCCAGGGCACACATCTGCAGGTCATGCAGCTTCTCACTCAGCGGCTTTTCGGCAATCTGCATTGAAATGTCTTCAAGGAATTTTCCTTTTACATCCTGTTCCATTATCTTTGGGAGGTATACATTCACACCACCAATGCATACCTCAAAAGCGCAGTTACAGCTGGGGTCATAGTAGTCCGAGGCTTCGTCAAGCTGTACGAAATTTCTGACAATCAAAGCCTTAAGTATTGACTCAATATTTGATATGTCGTCGCAGTTTATTACTACTCTTCTGACATTGACGAAGTTATTGTCCAAAAGTGAGACAAGCCTGTACGGAAGCTCTATCTCATTAGCATGACACCGCCCAAAAGCACCATATGCAATCTTAAGCTGGTTATTGCATTTCTGCGGGCGGTTCTGAAACTTCAGGTTTCGGAGAGGGCTCTCGCTGAATGCATGAGCCATAATATCCAGCACCGTATCAGGGATGGTGATATCATCAAGTAAAGGACACATACGAAATGCATATTCGCCAATATGTGTGAGGCCCTCGTTCAGGACGACCTCTTTTAGATTTCTGCAGTTATTAAACGCATAAGAAGTGATTGCCGTTACCGTTTTTGGCAGTATGACTTTTGAAACCTTACTGTTCGTAAACGCATCACAAGCAATCATTTCTGTGCCGTATGTAACCTCTATGGTTCCCTTCTTGTCTGGCGGCGCTGCAATTAGTGTAAGCCTTGTTTTTCCGTTAGGCATTATCTTCTTCTTGTTATACAAAAGTCCGCCTTCTGAATAAAGTTTTGGGTTTTCGGCATCAACTTCAAAATCTGTAACGTGATAGTCCTGAGCATTTTCTATCATTCCTATGATTTTCTGTCTTTCTGTATCGCTTTTTTCGATACGTGCGATTACCTTTTCGCTTTGCTGTATTATTTTCATAAGTTTTTTCCTTTCTTTTTTTGCTTTTATGTATACAATATGCCGGATTTGCAGGCAGTAAAAAAAGCCGCTGCAAATGTGCTGCGACCCTTTTTTAGAAACAAAGAAAGGAATTGCGACGGCGAATCCGCCTTATGTATTGTGAGGCATTCCCTCATCTCTTATGTATTCAGTATACCAGATTTACCGACATATGCAAATTTTTGCCGAGTTTTTTCAGCAGGCAAAAAAAAAGAACAGGCAAATTCTGCCTGTTCTTCTCATCAAATATGGAAATGTTGTTTAGAACGCTTTCCGTCATTCAGATACTGCATGATATACGACTGTAGGACTGTCATGTCCTTCTCTTCTGCTTTATCCAGCAGCTCTTTCAGTGCCATTTTTGACATCAGGCCGGTTTTTACAAGCCTTACCGCAAGCTCCTCCTTATCATACTCAATGAAACGCAATGCTATTTTTTTTGCGTTCTTTTTTAAGTATTCTTTTGCAGATTCTGAGCCGAATTTGTTATATTCAAGAAAAGCCATGTTTTGTTTACATAATGCAGTGTATGCATACTTCCAGATATCTGGGGCTTTTTTTTCGGTATCAGTAAAGAAAGACTCAATACTGCTGAGACCTTCATTAACCGTTAACTGTCTCATATACCGGGGGATATATGCACATCTTTCTCCACACCGCAGCCTCAAAACTGTATCATTTTTCAGGAACGGCCGAAAAGTCTTGATAAATCCTTTACAAACATCTTTTTTAAAAGAAGGCATTATAACTTCCATCATCGTATCGTCGATGCATTCAGTCCTTAAGTATACAACTGATGCCGGCAGCTGCAGGGATTTTATCTTAGTGCCTGAAAACGCCATGGCGCCGATATGTTGCAGCCCCTCATTTAACCTGATGTCTTCCAAGCCTGAATGTAGAAAAGCGTAATCCCCAATTGAGTATACACTCGGCGGGATAACAATGGATGTTAATTTTTTGCACGATTCAAAAGCATTCTCGCCAATAACCTCAATATTACCACCAAGTACCACTGATTCCAGGTCTTTGCATTCTTCAAAAGCATATGCCCCAATCATAGTTACAGAATCAGGAAGAATGAGTGACTTTATATGACAGTTTGCAAAAGCATATTTTCCAATAGTTTTAACACCATCCGGAACCACCACATGCTCTTTTCCTGCCGAGCAGGCAACAAGTTTATTCCCGTTTCTTGTGTATGCGATACCATCAATCTCTTTAAACTCAGGGCTTGATATAGAGAAATTTTTGATATAATGCTTTATAGTACATGTGTGTGCAATTCTGGCCACGTCCTGTTCAAACATAAGTAAATCCGTATCCAGGACAAGTGTTTCTGGAAATCCAAACCGGTAATTTATTTGCTCAATAGTTTCCGGTTTGTGGATTATCAGTTTTTTAATTTTTGAAAAGTCAATATCCGTAGAAAATATTACATTTTTAAATTTATCGTCTGGGATATTGATTTCATCAGCCGTGTAATCAACGCCAAGTATAACATGTCCATATCCAATACTTCTGATGCCATTTTCAAACGCTTTTTTCTCCAGCGCTGAGCCGGCAAATGCTTTTGGCTCGATATTTTGCTTGCTTTTGATATTTTTTCCGCCTGTAACATTAGTACATTCACAGCCTTTAAATGCAAAGTCGTCAATCCCAGCCACATTTCCCAGGTCTATTACCTCATCCATGTCGTGGCAGAATACGTTAACCAGTGATGTAAAGCCATAAGTTCTTCCGATAAGGTATTCACCGGATTCAAACATATGACTATATGACAGCACATATCTCACATTTGGAAAAAGCGTGTTTGGCATCTCAATCCTGAACACCATTTCGTCAATGACAAGTCTTTTTACATCAGGAAAGCTCTTTTTGCTTTCAGCCATACACAAGTCATATTTAAGGGTCAGCTCGTCAACACCGTCTGCAACGTCCATATCAATTACACCTGCGTGCAGGGGAGCACTTGCAATATCGCGGTATACCGTTACGCCAGGCTGCGTCTCTTCTTTTAAAATACCGTCTTCCTGGATATCGTTAAAATCATTTTTTACCATATTTTTCTTTCCTTTCTTGTTTGAATAGTAGTTTCATCTGTAATATGCAGGATTTGTCATGGCAAAAAAAAGAACAGGCAAAATGCCTGTTCTTAGAGTGAATACGGATTTTTTTCCTCAGAAACACTTCCATAATTTTCATGATTTTCATGATTTTCATGATTCAGCTGGTTCAGGATGTAAGCCTGTAATACCGGCATTTCAGCTTCTTTTGCCTTTGGAAGTATCCCCATCAGAACTTTATCCGGCACTAAACCTGTTTTTACCAATTTTGACGCAAGCTCTTCATCGTGCTCAGATGGCCTAACCATCGTGGAAAGAATGTAATAAGAATCCTCTTCTAAGTGTTTTTTGGGGAATTCTGAGCCAAAGTCAAGATATTCAAGAAGCGCCGTCTTTCCCTGGCAAAATAAGCTGCCGGCATACCTCCACATGTTTACACTTTTCAAGTCTGGATTACTGAAAAAATATTTAATCACATCTATTGCCGCAGAACACATTGATGGGATTATATACCTTGGAAGATACAGATATTTTCCATTACAAAATACTTTCAGAATCTTATTGCTTAAGTCAAATGGGCCGGATGTCACAATGCATGCTTTCGCAAAACAATCAGTAAATGCAGACAGTCTGACCTCCTCCGCTTTTGTTCCAATACAGTTATAACCCATATCCTCAATTGATGCCGGGAGGCTTATAGACTTAATATTTGTTCCGGAAAAAGCCTGGCGTCCAAGAAGCAGCAAACCTTCTCGGAGTTCTACTCTTTCAAGACCGCTGTTTGAAAATGCATAATTTTCGATAGCTTTAGTTCCAGCAGGGATATCTATCTCGCTTAAGCTGCGGCATTCAGAAAAAGCACCGGCCTCAATTATGTTAACACTGTTTCCAAGCTTTACCGACTGCAGGCTCCTGCACCCGCAAAATGCTTCTGACCGGATTTCTGTCAGGGAATCAGGAAGCATTACTGATTTCAGCTTACACTTTTTGAATGCATCATATCCGATTATCTCAGTTCCTTCCGGTATTGTAACATGTTCCAGTTCCATAGAGCAGGCAACAACTACTTTTCCATCTTTTGAGTATATAACACCATCAATTTCTTTATAAGCATAATTTAAAATTGAAAAGTATTTGAGATACGAAACTGCATAAGCTCTCCTGTGTGCAACTTCTCTTACCTCTTCCCCCGACAGCGTTTCGTCTGTATCAAGAATGAGTATTTCAGGTAAACCAGTATCGGAGCCTACCTGCATGGCTGTAGAGTATCTGTGTACAATAAGTTTTTTAATTCCAGAGAGATTAACTCCTGGCAAAAATATAGCCTTTCTACAGTCCGCATCCGGGATAATAACTTCACCTGCTGTTTTGTCAATGTCAATCACGATATTATTTGCCATCTTAACACCATTTACAAATGGCAGCTGTTCAAATGCAGAGCCTGCAAATGAGTCAGGTTCTATATCATCACTAAAAAGTACATTGATTCCATCCGTCATATTAGTGCTTTCGCATCCGGAAAATGCTCCGTTCTTGATTGCAAGCACTCCATCGGTCTCTATTGCTTCGCCAGGTTTTTTACAAAACGTGTTCAGCAATATATTAGAGATGCTGAAACCCGTCTGGATAAGGCAGCTTCCAGTTTTGAACCGGGCGTTTTCTGACTCTACCCATTTCACATTTGGAAACAGGCTGTTCGGAATGCTGATTTCAAATACATTACTTTTAATAATCAGCTTTTCAACATTCGGAAAGCTCTTTTTACTGTCTTTCATCAGTAGGTCACACCAAATTTCCACTTCTTTGAGCCGGCTGTCAACATCAATATCAACCGCGTCAGTATCTCCAAAACCTTTTGCAACATTACGGTAAAAGATAACACCTTTTTGTATTTCTTTTGGATATAATTTTTCGTTTTCCATTTTTCAATTCCTTTCTTTTTTTTCTTTCTGCATTTAATATGTCGGAATTTCCGACAAAACGAAAAAAAGACCGGTGCGAAAGCACCGGTCCTGCTGTCAATTTACAGATAAAAGTTTTGTTTTGTCACATTTTCTCCAAGCTGTTCAAGAAGATATGACTTAACTGTCATAAGCTCTTTTTCGTCAGCGATTTCGAGCAGCTCTTTCAGTGTGATTTTTGAGACAAACCCAAGCTTTAAAAATATTACAGCTTTTTCTTCATCTCCATTACACAGGAGCCTTACCGCAATCCTTTTTGAATTTTTTTTCAAATAGTCTTCGCGGCTGGTCCATGTTGTGTCACCTGGCGCTTTATCAGATGTCTCCATAATAGCGATATCCTCACGTGTTTCTTTGCTGTAAGCACAGCTCCATGAGCTCAGGCACTCTTCGTCAGAATTAAAAAAATGCACTATGACATCTTTTAATACACCATGCATATTTGGCTTTATATATCTTGGAACATACATTTTTCTGCCATGATGCCAGATTTCAATGAAATCGTCATTTCCCCAACATCCTAATGAAGGTTTATTTGTATGTGCAAAAGCTGACATAACGGAATCATAGCGCCTGTTAAAGGTCACTGTTTTAATACACTTTCCAAGACAGTCCCAGCCAAGCGCTTCTACTGTTTCAGGTATCGTAACTGATAACAGCTTTGTGTTATCAAAAGCGCCGCTGCCGATTCTTTTAAGGCCATCATTTAATACCAGGGACTCTATTCCTGACCTTATGAACGCATCATTTGAGATAGCCCTTATCTGTGGTGGAAGCTCGACACTGTGAAGACTTACACAGCCCTCAAATGCATTATTGCTAATCACTTCGAGTCCAGTTCCAAAATCCACCTTTTCAAGGTTTTTACAGTTGGCAAAAGTGAATGTTCCTAATTTTTTTAAAGAATCAGGAAGTTTGACAAATTCAATATCACAGTTATCAAATGCTGATTTCATTATACTTATTATTCCTTCTGGAATGATAAGGCTTTTGACATCCTGTGAACATGCGATTAGCCTTGTCATATCATCATTATATACCACTCCGTCAATCTCTTTAAAACCCTTCACCTTGGCTGTCAATGTGGCATGCTTTACAGCTGATGTACGATATCCTGACAGATGCACAATATGGTGCATATCTGATTCTGAAACATGCTCATCTGTATCAAAGACGATATTCTGCGGTGCCTCATATACATTATACCATGTCAGCGTTTCATAGTTATGGCATATAAGTTTTTTGATTTTTGATAACGCGATGCCTTTTGCAAAAATGCATTTACGCTTATGGTCCGGCAGGTCAATCTCATCTGCTGATACGTCCACATCTAAGATGACATTCTTTACCATTTTCAGGTTATTTACGAATGGAAGTTTCATAAATCCTGAATTCTCAAAAGCCTGCCTGTCATAGTCTATGTCGTCAGAGGCATTGATAAGCAGCGTGCTTTCACATCCACTAAACGCATTTGATGCCAGGCTTCTAATACCTTCCAGGTCAATCACGGCATCTTCTTTTTTACAAAATGTATTTAATAATTCGAAGCTGCTATATTCATTATTACATCCATAACGCTGTACATATACCAGGCAGCTTCCGCTCCGAAAGCTTTTGGAAAACGATTCAATCTCAACAACGTTTGGAAACAGTGAGTTTGGAATCTGTATGTCTTTTACGCCTTCATTAATCACCAGTTTCTTTACGCTTTTAAATGACTTTTCCGTGTTGTGCATCCAGACATTATTACTGATAATCAAGCAGTCTATATCTTTGTCCATATCAATATCAATAATGTATTGCTCTTCCAAATTACTAAATATTGGCTTTCGCGTCATCATTTTAAAAGTTGCTCCATCTTCATTGTTAACAAAAAAAACTGAGTTATCCATATTTTTATTCCTTTCTTTGTGCATTTTTATTTACATTTTTAATATGCCGGATTTGGATGCAGGCAAAAAAAAGACAGGTTTTTAACCTGTCTTATCTCAAACAAAACAAGATAACCCCAAGCTCTGCTGCCAGAACCAGTATACCAAAAAGCACGCTTCTGAGATAAAGCGGTTCGCCTTTTTGTTTAACTTCACCCCTGAGGCATGCGGTAAACAGCAGTACGAGAAAGGCAAATGCAATATATGCAGCCTTAAACAAAATCCCGCTTGCTGCAGACATATCGAATTTTAATACCCTGCACGCAAGGATAAAGATACCGAAAGCAATGTATATGTTGTGACAAAAGTTGAATAGCGCCATTGCAATCTCGTGCTTCGTTACAACGCTTATTTTTCCAATATCTGCATTGTCAAGCGTTTCTTTCTGCTCGTTTTTGTTTTCTAATTCTTTTTCGTCCATTTTTAATTCCTCTCTTTTTTTGTATTTACGTACAATATGCCGGATTTCTTCCGGAAAAGAAAAAAGACTCTCCATGTCTTTTTAAGCTACAAAAAAACCAGGCATAAGCCCGGTTAAACGAAATTACATGTAGGAAAGTACAACAAGCATATAACCTGCCAACAATACACTCAGGCTTCCGAAAAATTCGGCATCCTGGCGTCCGCTGACAATACAAAATGGCAATGACCCTGCAAGCACCAGAAAATCAGCACTCGCAATATGGAGGACCATCATTCCTACAGGTCCGCTTGTGATGCTTATCAGGAACACTGATAAGGCAAATACAACATATGCCATCAGTGCAGCTTTGTGTACGAGTTTCCAGGAGATGTTAATCTCCATTGTTCCTTTTTTTATCATTTTCATTTTTTTCTTCCCCTTCTTTGTTTTTAGATGTATTTAATATGCTTTATTTTGCCTGCAGCAAAAAAAGCGGCCGAAACCGCTTAGTGCCTATAATCAAAAAATCTAACCCAGTAATGCCTTAAGATTACGGCATTAACTTTTTTGTTCATGCTTTCCATTACATCAGCGCTGCCTGGGTTCATGCCATCACGGGCAAAAATATTGTAAAAATTGAATGACTCCCATTCTTCATCTGATAATGCATCCCTGATAAGCTTTGCTGCCGCAAACTGGCCAACAGAAACTGTTGTCAATAGTGTAAATGCTGACATAATCACGAGTCCCGTGAAATAGTTTACTCCTCGCACTCCTGATTCCCTGCAGATAAAATATCCTGCCGCAATAATCATTACCAGCAATACCAGCTCCATTTTCAACCTGTCTGATTTCTTAATTCTACTCATCCTTTTTTCCTCCCTTTCTTTTTGGTATACATACAATATGCCGAAAAATGCAGAAAAAGAAAACGACAGGCAAGAAAAGCCTGTCGAATTAAAAATCAAATACAAAATGCCTGTTTTGTGTTCGGTCCAATCTGGTCAAGGATATATGCCTGAGCAACCGGCATTTCTTTCAGTTCTTTTAACAGTACCTTCAATGTAACTTTTGACACAAGTCCTGTTTTTAACAGCTTCACCAATTGTTCTTCGTTTCTCTCTTGGATAAACCTAAGCGCAATTTTTTTTGAATTTTTCTTTACATATCTTTTTTCTTCTTCTGCTCCGTATCTCAGATATTCCGCCAAAGCTAGGTCTTCTTTCGTTTTTGCAGTGTATGCATATTCCCACAGCATACAGTGCTCTGCATCCTGGTCTTCAAAGAAACGCTTGATTTTGTTGTTAAACTCATTACGCATTGAACTTTTTATGCTTCTTGGCAGATATATATACCGTTCGCCACATTGCAGACGCAATATAGTATCTCTGTTTACAGACTTTGTGTTCACACAAACAAGATTGGCTGCAACTTCTTCAGAAAACTCAAACATCACGATTTCTTTAAGCTGTAAGTTTATATTTCCTAGTGCGAATCTCTTTACAGAACCAGGAATCTCAAGCTTTTTAATATTTGTACCGTAAAATGCACCTGTCAGTATTTTTTTCAGTCCCTGATTTAATGTAATCTCTTCCAGACCTGCACGTAAAAAAGCATTGCTGTCTATCATCATTACACTTTGCGGCAGGACAACGTGCTTAAGATTAATGCAGTCTTCAAATGCACAATCACCGATATAATTGAGATTGTTTCCAAATGTGATATCCTTTAATTTACGGCATCCATAGAATGCATGACTTTCAATCCTGGATATTGAGTCCGGGAGTATGACAGATTCAACATCGCAACATGTAAAAGCATAACGCCGGATTATGACTGGCCCATCATGGATTACAACGTTTTTTTTATTAAGAGACACAGCCACTACGTTTTTCATATCTTTCGTATATATAACGCCATCAATTTCCTTATAAGCAGGGTGTATTAATGAAAAATGATTGACGCGCGATAGTGATAAGTGTAGATGTGCAAGCCATTCTATATCTTCATCACTTTCAACCAACTGGTTTGTTTCTAGAACAAGCGAATTCGGAAGGCCATTATCATATCCGATTTTTTTCATTGTCTCAGGATTATGGATGACAAGTTCTTTTACATTATACAGCTTTACTGTATTAAGAAAGATGACCGGCTGCCATCTTGTATCTGGTATGATTATCTTGTCAGCTGTTTCATCAATATCTATCACAATCAGGCCTGCCATTTTAACACCGTTGACAAAAGGCTGGTCCTCAAACGCTGAACCAGTGAAGGCATTGCTGTCAATATGGTTTCTGTTAGTAATATTTAAAGTATTTACAATCTTTGTGCTTTTACATCCATGAAAGGCAAATTCACCGATACGGTTTATTCCTGTCATATCGATTTCTTCATCTTCATCATGGAAGAACACATTAAGCAGCTTCATATTCATTGCATAAGTATATTCAACAAGATATTCGCCTGATGCAAAATCACTGCTGTGTGAGTCAATATTTTTGACATTTGGAAATAATTTGTTCCATATACTTATTTTTTCTACACAGTCATTAATCACAAGCTGTTCCACGTCCGGAAAGCTCTTATTACTTTCCAGCATTGAAACATTATCGTCAATCACAACACTTTTGATTCCTGCATCCACATCAATATCAACAACATTACCGCTTTCATTGAGGTAAAACAATACACCATCCTGAACACTTTTTGTTTTCATTTTTTTTATTTTCCTTTCTTTGTTTTTATATTTTTAATATGCATGATTTTTAAAACTAAAAAAAGAGACAGGAAAACCTGCCTCAGTTAGTTTAAATCAGCGCACATTCTGCAAGAAGCATTGCGACTGTCAATACAACGAAGTTAAATTCCATTATTAATACCTTATCCTCATTTTTTGGAATCCTTATACAATACGGCAATGTACCAGCAACCAATACATATACAGCTACGGTAAGCCAGAAGCACTGGACTGGCAGTGTCATTTTTAAGCAAAATCCTGCAATCATTGCAGCCACACACCAGGTGCAAAAAATAGATGACAGTACCTTCCACCACATGCAAGCGGACACTTTCCTGTATTTCTTGTCAAATTTCCACATCTGGCGGCCTTTCGGTCCAAGGTCCTTCTTTGCAAAATCTTCGAATTCGTTGTAAGCCTCGACAATGCATTCCGCGTAAAGTTCCAGAAAGCTGAAACTGTCTTCTGGTTTTTTGTTGTTATTCTGATTATTTTTCATTTTGTTGTTTTCCTTTCTTTTTTGTTGTTCAGACTTAATATGTCAAATCAGCAGCAGAACAAAAAAAGAGACAGGTTTTGCCTGTCTCAAAATATTGTCACCTTATTTCTTTTTTTGCGTCTCCTTTTTCAAGTATCTCTTCCAGCGTTACCGGTTCATAATTCCACAGACACTGGCATACACTGTATGCCCTGCATGGGTCTTCACGGTTCTCAGCCTTTGGAGGCCTTTCTTTATTGTATGCCGCAAGATACTGCTGAAAAAGCTTTTCATCAAGTGTGTTATGAAGATGTCCATACAGCATGATAACGCCGCGGTGCTGTCCGTCCCACATCATGTAAGGGCAATGTGTGAGTAGAAGCTTGTAAGGCTCCTTATTCGCCATAACACTCAGGCTCTTCGCCTGTACGATTTCAACAAACTGCTGCTGCACCCTCAGGTCTTTGATATCATCGTGATTACCGACAATAAGATGCTTTCGGCCTTTCAGCTGTGCGATAAGCTCCACGTGCATGTTTTGGTATCCCCGTGAGCCGATATCTCCAAGGATATAGACATCATCACCATTCGTGACTTTCTTATTCCAGCGTTTGATAATCTCGGAATGCATTTCTTCCAGTGTATTGAATGGCCGCTCTTTCCATTTTCCTGTTGCAAGCAATGACTGCTGCCCGAAATGGATATCAGATGTAAAGAAAATCATTTTGAACTCCTCCTGTTTTGTATATATTTGTTTCTTTATTAGCAAAAAAAAGAACTATCTAAAGAACTCCTGCAGATAAGAGTTCTTGATTTCGTAATCAGGTGCATTCCTCCGCCCTTTTTTGAACGGCTCCTGCTGGCTAATAACGTCAAGAAGTGATGAATTACTGAATCCGAGCAGCAAGTCTTCGACTTCTTCAATCAGCTTAGCATCCTCTGTTAAAATCTTTGATTTTACATTATCGTTTACAACCGGGATGAACGCATTTCCGTAAGCACTGTACCGGTCCCAAACAGATTTGACGACCGGGCCCCAGGACGCTGCAGTCATCTTATCTGCAAAAGCCGGCGTCTTTTTGAACACCAGAAACTGCGCCTGTACAAAATACAGGATTTTTAACAGCTGCAGCGATGATAGGCCATATCCTTTCATTTTTGCGTAATATAACACATATTCCGCAATCGTTAATGCACTGTATACCATTTTTTCACTCTCGCTTTCCTTCAACGACAATCGTGTTCCTGACTGAATCCAGAGTCATGTAACTGACAACCATATTTAAGATATCATCCTGTGGGATGACATCCCCATCCTCAAGCGTAGAGAACACCCGCGTGGCACCTTCCTGCCAGTCTGAACCCTGTTTTGTACAGTCGTACACATCGTAATTGCAATTGACATCGAAATTGTAATTGTTGAAAATATCACCAACCGTTAAAACTGCATCTTTTAACATTCTTTTTCCAACCTTTCTTTTCCTTTTTCTATCTCCAGTATGCCGGATTTTTGACAATACGCTGAATTTTTGCGAAAAAAGCCGGTGCAGTATATATGCACCAGCAAGAAAAGTCAGCAAGATTTTTCAGATTTTCTGACACTCATCTGCACCGTAAGCCACAGCAAGCCGGCTTCCGGTATCCCATTTAACATGGATGCTTCCGATGTCATCGACACAGTCAACTGTTCCAAGTGTCCCAATTGGAGGCGCCTGTACATCATCCATCTTTGTCAGTTTCACGCGGCACCCTGCCGGGTATTTCTCACGCAGCGCCTCAATTACTTTGCTTTCTGGAAATCTCATGAATTTTTATCTCCTTTCGTTGTATGTACTTTTTTAGTTTCATTTACAATATGCTGAAATGCCAGAAAGAAGAAAAAGGGTTTTGCAAAACACAAAAATACGAGCTGCAGCTTTTACCTGTTGCCTGTTGTTTCCACAAAAACGAGCTAGAACTTTTCCGGGAGGCCTGGCCCAGACGCCCTCCGCCATCTCCCGATGCCTCCGGGCTACCTCCTTTCCCCTCCACTTTGCCGCAGCCTTCCACTCCTCCAATATCCCATTTTTTCTTTTTTCTTTCTTTTACTCTTTTTCTTTTTCTCTTTTTTTTTCTTTCTTTCTTCTTCCCCTTTTCTCTTTATTTTTAGTCTACACTTTCTTTTTTCTCGCCTTTTTCTATCCTCTTTTTTGTTTTCTTTTTCCTACCCTCTTTTTCTTTTCTCTTTTTTTTATTTCTATCACCATGCATGTTTTTCGTGTGCACCATCCCAAAGGCTGAAAAACAGAACGTAGTTCTGTAAGCCGGTCCATGGGCAAGTGTCACTGGCGGGGTTTCGGGGCAGCGCCCCGTATTCTTTTCTTTTTTTTCTTTATGTATAGCTTTATGTATGCATGCTTTTTGTCAGGCCGGCAGGCGGATTCTGGGCGCGGCAGCGGGGAATGTGCATACGTAAAAGTGCATATAAAAATTACTTAAAAATGTATATGTTTAGTAGTGGAACGGGGCCAGCCCCGAACCCCGGCAGGGCAATAGCCCTGCACCTATTGCGAAACTGCGTTTCGCATATGTCAGGACGTATGCCTGCGGCATTTTGTGCATACCCTACCGTACATATAAAATCTGAAAGAAAATGCATATGTTTATATATTCAAAATGTTTTGCGGGCAGCAATCGTAAAAATGTGTATACCCTACCATACGCATTTATTTATCAAAAAAGTGTATACATTAATATACATATAAAACCACTCTGCACTGCCCATTTTCCCGCTGCCGGCAGCAATGTGCACACACATGCATATGCATTTTATTTCAAAAAAGTGCACACCCTACCATACATACCAATTTGCCGGCAGCAGTCAGGAAAAGAAGACAAAACACAGTTTTGCGGGCAGGTTAATGACTGCAACCCAATTGCGCAGTGCAAGGGCGCTGCCCCTGCACTGCTTCTGCTCTTTCACTGCCCACGCTGTGCATACAATTTGCCGGCCATACACCCCGCTGCCGCGCCCAGGCCCCGCCTGCCGGCCACACTCACCCGCTGTCGCGCTCACAAAAACAAAAAAAGATGTAAAAATACTGGCAACACGAGATGTATAAAAAAGAAAAATATGAAAAAAGAGATAAAAATGAATAAATATAGAAAGAAAAATCAGAAAAATAAAAGAAAATAAAGGATATACAAAACAATAAAGACTACATAACGTTATGCAGAAAACAGTGTTGATGTGGTTTTGGTGGAGTTTGTTTGTGTGGAGTAAAGTAATATGGAGCGCTGCAGCGTTTTGGTGGAGGATGAAGAAGGATTCCGCAGCCGTGCTCTTTCGGGAAAAGTGGTAGCCCGGAGGCATCGAAAGATGCGGGAGGGCGTCTGGGCCGATATAAAAAAAAGAAAAATAACTCACTTTTTTACTCTTTTCTTTAGAAATTTGCAAGAAATCAAAAAAATAAAAAATATATCTTTCTCTACTCTTTTATGTTTTATGTCAACAATCTGATGGTTTAAAACTGCTAAAGTTTATATGATGCAGGAATTATTACCCAAGAAAAAACAAGAAAATAAAAAAGGCAGAAATAAGAAAAAGAAGAAAAAAGAATGAAAATATACTGGCCGTTCTTATTTTTAGAATATTACTTTTAATTTTCTTTTATTCTTATGGATACTAAAAAAACAATATTTATATTTGGTAAAGCAAGATTACCAGATTGCAAATTTGGTAAAAAATATATTCAATTAAACAAATTTATAAAATGACATATTTAGGTATGCATTTTTCACCGGCCTGAAAATCCCGCATATTTGTTGTAACAAACAATACGAAAGGGGATTTTTTATGAAACAGATAACAGACCTTGAAAAAATTAAAAGCATTACTACTTCTCTTCTTCATCTCCCAATGAAGCAGACTCAATTTGAGTTCATTGTAGACCATCCAATTTTTCAGTCCCCTTACTGGATTGACAAAGAAAATAATATGGTAGATATGAGGGAAAGCGAAGAAGCCTTAAATAAGGCTTATGAAGAGTATGAAAAAAGGATTGACCGAATTACCAATCCTCTGTCCTGCATGTACATTTGTCGTTCAGCATATTTTCTTACATTCCTGAAATTCACCAGGACGTACTGGTCAGCTGATGATTTCGCAATAGCACTTTCAGAAGCATGGGTGGAAGAAGAAAATCCAAATGGTGATATTAATGTACCAGTCAGCCTTTCTGAAAAATGGTTTAAAAAAGCACCAAAAGAACTGCTTATGAATCTTGACGAGTATGAGACATACATTTCTCTTCCGGATTCTTTTACAGTTTATCGTGGTGTTGGCAGAGGTAGGAATCCGGAAGGAATGTCATGGACGGATAATCTTGACTCAGCAAAATGGTTTGCAAGCAGATTTGGCGATGACGGATATGTAATTCGCGGTATCGTAAATAAGTCAGATGTCCTTGCTTACTTTAGCCGAAGAAATGAATGTGAAGTAGTGATACCATCTGATGCGGTAAAAGAAAAGAGCTTTATATATCAGGAAGAATTAATTGCTGTTTAAGAAAAAAAGAAAGAACTACTATATTTTTAGCGGTTCTTTCTTTTTTTAAAATAAATATAAAGGGGGTGAATGTATATTATTTTTGCGAGTGATTTGTTTGGTATATATTGTTTCTGTGGAGACCAGCCACACCTGGCATTGCAGTTTGCCTATTTTTTTTGTAATGTGGATTAGACGAACACATACAAATGCGATACCTCCAGGACCGCATCTCAGTCTTTGCGAGACTGACAATATAATTTTATAATTTTCATCCAGTTCATCCATGAAGTAACCAAACACATCCACCGTGCTCCAAGAAGACTCCGATGTCTGTTTTTGAAAGGCCGCAAAAATTTAGAAAATCCGTTCTGTTGTATCCTGCACTTCTGACAGGTTTTTTTTGCGAGTGACAAATTCGGTGCGTATTGTGTTGTCTGCGGGTACACACATTACTGAATATTGTTCAGTTGTACTGACGCGCTGACGCTGTATTAATTTTTTTTATATTCTGAAGTAACCGAATTACAAGCCGCAAATTAAGCTAAGCATCCAGAGACTACAATCCACGTTTTCCCCGTAGGTACTCGTCGCGGTTCGTTCGCTCTTTGTGCTTACATATATAGTATGCTTAATTTTTTTTAAAAGTGTAACGTTTTTTGAAAAAATTTTTAAAATATTTTTTTGCAGCCCCGGCTACACGAAGCCCAGTGTGCAATCCGTCACATTCCTGCGACGGTTAAGCCGGCTTCCAGCCTCACATCCTGCCTTGCCGGGGATTTCTCGCTGCAAAACACGAAGAGAACTTAAGTGTCCGCGTTGCGGCAATACCCATATTTCCAGCGATACGCTAGCATACGCTGGCGCAGGACGGATGTTACCGCTCCTGCTTCGCGGGCTTTATCTCTTACATATCTAATATGCAGGATTTTTTGTTTTTGGAACGCTTTTTTGAGATTTTTTTATTTTTTTTTGCATACTGCAAAATCGGCAAGTTGAAGAAAATTTCGGATATGGATTCGAGAATCATGTATTGCAAAAAAAAGAAAGCTCCTGTGGAGCTATCCACAAGAGCTTTTTGAGTCTTTTGTTACATTTTTCTGTATGTATCAGCTACATTGCTTGGCAGATTTGAATTAGTACCATCAGACTCAAACATTTCGCCATTTGAATTTATCCAGCTGCTAAGTGGTATTGAGTATGTGTCTCCGACAAACTTAAAGTTTTCACCAAGAATCAATGTTGTCATTCCATGGCATGCGTAGAATGCGTAATCCATAGTAGTGACTTTTGCAGTATTAAAACCTGACAGGTTCAATACAGAGATACTCTTGCAGTTATACCACATTTTGCTCATATTCGTTACATTACTTGTATCAAATGAAGATATATTAAGATTGACAATCTTATTGCAATCATAAAACATCTGCTGCATATTCTTTACACGAGCGGTATTGAATGAAGAAACATCCAGCTCAGTTAAAGACTGGCACGCTGAGAACATATGCGACATATCTGTTACCTTTCCTGTGTCAAAGTTTTTAACATTAAGTACGTTTAACTTAGAACACATCAGGAACATCATACTCATATTTGTTACATTCTTCGTATCAAAATGGTCGATATTCAATTCAAGCAGATTGCTGCACATATAGAACATTGCTTCCATATTGTTTACTTTTGATGTATTAAAATTGTCAATATTCAGCGTCTTTAGACTGCCGCAGCGATGGAACATCCTTCGCATTGTTGTTACATTCGCCGTATTAAAATGTGAGACATCAATCTCAGTAATCTTTTCACATTCAGAAAACATACACTGCATTGTTGTCGCTTTTGATGTTTCCCAGGTGCTTATATTAACAGATGCTAAATTGCTGCACTTCTGGAAGACATATGCCATATTCCAGACATTCTTCGTATTGAAGCTTGACAAATCAAGGTCTGTTAGGGTTTTGCATGATACAAACATATATCCAATATCAGTTACTTTATCTGTCTTGAAGTTAGATAAATCAACTGACTTAATGTTGTTGCACCCATAAAACATACTGTTCATACTGAGCACATTGGAAGTATCAAAGCTTTCAAGATTAATCTGCATAATATTTCCACATCCGGAGAACATGCTGTTCATATATGTAACTTTTGATGTATTAAAAGTAGACAAGTCAAGCTTCTGTAAACTACTACAGCCAAGGAACATTGACTGCATATTTGTCGTCATTGAAGTGTCTATGTTGTCAAAGTAAATCTCTGTCAAGTTCGTTTTTTTATTAAACATATTTCTTGAGTTTACATTTGCAATTGCTTTCACATCATTTATCTGTGTTGAGATTTTCATAACAGAGCCGTCCATCCAGGCAGTTACACCGCAGTCTCCGTCATCGTCAACATCAATTGCTGTTGCGTTATCCGGCATCACTTCATTTGTAAAATATACAGCGGATGCCTCGTCTGGAATCAATTCGTTTATATCATCGCCGCTTTTCAGAACAAATGTCGCTTCTTTTGCATATAATTCAATATCCCGTGTTATTTCAGTATTCAGGGAGCCATCATTCAAGACCGTGACTCGTGTTTTATATGATGTATCGGCATACCAGCACACATTTGTACCAACAGGTACTTTATATTGCCCATCTACTATCTGCCCGTTTGAGGTATAGACCATTTCATTATCTGACGTTCCGTCGGCAAAAGTCAGGCCATTGCCATGAAATGTGACTTTGTATTTAACAATCATACCTTCGGGTTTTTCAGTACTGATTTCAATATCCGGCACATCCCTCTCATTATTGTCTTTATTATCTTTCCACTTTTTTATAAAAGTGACAGTCCCGTCTTTTTTGCGTCTTTAAACACATATACACCAGAACTCTCAACCTGTCCTGCAGTATCTTCTGCTGCCGCCACGGGAACAGCAAACATTGTTGCCAGTGCAGCAAACGCAAAAATGAAACTGATTTTTTTTAGTTTTCTTTTTTGCATTTTCTCAATCCTTAAATTCTAGCAAGTTGTTTTGTTTCTCTATATATACAATATGCTGAATTTTAAAGAAAAGAGATTCTTTTTGGGATTTTTTTAGGCTTTTGATAACTCCACCGGCTTTGCCGGAATCACATCATCGTTACAAAACACAAAAAAAGAGGCGAGTCATTCCTGGCTCTCCTCTAAAACAACCTCCTTTCTGGTAGATGGCCAATTCTGTCAATTGCCATAGCCTGCAAAGATTTTTGCTGCTTTGATTATTGACGGAATTGTTGTATCATGCAGTGGAATATAATACACTGCATCAAAACGAATGAACTTATCGATGACATACTTGTTGTGGTCGTTCCACTGCTCATGCAGCTCCAGAAGTTCAATCTCTGGAGCTATAGCTGCCGGGACATGTAACTCTGCAAGTCTAGCCTTATATTCAGGCTTGGACTTTACGTCGTCGACAAAACCAAACCAGTTGTTTTTGTCTATATATTTTGTCAACGGACCATGATATACGTCATCTGAAAGAGCTTTAAAGCTCTGTAAACAGATGGCGTATCCACCGTCCTTACAGCATATGGCAAAACTAAAAGGCTCCAGTTTCGCCAAAATAGACTGAGGCAATACTGCTTCAAATGCCTCTACCATTTCACAGTTCACGTTTAAACAACGTGAACTGGGTGTCATTGTTGTCTTCATATTTTCCTCTCTTTCTCGCCGATAATACGGCGTAAACAAATTACTATTACATTTAATATGATAAATTTATCGCATAATAGAAACTTAAATTTTGCATTCTTATTCTCTTATTTCCTGATATACAACTTACACGCCACCACATCCACCTTGCTTCCAGAGCAAAGCCCAAAATATCCGCAGTTTACCACGCCTCTAGCATCAAAACACAGCGACCTTCCGCAATTTCTAACCTTGCTCCTCTCACACCCGATACACTGCCTGCAGCTGACACATGCGCCCTGCATCAGACACTTCTTTTCTATTTTTTCTTTTTCTTTCTTTTTTGTAATTTTCAGAAAATTCAATGTATTTTTCTTTCTGGATTAAGCACTCTTTTTTTGTTTTTTTTGGATTTGTTTGGTGCTTTTTTAATTTGCTTTTTTTGTTTTTTCTTCTTAATCCTAATATGCAGGATTTTTTCCAGAAAAGGCAAATTTTTGCAAGAGAAACTGGTTGTGGAATTTGGCTGGCGTGAGGGTGCAAAAAAAATAAACGAAAATTTTGTTGTTTGCTTTTATTTATCATATTGATATTGAAATCGTGATTAAAAATAGTATAATATTAAGAAAGGAGAAAAATGTATTACATACGAGAAGACGAAGAACAGCGATATGGTAGAGATAAGTCGACCATAGTAAATCAGTCATATATTGAGGGTGGGGAATACAGAAGAAAATTCGATGAATTAACTAAGTCTCCAAAGCTAAATAGACTAATTTACAATATGGCAAAAAAAATGCTGTTTCATAGAAGCGGTACAAAATTTGAAGATATGTGCTGGATAGATATGGAAACAGAAAAAGTAATATGCTGCAAGTTTAATGAACATAAAACACAGACAATTCAGATGACTGATACTATTTCAAAAAAACTCAGCAAATATAATCAAATAATACCAATTCATACGCACCCATCAAGCTTACCTCCAAGTCCAGCTGATTTCAACTGTATGCTTCAGTCTGGATACATTTTTGGAATTGTGCTGTGTCATGATGGCACCATTTTTACATATTCGTCATACAGAAAGATTGATAGCAGCTTATGGAATACATATGTTGAAAAATTTTTACAGCGTGGGATTAATATGTATGATGCTCAAATTGCAGCTTTGAATAAGTTTGAAGATTCTGGTGATATTGAATATGAGGAGGTGAAAGCTAATGAAATATGAATATCGTGATGAGCCGACTGTTAAATTAACAGGACGGTCGCCAGAAGAATTAGAAAAGAAAATTGAAGAATTGGAAATTAAAAATTATGGCCGTATTCTTTCAAAGTCTTTTAATCCTAATAAAAAGAATAAACGTAGAAAGATTTATTCTGTAAAAGATAAATGCTTTGTGTATAAGGACACTGGCGAAAAAGTCGCTCTGTAAGATTAATACTAGGATGCAAAAATTGATAAGATTGCCGCGTCCTTTTTTCTTCCTTTCAGTTTTTACAAAAGAAAAGACCGGAGGGCTTTCCTCCGGTCGTGTGTATTTATTTTTGTTGCTCATTTTTATCGCTCGTTTTTTAGCCTCTTCTCCCATTTCCAGCCCAAATCCGCCATCCTTATACAAACCTTTTCTGCAAACAGTCTTTTCTACTCCCCCGCTCTCAGCCCCCTGTAAATCTCTTCCGCAAAGATTCCAAGCACTTCTTTTTTAATCTCATCATTTCCAAGCAGCAGAGAGAAGAAATCCTGGTTCTGGTTCAGCCCCTCAATCAAAGCATCGTCAATGTTGTCAAAATAAGCAAACTCAAAGTCTTTTTCGGTGTTATTTTTGGCGCTTGCTTTTAGTTCTTCTGACTTCATCATGATATCTTTAATCTGCAGCATCGCCTTCACTGCAACGTCATTGTCGTACGACTTACCCGTTTTGCTGTTGATTTCAGCGATGATTTGAGAGAGTTTTTCGGTCTTTTGCGGCGTCAGGGCAATCTGCTCTGCGGTCGGCAGCTTTACGACCGGGTCCGATTTTATAGTGCCTGTTTTATGTTCTTCTTTTTTCTTCTGTACAAAACCGGAAGCCTTTATCTTGCCGGCCAGGTTGAAGCCACCGCCGGAGCCGCCCATCTTTAAATATGACTTCAGATAGTTTAAGAAATTATATTTCTTATGAAGCTCTTTGTCCTCAAAACAAGAAGCCTGAATCAGGAATTCGTAGAACCTTACAAAGTGTTTAACTGTCAGGATGATTTCATTGCGTTCTTCTGTCGGATGGCTTTCAATTGCTTTTTTGGTCTTCTGCAGCAGGTATGTCATATTTTTCTTTGCTTTTGCAGATATATCACCGGAATACAGTAAGTCATTAAATTTGTCCACGTCATCCGGGTCAATCACATAATAACCGTCCAGTTTTGCCTCAATATCATACATTGCAGACGGAGTTATTGAGTTGGATAACTCTGTGACAGTGTAGAACTTGGAAAAGTCCTTGATGATGTCATCATAGTTATTTACAAAGTCAAGAATGAAGGTATGTTTGTCATACGGCGGGCAGATACGGTTAAGGCGTGACAGCGTCTGAATAGTTGATACATCATGCAGTTTCTTTAAGATGTACATGGCACAGAGCTTTTTCTGGTCAAAGCCTGTCTGGTATTTATCAGCAACGATAAGCACGTTGTAGTCGTCAGAGTCAAACTCAGTCGGCAGTTTCTTTTCTGCAAAGCCGTTCATTCCAGGTTCTGTATACTCCTTATCTTCCAGCTTTACCTTTCCGGAGAACGCCACTAGAGCATGGATATCGGTATAACCTTTTCTCTTCACATAGTCTTCAAAGCCCTGTCTGTATTTTACCGCTGCTTCTCGTGAAGCCGTTATCACCATTGCTTTCGCCTGTCCGTCCAGCTCAGACATTACAGTTGTACGGAAATGTTCAATTATGATTTCCACACGCTGCATGATATTCGTTTCATGCAGGTCAATAAACCTTGCAATCTGGCGCTTTGCTTTATTGGTCTGATATTCCGGGTCTTCTTTAATCTCTTTGTTCAACTGGAAGTATGTGTCATATGTAGTGTAATTCTCCAAAACATTCAGGATGAAGCCCTCTTCTATCGCCTGCTTCATGGAATACAGGTGGAATGCTTCATTTCTGCCCTTTGTATTGGTTCTTCCAAACAGTTTAAGCGTTGTCGGTTTCGGTGTAGCGGTAAATGCAAACACTGACACGTTTTCCGGCTTGCCGTTTTTGCTTACTTCTTTTGCCAGGATATCTTCAGCATCTACCTCTTCGCCTTCCCTCAAAACATCGGTCACGGCCTTCATGTTTTTACCAGCAGTTGATGAATGTGCTTCGTCAATAATAACGGCAAAATGTTTATCTTTCAGTGCCTTTACATTACCCACAATATACGGGAACTTCTGGATAGTTGTCACAACAATCTTCGTATTGCCTTCAAGCGCCCGGCCAAGGTCTGCAGAGGTGCATTTTTCGTCCATAACTCGGATGAAACCGGATTTATGCTCTAATGAAAGCACAGCCTGCTGCAGCTGACGGTCTACTACTACCCTGTCAGTACAGATGATGATACTGTCAAAGATAATCTTGTTTTCAGCATCATGCAGTGAAGCCAGGCGGTATGACAGCCAGGCAATCTCATTTGTCTTTCCGGAGCCGGCAGAATGCTGCAGCAGATAGTTCTGGCTGCTCTTGTTTGTCATCACATCGTCAAGCACCTTACGGATGACGTCCAGCTGGTGGAATCTCGGGAAGATGACCGTTTCAGAAACCTTCTTTCTCGGCGCTCTACCTTCTTTTACTGCTCTTTTTTCGTCTTCTTTTTTCTCTTTTACTTCAATAAACATGAATTTGCTGATAATCTCAAGTACGGAATCTTTTTGGAGGATGTTATCCCACATGTAATGGACGCTGTACTCGTCTTTTAAGACAGGGTTTCCGGCACCGGTATTAATACCTTCGCCATTGCCCATGTTGAACGGCAGGAAAAATGTGGCCTCACCGTCAAGCTTGGTTGTCATATACACTTCTTCCAAATCCATCGCGAAAGACACCAGGACGCCGGCTTTAAATCTGAAGAGCCTTGTCTTCGGATTTCGTTCTGTCCGATACTGCAGAATCGCGTTCTCGTAGTTCTGGCCGGCTGCGTTGCATTTTAATTCAAATGCCATAATCGCAAGACCGTTCAGGAACACGACCAGGTCAATCCTTTCTTCATCTGATGCCCACACCTCTTCTGACACAGAGAAGAGATTTTCGTGATACAGCTTATTGAGCTCTTTGTTATATGTTGTAGCCGGCTTTGCATACATCAGCTTCAGCGGCACATTAGCAATCTCCACGCCGTGTTTCAGAACGTCAAGCCTGCTGCCGCGTTTCTTTGTCTCTTCCGCATTGATAGCCGACACAATCACTTCTTCTGTCTTTTCTTTATATATTTTTTTAAGGCTTTCAATCTCATCTGGCTGTGTAGTCTCCAGGAACCGCATCAGTTCCGGGCGGCTGACGGCGAAAAACCTGTCGTAGTGGTCTGCCGGCTGGATTTCGTAGCCGCTGGCAGCAAGTTTTTTTAGTATGTATTTTTGGTATTCTTTTTCTGATAATATGTTATTCAAATTAATCTCCTTCCACCGTGAAAATATTGCGGGCTGTATGATATGCGGAGATTATATGGGGCGCTGCCCCACACCCCGGCAGGGCAATCGCCCTGCACCTTGCGAAAAACTCGCTTCGCTCGTTTTTCTGTACAAGGCCGCCCGCCTTTGGCGGGCATGTCTTCCGGTTGTGATATCTTACGCTGCCGGCACTTCTTTCTTACCGGTTACATATTCATAAATCAATGATTTTTTATATTCTTCAAGTGTTGTGATTTGGTCTTCGTAGTTCTGTAAAAGGGCGTCAATTTCGGAGCATTTGGAGTCAAGGTAATTAACAATAGATTTTTGTTCTACAATTGAAGGTAATACAATAGGGGTTTTTTCAACTTTTTCCTTTGTATAATGAAGAATCGTCGCTTTATTGCAGATGCTATTTATATATCCTGAATAAAATACAACATGCATCCAATAATATAAATATTTTGAAATATTGTTATTGATAGCTCTGCATCTATGAACAGAGTTTTGAATATAGCAAGGCGCAAACTCATTATTATATATACATGAAGTGCCAGCAGTTCCGCCTTCCATAATTAAAACATCATCCTTTTGTAGTAAATACAAAGGTTTTTCAGAAGAGGAAAATTTCATTTTCTTATTAATAGAAGTATTAACACCGCTCCATTTAATATTTGCAGCGCATAAATAGTTATTCATTTCATGCTGGTCATACTCTTTTGAATCAAGCATTTTTCCGAGTGTGACATTGTAATCATGTCCAATCCTACTTACTTTCCATTTCTCCGGTATCTTTCCAATCCAATCCACCCCGGAATCCTTCATCTTCGCATCCTTATCCAGCCCCTTCGTCACCGCTTCTGTTACAACTGCTTTTTTGTATTCTTTTGCAGATTCCACGCGGGCACAGAGATTTTCAATAAGGGTGTCAATTTCGGAGCATTTGGAGTCAAGGAAATCGGCGATACTATTCTGTATAGTTACTGATGGCGATGGAAACTCTATATTAGAAAACACATTTGCAGATATTTCTTTAAAAGTAGTTCCTGAACCATACAGGTTTAATACATCATCATAAATACTTAAAACATAATAGAAATATTTGTTGTTTACGAATTTATTTTTCGCAACTAACCCAAGGCATCCTTGATTTGTGCATAAGTCAGATGTGGTAATCGCAACAGACCCGATTGGTGCTCTTTTGGAAATAACAATGCTGCCTTTTGGAAGCATGTGTGTGCTACAAGCTTTATATCCCGCAGACGTTAAATTCCTTTTTCCAAAAGATACATAAACATCTTTTGTTTTATAATCAGCAGGAGTAATCCATTTTATATTTCCATCCCAAAAATTCTGCTTCGTACTATCAGGTGTTGCCCCAGCAATAATATTGTAATTATATTTTAATGGTGACATACCCCACCCCTCCGGCACTTCCCCAATCCACGGAATCCCGGAATCGCGCATTTTTCTTTCTTTTTTTTCGCTGTTTTTTTCTTCCATATATGTTAAATGTCTCCTTGTTACGTTGTTTCTCTTTATTTTTGCTTATTTTTCGGCATCTACTTTTTGTATTCTACCGCCGTAGTCTATGCTTCCACCACAATAGTTTAACTCTTCTAATTCATCGTCACTAATATCATCTGTTTCTAATTGGCTAATTAGTTTTTGTATTTCCTCAGGATGTTGTTTTAACCATTCGGAGCGTTCTTTCATTACTTTAACATTCGGCTTTCTAGTTATTAAAATTCCCATACTTTCACCTCTTTTCATTATATTTGCAGGGCTCTGGCCTGCAAAAACGCAATTTTTGCTCCGAGTCAAGGGATGAAATCACTTGCCGGGGTATAAGGGGCGGGCAGCCCCTTATCTCTCTCTTTTTCTCTTTCTCTTTTTACCCGAAAAGCCTTGCTTCAATCTCTCCCGCTTCTTTAACCAAGCGTGCCATTTTTGCCGCAATGTCTTCTGATGCTGCCTGCTTCTGGTATTTGTAGAAGCAGCGTGTGAACGGTATTTCTGCACCGGTCTTGATTACAGGCTTCTTCGCTGCCAGGTTTTCTTCAAAGAACCACTTGGCATCCGGGATGTGAGGCAGAACCTCACGCGCCATATAATCTTCAATGTCCTCGTCGTATTTTACAATCTCAGTGTCTTTGGTGTCTTTGTCATAAATGATTTCGCCTTTATTTTTGCCTTTCTTTTCTCTCTGTATTTCTGCATTTTTGTCCATCACAGATAAGGCATCGGCAATCTTGTCAACAAGTTTTGAATCAACGTCAGGCAGAACCTTATTGATTACCGGCAAAAAGGCTTCCGGTGACATATACTTTTCTTCTGATTTTGCCGCATTCAACGCATCAAGAATGCTGTCGTACTGCGGTTTTGATTTCTTAAAGGCTTCTAACTTTGTTTTTTCTTTTGCTGTCATATTTTCGCCTTTTTCTTCCAGCTCAAGGACTTTTGCTTCGTCGTAGAGTTTTGACAGCACACCGCTCTGCATCAAGCGCTCAATGCTTTCATCTGTAATCTCATACCGTCTCTGCAGTGGCTGCATTACGGTATACTCACGGTAAATGAACTCTGTATTGTTGTAAATCTTAGAAAACTCATTTTCCTCAAAATCGCAATACAGCTTCGTGATAACCTCGCGGTCTTCCGGTGTAAATTCGTTCTTCTTGCTTCCAAGCGGTTTTCTTAATTTATGACAGATACCTGACGCATCAATCAGCTGAATCTTGCCGATACGTTCCGGGCGCTTATTCTTAGACAGAATCCAGCAGAAACTGCTGATGCCGGTATTGTAAAACAAATCATTCGGCATCTGGATAATCGCTTCAACTAAATCATTCTTCAGCAGCCAGCGCCTAATCTGTGACTCGCCTGACGCAGTCCCGCCGGTAAACAAAGGAGAACCGTTAGAGATGATTGCTGCACGTCCAACATGGTCATCCATCTTTGCAACTGCTGACTGTAAGAACAATAACTGAGAATCACTGCCAGCCGGGAGGCCTGCTCCCCATCTGCTGTCATCTTTTGCGAACTCCGCCTTAACTGCATCTTCCTGACCCTGTTTTGCGTTATCCCCGCTCCACGGAGTACCAAACGGTGGGTTTTCAATCAGAAATCGCATTTTTGTATCCGGGAAGCAGTCATTCTTCAATGTATCTGTATGCTTAAAGTTTTCTGCATTCTGTCCTTTAATAAGCATTTCGGCTTTACCAACTGCATAAGACGGCCCCATAAACTCCTGGCCAAACAGTCTTACATCTGCTGAAGGGTTATAGTGCTTAAGATATGTAAATGCAGTGGAGAGCATACCGCCAGTACCGCAGGCCTGGTCACATACAGTAATGATTTTCTTGTCATCAAAGATATCATCACAGCCTTCTGACAGTAAGACGGAACATAGTAATTTGATGATATCCCTTCCAGTGTAGAACTGTCCGGCGTCTACATTCTGATAAAATCTGCCAATCAAGTTCTCAAAGATATAACCCATTTTGATGCTGTCGTAAGTCTCCGGGTCCAAATCCAACTCGGAAAATGCCTTCACAACAGAGAACAGGCAGCCATCCTTATCCATCTTTTCAATATGCTTCTCAATCTCCAGCTCATTCAAGATATCTTTAACATTATCAGAAAACCCTGCGACATATGCATTGAAGTTCTTTGCGATGTTATCCGCATCATTACACAGCTCTCTTAAATCAAATTGGCTGGTATTGTAAAACTGAAACCCGGAAATCTTACACATGGCTTTGTATGGATATGTCGGCATCTTCTCAAACATATCAACAACAGCCTGTTTTGTCTTTTCCAGTGTACATTCAAATCTCCTGATGATTACCATCGGAATGATAACATCACCATACTTATCAGGCATATAAGAGCCGCGGAGCTTATTTGCAATACTCCAAATAAAATTCGCCTCAGCGGTAACATCAACTGGGCTCTCATCCCATAACATATCTATATTCATGATTTGTTTTTCCTTTTCTTTTTCATTTTTTCTTACATATAATATACCAGATTTTCTTTATTTTTGGCGAATTTTGCGAAGAAAAAAAAGCCTATAAATGATAAAAACTTATCTTCATAGGCCTTATTTTAGCAGTAATGATAAACAGCATATGGAATTCCGATAATAATTGTAAATCGTAAAATTAATAAAATCAGTCGCAAATCATATTTCAGGCCATGGTATTTTTCTTTCCATTTTGCAGATAATTTATGTAATTTCACAATACAAGCAAAAATTATCAGTAGCATTAGCACAATAACAATAATTACATATACGAGTGGAGGCTTTGGGACTTCTTCTGGTGGCAATACAAATTTTACCGATGTAGCAAGTCTTATTGCAAACAACATATATATTTGAGCCACAATATATATCAATGAAATCAGCCAGAACAATTTGTTTATAATATTTAACATATGAAGTTTGTTAGCATCACTTTTTCGTCTTCTTTCTTTTTTAGTCATCGTCAATCTCCCGCAGTTTCTGGAATACTCTGCTTCCAGTAAACTCACATTCGTCGCCATCTGTAAAAATGATGTGACACTTTTTCTGTTCTTCTCTGAATTCATTTTTCTGTTTTATTATTTCCATGCGTTTTTTGCGGTATGCTTTCTGTCTCGCAATCTCACGCAGCGCGTCTTGGTTCCATCCAATTGTCATCATATTGTATTTCCTCCTGTTCATGTTTTTTAATCTATAGTCTTGATAACTCGCGCTTCGCGTTCGTAACCAGACTTCGAACGGGGATTCAGACCCACGTGCGAAGTTAAAACCGGAACGTTTAACCCGCGGATGACTTTTTGTCGGCCGGGGATTTCCCGTTCTCCGTTAATATGCCGAATATGAATATTTTTCTCTGTTTGCACGGTATTTACTATATGCTGACATACAAGGATACACAAATTGTCTGAATCTTCTGAAATTATTTTAAAACGAAACATACGTTGTTAAAATATGTTACGTCGTTGACTCGTTTTTGTTTCTGTCATGCTTCTTTCGTTTCTCTCTCTCGTTGTGCTTATTATTTATCACTTGCTGCACATGTGGCACATATACGCAATTTCTTGTATTTTCGGACTGTTTATTACTGCTTTTACTGGCTTGTGCTATGACTGGCATTCATCTGTTTTGCATATGGTACATTGTCTATTCGGATGTGGCTGAAATTTTAACGCTCCTATAAACAGTGGTAATCGATAGTTTTTTAATCGCTGCTGCCAATGGTATTGACTGTTTGATATATATACCGGCTGCCGCCGTACTGAAAGGTAAGCGAGCAAATCTTGATGGTATGTGTTAGTTTGGATTTGCTCGCTCACCTTTACGTGAATGTATTGGTGTGAAAATACTAAAAGTTGTATAAGGCATACGCGAAAACCGCGAATGCATGTAAAGTTATGATGTAATGGAATGTTATTTCAGCAATAAAAAACGACACACATGATGTTGTGTCGCATTCACAATTTTCGCTGTCTGTTGAATTTTCACACTCAATACATTCACCGCATTCGATAACGTAGATTTTAGTCGATAAAGTAGAGGTTGCGCGAGATGACAGCCCAGAGAGAGGAGTGAAGTCCTGAGTGAAATGGGCATAGTTTCTCCTTGCAACTCTACTGGCTATGGTAGACCAGTAAAATGGCAAGGAGAGACTATGCACATAAACAAGTTTAGAACGTAACCCAAAATGACGATAGCCCGTCGGTCGTCGTTTCGCCGTCGCTTATGTGAACCTTGATAGCCGGCTGCCCCGTAGAACAGCCCTAATATCATAAAAAATGCGCCTTACAGTATGACAGCGTTATAAGCATCCAAGTTTCATATTGTAATGTTTCAAAACAAGTCAGCAATAAAAGTGATACAAAAAGAACAAAGTTCTTTGTCATCAGTCGGAAGTTGAACAGCACTTCCGCAAACATTACAGCATTCCGCTCTTCTTCTTATGTTATATGTAAGCAGATACTCATATATAACAGATATGCAGAACAGAGAAAAAGGTTCTGCAATTCAATAACGACAGAGTGAAGATTCCACTTCCGTAAAACGGAGTATGGATTCAGAACAAATGTCCTTCTTTTTCTTTCTGGGTAATCGGTTTACAACACGGCTGTAACCGTATCCACGAAGTATACCAGACTATCACCGGCTCTTCTTCCGGCTGGTTTCATATGTGTGTGTCCAAATTTATTCACTGCTTTGTCAATTATTCACATACGGGCATTTGCCCACTGCTTTTCGTTTCAAAATCGTCGTTTTCGCATATATGTTCGGTGGCTTACCATACCGGCTTGTCACCAGACTCCGGACCTGGACTTCCAGGCCTTTGTCAATCAGGGTATGCCGCAGCATACCTCACACATCATATGAAGAATAATACTTTTTCGGCAAAGGCATGTAAAACCTGGCAGAAGCCACGCTTTACACACTAATCATTTTTTATAATACGTAATGACATTTCAGGAACTCTCATTCCATCCCAACGTAGTTAAACCCAACCGCACTATGCGTCGGCGGCTGGTACTGCCCGCCCCTCACGCCATCGCTTTCGCTCATGTCATTCGTCTCGACTACTGCACCGCAAGAAATCATGTTTCCTCTTTCTTACGGCGTGCCCTTCGGCACCTTACCGCATCATCACGGGCATTCGTGCATGCTCCACGAACTCCCCCGCATCCTATTCTTAACCAACTGTCATCAGGTATCATGACAGTGAGCCCCGCCCCGCCTTTCGCGAAGGTAAGAGCTTCCTATGCCGTTGTAATCCAGCACTTAGGCATGGGTCATGGTACTGCGCCTCAACCCCTGTGGCATCAGCCATACATCAAGGTCTCCTATATGGCTGCCCCTCCGACTGTTTCGGCTCGGATGAAAACATTTAACGTTGTTTTAAAGTCTCGTTCTCATCATACGTTTAACCTACTACGTAAGCGGAATTGTTTTTATCCGCCCGTCGTCCTAAAGCGCAAAGCCGATAGTGCTCAGGCAAAGCCTGCTATCTTGCTTATTGCTCCTCACCGCGCATTGAAATAGCCGAAACATACTATTCTCCAGTTTTACCAGCGCAGTAAGTCATAACGCATACTCTTGGTAGAGTTGACTCCTCAATATTTACTTTTTCTCACGACCTGCGGTCTCCACGGTTCTAAATCCTTTTCTCTCTCTTTTTACTTATTCTTTTCATATCATATCATAAACCGTATTTACAAAAGGACCCATACAAGGTCAGGCATGTCTGCCCTTGGCTAATCTGAATCAATATCCACTACTGCCCCGGCATACCTGCCGGCGGATGAAGATGGTGTCAAGACGCCATCCATTGATAACTCGCCGGCATTTTGCCGGACTTGTTACCAGATTAAAATTGAAACCGATATCAACGTCCCTTTTTGTTGACACATATAATATGCTAAATAAAATAAAAAAAAGAATTTTTTTTGAAACTTTTTTTAAGAAAATTTTTCAGGTCCGCAAAGCCGCATAAATACAGGGTTTTTGCAAAATAAAAGAGAAAGGATGGTATATCCTTTCTCGATATGTGTATATTTTAAAAAACAAAATTAATTTTTTAGTAAATCTTCCAGGTCTGCATACAGATTTTCCAGGTCTGCGAAAATTTCGTTTTCCTCGTTTGCACAGATATCTTCTTCTGGTGCTCGCTGGAGGATTTTTTTAACATCCTTTTTCAGCATTTTTAGCTGCTCATACAATGCAATATTTGTATAGTCAGGAGCCTTACGGCTGTATACATCGCAAATCAGAACGCTGCAGAGAAAGTTAGAGATGTCGTTTGCAACATTCTGTTCTTTTTCTGATAATACCGGCTTATCCAGTATAAGGGATGCGATTGCCTTGCACTTGTGGAAAAGCTTGCAAAGTTCAGCATGCATGTTTTCGTCTATGCCAACAAGTTTAACTTTCATTGCAGGTCATCTCCTTTCTCATTCTATCAGGATTGCTTCTGTGTCTTCGTCTTCATCGTCTTCGTCTTCTTCGGCTTCTTCGCAGTCGTCTGTATTCTGCTGTTCAGCCTCTTCAGTAAGCTCTTCTGAGGTTTCATCAATAGTGAGCGAGTCATCTTCTTTCGGCTCTGCATTAACATTTTCTACAGTTCCTGCGGAAGGTTTTCCGGCTTCGTCCTCAAGTCCAAGCGCTGTGGAATCGTCTTCATCAAGGCTGAACGGGTCAAAGTCCGAATCTTTTGGCTCTGCTGCAGCCTCGTCTGCTGTTTCATGGCTTTCTTCGGCGTCAATGTCGAGGATGCTGTCTGCAAGAGAAATACCTTCATCTGATGAAGCGTTTTCTTCTGTTTTCTCATCTTGCAGTTCATCTGTTGAATCAGCCATTTTTACTTCAGCGGCAGAATCACTGCAAGCCTTTTTTTCCTGATTGCTTGCCTCTTCGTCTGGAGCAGCTTCTTCGTCGTCAGGCTCAGGTTCAACCCATGTCCCGTTTTTCTTTGCTTCAATTTCGTCAAGCCTGTCTTTTATGATGAGTTTTACATAAGACTCCATTATGTCAACTGCATCTTCAATATTGCCATTATTGAAAATAATAATGTCGTATCCGTGCTCATCTTCATAAGTCAAAAACTGTTCATTTTCTGCATCACTGCGTACCCGGAATTCACTTTCAGATTTTCCTCTTTCCATAAATCTCTTTTTGCGAATGTCTTCATCTGCATACACATAGAACTGTGCAAGGCGAAAACCTGGTTCCAGATTCTTTTTTAAATATGACAGTCCATCAGGGTCAATGACGTAACAGTCGCTGTTTTTCAAAACCTCTTTTGTCGTACAGTAACGGTTACCGTTAATGCATGTCTCGGCAATGATGTCAGTCAGTTTGTCATACTCTGCTTCAGAAACAAAGATATGGTCAGCATCTGCAGGGTTTGCAATTTCATCAGGTCTTGGTGCACGTGTTGTATACGATTTTAATACCGTAAGCCCAAGTCTTTCTGCGAGTTTTTTTGCAATAATACTCTTGCCTGCTGCTGTTCTTCCTGCAATTGTGATGATAGTTTTGTTTTTCATAATATTTTTCCTTTCTTTTTTAAGTTTTTTAGTATTTACATTTTCAATATGCCTGATTTCCCTGACAGTGAAATATTGTCTTGCTGATTTTCATGCATATTAAAACTGACAATATGATTTGCATAAAGAAAGGGGAAAATAAAATGGATTACAAAAAAGATGACTGCAGTAAGACTATATCATTTGGCAGGATAACAGGCAGCAGTACGGATGTAGAAACGGTTATTTTTGATTATGACAGGTATGAACTTGGTAACAGTAAGAGATGTTTTCCAAGTGTTAAAAAACTCATTATTAATGAGAATGTGGAATGGATTAAAGTGCCAAACAGTATGTTTCCAAATGTAAGAACAATAATATCAAAGAGTACACAGTTCCGCAGTGGAAATGTACTGATTCATGAGTCATTCTGGAGCCGGCCAACTCTTTTAAATGTATTTGGCGTAGAACCTGATGAAACTATTGACCTTGTAGGTGTTCAGGTAATCGATTCTCTTGCTCTTCGTGGATGTAAAACTATACATTTCATTAATACCGAATCAGTACGTTTTATTGAGGCAAACTCTGTCAGGCTCAGTATTTTTGAAGATTCAGAAATTGAGCGTATGATTTTGGAAAAGAGATACCATGAAGGTGTTATTATGGCTGGAACGATACTGCTTGCAGTGAATCCTGATGCAGATGAGATTGAGGTTCCGAGAAATACGACATATATTTTTCCAACTGTTGATTTTACAAAAAATAAGCGTGTTATCATACATGATTTTAGGCTTGTTCAGACTTTTAAGTTTGAATTTCAAACACTTGTCATTTTTGATGATGATAAATCGGGTAATTTTTCAAGAGATGAGATGTATGATATTATTGCAAAAAATATTGAGGTACTACCAGGTAGTAAATTGTATTGTACGGTTGATGGCATTTTGTACTCAAAAGACATGCATACATTAATTCGGTGTCCACTACTTAAAACAGGACACGTTGACATTCCAGATGGAGTCTCTGAAATTGGAAAATATGCCTTTCGTCTTGGAAGAATCAATTCAGTCTCACTTCCTGATTCGCTTGTGAAAATAGAGCGTATGGCTTTTTTTAATTCAAAAATCTCAGATATCAGCTTTGGAAAAGGGATTAAGAAAATTGGGGAAAGTTATTCTTTTTCAATCTGTGCGAATCTTACGAGACTTATACTTCCACCCCAAGCAGAGGAAATTGGAGATTCTGTATTCTCAGACTGTAAGAATCTTTCGGAGGTTATTTTTAACTCCCGGCTTGTTTTGATTTCAAGAAGGGCATTTTCCGGATGTGACAGTCTGGAAAAGGTTGTAATTCCTGAAAGCGTGCAAAAAATTGAAAAGTCTGCATTAAACAAAGTACAACATGTTGTGTTTCATGGAAATCCTGCTTCACATGTAGCAATTGCGTTTATTCGCGAAAAGCCAGCTACAGAATATATGCCTGATACGGCTTCGTATACAATACGCATTGACTTGCCTGGCAACAAAACAGCATATATGCCAAGATATGTAAAGTTTGACGATATATATACAATATCTGATATTATCAGCAAGCCGAATCTTGCTATTGCAGATATATTAACATTACACGCATATGCTTCATCTACTATATCTAAACAGGAAGCAGCAATACTTACATATTCGGCTTATAAGGATAAAGCTATGGACGAAAGCGGTCTCATTGAGAAGCAGAAACTGTATACATATTGCAAGCGAAGTGCAAAATCATACGTTGAATCCATCCTTGACCAAAATAAGGATAAGAATATTGTGCAGGTTTTGAATGTAGGACTTTTGTCTAATAAGGCTTTAAAGGATTTGATGGATGAAGTTGATGAGAATTCCATACTTAGGCCGTATATGCTGGAAGCAATGCAAAAAACCAAACATGTACAACAAAAAAGGTTTAATGTATAACAAAAAACTCAAGAAATACAAAAATAAAAGAATAACTAAGATAAACAATAACAATATAAACAAAAACATGAAATGCTTGAATGTTGCTGTCCTTATCTTTTTTCGCATTTTATCAGACACATATCATGTGTGTCTGATTTTTTTTGCATGGCACAAAATCCGGCATATTAAAAATGCAAATCAAAACAAAGAAAAAAGAAAGGAAAAAATATGAAAAATAAAAATGGTACATACACGGTAAAAAACGAATCTGGGACGGTAACTTTATATGTAGACACTCTCAGTCAGGATATTGTTGATATTGATGTTGCACCGGGTGAGACACGTGTTAAGTTTGAGACTGAGCGTATCAATACAAGAAATTCTGCGTATAGCACTAGAGTAAGGTTATGGAATATCTTTAAACAGTTCCCAGATGTAACTACTATTGAAATTGGAAGCGGAGTTTATTCAATTGATATTAATAATGAAACGTTTCCAAATGTCAGGCATGTGATTTCAAAAAACAATAACTTTGTCAATGGGAAGTCCATGCTGTTAAGCAAGGTGCATAATGGTTTGAAATTACGTAATTCATTTTGCTTAAAAGAAAATGAAGTGCTTGATTTATCAGGCGTGATGGTTCTTGATGCATATTCTCTGTCCGGATGTATGTCAGATAAAATTATTAATGAAGGTAAAGTAAACTATATTGATAAGGATGCATTTGTTGGCTCAATCTTTACACTAAAAAACACTGACTCATCAGTTGTAATGGCAGGAACTATGCTTGTTGATGTAAACACCGGATTTGATGAGACTGATTTTCCGAAAGAGATTTCTGTTGTCAGAAACAATATTGATTTAACCAAAGTAAAAAATGCACATTTTCATTCATTGAAAGTATTTGATGTGTTTAGGGGTCATACTGATTTAAGTTTTGGTAAGTTATGCTTTAGTGGAGATGATTCATTTGAATTAAGTGCATTAACGTCGCGTAATGAATGCGGCTGTTTTAATAATGTTGAGGAGTTTGATATAAACAATCAGTATTATAAGACAATTGACGGAATTATATATTCAAATGATGGGAAAACACTGATTGCGTGTCCTGGTAAAAAAGAAGGTACTATCAAAGTTGCAGAGGGAACAAAGTATGTTCTTAGATGTGCTTTTTATAACAGTCATGCTTCAGAAATCATCTTTCCAGACAGTCTTATTGAACTGGGTCCGGAATCTATCAAGGCATGTGATAATCTTCAGCACATTGATTTCGGCAAAGGTATAAAACGTATTGGAGGCGCTGACACTCCTACCATCTCATATTGCGAAAGTCTTACCGAGCTTGATATCCCTGAACAGGTTGAAGTTATAGGCATTAATACCTTTTATTGCCTTAAAGGTTTAACAACTGTTCATTTTCATGATGGTATTAAACGAATTGAAAGATACGCATTCGCATCATGTGATAAATTAAAGGATATAAGTCTTCCTGAATCTGTTACTAATATCGGACAGTTTGCATTCGGTGCAGCAGAGAACATCCATCTTCAAGGCAATTTCCTGCCAAGGGGATTGGTTAAGGCAGTCGCCCAAAATTCTACTGTGATTTATGCTCCAACCGATGACATGAGGGCAGAGATGCTAAGAAGTGTTGTTACAGTTGAGGTTAATGGTGCTGTCGTATACATCCCGAAGTATATGACAACTGAGACTATTCACAGAACTGATGACAGGTTCAATACTTATGGACTTACTGATGAATTCTATATGTTTATTTATGAGATGGCGTCTTGCACGAATGCCAGACAGGATATTGCAGCAAGGATTTACAAGCTGACTAAAAATGAAGAAGTCGGAAGCTATCTTCGCAGAATCAGTAACTCCTACTCTTCCAGGCTTCTCAAAGAAGGCAGAGAGGAGGATTTAGTTGAGTTTCTTAAGCTTGGTTTAATGACAGAAAATGCAATCAAGAAGCTCCTGAAAAAAGCAGACGAGAAAGAGGCTGCGATTGTATCTGCATACATCTTAAGGCTTATCGATAATACGTCTATTACAAAAACTTCGTTTAAGCTTTAACGCAAAATGTAACGTATCATACATATATAGAAACTCAGACCTGGAAATTTCCGGGTCTGTTTTTTTAAGTATAAAAAATCAGCATATTAAAAATGATTAAAAAAGAAAAAAGAAAAGGAGAACCAAAAAATGAACAAAAAAATAAATGGAGTCACTTTTTACTTTGCAAACGAAAAAAAGTGCATAGACATTGATGTTGAGCCGGGGGTTGAAGAAGTAAGTTTTGGCAATTCAAGTAAATATGATAATATAGAATACCAACTGCAGAATTGCAATAAAAGCTTCCCTAATGTTAAAAGACTGGTGTTTGATTGCTCCGTTAGGTGTATCTTAATGCCAAATGCGTTATTTCCAAACGTAAAAGAGGTAATGTGTGATTCGAGTTATGGCAGAATCAAAAGTGGAACAAACAGGGTCTTGATGATGGATTCATATGGTGCTGGCGTTGGCTTCAGTCGTAACAGCGGCTGGTATGTGTCTAACACTTTTATTGCTGGAAGTGACGAGTCTGTTGACTTAAAGGGGGCAACCTGTATTATTGATAATGCATTCGCCGGATGTAAGTCTACAAAGATTATCAATTCCGGAAGTGTGAAAAAATGTAAAAAAGATGCATTTAAAGACTCTGCGATTGGAGATTTAAAACCGGAAAAAGGCAAAGCTGTTATTGTTGGTACAATACTTGTCGATATTGACCACACATCAGAAGATATTATTATTAACGACAGTAAAGCTGCACTGACTGCAATTCGTGATGGAGTTAATTTTAACGGAATTAAGCGCATCACGGTAAACAGGATTCAGACATTATTAAACCTACAGGACAAAATACCGTCTGAGATAACAGTCTTTTTAAAGGACAAGAGCCTCATTAATCATGAACAGCTTGCAATGTGGAAGCGAATTCCAAGACTTGAATTATGTGATGATAATCCTTATTACTCTTCACGTAATGGTCTTTTATATACAAAAGATGGCACGACGCTTGTTAAATGTCCATCATCTGTTACTGGTGCTTTACATGTACCAGAAGGGACTATTGCAATTGCCGCAAATGCGTTTTTTAGAAGTCTTGTTGAGGAAGTGCACTTTCCGGATTCAGTGCGCATGTTGATGCCAAACTGTTTTCAAGACTGTCAGTTTTTAAAAAAAGTTGATTTTGGAACAGGTATAGAAGAAATTGGGTTCGGGCATGAAACTAATATATTTAATGGGTGTAAATCACTCTGTTCAGTTGAGATTCCTGAACAGGTAAGAGTAATTGCAGAGGCGGCATTTAAAGATTCTGGCGTTCAACATGTCGTTTTTCATGAAGGATTAACGCAGATACTAGATGATGCGTTCAGCGGATGCGCTATCAAGGAAGTATATGTTCCTGCATCTCTTATGTATATTGGTAATAATAATTTTACATGTGCAGAGTGCATTGAGCTTGCAAAAAACGAAGAGCCATATGGTTTAGTGTCTGCTGTAGTATTAGACACTTTCAGGCAAGGGCCAGCATATGTTAAGATTAAAAAGCCAGATTCGGTAATTTTTATGCCAAAGGCAATGTCTCCAGATAGTATAAAGGCAGCCGACATGAATCTTGCAGTGTCTTCTTTTAGAAGCAAATGTGAGGAGTGTTTTTATGAATATGGACTTGAGCCTGATATTAAATGGGATACTGCAATTGCAGCATATAAACATGCACCAAATGATACCACAAAAACATATCTGAGAAGAGTCAGCAAAAATATCGTAAACAGGTTTTTAATGAATAATAATGAAACAGGCCTGATTGAATATCTTAAACTCGGCATCATGACACCAAAAGCGCTTGATGATACTTACAAAACTGCGAAAAAGAATAATATGACTACTGTTATGGCATATATTCTTGATGAGAAAAATAAGGCTGAAAGTAGTGAAACTTCGTTTAAATTGTAATTTGTATTGCAAAAGCCAGGAGAAAATCCTGGCTTTGTTTTTTTGCGTTATTTTTTTAATTTAAGTGCGAGTGTCATGCCATATTTATATCCTACTTTGAATGTGTATGTTACGGAGTATGAAAATAATGCCGTAATTCCAACACCAAACAAAAATCCGGTAATAAATCTTTTAAAATTTGTGCTTTCATATGACGTTAATCGTTGTGTAAAACCGTCTATAATCATCGGTATCATCATAACAACAGCTGCAATTAATGACGGATGCCAGAACCAGAACAGTAAAATGCTTGAAATTATTCCGGTAAGCTCTCCTGTACATCTTGCACATATTGGAAACTGATGACCGTGATAAAAGAATGAACGGTCAGGACGGTGGTGGCATCCAAATATGATTGGAAGCCACTTGCTTATATACCTAAAGTAAACTTTCTTACCTTGCATGTATTTTTTTTCTCCGTATGTATCATATTTGTTCAGCCATGGGTAAACCTGGCATCCAAATATGATTGGTAACCACTTGTTTATCTGATTTGCGTAAGTGTTTTTGTTATGCATATATTTCTTTCTCCGTCTACATGTGAACTACCCACCACTTGCTCGCGCTGAAGTGGGGGCTTTTGGTCTAAGACCATCTTTTTTCCTGCCGATATTGCACAGGCAAGCCCCGGTGTTCCACCGGTTATTTTTAATATGCCGAATTTTTTCGTAAAAGAGCAGTTTTATGCGGATTTTTTTATAAAAAAATGGAATTCATCTCGCTTCCTATAGAGGAAGGAGTATTCTTCCTTTATGCTTAGTGAACTACCCACCACTTGCTCGCGCTGAAGTGGGGGCTTCTGGTCTAAGACCGTCTTTTTTCCTGCCAGTGTTGCACAGGCAAGCCCCGGTGTTCCACCGGTTGTGTTCGATATATAGGTATCAGGCCGCAGCCTGTTTTTCTTTAATTAGTGTCTTGAAATAGTCTAAGAAAATACGTTTTCCTTCTTCCCTGATGTTGATTGCGGCATTCCAGTCTCTGTCAATAGTGAATCCGCATTCTTCACAAACATATGTACGTTCATCAAGGTTGACTTTCTGAACATGTCCGCAATGGCTGCATGTTTTAGTAGAAGCAAACCATCGGTCAATTTTAACAAGGCATGAGCCTTTTTGCTCGAGTTTATATGCAAGCATAATTCTGAACATTCCGAAACCATTATCATGCAGATTCTTGCCGAACTTTAACGCTCCACCCATTGCCCTGAGGTCAATGTCTTCAACGACAATCACATCATATTTTCTGACAAGCCTGGTGCTTTCCTGCTGCAGGAAATCATTACGCTGATTCTTAATCTTAGCGTGAAGCTTCTGAATCTTAGCCTGCAGTTTTTTGTAATTACTGCTGCCTTTTTGCTTCTTTGCCAAACGTGCCTGAAGCTTACCAAGTTTCTCTTCTGATTTTCTGTAGTAGTGCGGGTAATTGGCTTTCTTGCCATCACTATCTACATAGAAATCATTCTGAGAATAATCCAATCCAAGAAATGTAAGATTTTCTGGAAGCATTCCGCCGGTTACGGCAAGGTTTCGCAAGCCCATCTCCATCTGCATCATATAACTGAAAGCAATACTTGCATAGAAATGGCCATCAGCATCAAGACTTAATGTAACATTACAGATATGCGCGTTTTCTGGAAGATTTCTGTGGATAACCAGTTTTATCCCTTTCTTTATTTTAGGTACATACAAAATATCGTCAACAAGTCTTACTGTTGCGTTTTTTAAGTTATTAGACTCGCCTGGATACTGCGCAACGGTGCGGTATGAATTATATCCCCTTACCTTTGCGTGAAACTTAGGCATACCCTTAAGACCTCTGAAGGACAGGGTTTCAGTTCCGGATTCGCTTCTCCTGGTAGCTCGTTTTGTATAAGTTATGTGGTCGCATTTTGCGATATACTTCTCCCATGCACTTTTAAAATCCATTATTGAATTTGAAAGTCCCTGAGCGTCTGCTTTTTTCAGATACTCAAATTCTTTCTTCAGGTCTGTGATTTTTGGAAATTTAACACCAGGAATATCATTTCCTGCCTGATATCCAGCTTTTTCCAGCTGTGCGTAAAGGCTGTCTACTCACAGATTATATACTTTGCGGTTGCATCCAAAATTCTGTTTTAAAAAATCAAATACTTCTTTATCATTCTTATCACTGATACGGTATTTCTGTGCCATATGCACTTCTGCTGCTGTCTGCATGTAGTCACCTCCTTTTTCATCTGTACATATTTAATATGCCGAATTTTTTCGAAAAAGAGTAATTTTATGCAGATTTTTTACAAAAAAAAATCACGCCGATTGGCGTGAATTTAAAAAGTCGCAATGCGATTTTTTTATGGATTTGAAAAGCAAAAGGTGAATTCATCTCTCCACTTATAGAAGTGGGAGTATTCTTCCCTTATCCTTAATAAAAACTCATAGTGCTAAAACCTGCACCGATTCCTACTACTGCAATAAGGACATACCATAACAGGCAAAGACCTACAGATACCAGGGCTCCGATACCTGCTGCTTTTGCAGTCTTTGGCTTAGAGTCACGCCAAACAAGGAATAAAACAAGACCAACAACCGGGATGCAGCATCCAAGAAGACCCCATCCGAATCCGCCATTATCAACTACTTCTGGTGTGCTTTTCTGAGCAACTCCACAGTGAGGGCAGACTACAGCTTTGTCGTCGATTTCTTGTCCACAATTCTTACAGAACATAGAATCACCTCCTTTTTCTAGTGCAATATCCGGAAAAATATTTCCTTCGGGCTGCGTAAGTGCTGTTAAGAGCACTTATTTTTTTTCAGCTTTCTTTCTTAACTGGTTTTCTATTTTTTCTTTGGCTTCAGCTGTTAAGTCACCTTTGCATCCAAGAATGATTGCGAAAACCGGGAATATAATTAAAAGGCCAAGCGTCCAGAGTGCATTTTTGCCAAATGCTTTACTGATTCTGTCAGCCATCATTACTTCCATTATTAATACAGTAATGCTTGCAAGCAAGCAAAATCCGGCGATATATTTATCTGTTGTTCCGCGGGTATATAAATTGCCTGTCATTGCGATAATATATACAATAAACGCTTTTAAGTTCCAAAAAGTCTTATATAACATAAAATCGTTTACTATGGGAATCAATCCAAGCCATTTTTTATTTCCAAGCCCAGCTTTGTTGAATATTAATACATTTCCAATTATAGAAAATACATAATATAATAAAAAAATCACAACAAAATATGGTAAAATCATATTAAGAGTAACGTCAGCTGTCATTAAGTTCAACCTCCTTACAAAAAAATCGGCTGGCGGCTGCCAGCAGCCAGCCGTGATAAATTACTCGTCAAAATGGAAGTTAAATCTGACACCGAATTTTTTCGGCATAACCTCTGCCCTTCTTACATCCATGCTGGAGTCAAGATAATCTCTTAATAAGGTGTATGCGTTATCCTCTCCGATTTCTTTTTTCAGCTGCTCATAACCATACTGTAGAACGCCAAGCAGTCTTGTTTTTGTTCCGATATGGTAGTGGTCAAGGAAGAATGCGATAACTGACATGTATTCTTTTTTCTTTAATTCAACCTGGTCCTCATCGCTCTTATCATGCTGTACGGCAATGATATTGTATTCTCCTGCTTTAAAGCTGATGAGCCAGAATGTTGTCTCTTTATCTGTCTGTGGAACGTGCACCGGAATATGTACATCTTCATCTCCGTCTGCTAATGTGATTTCATAAGCTCCGTCTCCAAAGTTTTTAACACTTCCTTCCGGCACTTCTGCTGCGTGAAATCCGAATTCGTTACGTCCATCAATGATTGTCATGCACGCGTCTGTTAAAAGGTTCTCTTCTCTGATAAGTTCGAGCATCTGCTCTGGTGTTTTATATGCCATAATATTTTCCCTTTCTGATTTAAAATTATTTTTTTGTCTTTGTTGTTCTTATCTCTGACCGGTTGAGCCGAAGCCGCCGCGTGATTTATCGTTCAGGTGTTCTACTTCTTCAATTTCAAGTTCCGGCATTTTTTCAATAATCCTGAACTGGCAGATGCGGTCATTTTTCTTGATTTCAGTATCTTCTGTTGCATAAACTGGCATCATCCACTGGTCAGCATCTCCGCTGTATGAATTGTCAACAACGCCAACGCTGTTTACCTGAATGATTTTCCAATTCTTAAATGTACTGGAGCGTGGTGCGATATGAGCTTCATATCCTTCCGGAAGAACCATTCCAACACCAAGCGGGATAAGTGCAAACTGGCCTTTTGTCAAAAATATGTCTGCTGCACTTCTAAGGTCAATCCAGTCTCCTTTATTAATTTTTTTGATTTTTTCGATTTCTTTATCGAAATATTTGACTTTTAATTTAAGTCCCATTTTACTTCTCCTTTTTTAATACATATATTCTTGTTTGCCTCGGTCTTGAGGCCATCTTCTGCAATTTCATTGCTCACATTTAATATGCCGAAAAAAAATAAAATGTAACGTTTTTTTGAAAAAAAATAAAAAAGAAGGCCGCAGCCTTCTTGAATAAAATCCTTATGCAGTTTTCCTGAAGGAATCCGCCTGGTTTGGCTTCTGCACGGTATTTTTAATATACCTGCAAAGCTCAGGGTATTCCTTCTCCATCTGATGGCTGTACCCACTGTAATATTTTGCGAAGCCATCAGCAAAAAATTCCGATTGGTCATATCCTTCAGTATCTATTCCAAACGCATCAGCGAATGCTTCCGATGAGAGTTCGTAGATATTTTCGAATTCGGATTTTAATGACACGTCGCCTTTTGCATAGTGAACCCTCCCCGCCTAATCCGCTTTCGCGAATATAGACGGGGCTTCCAAACTC
>ERZ836441.415-NODE-415-length-50190-cov-13.320594_pt1 | contig 50190 bp, 42 predicted proteins | sample MGYA00519686_ERZ836441 | MGnify/ENA primary metagenome ERZ836441 (study PRJEB31850, sample SAMEA3708800) | human gut metagenome | biome: human gut; feature: human-associated habitat; material: faeces | place: China | collected 2014 ...
TTAGATCCATTTCTTTTTCTGTTAATTCATATAGTGCATCAACAGTTGATTTTTCACCTGAATTGATCATATCGATATAGTTTGGCAGGTTTTCTTTTATTGTGAATAATTTAAGACTTTCTAAATTGTTTGAAAGCTTTATATAATTTGTTGTCATACTTTTCTCCCTTTAGTTGAGGCAGTCATTAACTGACTACCTCATTTTTAAACTTGTTTAAAAAAATGTGCTCGATATCACGTATATCTTTGTTGAGATATTTATGATCATTTAATATACGGCAATGTCCAAAATGATGATCCAGTGAATCAATAAATGGCAGACATACTTCGTAATTATTTGGACTTGTTCCTCGATATGAAGCCATCATACATTCATTCTTGGATCTATTAATCTTATAGATGAGATGATACACATTTCTTTCTTCATCATAAAGAACAACCTTTACTTTATTTGTGTAAACATGTCCCTTCAATTTATCAATATAGCTTTCTACTGTATCTTCTTCCAATTGTGTTTCAAAATATTTTTTAATTCCCTTCGCAACAGTCATACTTTCATAAGGATTTTTGAATAATTCATCCAATATATCAATATTGTTATAAAAATCTATTGGTGATAATAATTCAGTAAACATGTTGTTATATTCAGGAAAGAAACACCAGAATTCATTGTCAATGCTGCCAAGATGCATTTTAATATTGAAATATTGACCATAGAATTCCAAAATAGTGTATTCTGTTTTCTTTTCAACACATTCGACTATACAATTCCATTCATCATACATATAACGACATTTATATTTGATCATTTTAATCGCCTCCTAAATTTTCCAGCCTTTCCAGATTTCTCATGGCCAGTTCTTCAATATCGTCCTGTGCAGTCCTTAAGCGCTTGCTCAATGCATCGATATAATGTTCATGTTTATAATTTAGCTTGCATTCTGTAACGGTATGTACTGTAATTAATTGTGAGTTGTGGTACACATAGACTTCGCTTCCTACGGCGTATATGTCCACAACTTTTCCTATATATTTTGTTGGTACTGAATATTGTTTCCCATTATATGAAACTAAGAGCGTGCTCGGTACTTTCACACGTCTATGTTCACGTAGATACGTATCCATATTCAAATTGTTTCCAAACGGTTTAAGGAATTCCTTTTCCTTAAGAAACAGCTTGGCAGGCGGTATTTTTGTACGCCGGTTGATTTCCTTATTGCACTCAGATGTGATCTGGTTTTCAATGATATGGATAAGTTCCTGCTCATTTTTGATTCTATAGTCAAATGATACAAGCCAGTTGACAAAACGGTTAGAGGATTCACATTTGCCCTTTGTTTCTGGAGTTCTGCATTCACATAATTCCAGCTTTACACCCAGATCATTGAAGAAAGACTGGACACGACTGTGGATTTTACGATTTCCATTCCTAAGAGATACAATAGCTGACATATTATCTGTCTTGAGTATTTGAGTCAGGCCACCCAGTCTCCTAAATGTTTCAAGCACGCATCGAATAAAATCATCTTCTGTTTTTCCAACAGAATAAATAAATACATGTTTTCGTGAATATCCAAGAGTAGCAGAGAAAACATTGAATTCATAAACCTCACCATCAGCCGAATGTATTTTTAAATTTTCTTTCCAGTCACATTGAAGCTGTTCACCTGGCTCAGTCTCATAATAGACATGCGGAGCTTGATCTGCAGGAGTACATTTAATTCCTCTACGATATGCATATGCTTTGAAACTGTTGTAGTTGCCAGGAAGATTTCCATTATATTCATAATTCAATACTTGGAATATACTCATCAGATAAGACCCAGGCACATCTGCCAAAGAAATAATCACATCGAATAAAGGATCCCATTTAGATACTCTTTTAAACTTCTTCCGCTCAGGTATGCCACCATTTTCGTAATACTTTTTAATAGTATGACGATCGATTCCGTACATACGCTCTAGTTCACTAAAATTTGGTTTCATATTAAAGTCTTTCATTATGCTTAAAACACCTATCACCTTCTGTAATTTCTTTTTCATTTGGTTCACCTCCTTTCAAAGGAAGTGTAACCAAAACAAAAAAGATAACTCAACTCAAATCGTTAATTCACCATTTTTTGTGAAAATTAAACGATCCAAATTGGTTATCTTTAAATTACCACTATCAATGTGCAAGTCAAACGCACATTGACTAGAAAACAGACGAATGAAATAAAAGCTCATCCTGAAATCTATAAGTTTGTGCCACAAAATCAGCAATTTGATTATTTTGGTGATACTCCATTCTATGATTTTGAATCTCGATTGGTTCGTTTTAAAATTACAGAGGATACATATGAATGCATCTTAACAAATTTAGATGAAAATGAATTCAGTATGCAAGATATCAAAAAGTCGTATCGTCTACGTTGAGAAATTGAATCTAGCTATTACTTAGAAAAAGAGCCCACCAAATCATATAATAAAATGATTTGTATGGGCTCTTTTCATTTGCCAAGTTTTTGTATACATCTCTATTTAATCTTATACTTCAAATATTCCGAAAAAAGAAGACGCAATGAATCATAAACTATTGATCAAGCCGTTATTTTAACTTAATACATTGCCAGACAAATGATTATTCTTCAATTAAATTCTTCTTTTTTTACGCTTATGAAATGATTTAGAAACATGACGAACTCCAAGTACTGGAGCCAAGAAAATGATAATTGGATAAATCTCCAAACGACCAATCAACATCGCAAAAGATAGTACGATCTTACTAAAGTCAGAGAACATGGAGAAGTTGCCCATTGGACCACACAAGCCAAATCCAGGACCCACATTTCCAATACATGTAATGACGGATGTAATGGTTGTTTCAAAATCAAAATTATTAAAGGAAATCAAGAACAATAAGATTCCAACAATGATGATAAAGCTACAGAAATAAGCCATGATCTGATTGACAACCTCTGTATCCACTACTTTACCATCCATTGTGATGGCCTCTACTTTTTGTGGGTGTAATAACTTTTGAATGTCCAACTTGATCTTCTTTACAATAATCAATAGACGACTAATTTTTACACCACCACCAGTCGAACCAGCACTTGCACCACATACTGTTAATAAGAATAGAATCATCTTACTAAATTGTGGCCATACACTATAATCACAACTTGAATATCCTGTTGTTGTAATGATGGAACCCACTTGAAAACTAGCAAGACGAATGGATTTCAATACATCAAAATTATACATAGACAAAATATTGATTGTGATACAAACAATAGAGAATAAAATCACCCCTAAATAGGCACGCAACTCTTCATTTTTAAAGACTTGTTTAAAATCTTTAATTAAAAGGAAATAATACATATTGAAGTTAACACCAAATAAAATCATAAAAATCGTAATGATGATTTCATAATACGAATTGTTGTAGGCACCAATACTTGTATTCTTAATCGCAAAACCACCCGTACCTGCTGAACCAAATGTGTTACAAAGCGCATCAAACAATGGCATTTTACCAATTAAAAGTAAAATCACTTGAATGATCGTAAGACCCATATACATTGTATATAAAATCATAGCCGATTGACGCATACGAGGCACAAGCTTACCAATGGTAGGACCTGGTGCTTCTGCACGCATAATATGCATATCACGATCATTGGATTTTGGTAGTATTGCTAAAATAAAGACTAAAATTCCCATACCACCAATCCAGTGCGTAAAGCTACGCCAGAACAGTGTGGCATGCTTCAAGCTTTCAACTTCCGTTAAAATACTCGATCCTGTCGTTGTAAATCCACTCACGGCTTCAAAGAAACAATCCACAAAAGAAGGAATTTCACCCGATAAATAAAAGGGTAAACCGCCAAAGAAAGATACAACGATCCACGCAAGTCCTACCGCAATCATTCCATCTTTCGCAAAATAGTTATTGACTTTTGCACGTATACGCGTTAGCGTATATCCTAAAACTAGACAGATACCAATCACTATCAAGTAAGAATCATACAATCCCTCTTGATAGATCAAATCCACAATGACCGGTAAAACCATTAGGCAAGCTTGCGCAATTAAAACCATACCCAATACATTACCAATCATAGCCCAGTTTAATTTATGTAAATTGTGCTTAAGATAGTAAATCATTGATATCCCTCAATCCTGCAACTTTACTAATAATAATAACCGTATCTGACAATTGAATACGCGTATCCCCCGTTGCCATTTTTGAAACACCCTTATGCGTTACATACGCAATGATAATCCCTTTACGAATATTTAGATCCTTAATTGGCACATCAATAAAACGACAATTGTCACGCACTCTAAATTCTAAAGCTTCAACTTTATCATTTACAAGTTTGATCAATGATTCAACATTTGAGCCAACCGTATTTTGCATAGCACGAACATATTGCACAATTTGGTTGGCCGTAATAAACTTAGGCGTAATCGAATTTTCAAGTCCTAACTTATCCAACAAGAAACCTAAAGAAACACGGTTTACCTTAGGAAGAACATGCGTTACACCATGAGACTGGGCAAACATAGAAATAATGACATTTTCCTCATCATTATCTGTCAGCGCAATAAACGCATCCATTTCCTCTAAAGATTCACTCAATAATAGTTCATGATCCGTACCATCGCCATGAATGACTGTAGCCTGTGGGAATTTCTCAACCAAATTCACACACTTATCTTTTTTGATTTCGATGATCTTTACATCCATTCCCAGTTCTAACAACATATTTGTCAAATAGTATGTGATTCTTCCACCACCAACAATCATTACTTCATTGACCGTACGATTACTTAAAATACCCACTTTAATAAAGAACTTTTCAAGCTGTGTAGTCGAACCCGTTAATGTGACACGATCCTTTTCATAGATGACGGTATTTCCATTTGGAATGATTACTTCCCCATTTCTTTGAACAGCCACAAATAACACTTCACTTTTCATACGACGATTGATGTCGCAAATACGCATATTTGAAAGTGGCGAATTTTCTGTAATCTTGACTTCCGCAAGTTCAATTCTTCCTTTCGCAAAAGAAGAAACCTTGATCGAATTTGAGAAACGAATCGCACGCAAAATTTCACGAGCTGCAGCCTGCTCCGGATTGATACTCATACTCAATCCCAATTCATCCTTAATCAAACGAACGGTATTGTTGTATTCCGGATTACGAATACGCGCAATCGTATGTCTTGCACCCAATTTCTTAGCCAATAAACAACAAATAATATTAACCTCATCCGTTGATGTAGCCGCAATCAACAAATCCGAAGATGAAACACGAGCTTCCATTAAAGTATCTAAACTCGCACCATTTCCTTGTACGCCAACAATATCCAACTGATTCATGGTACTCGATAGAACACTCGATTTATTTTCAACCACTGTAATATCATGACCTTCCTGGTTCAATTGTTTTGCGATCGCAAATCCAACTTTTCCATCACCCACTACAATAATTTTCATAACTCCTCCAAAAAAAATGAATTCCCATATGGAATCATCTCAAGTATAATACAAAACATTTATAAAAACTAGTGCTACAAAGGCTTGTAATGAACACTTAGTCAATATCAAAAGACAAACTATTCACACTTTTCAAATTCTCCACTAATATACATCTTTTCTAAATTGTGTCCTTCACGTAATTCTCTTTCAGTCGCATCACAAAGTGCCGTTAATGTACCCTTGCTCGATAGAATAAACAAATAGTCTGGACGCATAATTTTATTGGTCATTAAATTCGTATTATGTGAAGTCATAATAAATTGACATTCTGGGTATTTATCTTTGAAATAACAAATCAATTTCTCTGCCATTTCATAATGATAAAAAGCAGCAAAATCATCTAAATAGATCAATGAAAGATTAGATACTATTTTTTGATAAAGACTTGTTAATGCCAACGTCCCACTTGATGCAGTACTATAAAATGGAACTAACTTATTTTGAGAAAAATATAATTCAACCTGACCATCCGGCAATTCTTGTAAAACCAATTTACATTCAATCCCCATTAAATTCAAAAAATCTTCAAAGTTATGTAAATAAGCCGGATTTTTTAAATTCTCAAAAAAATTTCTATTAGAATACAACAAATCATGCCCCACAGTAATCATGTCCATTTTACGTACATATTCAAATAATTGAATCAAAACAGAATCATCACTAAAAGCCGTATTGTTTATTAGCCATCTCAAAAAAGGTAACACATACTCATTATCCATCTCATCTTTATTTACATAACGATTCGTATTCACAGTCTCCGCACTAATTATACTTAAACCTTGAAAATCAAATTTACTATTTTTAAAATCACACTTAATAATAGCTTCTCCATTTATATACAATTCTTCATCACATAACTCAGTATTCGAAAATCTAGAATACTTATAAACAACTTCATCATTGCCAAATTTAAACTCATACTTAAACTTTGCCGCGCCATCCTCATTGATCAAGCCACTACTTTGCATACCATACAACAAAATTTTAATATCAAGAAGTGCCCTACCAAAATTTGTCTTTCCAGTTGCATTGCGCCCATAAATCAACCTCATCGAAAGACTATCCATATTAAATGAATATTCACCAATTTTACTAAAATCAAGTGAAATCTCATCTTTAAAATTCTTGAAGTTACTAACAGTAAACTTTTTCAACATATTCAATCACCCTTCTTTATGCAGCATAATACACTTTTTTGTTATATCTAAAATTCCAGTGTTTTTACATAATCCGTAAAAAAAGCCATCATTAATGAATGCAAATCACAAAGGATGGCTTTACTATTTAATCGTAAACTATTTATATGCATGAACTTCAAATTCAACTGTAGAAATATTTTCTAATCCAGTATCAGATATAGATTTTTTTGGATATATATTACCATTTGAAGTCTTAAGATCAAAATCAATTAAGCCATCAGATTTTATTGCATATATCTTTCAAAGTAATTATGGAAGATATCAATATAATCAAATTTGGATATTTCTGAATGCTCAAAATTTTACATTTTTTTAGTTATCATTTATGTTCGTAAATTACGCTATAAACAAACTATAATTTTTGCCAACTCCATTTACTTAAAATCTCTTTCAAAACAACATTAGCATCTAAACTTTGTACTTCAGATTTGCTCAGTTCACGAACTAAGTTAAGATTATCCTCTGTTTCTTTATGATTCATAGTATTTGGAAGCATTAAATACTCAGCTTTATTCACATTAACATCTTCATCCACTCTTACAGTTTTGCAAATTGCGAGACTTTCTTTCCAAGTTACATCTTTACTTTTAATTTTTTTAATTTTTAACTCATCATAGTCTGGCAATAATTTATCCTCATCGATTTCCACTTTAAATATATAAACATATTTTAAATCATCGTTTGTTTCAGAACGAAGCGAGTTTATGTTTCCATAAAAATATGCAGTTTCTATATTAGGCGTTAAATAAACATATCCATTAGTTGTGTCACAATCTAATTTTCCTGTATTTGTATATACTCTTGATATATCATGTTTAATACAATGATCTTTAATTATCCCCTCTCCTCTACTTAGAGTTGTTCCGTGATATAATATCATACTTTTTTACTGGGTATATTGTAATTGATCCATCTAGCTGGTCATTTACAATATACTTCTCCTTTCTTTCAACCTTTAATAACCGTGGTTGAAGACGGTTTTGTTAATTTGTAAAATTGAATATGTGAATGTGGATTTGTATATTTATACCCTGTAGCTTGACTACTTTATGGAGGTTCTTACCACACCTTATTCCAAAACAGTGATTAGTTAGATGAGTCTTTGAACGCATATTTCGAACTAAGTTTTATATCCTCTTTTTTTTTACTGCATAAAGATGATAAAATAATCACTATAAGGAGTTACTTGACTTATGAAGCCATATATGAATAATGAGGAATTGATTGATGAATTAGTAATTCACAAAAATATAAATCGTGAAACAATTCCAGAAAATATATTTAATGAAAGAGGATATACAACACTTGTATCACCATATAAAAGATTGATTTGCACAAATTTTGACACGATGAGACAAGAATATATATACAAAGAAAATGGTGACTTTGCCGAATATATTAATTTAGCAAAGATAGATGATTTTATAAGCAATAAATTTAGCATGTACATCGAATGTTTTGAGAAACACTTCAAGACATATGTTGCAGAAAAATTATCTGAAAAATTCAAAGATACAAATTTATCATGCAATGATTATTCCGAACTTTCTCGATTATCATCTTGTTTACCTAGTACTGAAAGAATTCAACACTGTCATAATATTTTACAATTAGATTGTCATTTTAATTGCTATGATTTATTGTATTTTGATAAAATGTATAATTCTAATATGAGAGAAGTTCAAGCCAACAAAAATATTATTGCAAATAGAAGACGTGCTTTAGATACCATATTAAAACTAAATACTACACATGGTTACTCTTCAAATATGTTAATACAACATAATTTTAACAAGAACACAGTTCCTCCTATATGGGGAGTTATTCATACACTATCATTGGGAGATGTATTAGCTTTATATAACATGCTAAAAATACAAGATAGATTAAGCTTTTGTCAAGCAATCTATAAAAAGCAAAATGTATCGTATAGAGAAATTAATGCATTATCATCAAATATTAATTTTATAAGAAAAATACGAAATAATATTAACCACTATGAGCCATTAATACCCGTATTATTAAAGTATCAAGATGAAGGGAAAGAAGAAGCAATATTTAAAATTTTAGACCTTCTAAAAGATTTGTATTATTCTGGAAACATTCATTCAATTAATGTCGTTCGTCGTGTAAAATTTCAAAAATTATCAAAATGTGATTACAACAAAAAACAAGTAGTATATTTAAATAAGATTTTAAGAAACATATAAAAATCGATGGAATACAAACTATCGATTTTTCTTATATATTTACCCAAACCAACTATTATCAGAAAAAATAAAAAATAACAAAACAAAAAGGCCCCTCCGTTTCAGGTGGACCAGTTCTAGCGTACTAGGTACGCCACTTACAAGATTAATATACCGTATTTTTTTTAAAAGTCAAGTAGACTAATAGTAGATTAGTGATTACGCATGAAATAATCTTCAAATTTTAGTGATTTAAGATTATTTATATTTTTATGCATATGCACTTTAATAGTGTGCTCGTGTACACTATTATTATGAAAAGATATGTTACTTATCCTGACCAGATCGAAAAGTTCCGTTCTCCTGCTCATACAATCAAAAAACGAAACAAGATTATAGTCTCTATTCGTGTACTTCTAAATATGTGCCTTGTGGTAAATCTAATTGTGTCCGAGCCCAATATCAGCTATAAACCGTTTTGAGGTATATACCACCCTTTAAATCTTGGAGAGCAAATTCACCTAACCCCATACAAATTAAATACACCAAGATCACCTAGATAAGATTCTACTTTATATGTTTCAATAAACAATTTGATTGTTAATAAAAATTTAGTTATTCATGTCATTTTTGATTTAGAAATCGTCTTTCCATATAATCCTTTAATTCCCTTTTATCTTGATCATCTTGGTCCAAACATAATTGGTCATATATATCTAAAGCTATTTCATACAACTCTTTTTCAACTTTTGATACCCTGCGCACACCTTCATCAACTTTATCAAAGCTAATATCAAACAATTTAAGAACCAACGTGAATACAAAAACCGAAAGAATAGTTTCAAGTTTAGGGTCATCTACACCCGCATAAATATATACAACCATTCGAAACATAATAAATGTCAAAATTAAACGTATAATCGCTACTTTATAAGTCATATACAGTTGTCTTGCGTTAAACTTAATTGTTCTATATAGGTTCACATTTTTAATATGCTTTTCATCAGAATATTCTATACTTTTGCATAAAAATAAAGCACGATTTAGTTTCATTAAATATAAATCATTTTTATTACTACTATCATTTATTTTTCTATCGCTTGAATGTACATTCTCTTCATTTTTCAATTTGCTGTTCTTATGTATTTTTATACCCAGTTCTTCAAGTTCCTCATAAGTTACCTGCTTTTCATCATTTTTAGACGCTTTAGCATCTAAAAAATATTTAAAAACTATTTTAATTAATAATATAGATAGTACAATAACATACAAAACAATTTGCCAAAAACTTAAATCACCTTTGGATACAAATATTCTAAGAATAAAACCACATATAAAAAGGAATAATGCCCAACTATTAGAATATGCTTCTAAAAATTTTTCTTTAAAATCATCCTTATTGTATTCTAAATTAGTTGTATTAGATATATTGCTAAAAAATCTTTGATTATAACATTTCAAAAAGCAAACAAGATACAACAAATTGCATAGATTAAGCAAAAATATAACCAACCTCATTTAAATTAATTAACTTAAAAATCATAATTATAGAACTCTTCTTTTTTACCTGTCATTTACACCTCACAACAACTCTATTTTGACTATCCAAAGTACAAGTCACTAACGTAAGTGGCCACTTGCCATTGGTTACTTCAGCTATACTTTCAGGACTCACTACATCCATTGCATCAACACTATATTTAAAACAATTTCCTGAAACATCCGTAAAAATTACTTCATCCCCACTTTTTAATGTATTCAACCTACCAAAATGAAACCAATAATTATGAGCTACAATTACCATATTACTTTTATAAATACTACCATAATATCGGCAAGGAAGTTGTTTCATATTTTCATCACTACATGTACTTGTAACACAAAGATTCAAATCCAATCTAGGAATTTCTAAAGTACCCACACAAGACATTCCATCCACATCCACTTCAGGCATATCCATATCTGGATTTAATACATAATCCGGTATAGAGCCAACACTTGTCTTTTCAATATGATACGCATTCATCTTTTGTTTAGAAACAAAATACGATCGATACGAATCATATACATTATATGCACATAAAGAAATGGAACACACAACACAAAAGATTCCAATCCAAGAAACATATCGATACAATCTATTCTTCATTTTTCAAATGGCGTCCTAAACCAAACAACACAAGACCCACAAATAATAATACAGGAACTGGCCACCACAATTGACCTGAATTTGGAAGTACTTCATCCTTCTTTTCAACCTTATCCGTAAAATTACCCGTATTCGTTAAAACAATCGTATCCTTTTCATGAGTACAACTCTCCTTATAGCCAGAAGGAACACTCGTTTCCATGACACGATATGTATATAAAGTAGAAAGATTATCCCAAGTAGTTGACCATTGATTATCTGAATTTAATACCACTCGATCTACCACTATACCATCCGATCTTAATAAACAAACTTCAATCGATTTAGGACGAGACTTCTTATTATCCTTCTTCCATACCTTTAATACATGAATACGACTTGGCTTATCACTTGTCTCATATTTTAAATCCACACTCAAATCGCCACTTAAAGAAACTAAGGATACTTGTGGCATATAAAATACACCATCCTGAAAAACTTCTTTTCCAACCACTAAATAAATACCCGATTCTAAACCAGTAAAACTAGCATTGCCCACACTATCCGAAATAACACATGCATCTGCTTCTATTCCATCCATTAAAATACGATTCTCTAATGCATTGGCAGCCCCTTGTGCATCTTGTTTTAAATCAATGGAATAATGAGAAAATGCATCAACTAAATTATAATTCACATCCGCCACACGATATAAAGATACTTGCATATTTGATATTGGACAAGAAACATCCAAATTCATGAAATCAGAATCCGCAAATAGAGTCATAGGTAGAAAACAACATAATAAAGTTAAAAATACGAAACAAACTATTCTTTTCATTACCTACACTCCCTTCTTTCGAATTCGATATACAACATAACCAATCCCATATAGAATCAAACCAATAATACTAGCCATAACCAAAGGATTCACCCTTGCAGCATCGGCCGTTAAATTCTTTTCATCCATCACATTCTCTACACGATGACCACGAACTAATAATCGATGTGTATTAATACCATAAGGCGTACAAGTAAATAGAGTACATAAATCTTTACCTTCCTCAATTTCTAATAAACCATAATCATTCGGTTCAACAATCGCTATATTATCCACCTGATACGCTAAGACCCTATCATATACATGAAGATAAAATACATCTCCCTTTTTCATACGATCCAGTTCCGTAAATAACTTCGCACTCGGAAGACCTCTATGACTCGATAGAACACAATGCGTACCACTACCTCCAACAGGAAGACTCGAACCCTCTAAATGACCAACACCCACCTGCAATACAGACTCATCTACCGTATGATAAATCGCAAGCTTAACACCAATCTTAGGAATCGTAATATATCCCATCATACCCGTACCATCCGCATTTAATAGACTCTTATACAAATCAAGCTCAGAATCACTCGGAGTAAAACGACCACCATTATTGATTAACCCACTATTATATTCAACAGCCCGATCAATCTCAGCCTGTTTATCCTGTTTTGATAACTTAGCCATAGTATCCGAATAATTCGCGACAACACGACTTTGATGTAAAGAATTCCAATAATTACTAACCGTAGGATACAACAATAAGGACAAGCCTGTAATAAAAACAAGTATCGCAATTATAGTTGACATATGTTTTCTCATCTTACAACCCTCTCCCTATTGTTGTATAGAAGGGGAAAACAATTCCCCCCCATACAACATATAAAACAAATCAATTCAATTTAATTATTTAGCTTTCGCTCTTTTCTTGTTAGCCAATACAATACCTGATCCTAGTACTAATGCTCCACCAATCAAGTAGATTAGTGTTGTACCCATACCACCAGTAGATGGTAGTAATGAACCTGATTTGTTCTCTACATCAACTTGATTATAAGGCATATTGTAATGATCAGCATTACCCTTGTCATCAATTAAAAATGACCCCTGCTCGTTAATTGTTACTTTAATTCTCTTAGCCAATTTATTATAACCCTTTGGCGCTTCGGTTTCTTCTAGCCAATAATCCCCCGGTTTTAAACCTTGAATACTAAATTTACCAGTGCTAGTTGTCGTTATCTTAGTTGTTGTTGGAGCTTCTTCAGATAATGCTAAACGGTATTCTTCAGTGTTTTGTTTTTTTACCAATTGATAAGCTGTACCTTCATTTGCTGCATTATAAAGACTGAATGTTGCGCCACCTAATGGATTGTCAGTTGATTTTGTATACTTTAAAACTTTTATTTGATAAGTGGTTGTAACAGTTTCTTTTTCTGCTGTATTCTTATTACTACCATAAGTTAGATGTGTTTTATTTATATTTCCAGTCTCAATGTGAGCGTTTCCATTTAATATAGCCGAATAAGTAACAACTATTTCATCGTCTTTACTTAATGTATTCAAAAATTTTTCTTTGAATACTATATCAAAAGTACAAGGATCATCATAGTTTATAGTATACTCATCATCCAATGTCAACTTTGAACCTTTATAACTAATTTCAACATCTTTATTATAAGTAAAACTATCATCCATAGTATCGTGTAAAACATAGTTTTGTGCGCCAGGTTGTGCTGTAATAACAGTTTTAAATTGCACTTTATCACCTATACTTGCATAACTATTAGTATCGTCGTGATGATTACTATTAATAATTGTTTTGTGAACTTCTGGAACGCCATTCTTTTCTCTGATTTTTACTTCTGAATTTGTAGTATCCAAACCACATAGTGCACCAGCACTTGAATCTAACAAATAATATCCTAATTCTAAATCATTAAATGTAACAACATTTTCATTAACTGATGGACTAATTGCGCTAATATGGTTTTTTTCAGCATAAGTTAAAGCTGATTTAGCAAATTGTTCAGTACTAACACCATCGTTAAATGTTACATAATTATTCTCGTTAATTGTTATATAATCACTACCTGCACCTTTAGGTTCAGTTGATTGAAAAAAGGCTTCCCATCCTTTTGATATTTTATATGAATATAATTTATTAGTTAAGTCATAACTTTCCAAATCTAAAATTTTATAAGCTTTGTAAGTTTGTCCTTCTATTGGATTTTCAACTGTGATAGTTCCTGTTGTTTCTTCTGCGTTAACATTACTACTTAACGTGAATACCATCATGAACGCAAACATAATGGCTGCAATCTTTTTAATTAGTTTCATCTCTTTCTCCTTTTTTCTTTTCTTTTATTTTTATTTATATTTGACAGGCATATTATACTAGCAACCACCAACGTTGCTCCTAATAACCTGTAAATCAGGGTTCCCATACTACCTGTTGAAGGTAATATTTTTGTACGGCTCTTGTTTGTAACAATAACCGTATCACCGTTTTGTGCACTACTTGTAGCAGTTCCGTTTTTTTCATAAAACACTTGATAATTCATAGTGTTTATTGTTACTTCTTTTGATGAATCCGTAATTGGATTACCTTGATCATCTAGTTCATAAACATAATAGGTTTTATCTAATTCTAGATTCTCAAACTTAACGGATTTATCTGGATTGTCATTTGCACTATAAGTAATAGTTTTTATCGGCTGTAATCGCGTATTCTTGTCATCATACAATCCAAATCTATATGTTCCACTAACAGGTTTAATTGATTTTCCAGCTGCATCATTAATAAACTTTTTGACTACAGTAATTTCACCCTTATGATTCGTTACACCTATACTAAAGTTTTCTTCCTGATAACTCACTTCTAAATTTATATTCTTTAGATATTGTTTTACAGTGTCCACATAACTCTCATTACCTTTTTTTACATCCAAAATATAGATTGGTTCATCATCCAGAACATAACCATCTGGTGCTTTTGTTTCCGTTATTCTGTAAAGCGTATCATATTGTAAATTCTGGGCAATGGTTCCATCATTACCTGTAGTTGGGGTTGAAATTTCTGATGTAGTCATTTTTCCATATTCATCAAATGTACACTTTTCTATTTTAAAAGTTGCACCATTTAATACTTTATCTATATCATTCTCATCTTGTTTTGTAAGCTTAAAGTTTACTACAGATGAAGCACCAATTGTTCCACTTACATTGTAGCTATAACTTTCTTGTACAGTTTTACCACCATTTTCAGAATAACCTTTCCAATATGCTGTATTTGCGATATTCACAGAGTGCCCTGGCTTCGCATTTACAGTCGCTGTATATGTAATTTTGATTGGAATATTATTTGGAATCTTAATTTCTAAAATATTATTTTGATATGACTTTTTACAATTCGTTAATTCTTCATTATTACTATTAAATACTTTAACCGAAGTTGTATCCAATTTAAGATTATCACCCAACTTATCCACAAGCGTTAATTCACCGTTATCATTAGTAGGTAGTGTTTGACCAAGCTGATTCGTATTGATTTCAAATTTAAGTTTCTGTCCATTCGTTTCTGCCAATTGTTTATCGATATTTTTATCTGTCTTAGTCAATTGAACAGGTACTTTACTAGATGATGTAGCTATATCTTTTCCATCTTTTTGAAGTGTAACTTTATTTATAAAATTATTAGGTTGAGCTCCCAATAAGACTTGTGGATCTGTGACTCTACAAACAACTTGTACATCCACTGAATTATTATCTCTTATACTCTTCGAAACAAATTCACCCAGTCGAATCATCGTTCGTTTTTTATCTTTACTTACATAATAAATTGTATGTTCAGATTTCTTATTATCATTTGGCGAATCATTTTCTCTGAATTCCCAATCACTACCAGGATTGTCTATTGTCTTTGATGTAACTTTTGAAGCAGCATCCTCATCCCCATGCCACTTAACTCGCATATACGAAAATTCCATGCCATCTGGTATATCATCTATTACGTCATAATCTCCACTTAATTGTCCATCATAGTTCACTTTAAATGCCCATGATATAAATACACCTTTACTATTGTCTAGTAACTTAGTATCAATCTTGTTAGGATCTGCATCTCCATTGTTTTTTTTGTCTGCACCTATTTGAAGTGTTGTAACTGTAGTTCCATCATATTTAAAGACTTGTCCTAACTCCTTTAAAATTTTTGGAGATGTATATAAAGTCTTTTCAGCAGGTATTTCAGAAACATATTCACCATCTTCTTTAATATAAATACTATTTTTATATGTCTTTGTATCACGATTATTTGTTGGTGATGGCAATTCAGAAGGTTCGGATTTTATAATCATATAAACCTTTTCATTACCAAGCTGAATATCATCATTAGCTGTTAATAATAATTCATTTGTACCATTCAATTGAGATGTAAACTTACCATCTATAGGAGTTAAACCACTATTGTTTTTTAAATCCTCTATGTCTTTATAATCTGAAATGTTCTTTCCTTCTGGAAGCGTACCTTTATAAATACCCACCAAAGAACCTTCCCGTAAAATTGATTCCGTTATTCCATCACCTGTTTTTATCAAATCACGAAATACCATACCCTTATTAATTTGAGCACCACCAATATCAACTACCCAATAAAGTTCACCATTCGTCCAAGTATTCGAATCCTTGTTTGGTTCTTTGTAGTACCAAGATTGTTTGTTCGCAGTTAAATTTAAATTTCCCTTGATTGTTAATGTTGTCTCTTTAGAAACATCTTCTTGCTTAAATTTAAATTCTCCAGTTCCTTTTTTAACAACACCCTCAAGAGTAAATTTATTCTTTACCTTTGTCTCTGTAAAAGTACTTAAATCATCTGGCCTTGCATAATACGTAAAACGATACGCATAATTTTTATTAGTCCAACCCAAATTAGAAGGCGTTAAGCTAAATGAATTTTGACCATTTATCTTGACCCACTTTGTATCTACTGTTTTATAATTTTTATTTAATGTATATGTATCGTTTTTCTCTTTATTTAAATCACTTGAAATGGATTCTGCTTCTAAAGCCTCCACTTTCATATAACCAACATACTTCATATGTTTAGAAGTTAAAGTATCTGTCATTGTTACTTCGTTAACATTAAAATCATTCAATGTCTTATTTGTTTCAACCGTATATTTATAACTTCCCTCAGGAATAGTAAAACTAGTATTTGAAGTTGAATCCTTTTGAATTGCATTATTTTCGTAGATAAATCTATCTCCACTCATTGTTTCTGTTTTAGGTGTTGTCGTTGCGATTTTTTCTACCTGTTTTGCATTCCATTCATATGTTTTAATGTTAGCAATAGAATTCCAAGCCTCAAATCCACCCGCAAAATCATCTCTCTTATCCACATTATCTGCATGTGCGATAAAACGATTAAACGTATGTAGAGTATCCGTATGCATCTGCGCAAAGGCTTCAGGTTTCACAATAACGTTATATGTAATATAACAACTCTCACCTGGACTTAAATTAATTGGATTATCCTTGTTTCCAGATAGTACAAAACTTCTAAAATTAACTTTGTCATCCCACTCTTGAAAACCTGTATTATCTGTTTTAGTTGACCACTTTATATTGTATTGTGAAGAATCAACAGGCTTATTATCATTATTCATATATAATTTGAATGAATTTCGATCAAAATGAATATATTGTAATAAATCAGCATCTATTTCTGTATTCATATTATGTTTCAAATAATCGTAAAATTGAAGATTCTTAATCGTATAATTACTTTCATCTTTTTTTATAGAAATCAATGACTTAAACGGAATTGTATATGACCCATCCGAATTTCTTTTGATGGTTCCATCTACATATTTCTCGAATGAACTATAAACTATTGTAGGAGTAAAGGAAGCCTTTTCTGAACCTTTATCATACGTATCTGTAGAACCTTTTGAATATAAAGATGCACTATTATCTATTGGTTTATCTTTTAAACTTTCTTTGTCATTAAGCTTCACATAATAAGTAAGCATACGACTTTCATTTGGACCCATATTTCCGATATTCCAAACAATACAAGGATTTTTGATTTCACTTGCACCCGGCTTAGGAATTTTTGTTGTAGCATCTGGAATTTCCGCTTTATAAATTTTTCCATGACTTGCCTCAATTAGCATTTCAAACGGATCTTTTTTATTATCATTACTAGTTAATGTTGTTTCTGTCGAACTAATATTTCCTGCATAGCTTACCAAATTGGCATTGGAAGTAAACTTATCAACAACATACAAACCTTTACAACCATCCTTACCAGCTGTAACTGTCACTGTATAAGTTAAATAATTATTTACTTTATCCACATTGGATATTTGTTTATCAATTGTTACACTACCAAATTTTTCTATACATTCCTTGCCATAATCTAAAATAACTGTTTTCTTTCCAACAACCAATGTTGCTTTTCCATTATTCTTGTTTATTTCTGTTAAATCAATCTGACCCTTCACATAGAATGAACCATCTAGTTGATTACTTGAATTTGTTACTAATTCATTAAGATAGTCTTTTTTAAGAGTAATCTTCGCTTGATTATTTTCAATTTCAATCGTTCCTATATTCCTTTCTCCAGCTAAAAGATTGCCATTTCCAGCGTTTTTGAAATCCCTCATAAATTTAGGAAGACTGTATACAAGTATACCATTATGTTGTTCTAATAAGTTTTTTGTATCAATTTTATCAAATTCGACTTTCAAATAAAGTTCCGTACTACTTGGACTAGCATTTCCATCCTCCAAATTATTCCATGTACCATTTTCATCTTTGAAATACATAACAATCGATGTAATCTTATCTTTATTTGCTTCCGAACTTAAATCAAACGGTTGTGTTGTAGTTTCTGTTGTAGTCGTTGCTGTTGTTTCTTCACTTTCTTGAGATACTTGTTCATTATTTATTGTTTCTGGCTCATCCTCAACAACTTCTTCTTGTTCATTTACTTCTTCTTGTTTATAACAATCATCCGTATGCGTATGCTCTTCTTTTTCGCAAATCAATTCATTGTTTTCATCATAACACTCTGCAGTATGTGTATGTTCTTCCTTATCACAAGTTAATGTTTGAGCTGGTAAAGATAATGCATAGACCGTACAAACAACCACAATACAAGAAAGTGCTATCATGACTCTTTTCCATCTTCTTAAGCGCGCTTTGTCTTTTAATAAACGCCTTAAATACTCTTGCACAATCACACCTACTTTCTGTTACTTTACAATTCCAATTTTATTTAAAGGCCAAACTGAAAATAATACCTTACCCTCAATTTGTTCTTCTGAAATATCCCCTATTGCAGCACTTCTAGAATCTATTGAACTCTCGCGGTTATCTCCCATACAAAACCAACGAGACTCTTCTACTTGATGTGGAAAGTCAATGTCTGTATTTCCTAATGACTCACTATCCAAATACGTTTCATGAATAGCTTTACCATCCACAGACACCTTTCCATTCACATCTATATCTACCTTTTGACCAGGACCCGCAATAACACGCTTTACCAACAACTTATTGCCCTGCCAAAATGCTACAACATCTCCAGACTTTAATTTCTTTGTCTTTATAGACACCACAACCTGCCCATTTTCTAAAGTTGGATCCATACTCGAACCATAAATCTTTAATACAGGCATCCACAGTGTTGCCACCAACACAGAAATGGCAGCCACAACAACGAGTACACTCAAAGTCTTACGTAAATGCTTTAAATACTTTTCTCTCTCTTTTAATCGACCAAGCTCTTCTTTGACCTCCTCATTAGATACAAGATCACTTTCTGTTTGCATCTTATCAATGAGGTCAATCAACTCTTTTCGCTTTAAATGTCTTAAATCCTTTTTCTCCATATCCCTATCTACACATTAAGATTATGTTAAGATAATATATGCATTTCTACTTTATCTTAAGCAAATCTAACTAAATTCTTATGTTCACACAATTAAGCGAGGCCATTATACGCCTCATTGTATACGTTTTCAACGAGGCTCCTTACGAGGCTCCTTAAGTGGTACACTCTATTTATGCTTTACTTATAGTATTTTTCTATATATGGATGTGTACCCCCCCCCCGAGAAAAATCGACTAAAATGTGCAAATCAATTACTAATTTATACAAATAAATAACCTTGGTTATATTTATAAAAAAAGGATAGTTATCAACTACCCTACTTTGTGAATTGCTTTAAATAGTCCATATCTAAAACAATAATTCGATTATTCTTTACTTGAATGATATGCTTTTCTTTTAAACCACGAATCACTCGATTCACACTATTACGTGTTGTAATCCCACAAAAATTCGCAATATCTTCATTTGTGACCTGCAAATCAATAAATATACCCTTTTGTGTTTGAATGCCAAATAAACTTGCCAAACGATATAACCAAGAACATACCGCACCTGCCTTTGAATTCATGATCATCACTTGTTCTCTTGTGAAGGCTAGTTTTAATCGATTGCGATAGTATGTATTTACATAATTTTGAAGGTTCGCATCTTCTTTAACTTGCTTATAGAATTCTTTTTTTGAAATACAATAAAACTCTGCTTGTTCACTTTCAATACGAATCTTTGGAAGGCAATCTCTAAACTGTGTCAAACAATCACAATACAAACTCACCACATCCGGACCTTGTAAATAAGTAATATTGAATTCACGCTCATCTTGCATGATCAAACTCACTTTAACAATACCCTTCTTTAAAACATACATATTACTATCATTCAAATCTAAACATGTATGTCGATCTTTTATAAGTATAGAAACCTTCTCTTTTTCTAAACATTGTATGACACTATCACAACACATATTACTCACTCCTGTTATCATTTTCATTGTATCATATTGTGGAGCATATATTATATCTTTGTCCATATAAACATATAGTGATATACTATTTATTGCTGGGTTGCTTGTAATTTGCATATCCAGTTTCCTATTTAAGTTGAACTAAGTCTCCACAAACTACAAAAAAACTACAAAATTTTAAATCTCATTGGTCGAAATAAATTACAATATGCGCTATAATATAGTCAAAATAAAAAGGCGAGGAATATTTGATTTAATATCAAGTAAAGACTTGGAGCGCTGATGACGCCATCGTCACCCTGGGCCCTTTTAAAAAAAACAATACAGGGACAACGGTCATCCAAAAGAGGCACTTTATGTGCCTCTTTTGCATATTATTAGGAAAGGTTATAATATGTGGAATATTGATCTATCATTTTTGCAAGAAAGCGCTCAAATATTTTTAGATGAGTTTGTTCATAAATATTACAGAATTTATACAAAATCTGGTCAAGTCTTTTTAGTTATATTTAAGTGGCGAAAACTCCATAGCTTGCTGTGGAGATGAAAGCCACTTTTTGCATTGTATAATGCGCATTAAAAATATATAATATATGTATAAATAGGTCGGAGTTGATATCATGGCTAGACCTAGAACGAACAATGTTCAGATCAATATTACCCTTCCTGGTGAATGGAAAAAACAACTGAAAAACCTTTGAATATATCCAAATGAATCAAATCAAAGTCATGAACAGTGGAATAAGAGTAAATTAAATACATGTTAAAATGGGAGATTGACTATACTTCCATGTAGAGATACAGAAAACAATCGCTAATGTGCTAAATGTAGTGCTTGATTGTAGAGTTCACTGCTCCAACAGAAAGACAGGAATCCAAAGTTTGAAAATAATGTACGATTGCTGCATAATGTTGTCAGTTCAGAACCCTCACTGCTTGCGGTGAGGAGTAGTCAGATCTGTTAATTATAACAAAGACGCAAGAAATGATAATAGAGTATTTAATACTGAAATTTTAATTTCTGATTTTAATGAGGGGATGAATATAGGTATGGTGCAAAAAAATGATTCATCATTTAGTTTTAACAGTTGGCGTGTTGAAGATTCTGAATCTAATATTATGGACATGTATAGAAATCAGATTGTTGATTTAATTGATAAAATTGAAACCTTTAAAGATGGTGCATTAATACATACAAAAGCATTAACACTGAAAAATACTAATTTATGGAGACTATCAAGATTAGTAAAAAATTATGGAGTAACTATTGTAGAATCAAATGATTCCAACAAAATATATTTTTTATCGAATTATGATGATAATGATTTTGCTTTCGCATTTGAAGAATTAAAAAAAGAGAATACAAAATAAAAATGTACTCTCTTTTTCATGCTTTCTTAATTTAAAGACATTGAGCTATTGGCCCGCTTTTTGTTTTAAAATCTCTATAATTTGACTTTGAAGCTTTTCCATATCAATTGGTTTAGAAATATATCCATTCATTCCCACTTTAAGTGCCTGCTTTTTATCCTCATCAAACGCATTCGCACTCATCGCAATAATTGGAATCGTATTCTTTTCTGGAATCTCCCTAATTTTTTGTGTAGCTAAATACCCATTCATATTTGGCATTTGAATATCCATTAAAATAAAGTCATACGTACCAACCGGTTTTTGAATCACTTTACCAACACATTCCAAACCATCTCTTGCCAAGTCTACATGTAAACCACAATCTTCTAATATAATCTTCGAAAATTCAGCATTCAATTCATTATCTTCTGCTAGTAATACATGTTTACCTTCTAAAGAATGCTTAGAAACTACAAGATCCTCTTGTTTCACTTTATCTTTTGCTTCATTTCCAAGCTTATGATCGATTGTAATTGTAAAAGTACTACCCTGACCAAGCTTACTTTCAACATCAATCGTACCACCCATCATATCTACCAATTTCTTTACGATAGGCATACCAAGCCCTGTACCAATAATGTCACCTGTTGCTTCACGTGTAAATGCATCATACAGAGTTGGAATAAAACTCTCACTCATTCCAATACCCGTATCTATAATTTGAACCTGATATGTACCATAACCTTCTTTTGAACACTCAAATTCCTTTACATCCACTGTGACATGACCACCATTTGGTGTATATTTAATGGCATTGCCAATCAAATTCACTAAAATTTCCTTCACCTTCGTAATATCGCACAATACTTGTTTATGTTTTATATCCATTTTTGTATCGAATACAATCTCTTTTTCTTTGGCCATAGCACCAAAGACATTCGATACTTCTTCAACCATATCCACAATGGACTCACTACTTTCAACTAACACACTCTTACCACTTTCAATACGAGCCATATTCAATACATCATTAATAATGGAAAGTAATAAATTCCCCGATTGCTCAATCTTCTTTTGATAATCCACCAAAACAGGATCTGAAAGCTTTTTTTTCATCAATTGATTATATCCAAGAATTACATTCATAGGCGTACGAATATCATGCGACATACTATTTAAGAAATCCGTCTTAGCCTTACTTGCATTTTCAGCTTGAATATAAGCCTTTCTTAACTCTTCCTTTTGAAGACGCTCCTTTTGAATCAAATCATCAATATCTCTTGTACCAATCACTACCGCTCTAGTACGATCCTTTTTCTTAACATAAGAAACACGAGCCTGGTAATATAAAACACCCTCATCCGACATATATTCATAGGTAAAAGAATAATCTTCATTACAAGACTTCAATTTTTCAAAGGAAAGTTCCTCTAAAAAACTGTCTCTTGAAGCATCCGAAACCAAATCTTTGGCATAAGCCGGCAAAAGTTCAGTCCAACGATCATGATAAGACCGACAGAAATCCGCAATACGCTTACCATTACTACCCGCTTCACGATACGAATAAATTTGACCATTCTCCAAATCCACAAGAAGTACAGAAAAATAATCTTTACTGATCCCTTCAATAATCTCTCTTTGAAGTTCTAAAACATTTTCCTTTTTACGAACCTCATCCATTGGACGAAATCCCATCACAAAACGAAAATGATGCTTTTCATCATATAAACGAATTGCTCTTGCATATAAAGATTCATATCCATTAGAATTTGGATAAATCTGATACTGCAATTCTACCGTCTCATTTTTAAGAAGTGCATTCATAAAAGGAACGGGAGATAAAATATCTAAAAAGTCTGGACACGATTCTTTTACTAACACACGATTATAGAAATCATGCAAACAACGTGTATAATTCATCTTATCCTCACTTGAAAAATCATCAAGCCCACCATGATCATACATATGCCCATCATGCTTAACGACAACCATCGTATTCTCCATTAAGTCACCCATGATCACAGTCGAATATTCCATTGTCAGGGCTGTAAGCATTTGGTTACGCTCCTCTGCCCTTTTTTCTTTATCCAACATAAAACTTGTAACATCCGTAATATTTCCCTGAAAGAAAAATGTTGAATCTTGTTTTAAAGCCAAATAACAATCCGATACCCAATGATACCCATCCTTACCTTTCAAACGAAAAACCACATTCTGACAAGTACCAACCTTATATTGATTTCTTAAAGAATCTCTATTCTTTTCGAGATGAATTTTATCATCAGGATGTAACATATTCACTAACTTATTATCAAATTTAGTTTCAATTTCTTTTTGCGTCCAATGTAAAGTATTTAAAAAATCATCGCTCATAAACAAAAAGGGATAACCCTCATCTGCAGAACACCTATAGTATCCTCTAAGCAACCTATACACTTCATCCAATTCAATATTATCTTTCTTTTGACGCTTAAAAAATTTCATATTATACCCCGAATTTCATGTAAACCCTTACAAGTATAATAACAACACAAACTTCATTTGTCACGATAAAATAAAGAAATAATTACACGGTTATATTTCATATTTAATTTGTATATTATTTAATCCTTTTTAATGCATTTAAAATACTTTTAGTTATATTTTACTATTGTGTTCATTTTAAGCTATGTTATAATTTATTCGTTAGATAAAAATTAAAGATGCCCAATCTTTTACATCTAACACTTTTCGACATGAGGACTAGCCCTTCCCAAAAACTAAACATAGCTAGTTCTCTATTTTTTTTGCATTTAGATGTTATAATGAAATTGGCTGAGTACTAATCCTTAGCTTGTAACCAACTTAAGCTGACAAATCCCACATACTTGTCAGCTTTTTCTTATATGAAGAAACTTGACTAATCACCTTATGATTATATAATATAAACGAGTTTATCATAAGTTGATTTATCATAAGGAGAATAATCATGAGATTCATAGGCAGAAAAAACGAATTGCATACATTAAATACAGAATATAATCGTAACAGTAGCTTTGTGGTTATTTATGGACGACGCCGTGTTGGAAAAACAACACTGATCAAAGAGTTCTTAAAGAATAAAACTGCATTCTATTATCTTGCGACCGAGGAATTAGAAAGCCAAAGTATGAAACGACTTGCTAATGTTATAGCTCGTACTACAAAAAACACATTGCTACAAAAAATAGAATTTACAGATTGGTTGGATTTATTTCAAATAATTGCGGACTATAAACCAGAAGAAAAGAAAGTCCTTGTCATTGATGAATTTCCATATCTCGTGAGAACAAATTCAGCATTCCCTTCCATTTTACAAAATGCATGGGACGAATTTTTAAAAGACAGTAACGTGATGTTGATTCTATCCGGTTCCTTGATTGGTATGATGCAAAAACATGCACTTTCTTATGATAGCCCACTATATGGTCGTAGAACAGCACAAATGCGTTTGACGCCACTATCATTCACTAGTATTTATGAAACACAAAATCTTCCTTTTGAACAAGCCGTAGAACAATTTGCTCTAACAGGTGGTGTACCAAAATATTTAGAATTTTTTGAAGATGGAAGACCTTTAGAAGAACAGCTTAAAGATGCCGTTTTTTCTAAGAATGGCTTTTTATATGAAGAACCCAATTTTTTATTAAAAAGCGAATCCTTAACAGCCGTAAACTATTTTTCAATTATTAAGACAATTGCAGACGGCAATCATAAACTCGGTAAAATTGCAAGTGCATTAGGACAAGAATCTTCATCACTTACACCTTATCTATCTACACTTTCGGATCTTGGTTTCATTGAAAAACGAACACCAATCACAGAAAAGAATCCAGAAAAATCACGTAAAGGATTGTATTTCATTGCAGATAATTTCCTTCGTTTTTGGTTTTGCTATGTCTACCCTTACAAAGGTGAATTGGAATTAGACAATATGCAAATTGTACTAGACGAAATTCATAAAGATTTTAAAGAAAAATTTGTTGCCTTTGCTTATGAAGATATCTGTAAGGACATTTTCGCAAAACTATGCAGTAACAACGCAATTTCATTTGTACCATCACGCATTGGATCTTATTGGTTAAATGATTATGATGGAGATACAGAAATCAATGTCATGTCTGTAGACCATCAAAATAAACAAGTTTTTGTTGGAGAATGTAAATATCATACAAAACCAGTAGATGCCCCCGTATACTTTACATTAAAAGAAAAAGTAGATAACGCCGCAGAAATACGCAAATCTTTCCCAAAATATAACGTTATCTATGGCTTGTTTAGTAAAAGTGGTTTTACAAAACGTATGCTCGATATCGCAAAGGAAAACCCAAATATACTACTAATTCATGAAGATCATTTAATATAATGAATACTTCTTTAGCTGACAAATCCCACGTACTTGTCAGCCTTTTTTATATAAATATAAAATTCTAAAGTATATTACGATAGTCCTTTTTATCATTCCTGATAATCCATATTTTATGATATTTTAGTGCTATTTCACATGTGGTATTTCTCTGTTCCAAAACCAAAATCTTAATATACAAAAAAAGTGTTAGACCTAATATCATCTAACACTTTCAAAAACAATACTAGCGGTTTTCTGCTGGCTGTCAGCCGCGATACCCTACAGAGTATCTGTATAACCAAATTTAGACGCCATACTTGCTCCTAATATTAGAAATTGCAGTGTCTCCATCTACAGTATTTCCAGATTTTGCATCTTCTAAACCATCCAAGATTGATTTTGCTTCATCCATCTTTCTCATTGTTTTTTCATAATAATCGATGTCCATAACAACCAATCTGCCATATCCATTCTTGGTTATGAACACAGGACCATTTTCTTCTGCACAGCGACGTTCTACTTCAACCGTATTTTTCAAATCACGTATTGGAATAATCTGCATACAATTAGCCCCTTTCTTGTGACTATAGTATAACCTATATTTAGCCACGGTTTCATACCTAAAAAATTTTTTGGTTTCAATAAGTACTTCAACTGCCTAAAATTTTTTTCAGTTACTTTTGGACTAAATTTATCATTTCCCGTAACGTCGTTTGACGCACTCTTTTCTGTTTTAACTTAACTTGTGTCTCAAATAATTGTTTATTCCCTATAATATACAATTGTTTTTTAGCACGAGAAATTGCCGTATACAATAAACGTTTCTCCAACATATTTTTCGCATTCACATCCACAATACAAAATACACTCTGATATTCATTACCCTGCGATTTATGTACACTAATACACCACGCATGCTTTAGGTAATATAGAAAATCCGTAGAGAAGTCAACCACATTGTTTGTGAAATCAACTGAGATTACATTTCGTTTCGTATCAATCTCAAGAATCGTACCAATATCACCATTATAGACATCATCATCCGGAAGATTCTTCAACAACATGACCTTATCATTCTCTCTAAAAATCGTTGTACCAACCTTCATCTGATTCTTTTGTGGACTCTTTGGATTAAACAAGACCTGCATCTGACGATTAATCTCATCAATACCAGCTACCCCCTTATACATAGGTGCTAAGATCTGCATTGAATCTAGATCCATATCCTTTACATAATCAATAAGCGCATCCATGATTTTTGGTGTCGTTCGCTCAATAAACTCTACCCCATCCTCATAATGACAAGTTGTTTCTTCACGAATCTCTTTCGCTAAAGTTACAATACCAGAACCATTTGATTGTCTAAAAATCTTCTTTAAATGCACAGTATCAATCACATTAGATTTGATTAAATCCTCCAAAACCTTGCCTGGACCAACACTCTCTAACTGATCTTCATCCCCAATCAAAAGAATTCGACAACGATTTGGCAAAGCCTTTAATAATTGGGCAAACAAATGCGTATCCACCATACTAAACTCATCTACAATAATGAAATCTACATCCAAAGGATCCTCTTCATTCTTACCAAAGGAATTATCTTCCAAATTCCACTGCAATAAAGAATGAATCGTTCTTGAATCACAATTAGATAATTGCGCTAAGCGCTTTGAAGCCCTTCCTGTTGGTGCACAAAGCTGAATCTTACTATCCGGATACACTTCTTTACATATTTCCAAGATTCCCTTTACCGTTGTTGTCTTTCCAGTACCTGGACCACCCGTTAAAATCATAAAGGAACGATCAAAGAACAATTGAATCGCATCCTTTTGTTCTTGATCATATGTGATAGCTAAAGAAAACTCCACCTTTTGGATACGATCTTGAACATCCACACTTTCCACTTCAAACAAATGATTCTTCAATTCTTTGGCAATCACAACCTCATCTTCATGCAAAGTAAAAGGATAAATACGCGTATTTTCAACATACAAATACTGCATAGCTACCAAACGATCAATACTATCATGAATCAATTCTTCACTTACACCTTGCACATTTGAAAAAATTGTCGCAAACGTAATATACGTATTTCCCGTTGCCATAGATAATTGTCTAGCCAACTCATAAATATAGGCATCCAAGCGTCTTGGATCCTCATTCGATAAACCTATAGCACTTGCGAGTTTTAAAGCCGTCTTATAACCAAAGCCATATACTTCATAATATGGTTTGAAACAATCCTCTTCAATCACATCCAACACATTATCATATGTATCCAATAACATCTGAATTTGTCTAGGACTCAAACCATACTTCAACAATTTGGCATATGCCTCATTAAAACCCGTAAATTCCTGAATTCCCTTTTTTATGATCGCAATCTTTTTTTCGGAAAGATTTGGCACTTCATTTAAAATTTTAGGATCCTTATGAATCTTCTCTAAACAATTCTCACCCAAGACATCATAAATACTTTCCGCCGTCTTCTTTCCAATCGTAGGAAAATTTTCGCCACAAAGAAAATGAATAATCGCATCCGAATTATCCGGCAACTTCTTTTTAGCCATATCTATACGAAATTGCTCCCCATACTTAGGATGCGTTATATAATCCCCCTCAAGCACATATTCCTGATCTTCAATTGGATCTTCAATACGTCCAGCCGCAGTGAAATGATGATACGTCTTTAATTCAGAAAAGCCAGCCACCACATAATGATTCGCCTTATTTTCAAAGATGATATATTCAAGCTTAGCCTCGATATCCATTGGCCGTCTCCATAATCAACTGATTTAAATTCTTGCCATCCTTAAACACTTCTTCAATCACACCACCACCAATGCACTTATCACCATCATAGAATACAGCTTCCTGACCCTCAGTAACAGATGCAATTGTTTGTGGATATTTCACAAGTACACTTGTATCGTCCAATCTTTCAATTTCAATATTCTGATCCTTTTGACGATATCTAAACTTACAAGTACACTTTGTAGGAATCTGGTCTAAACTTGGCAAGATCCAGTTGATCCCCTTCACAATACAAGAATCTGAATATAATAAATCCCTTTGATCTGTACGACATACATAAAGAATATTCTTTACAACATCTTTACCAACCACAAACCAAGGACCCTTTTCATGATCAATATTCAAGCCCTTTCTCTGTCCAATCGTATAATATAAAACACCCACATGACGAGCAATCACTTTACCTGTATTTACATCCACAATATCTCCATCTTTACTAGGAAGATAGTTTGATAAGAATTGTCTAAAGTTTCTTTCTCCAATGAAACAAATACCCGTACTATCCTTTTTAGTGGCAACAGATTCCAAATTTAATTCAGCCGCAATCTGACGAATCTCAGGCTTTTCAAGATTTGCCAAAGGGAAAATTGTTTTGGCAATCTTACTCTTTTCAACCTGACACAAAAAATAAGTCTGATCCTTATTTTGATCTTTGGCACGCGTCAAATACGTAAAGCCATTCTCTTCAGCATTGGAAGCATAATGCCCTGTAGCCACCTTATCAAACCCTTGTTTCATAGCATATTCAAAAAATGAATCAAATTTAATATATTTATTACACAAAATATCCGGATTTGGCGTGCGCCCCTTTTCATATTCACTTAAAAAAGTCTTAAATACATTATCCCAATATTCTTCAATAAAATCGACACGCTGCAAAGGAAGATCCAAATGATTGGCAACCGCAAGTGCATCTAAATAATCCTGTTCCTGAGGACAAGTATCATCTTTAATTGTAGGATTTCCCGCAATATCATTATTCGCAAAACTATCCCAGTTACGCATAAAACAACATGTTACATCATACCCTTGTTTCTTTAATAAATAAGCTGCAACCGCAGAATCAACTCCACCACTTAAACCAACTAATACTTTCATATGTAATCCTCCAACTATCAAAAATTATATCATAAAAAAGGACCAAGCCCGAAAAACTTGATCCAACAATTCAAAATGGTGCCCAGGGCCGGACTCGAACCGGCACGGTATCGCTACCGGTGGATTTTGAGTCCACTGCGTCTACCAATTTCACCACCCGGGCAAAAAACAAATATTTAATTTTAAATGGTGCCCAGGGCCGGACTCGAACCGGCACGGTATCGCTACCGGTGGATTTTGAGTCCACTGCGTCTACCAATTTCACCACCCGGGCATTGCTTGACCATTATACCAAAAGATAGAATCTCATGCAAGAGATTTTTTAAAAAAGCCACTAAAAAGTGGCTATCTCAACAAATCCCTAATTTCATCTTCACTCTTCGACAACGACTTAGAAATAAATTCTAAACTCATTCCATTCGTAAGCATCAATTGAATCATCTGTTTTATTTCTTGATTCTTCTGCTCAACTTGTTTATTCGCATCTTCTACTTGTTTATGAGCTTCTTCTACTTGTTTATTTGCTTCTTCAAGTTCAAGTTGTAATTCCATTCGTTCTTCATTTTCATGCAATTTTTGAAAATCTTCTATTATTTTCTTCCAACCATCATCCGATATGGTTTCTACACGCTTCTCTAACATTTGAATCACCCCATCACTTTCTATCATTACCTTAATTTTACTATCATCCATTCCCTTGTGGCAATTCAAAAAGTAATAAATCATCTTTTCTTGTTCATTCATGTCTTCAAGCGGCTTGTTTACATCCAACTTTGCCATCTCAACTGTACGTAGCTTCATACGATCTTGACTTTCTTCTACAAAAGATAAGCCATCCTCATTCCTTAATGTAAATGTGTTGCACATTCTATTATTATCAATTAGATTCACATTAAAGAACACTAAGACGATTGTTTCCTTTAACTCTCCATAATATTTTCCTTCCAATTCTTGTGACCCATGAAGTCTAGCCAAATAATAACTAAAGCGAATTGGCAAATTATCTTTCGTTTGTCTTAACTGCATTTCTAAATCTACAGTTGTTTGATCATCAAATTCGACTAATAGATCCAAACGTGGACTTTTCATTTTACTAAAGTCTTTTACTATTTCTGAATTCTTTACAACAACATGATTCACCTTCCTTTCTAAAAATACCGTGAGTAATGATTTTAAGGCATCATTGGCCTCTTTACAATCTTCGCCAAACACATACTTAAAGGCGAAATCATTTAATAAATTAGCGCTTCTCATAAGCACCTCTTTCTAGTAGGCATTTAACTGTCATCTAGATAGATAAGTATCGTAATGTGGATTTGTATATTTCCTTGTAGTTTGATTACTTAATAAACAACAATTCGTTTGATAAGACTTTAAATTCAGTTAGTATCGATATTAAAAGAGCTAACATCACTTTTGAGTCATAGATCAAGATACATTTACCTCTTCATTTTATGACTATCTATTCAACTAGGTGCAATAGATATAGAACACCAGATTACCTACATACTCTTATACGTAATTTTTTCAACAAATTCTAGAAAAGATGAAAAAAATGCATCCATTTAAACAGATGCATTAAACAATATCACTCAATTTTAAAATATACTTATGAATATCTTCTTCCTTTGAAATATCATACTCATTACATATTTTAATAAAGTAATTTTTAATAGAATCCTTTGTGATCAATTCATTTGAAGGTATATCATCACCATAACCATTACGAGCAATTAACCATGGATTTTCTTTATGTGTTGTTTTCTCCAAAGTTTTACCCCCATATTGACCAAATGTATTTACAACTAAATCTATAATATATTTATCTTCATCATCTAAATATTTTTTATATCCTTCAAACATAATAAATTTCGGATCATCAATCACATTAAAACCAAACTGCTTAAATATATTATACACATCTTTATAAACCGGTCCGTGTACCCAAGCTTCGCAATTTTCTTCAAACATTTCTCTACCATTTAACACAAACGACAATCCCTGTATATAATATAATAATTTCTGAAGCATTAATGGAGTTACCTCATCTAATTTTTCAAATATATACGAAATGACACCAATCATCTTATTCGAAATAATGAATATATTTTTTAACTCACTTACTCTTTTCATCGATTTTTTGAATGCTGCCAAAGCAACTCTATCTTTATTTTCCAACAGTTTTTGTTCCATATATACCGGAGACGATAACGCATTGCGTATGATATTTGAATACTCTTTTGAAGGCACTTGCCCCAACAAATATCGCGTAATCGTTATTTCACCAAAGCCTAACACAATGGATAATGGAGCTTTTCCAATATTATACAATTCCATCAAAGTATGAATATCTTCTATTGAAACTAAACCTTTTAACTTTCGGTACTGCTCATCTATTTCGTGGACATTTAAATCGATAATACCAGGAACACTCATGAATCCACCACATGTATCACAAACAGCACAAGTAATCTCAAAAGTTAAATTTTCTCCACGAATATTTTTTGTGACACATCTTTTTTGTAATGAATAAGACGATATCTCTCTACACTCAACACAAAAATCAGTTTCTCTTTGCATACTACAATTACCTCCTTCTTTTATTGAAAATAATACACCAGTGGATATTTTTGTTTATGAAAAGATACCACAATCAAAAGCTTATCTTCTATTTTATTAAACTTAATATACAATGGAACCATTTCACTTTTTTCTTCGAATCTTTTAATCAAATCAATTTCCTTTCCAAAAACATATAGCCATTCATGATTAAAATTCGCATGTTTATTTTGAACCTTCTCACAAAAGTCATATACCGTTAAATTCAACAATATTGATTTAACACTTTCCTCATTTATCAAATATTCATCAAATAATGACAAATTTGTTAATCAATTCGAATTCAAAGCAATTCTAAACTTACCATCCAAAATCAGTTTTTTTGCTTCGCCTAAATAATCATTAATTTCAGATTCAACAATCAAGAGATTCACCTCCACTTTATGATGGCATTTTCTTCTTTCTCTATCACAATTATATCATATGATATATTTTTGTAAATGCCCTATCATAAAGAATATAAATAAAAATGCATCCATTTAAACAGATGCATTATAATATGTCGCAATATCACTTTCCAAAATATACCCACACTCTGCCATTGCCTTTAATACCGCATATTGTTTCTGTTTGGCCTGGGAAAAATGATTCACCAATTCATAATGACTTGGAGATTGTGGAATACCCGCCAATAAAGAAGCTTGCGCAACCGTTAAATCTTCAGGAAGCGTATCCAAATAGCCCATACTCGCCTCATATATGCCTGTATAATTATTTCCATAATTGATCACATTCACATACAAAGTAATGATTTCATTTTTTGAATAATGCTTCTCTAAATAGCGTGCAACAAAGAACTCTGTACTCTTACGATCCCATGAACTTTCAAACATCCCATACAAGTTTTTCGCAAGTTGCTGCGTAATCGTAGAACCACCACTCGTTAATAGATCTTCATCAAATTGAGAAACAGCCGCACGAACCAAGCCAATATAATCAAAGCCACCATGATCATAAAAGCGACGATCCTCTATCGCAATGGTAGCCCGAATCAAATTTGGTGATATATCATCATAATCCACATAATAAGGACTTGCCCTTACTTCATTGACTACCTCATCAACGGATTTTGTTTCTGTAAGCTGTAAATAATTCCAATACCCCTTGCCAAAAAAGACACCGACAAAACCAATAATTAGAATCAACAACAATTTAAATATAAACTTAACTAACTTTTTCATACCTAAACCTTAACATAAGAAAAAGAACTTGTAAAATTACAAGTCCGTAAGATTAATCTTTTAAAGTTACATGTGTGGCATCTTTGAAAATAGAATTTGCCGCAATCTGACCACGCACACGAGATAATGGATATACATTTGTATGTGGACCAATAATCGTTCCTGGACATAGAACAGAATTACATCCAACCTCTACATAGTCACCCATGAAAGCACCGATTTTTCTTAATCCCGTTTCAAATTCTTCAACCACATTATAATTCTCATCTTTTCTTCTCAAGATGATATTATCACGAGCACTCTTCAAATTACTTGTGATACCACCAGCACCTAAGTGAGAATGATATCCTAAAATACTATCCCCAACATAGTTATAGTGAGGAGTTTCTACATTGTCAAATAAGATACAGTTTTTTAATTCCACACTATTTCCAACAACACAATTTGCCCCAACCAAAGCACTACCACGAACAAAAGCACAATGACGCACTTCCGTTTTTGGACCAATGATACATGGAGCACCTAAATAAGCACTTTCAAATACATGAGCAGTTTTATGAACCCAAACATGCTCTTTGACTTCCACATAATCTTCCCCTAAGTTTTTTCCTAATTCTAAAATCAATTCTTTGATTCCAGCCAAGGCTTGCCAAGGATATTCAAACTGTGCCAAGTAATCCTTAGCCAACGTATGATTTAAATCATAAAGCTCACTAATTTTGTACATAAATTTCCTTCTTTCTTACCATTCAGGCTCAAACTTAAATTCAACCCGAATTTCATTTTCATCTATATCTAAAATCGCATAACTACATGGTCTTCCATCCCTTGCATGCGATAAAGATCCTGGATTCAATAATGTTATTCCATCCACTTGATCCAAATAGGCAACGTGCGTATGTCCAAAACATACAATATCACAATTCAATGCTTTTGCCCTATTTGAAAGCTGTTCGCTTCTTGAAAAATACGAGAAACGATGCGAATGCGTAACATAAATACGATGCTTACCAATTGGAATAATTCTTTCATCTTCAAAACGACCATAATAATCATTGTTTCCACGAACAACGATATAGCCTGGATAAAACATTGGATCAGCCTCTAAATCTCCACAATGAATAAATAATCCTGCATCTGGATGTTTTTCACGAATCACATTTAATATATCATTTCTTCCATGAGAATCACTCACAACCACAATTTTCATAAATTACCCCTAATTCAGTTCATCTTGAAAGGACATTTGTTCCATACTCTTATCACCATCATGCAAGATCTTAGCATTCTCTATACCCACATATCGAAGTACAAATGGCAAATACCAATGTCCCGTCTTCTTTTCATGACCTTTTCCATAACGCACCACAAAACCATAGCGATACGCATTTTCCAATATCCATTCTACACGATTTTTATTTTCCTTAGACAATTCTTCTTCGACTTGCGTATAATCCATATCTTCATTTAGATGCTGCTTACAAAGCTCTATCCACTCATTTTGACCATCTAAAACAATCGTATACCCTAATTGCTGCTCATTCTTTCCTGCCCCATACATATAATTATCAACACCCGCAAATTCCTTTGACGCATTGACATACTGATCTAAGACTTGTTCATAACTCAAATAACCACTTGAAACACTCAAATGATCTTGGCCATCCATAACGGAAGCATAAGCATCGAGCATACTTGACAGATTATCAACCATGGCATTTTGAACATATATACCATTAAAATCCACTAAATTTTCTGGTGCATATTTATATACTGTATTTTCCTGATTTAAGACAACATATGGATTTGTAGGATCTGCCACCAACCTTAAATCTGAATATAGGACAGCCTCATTTTCATAATATGTTGTTAAATCAATATAGGAATAGTGCGACAACAATTCCTTTAAAGAATCATACGAAAAATTCTTACGGAAACGATTCACAAAATTGACAATATATTCATTATCCGCATCCTGCGTATCTTTTGCCTCTTTATAATACAACGTGTTTTTTAAACTAAATCCATCTAGCTTAATAAAATCCATAAACTTATCTGGCGTAATATGCTGATTGATCAAATAATCAATATCATTACTATCTAAATATTCTAGAATGATATCACGATTTGCATCCGTCGTATAAGGATACCTGGCTAACGGATCATATGACTTATCCATATGGTAAAGACAAAAACATCCCACCGCAAAACAAATCACAATCAATAAAACACGTGCTCGCATTTCTTTTCTACTAATCAAAATAAGTACCTCACGCAAAACATTATACTAAACTATCATTTTTCATGCAAACGAGCATAAAGAATCTTAGCCACATCTTCAGGAATCACTTCACTAAGCTGTTCTACACTAGCTAGTCGCATCTGCTTCATACTCTTAAAATGCTTCAACAATTCTTTTTTACGCTTAGGACCAATACCACTTACCGTATCTAGCACCGATTTTGTCATCGACTTATCTCGTAACTTTCTATGGTACGCAATCGCAAAACGATGTACTTCATCTTGCATACGTGTCAACAAAAAGAATAAACTTGACTTTGAATCAATTGGAATTTCATTTAAATTTACATCCATCAAAGCACGCGTCGCATGCTTATCATCCTTAACTAAACCTGCCACTCTTAAATCAAGCTGCAACATATCTATAATTTCTTTTGCGGCTGAAATTTGAGCGGCACCTCCATCCACCAACAATAAATCTGGCATCGGCAAATGCTCTTTCAACAACCTGAAATATCTACGATAAATAACTTCCTTCATACTATCGACATCACTTCTGTAGCCATCCAATTTATAATGACGATACGAATTCTTATCAGGAATTCCATCCTTAAAAACAACCAACCCACTCACATTAAAAGTCCCTTGAATATGCGAGTTATCAAACATTTCTACCGTATGAATATTGGCATCAAATATTTTTGACAACATAGCATTGGCCTTTTTAAGCTCATTATCCTTACGAAAGACCAACTGAAATTTCTGTTCATGCGCCTCTTTCGCATTCTTATACACCATTTCAATCAATTTTTTCTTTTCCCCACGAATCGGAATATGCACATTCGTATTCAAAGCCTCTTTTAAAACATCAACCGGCGTACCTTGTGGCACCAAAATTTCTTTTGGCACTACATTCTTCTCATAATACTGCATGATAAAACTTGTAAAGGCATCCATCTCATCTTCATATAAAGGCGTAATGGACATATTTCTTTCTAATAATTTCCCTTGTCGAATAAAGAATGCCTGAAATGAAATATAGCCAGAATCCACATAATATCCAAACACATCGCGATTGGTCCGATCTTTAAAATCAATCGTCTGCTTTTCAATCACATGCTCTAATGCCTGAATCGTATTATAAATTTCCTGCGCTTTTTCAAACTGCAAATTTTCACTGGCATCTAACATTTTTGCCTGCAAAGAATCCATCACCTCTTTGGTATCCCCACACAAAAATTTCTTAATTTTTTTACGCGTCTTCTCATTTTCCTTAGGATCAACCTCATGGATACAAGGCCCTAAACACTGATGCATATGATAGTACAAACAAGGACTATCCGGAATATGCCGACACTTTCTTACACAAAAGATTTGATTGATCAACCTCACAATTTCATAAGCCGACTGACTGCTTGGATACGGCCCAAAATATTCACTCTTTTTACTTTTAATATTACGCGTTGTACGAACCACGAAATTATTTTCCTTTGTGATCTCAATATACGGATACGTCTTATCATCCATAAACATAATATTATATGGAGGTGTATGCTTCTTAATTAAATTGATTTCCAATAATAAAGCCTCTTTTTCACTGCCCGTCACAATAAATTCAAAATCACGAATATGCGAAACTAAACGCGTTGTCTTATTATTATGTGTACCATGAAAATAAGAACGAACACGATTCTTTAATACTTTGGCTTTTCCTACATACAAAATATTCTGATTCTCATCCTTCATGATGTAGCAGCCTGGCAAATCCGGAAGTAAAGCCAATTTATCTTGTAAATGCTTAGAAATACTCATTTTATCCCCTACTTTAATATGACTATCGTTGCTCCAAGTCCACCTTCACTAGGACCTGCACTTGTAAATTTAGAAACATTTGGCTGTTTCTTTAAATCCTTCCATACGGCTGTTCTTAAAGCCCCCGTACCCATACCATGAATAATACGAACTTGTTTTATGTGTTTTACAACAGCCTGATCTAAATATTTATCTAAAGCCGCAATGCCTTCTTCAACACGCATACCAATTAGATTCAACTCTAAAGGAAAGCGACTCGATACACTTTCTACATGCGCTTTATACGTTGTCTTTTTAATTTGTGGTTTATGCATAGGCTCCAACTTAGAAAGCTTGACCTTCATCTTCATTCCATTTGTTAAAACCGTAGCTTCATTTCTTCGAATATCTACAATTTCACCATGCGAATTCAAACCCGAAATCTTTACATAATCCCCCACTTTGAATTCTTTCTTTTCCTGTTCTTCTTCTACTACATTCTCACTTAAAAGATCCAACTCATGCATCTTTTCAATCTGTTCATGCTGCTTACCCGTCTTCTGTTTACGAAGTACAGTTAAAATTTCTTTAGCCTGTGCCTTTTTCTTTTCAAGCATCTCATTTAACTGTTCTTGATAGGACGCATCCAATTCAGCCTTACGCTTTTCTATTTCTTTTTCTTTTTCATAAGCCTCTTTTTGAACACGATGCGCATCCTCAATCAATGCATTAAAACGCTCTTTTTGTTTCAATACATCATTTTGAAGCTTCTCTAATTTCTCTAATTCTTTTTCCGTCTGCTTTTCATTTTCATTCTTTAAAAAATCAGCTCTTTTCAAAATAGATTCTTCCAAATGATATTCTCTCGCAATATGAAACGCATAACTAGCCCCAGATACACCCGGAATATATTTATAGGTTGGCTTAAGAGTTTCTGGATCAAATTCAACACTCGATACCAAGACATTTTCATTGGCCTTTCCATACGTTTTTACTTGCGAATAGTGCGTTGAAGTAATGATCGTACTCTTTTTTGAAATCAAATATTCCAATATCGCAACCGCAAGACTGGCTCCTTCTAAAGGATCTGTACCATTTCCAATTTCATCCAATAAGATAAAACTATTCTCATCACTCTTTTGACAAATATGAGAAAGCCTAGAAATGTGACTTGAGAATGTCGATAAATTATTTTCAATGGATTGATGATCTCCAATATCAAAATACATCGATTGATAAAATGGCAAGATGGCCTTATGACATAATACAGGAAATGCCGCATGAGCTAATGCCACAAATAGACCAATCGTCTTTAAAGTTACTGTTTTACCACCCATATTCGGTCCTGAAATCATAAGACAAGCTTGTTGATCATTTAATTCATATGTGTTACAAACCACTTTCTTTTCATCAATCAACGGATGCTTGGCATGCTCTAAATACAACGAATGATCTCTAGATTGTAAAGAAGGAATACATCCATCATAGCGAATGGCCCATTTTGCCTTTGTGAAAGCGACATCAATGATTGTTAATGTTTCTAAGGCCGAAGTTAATGCGAGTGCATGTTTCTTTACTTGCATAGACAATTCTTTACAGATTCTTTTCTTCTCTTCTTCAATACGAATCACTAAGGATGAAATCTCATTATTATCCGCTACTAAACACGATGGCTCTACATAATAGGCAAGACCCGAACTGGATTGTCCATGAATCATACCTCCAAAAGCATTTTTATCTTGGGCACGCACTAATACAACAACACGTCCCGAAACCGTTGTCGTCATATTTTCCATTAATTTTGAACTATTCTTCTTTAAAAACTGTCTCGATTTTGACTGCAAAGCTAAACGCGTATCTACCAAAGCCTTATGCATACTCTTTAATGCAGGCGTCGCATCTTCTTTAACACTCCCCGTTAAATCGATTTTAGAAATGATGGAATCCATCAAACGTGTACATCCATCCATCGATTGAGCTAGATTGGTTAATTCTATAAATTCAGAAGAGTCTAAACTTTGTTTCGCTTGCTTAACAGCCGTTAAGAAATGATAGATTGAAATTAATTCTTTACTTGTTAGTGTCATCTGTTTTTCAGCTTTTGAAACAGGTAAAGAAATATCATTTGCTCCTGAGAAATTCAATAAACCACCTTTTTGTTCAAACTGGATGGCTTCTTTAGCATAATTCAATTGTTCTTGTATTTCTAATTTATTCAATTGAGGCAACGCATTTAAAATCTTTTCTTTGGAACAAGAAAAACTTGAAAATGCGCAAATCTGAGTTAATACACTCGAGAAATCAATAGCCTGATTTAGTTCATCTCTAAAATTTCGTTTCATAAAACACTCCATTCCTTCCTATTTTAACATAAATTTTGTGGTAAACTAAATAAGGTGATTAAAATGGCAACATTGACAAAGAATATGACAAAAGAAGAAATCTTTCAATTAAAAAACCGATTATCTTCTTTTATTTTAAAAGAAAGTACACCTCCATATACGTATTATCAGATCAAGACAAAAGAGTGTACAATTACAGCTTACACAAGTGGTAAAGTTGTATTTCAGGGAGCTGATCTTTCTTGGTTAGAACCTGCAACGCCTCAAAAAGAAGCACAAGATCAGGCTGGAAGTGATGAAGTAGGTACAGGCGATTATTTTGGTCCTGTTGTAGTGGCTAGTTGTATTGTCACAAAAGAAGCAAGAAAAAAATTATCTCATTTAGGCATACAAGATTCCAAACAAGTGGATGATACCAAAATCAGAAAACTAGCCCCACTCATTAAAGATGTCTGTCCACACAGTATTTTGATTGTGCCCAATTCAAAATATAACGATATGCACGATTCTTGTAATATGGTGGACATGAAATGTCGTTTACACAACCAGGCCTATGTAAATCTAATCCATAAAGGATATACGCTTCCTAAACAGATTGTCATCGATCAATTTGTCCAGGAAAAAAGTTATTATCGCTATCTACAAGGTTTTCCTGAAGTAATTCGCGGCATTACTTTTGAAACAAAAGCTGAAAATAAGTATCTTGCGGTAGCTTGTGCAAGCATTCTTGCTCGCAATGCCTTTTTAGAAGCTTGGGATCTTATGGAAGAAAAATATGATTTTAAATTCGAAAAGGGGGCTGGTAGTAAAGTGGATGCTTGTGGCAAAGAATTTGTGAAAAAATTTGGAAAAGAAAAGCTTTACCAAGTGGCAAAGCTTCATTTTAAAAATACTCAAAAAATCGGTGCTTAACGCCTTCTTCGATCATTTTGCGCTATGGAATAATAGCGCTTTTTATCTTCATACATCTTTTGATCGGCTTCTTGTAAAATTTCACTCAAATTTAAACAACGCTCTTTCCATATATACCCTGTCGCAACACTGATTTCTAGTTCTTTCATACGAACGAGCAGCTTATTGTATTTAGACATAAATTCCGATTCCAAAACATCTTGTTCGATCACCACAAATTCATCTCCACCAATTCGGTATAAGTTATCCGCAAAAATTTCTTGTAGTACATAAGAAGCACTAATAATCAAAGTGTCTCCTGCAAGATGTCCCATTTTATCATTGATTTCTTTTAATCCATTTAAATCCAAATAAATCACTCCAACCCTATGAAGTTCTTTACACTTATATTTATCAAGATATTCATTAAAGTGATTGCGATTTTGTGCATAAGTCAAAGAATCGACATAACTTAAATTCTGTAAATGTTTCTTTTCTTTTTCACGCGTCATGGCCGTTTTAATAAAGAAACATAAAGATTCTAAAAAGTCTTTTTGGTAGTAGTTTTGTTTAGGATTGTCTACCGCAAAAACGCCTTTAATTTGATGATTATCCACAAATGGTACAAGGATTATACTATGTATTTTTTGCGAAATAAAACTTGAATAAATGGGACTCGTCTTTGAAATTTCACGAGTTACATCTTCAATATAATATGACTTTTGATTTTCAAAGAAACGCTGCACTAAATCCATATTTTCTAAACATAGACGGACCATATTATCAATATGAACATCATCATTTCGATTTCCATATTCATAGATGCTGTTCGTTTGTTTATTTTCAAAATCTAAATCCAATACATAACATCTTTCAGCTTGATAAAATTCACAAATAGTTTTCAAGATATCCTCAATGGCTCCCTTTTGATTTGTATCATTCGATAGTTTACGAACACATTGAATCAAAGTATGCGAAACATTTAGATCCTTTTCAAATTCATTCGATTTTTTAGAAATGCGTCGAACTTTTGCGATATAGAACCCACAATATAGCAGAAGAATCACAACTTCACAAATAACCATGAGCATATAATTCTTTTTCAATGTCAAGGCACTCGCAAAGGCTACATCTTCATCCACTATGACAATTAATTCCCAATTATAAACTTGAATCGGTTTATAACATAAATATTTTTTAATGCCATCTTTTTCAAATTTCACAACACCTGATTTTAAAGCATGTATTTGTTTTATAACGTCTTTTTTAGGCGATAATAATTTACAACCATTCGTTGAAAAAGTGTCATAATCTAAAATATCTTGATTATCCATCACGACCTGTCCATCCGTTGTATCAATAATGAGATTTTGTGTCTTTCCACTATATATTTGTGTATAAAACTTCTCGTCTAAAGTATCACATTGAATTACACCAACTAAATAGGCAACGACAGAATCGTTTTGTTGGATAGGCACATAATAATTCACACTCTTTTTATTTGTGAGTGGATCTGTATGTACTAGATCCATATATTCTGCATCTGCTTTCAATGTCAAAAAATCATTCGATTGAATTGGTTGCACATCTTTATGCATTGTATATAACATATTATTTTGCATCAATAAATCAACGCGTTCAAACAAAGATACATCTTCAAATGTACTTAATCGACTGGTGTATTCTTCATATGTAGGCAAATGATCTTCATTGGAAAAATCTTTTCCAATCAAACGCAAATAATTCAAATCATCCTGCATACGATTTTGAATACTTTGAATGATGGCATTACTCGCATTTTCTAATCGGTTGTAACAACTTTCTTCTTCTTGTTTAAAACTAATATGATAGGTTGTAACAGTTAATGCCAATATCAATATCATAACTAAAAACGTTGGTAATAACTGATTTATTTGTTTTTTCATATGTATTCCTTTTATCATTTCTGACTTTAATTATAAACCCATAACAAGCTAAGCGCAAAAAAGAAGTAACATAAGCTACTTCTTTAACGATTGTTGATCCTTGTTTCAACCTCCATATCATAAGGAAGTTGAATCAATTTTACACCCGCATCATGAAACATGCGTTTACTCGCAATATTTCCTTCTGTACCATCATACTTGTCACTTTCATATACAACACAAGTAATGCCGGCTTGAATAATGGCTTTTGCGCATTCATTACATGGAAATAATGAAACATATAAAGTACAACCATGTAGATCTTGAATACTATTTAAGATCGCATTCAATTCAGCATGAACCACATAAGGATATTTTGTTTCTAGAAACTGCCCATCTCGAGCCCAAGGAAATTCATCATCTTCACATCCATAAGGAAAACCATTATAGCCTAGTCCAACCACTCTTTTTTGTGGATTGACAATACAAGCTCCTACACGCGTATTTGGATCTTTTGAACGCATAGCACTCAAATGTGCCATACCCATAAAATACTGATCCCAACTCAATACATCTTTACGCATTATTCTTCCCCTTCTCTAAGTTCATTTAATACTTTTTCAAACGTTGGTTCTAACGGTACTTCAAAGTGCATCTTTTCATGTGTTGTTGGATGAACAAATTCCAAGGCGCATGCATGCAATAACTGGCCATTGGCTTGGATTGTTTTTCTAGGACCATATTTTGGATCGCCTGCAATTGGATGTTCAATATATTGCATATGTACACGAATCTGATGAGTTCTTCCGGTTTCCAATTGACATTTAATGTACGCAAACTTACTGAAGTTTTCTAAAACACTAAAATGCGTGATCGCATCCTTTGAATTGTTTGCGGTAACCGCCATTTTCTGTCGATCCTTTTCATCACGACCAATTGGTGCATGAATCGTGCCATATTCATGTGTAAATGGTTTATGCACTATGGCTACATATTCTCGATGACATGTCTTATCTTGAAGTTGTTGGCTCAATGCCTCGTGCGCCTTATCATTTTTGGCAACAACCAAAAGACCAGATGTATCTTTATCAATACGATGTACAATGCCTGGTCGCATCACACCATTTATACCACTCAAATCTTTACAATGATACAATAAGGCATTGACTAGCGTGCCCGAATAATGTCCTGGAGCTGGATGCACCACCATACCTTTTGGCTTGTTGATCACAATGATATCATGATCTTCATAAACAATGTCTAAATCGATTGGTTCTGGAAGTACTTGAGTTGAATCAAGTTCAGGAATTGAAACTTCAATTTCGTCATTTACACAAACTTTATAACTCGCCTTCATCACCTTTTGATTGACCAAGACATTTCCTTCATCCAATAAATCTTTAATTCTCTTACGCGAAAAATCTAACTTTTCAGCTAATACTTTATCTAAACGATCCAATTTTGTATCTTCATCTATTTTTAGGATTCTTGTTTCCATTTCGCTTGCTCCTTCTTATCGTCTATAAACATACTGATTAATATTAATGCAATTCCTACTGTTATGCAAATATCCGCCACATTAAATACGGGAAATGGATAACCAAAAATATAGAAACTAAAAAAGTCTCTAACATATCCTAGACTCATACGGTCAATAAAGTTACCAATAGCTCCTGAGAAAACTAAAGATAAACAAATTTGATAGCGTGAATCATTCGTTTTAAAAAACATATATACCATCGCAACTAGGGCAATTAGAGTTAGTGCTGCAAAAAAGCCCATTCCAGCTTGTGCAAACATACTAAATCCAGCTCCCGTATTTTGAACATATGTCAAGTAAAAGAAATGATTGATCATTTCCACGGTTTCATTTAATTTGATTGACTTCACAATAGCCCATTTTGTCCATTGATCCAGTCCTAAAGTGACAAATACTATTAATAAGGATGCCACTACTGTTTTTCCTTGTTTCATCTTATATCCCCTTTTTAAAACGATTTGTTTCTTCTATGTAAAAATAACATTTTGAAAAATAACCATACACTCATTCCAAGCGCAATGATATATCCAAAAAAGCCAAGTGCAGGTATACCCATAATGGTCGGTTTCATTTTTGTTGTACAAATCAAGCTTGAACCTACAACCAAGGCTGCAATCAACACACATACAATCAAACGATTCACCATCTGATCAATTTTGGCAAGTGGAGCTTGAGAACCCATTAAATTTAAGTTTACCTTGATTTGTCCTCTTTGAACCATCTTTAGTACATCACTAGCCTGTACAGGAATATCGATTGAATGTGAAAGTGCATCTACACTTCGCTTAAATCCCGACTTCATTTCTTTTTGCCAATCAATCTGCGTCAAACTTGACTTATGACTCATTGCGATCTTCATCGTATTCATATTCGGATCTAAAGCCGTTAATGTTCCTTCAATTGTCATCATCGAACGAGCTAGCATACTTATGCCTTTTGGTAAAGAAATCGAATAGACATGACATATTGAAAACATATCTTGTACAAGTTTTGCGACATCAATTTGAGCATAAGGAACACTCAAATATTGATTTACAAATTTATCCATGTCATTACAAAATGCAGAATAATCAATTTCTTTCTTACAATCTCCAATCATTAAAATGCAATCGACTAATTTCTGTGTATCCTTTAATGCGATGGCACGAACCGCCGATTTCATCGTTTCCCTTTCATTCGCATCTAAGATTCCCATCATACCAAAATCAATCCATACGATTTGATTATCACGAATTCTTAAATTTCCTGAATGCGGATCCGCATGAAAGAAACCATTCTCAATGATTTGTGAAATATAATTAAATGCCAATTTATCGGCAATTTCACTACGATCATAGCCTAGTTCATCCAATTTTTTTGAATCTGTAATTTCTATACCATCCACATATTCCATCACTAAAATATTCTTTCGTGTATATTCATCATAAATTTTAGGTGCATCAATAAATTTACAATCCTTATATTCATTTTTAAATCGTTTCGCAAACTGTGCTTCAATCGTAAAATCCATTTCTTGTTTAGCCGTGTACCAAAATTCATCGATAACCATATCTAAATCGACGACACTTGAAACAATATCGGATAGATTTAATATTTTTACAGCTTTTCTTAATAATGCGACATCACGTTCCATCCACTCATAAATTTTTGGCCGTTGAATCTTTAAAACAACTCTTTCTTTTGTCTTTAGAGTTGCTGCATGTACTTGCGCAATCGATGCCGATCCTAAACATATTTCATCAATACTCTCAAATTCTTCATGAAACAAATCACCATATGTATCTTGAATAATTTGTTCAACCATCGAAAAAGGCATGGGTGTTACATGAGAGCGTAGCTTCATCAATTCTTTACAATAGCGCTGTGAAAACAAATCTTGTCTTGTTGACATGATTTGGCCAATCTTTACGAAGGTTGGTCCCAAATCTTCTAAAATCATACGAAATTTTACTGGATCCATTCCCTTTTGGATGTGGTGTTTTCTAAGTATTGAAACAATCTGGGCAAATCTAGCACTTGTTGACATCGTTTTTGTATCACTCATTTTTTCACATCCTGTCTTCTATGTAAAGGTGTATTGGTCACTTTACTCTTTTTTAATACCTTACGTGTATTGAATTTCTTCTTATCTTCCACAAGAATCATTTTCAACAAACGACTCCAATCTTTATTATTTTTCATAACAGTATTTTAACATACTTGTTAAAAATCAAAAAGAAACAGTGTTCACTGTTCCTTAATAGTAATCATCGACCAATGTAATTTTATCTTTTAAAGCCTTACCATAACGAATACTTATATGAATTTCATTATTTTTCGCGTAATATTCATCATAGGATTTTGTTCGAAACGTTTTGAATAATGTTTGTAAATCCTTTGACATCTCATAATCATCCATCTGCAAATCCAATTGATCTTCATCCTGTACAATATGAAGCATTTTAGGATATGTGATTACTAACGCATCATCTTGTAACTTATCATCTTCAACCATTTCATCCACAATGACACGCACATCGCCTACAGAACTTAAATACGTCTTTGTATATAAGCGAGCGCTATTTGGCATTGAAGTCGTCATTGTCTGTGTTTCTTGAGATAAATCCATTTGATGGGGACTAATTTGACTGAATTCATATACAAAGGTTCCAACACCAAACACAAATAATAAGATTGAAACAACAAGTAATACACCTAATTTACGCATTTGTATCCACCTTCTTTGGCCAGGCACGAAATAACATCAATAAAAAAGCCAAACTTCCTAGTACAAAGGCAATATCCATGCAATAGAGTCCTAAACTGGTTGTGGCATACATCATACTTACGTAAATCATCACAACAAAACCGATACCACTGCCGATCAATATGCATGAAACTGGAATCATTGCAAAAACGAGTATCACCTTTAATATATCCGATTCAACATGATGCACTTTTCTTTCATGATATAATGGGCGATCTGGTGTTGGAGGCAAATCATTCGATTTAATATTATCATTCCACGTTTCCTTAATGTCATCCATCACACCTACATGATTTGCATGTAAACGATAGCGTTCTACTCTTTTGGCCATGACTTTCACAAAGAAATAAATCGCAATACATACATATAGAAGGCGACATAAACTTAACATAAAGTCTGTAATCGCATAGAATCCTGCAAAGAAAGAGAAAATCATAGACAACACAATTCGACATAATAGATTTACCACAATCAGTTTTCCAATCCACAAAATCAATACAAGTACAAATGCATCGAATACGATGTGGAAGATTTCATTCATCGAAAAATTTCCTAGTTTAGAAAACATTCCCTCCAATTTTGCATATACCTTATCAATTGTTTTGTCCGCTTTACTTGATAATGGATCCATCGAATCTGTATTGATTTTATAGGCAGACAAAATCTCTTTAGCCAATTCATCCACATCTCCAAAGCCGGCTACTGCCTCTTCTTCGGATACGCCACTTGCGATCTTATCATCAATATAGGTTCCATATTCTAGGATAATATCTTCTTTTTCTTTATCATTGATCAATGATAATTTTTGATTCAAAAAATCTAAAAATTCACTTTTTAACATTTTATTTCACTCCCTTCAAATATGTATTTACACTCTCTGAAAAATTGGTCCATTCTTCTAATAAAGCCTCATATCTTGCAAGTCCTAGACTCGTGATATGATAATACTTTCTTGGAGGGCCTTCTGTTGATTCTTTTAAATAAGATTCTAATAAATGATCATTTGATAAACGCTTCAGTAAAGGATAAATCGTTCCTTCATTCACTTGAATCACTTCATTAATTCTAGATACAAGTTGATATCCATATAGATCATCAGCCACAATCGCCTTTAATACAATCAATTCTAAGACGCCCTTTTTAAATTGAGTATTCATGCGCCACGCCCTTACTCTTTCCTATCAAAGATGGTTGAAACACATCCACATACACCTTTTCAAAAGGATTTAATGATAAACCTTTGCTGGATTGAATATATTTAAAATCTTGATTCACAAGTTTATTTTTATATTTTAATTTCAGTTCATAAGCTTCATTATATTCAACAGCACCTACACCTATCACTTGAACGCACATAAATAATTTAGAAGCTTTAGTCAATCCCATTATCTTTCCATTGCGAATCCATCCACAAAAATATACAGGAATATTCTGAAAGGAATAACCTGAAATATGATCGATGGAAATAACAGGAAGATTGTATTTTTTTCCTAAACATTGTGCTAATTCTTTTGTAGCTCCATGTTTAGAGCAATATATAACAGCTCTTGGTTGCATATTATCACCTCTTCACTATTATGATATACATACTACCTTGGATTGTCAAGTACTGTGTAATATGTATTTAATCTAGATGAATTTAACATTCAATATTCACTTTATTTTAAAATATCCATCTGTTAAATATTGTAGTAGAATATAAGTGATAAATTTCTTTTATATAAAGTTTTAAAGCAAACATCACAATGAACGCAACACTTTATATTTATTCAATAATATAAATATATCGCATAGCTTATAAGATGTTTATATTGAATCTAATCGTACAATAATAGGTATAAATATATGTGATTAATTTAACAAATTAATCATTGACACCCAATTACGGTTTTGCTAAGATAGGTTTACCTTAACGGATATGTTAAGTAATCAGTTAACTCGGTCTTAGTCGGAACCCCCAGTATAAGGGATTAGGTTGTGACTAAGGCCTTTTTTCATTTGGAAAGGATATAAAAAATGAATCATAACGATGGAATTAAAACTGCTATTCTTGTTGATGGTGGTTTTTACAGAAGAAGAGCTTATGCATGTCTAGGTGACTTAACCCCAAAAGAAAGAGCTGATGAATTAGATGTATATTGTAGAAGACATTTAACTGAACGTATCAATGGAGAAAAAGTAAATCATTCACTATATAGAATATTCTATTACGACTGTGAACCTGTGGATAAAACAATATATAATCCATTTACGAAATCAAATGTAAATTTAGGTAAGTCTCCAACTTATGAATGGACAAATGCCTTCTTTGAAGAACTAAAGAAAAAACGTAAATTTGCGATTCGATTAGGACAACTTGCTGTTCAACAAGCAAACTATAATCTTTCCCAAAAAGCTTTTAAAAAGTTGTGTAACGATACTCTTAATTTTTCTGATTTATCTGAATCAGATATAATCCTAAATATTGACCAAAAAGGAGTTGATATGAAGATTGGTTTAGATATTGCTTCCCTGGTATATTGTAATTGACCCATCTAACTGGTCGACTACAATATACTTCTCCTT
>ERZ836441.427-NODE-427-length-49493-cov-4.917614_pt1 | contig 49493 bp, 42 predicted proteins | sample MGYA00519686_ERZ836441 | MGnify/ENA primary metagenome ERZ836441 (study PRJEB31850, sample SAMEA3708800) | human gut metagenome | biome: human gut; feature: human-associated habitat; material: faeces | place: China | collected 2014 ...
GGGTCTTTCTTTTCATACAATCGGAAAGTTTTGTTTTCCAGATTATCCCGACCAACGTGCGACATTGTATTTGGTTAGGATTTTTTCTGCCGCCCGCTGTGCGGGATTCAGGCAGAAAAAATCACCTGGGAGAGTAGGAGGAAAGGCGCGGAAGAAGCTTTGTGCATCCGTTACGTCCATCTCTCTGGTCGTCTTCAAGCCAACGTCCAACATTGTACTTGGAGTCGAAATCGAGCGCGCCCTGCGGGGCGATTCAGCGAGATGAAGGCTGAAATTACAAAGGAGCGCCCCGGCGAAGGGGTAAACGAAAACCCTTGACGCTCCCACATAATACAACGTCAAGGGCTTTCACAAACACGCGGGTGGCTGTCCTGCCAGCCACCGCACCTTTTTTTAACACAACCCGACCAGCCCTGCAAGGGCGCTCCGACAAAGAGGAAAGCAATCCGGTGAAAAAGGGACTTTTTTTGGAGGGTATGCGGAGGCTTTTTCGGAGGAATTTCTTCAGCTATTGTTAGCTTTTCGGACTTTTTCGCCTTTTTCGGAGGATTTTCAGGTACGCAAACAACGCGCCTTCTATCCGAACAGATACGGGAAAAATGAGGTGTCCACTCGTTTTTTTCTCTATTTAAGTTGTGTAAATATAAATAATTACAAAATTGCTTCTAAAAAAACCTCCAAAAAAGGCGAAAAAGTCAATTTTTCTATCTATTGTTAGAAAAAAACCTCCGAAAAAGCCTCCGTAAAAGGGAAAATAAGCCCACAAATCCTCCGAAAAAGGTCGCTGTCATCCTTGAGAAGATGCGAAGGTTTTGATGGGCGTGTGATCCAGCAGGTTCGCGTCCTGACGGAGAACGGCGGCTCAGTACGCGAATACCCGTCACTGAGCCTTCACGGTAAACGCCATCCGCCGTTCTTCCTCCGTCGGCTCGTAATTATCCGCCAGCCAGTCGTCCGCCTCGCCCAGATGGCCGGGCAGAATCGGCGTGAAGGTGACGGAATCGGCGGGTTGGGTGAGCGTGTATACGCCGGAGAAGTACAGCGAGCCGTCCGGCTGAATGGAAACGCACGTGCTCTGCGCGAGCGCCTGTCCGTTGGGAACGGTGAGCTTGAAATCGAGCGTGGGTTCGCCGTTCTCAAACGCATCGGCGGCGGAAGCGCCGTCCGGCAGCGCGACCGTCATTTCGTATTCAAGGCGGGCAAACGTGAGGGTCAGCTTGGACAGCGTGCAGGCGTAATCGCCGACGGAGAAGGTCTGCGGCGACTGTATGGAGGCGATTGGCGCGCCGTCGGTGACAAAACGCGCGGTCAACTGCTCGGACAGGCTGAATGAGCCGGAAGCCGTCAGCCTCGTGCCGAGATCGGCCTGTTCCCACTGCGCGGCGGTCATGCCGTCGGGCACGGGCAGCGCGAACGCATAATCCATCAGGAAGCCGACCGAGTCGATCAGAATACGCCCGTCGCGATAGGCGTTCAGGCAGTCCTCCATGGCGGTGTTCCACGTGTAGGAAACGCCGCCGTCTTCCTCCTCGGTGACGGTATACGGCGCATCCTCAAGCGCAAACACGGGATGCAGCACGTCGAAGGTCAGCGACCATTCCACGGGCTTTTCGGGATGGGGGAGCGCCTCAAGGAGCGAAACATCCAAGCTGTAATACCCCTGTTCGGCCTTGCCGATGCCGCGGGCGGGCATGAAGATGCCCTCATACAGCCCGAAGCCCGACAGGCTGGCGGACAGACCGTAGGATTCATCCGCAGAAAGCTGCTGAAATTCGGTCACATGGGTCGGGATGACGCGGCCATCCTGCGTGGCCGTCACGCGCGGATAGAGATAAACCTCCGGGGTATTCGGAACATGGGCGATATCCAGCGAGAAGGTGAGGGAAGAACCGTCGAACACCGCGTCGTTGACGGTGACGGTCGTGTTCTGCCCGGTCAGCCGCTCGCCGATGGGTAGGATATGCCGCTGATAGACGGCGTTGTTTTCCTGCTCGCCGTGGAAATGCAGCACGCCGAAATACGCGGCCGCGCCCGCCGTCGCCGCCAGCAGAAGCGCCAGCAGGGCGAATGCCAGCGAATAGGAGAGCTTGCGGCCCATGCGCGTCGATCCGGCGGGATGCGCGCGGCGCAGGGTATCGGCCTGCATCTGCGGCGTGAACGTCAGGCCGGAGAGGCGGGCGTCAACGGCTTTGCGAAGGAGATTATCGTTCATTCAAACCCCACCTTTCCAGCTCCGGCTTGAGCCGAGCCTGCGCTTTTTTCAGCCTTCGATAAAATCCGGATACCGTGATGCGCAGCGCCCGCGCACATTCGGCGGCGTCCATGTTCTGATAATAGTGCAGCAGAAGCACCTCGCGGTATTTGGGCTCGAGCGCCATCACCTCGCGCAGAACGCTGTCGTCCTGCTCGGTAAAATCGCAGGCGGCGGGCGGCAGATCCTCAAGCGAAACGCTTCTGTCCGTATGGCGGAGCCACGCGGCGCGCAGTTGATCCCGACAGGTGTTGACGGCGATGGAGACGAGCCACGTCTTGGCATATTTGCGCTCGCGCAGGGTGTGCAGGCGCTTGTAGGCCTTGAGGAAGACCTCCTGCGAGGCATCCTCGGCCAGCGCCCGATCCTGCAAAATGACATAGCAAAGGCGCAGAATGTCGTCGCCGTAGGTCTGCATCAGCTCGGCGAGCCATTCATCCTGCTCTGCGCGCGAAATCGCGGCGTGCTGCACGTCGTTCACCTTCTTATCTATTAGACGATGGGGAGAAGAAAAAAGTGACCGCTTTTTTCAAAAAAGCGGCGAGAAAAAGCGAAAACCGTCTGCCGTGGCGGCGCGTCAATCCAAATCCTTGGCCGTAGCGACGAGGTAGCTGTAGATTTGCAGCTTATATTGGTCGTACAGCCCGAGCTGAACGTAAAGCTCCTTGTAATACTTGAAGAGCGAGGCCTTCGTCGTCACCACCTGCGCCGGGTTGACCGAGGCGCTCAGGGAGTGCTTGCGGCGGCGGGAATAATAATACAGCGGGGTGCGGATGGCGTAGAAGCTGTCGGCGTAGCGGATGTAGGAGAGGTTGAAGAGCATGTCCTCCGACCAGGTGAATTCCTCGTCGCAGCGGATATCGTGCGCCATGATGATCTCCCGGCGGTAGAGCTTGTTCCACATCACGCCGTAGTAAAAGCTGGCGGGCTCTTCCATCAGGCAGCGGGCGAACTGCGCCTTGTCCATCCGGGTATACGGCTGCATGAAGCCGTGCACCGTGGTTTTGCCATCCGGCATGACGGAGCAGTAGTTGCAGATGACCAGATCGGCCTGCGTTTCCTCCGCAGCCTCCACCAGCAGGCGCGTGGCGTTCGGGTCGAGCTGATCGTCGGAATCCACAAATTGCAGATATTTGCCGCGCGCGCGCTCGATGGCGGCGTTGCGCGTGCCGGAAACGCCGGTGTTTTCCTTGTCGATGATGATGACGCGGGGGTCGAGCCGCGCGTACATCCGGCAGATTTCCAGGCTCGCGTCGCTGGAACCGTCGTTGACGAGCAGCACCTCGAGGTTTTGGTAACGCTGACGCTTGATGCTTTCCAGACACGGAACCATGTCCATCGCGGCGTTGTAAATGGGCACGATGATGGAGACGAGCGGGCTTTCCATACGCGCGAGACCTCCGATACGCTGAATTTTTTTCATGGTGGATGGGTTGACGCGCCCCTTCGGGCTTGCCTGAAGGTTATTATAACATATTAGAGCAAAAAGAAAAAGAAGAAAAGCGCGCGCGAAGGCTTCTTTTTGCGCGCGGTTTTGCACGGATGAAACTTTTTTGATGCAGAAACAAAAGAAAATAAATCAGATTGCGCCATAAAACGAAGGATGAACGGCGGAAAAACGTTTGACAAATGCAGAAATTGAGCGTATCATAAAAGCCGTCAAACACGGAAATCAAAGGAGATTGCAGCGTGGAAAATATTGCTTATTACAACGGTAAAATTTCCTCGATCGAGGAAATGACGATCCCCATGAACGAGCGCAGCAGCTACTTCGGCGACGGGGTATACGACGCCATGTTCACCGTCGATCACGTGCCGCTCCAGCTGGACGACCATCTGCGCCGCTTCTACCGCAGCGCGAAGAAGATCGACATCGACATTCCCATGCCGTTTGAGGAACTTCGGGCGATGGTGCTCGATTTCTGCCGGAAGATCGACAGCCCGGACGCGATGGCCTATGTGCAGGCGACGCGCGGCGTGGGCATGCGCGGCCATGCGTATCGCTTTGCGGGCGGCACGCCGAGCCTGTGGGTCTGGGTCAAGCCGGATATGCTCGACCCGATGGACAGAAGCTACAAGGCCATCACGATGGAGGATACGCGCTATTTCCATTGCGACATCAAGACGATCAACCTGCTGCCCGCCGTCATCTACACCCAGCGGGCGGAGGAGGCGGGCTGCGACGAGACGATTCTGCACCGCGGCGACCGCGTGACCGAATGTGCGCACTCCAACGTGCATATACTGAAGGACGGCGCGCTGAAGACCGCGCCCTGCGACAACCTGATTCTGCCGGGCATCACCCGCGCGCACCGCATCGCCCAGTGCAGGGAGATGGGCATCCCGGTGATCGAGGAGCCGTTCACCGTGCGGGAGATGATGGAGGCGGACGAGGTTTTCTTCACCAGCGCGAGCGCGCTGTGCTGCCGGATCGAGGAAATCGACGGCCAAAAGGTCGGCGGACGCGCCCCCGAGCTGATCGCGCGGATTCAAAAAGCGGCGTGGGACGAGGCGCTGGCGGAGGTTCGGCAGATCAACGGGTAAAAAAACCGTTCGGGCGGCAGGCTGCTTGGCAAAGATATCCGTAAACGGCGTTCATCGCGCCGCTTTATAGAGTCATTCATCAAGGCGCTTCATCGAAGCGCCGATAGAAAGGCGGATTTACAAGCATGAAGAACATCGCATATTACAACGGAAAGACCGCGCCCATCGAGGAGATGATGGTGCCCATGAACGACCGCGCCTGCTATTTCGGCGACGGCGTTTATGACGCGACCTGCGTGGTGAACCATGTGCCGATGGCCTTTGACGACCACATCGACCGCATTTATCGCAGCGCGAAGCTGATTGACATCGAAATCCCGATGGAAAAGGCGGAGATGAAGGCGCTGCTGCAGGGGCTTGTCGATCAGGTGGAGGGCGACGTGCTCTTCCTCTACTGGCAGGTGACGCGCGGCGTGGGCATGCGCAACCATCCGTATGCCGGGGCGGGCGACAAGCCGAGCCTCTGGGCGTTCGTGCGCCCGAGCAAGATGCGCGATCCGTTCGGCGTGTACAAGTGCGTCACGGTGGAGGATAAGCGGTTCTTCTATTGCAACATCAAGACGATCAACCTGCTGCCCGCCGTGATGGCGAACGAAAAGGCCATGAAAGCGGGCTGCGACGAGGCGATTTTCCACCGCGGCGAGCGCGTGACGGAATGTTCACATTCCAACGTGCACATCCTCAAAAACGGAACGCTGTATACCGCGCCCTGCGACGATCTGATTCTGCCGGGCATCACCCGCGCGCACATCCTGAACATCTGCCGGCAGAACGGGATTCCCGTGGTGGAAGAGCCGTTCACGCTGGAGGAAATGATGGAGGCGGACGAAATCTTCTTCTCCAGCTCCAGCGCGCTGACCTGCCGCATCGGCGAAATCGACGGCCGGAAGGTCGGCTGCAAGGATGAAAAGACGTTCGCGGTCATCCGCGACGGCTACCAGAGCGAATTGAAGAAGGAAGCCGGTCTGGCATAAAACAGGGCTGCGCAGGGGAAAACCCGGCGCAGCCTTTTTATGCGCATACCGCGTGAGCGAGCCTTTGACGCTTTGCAGACATCGGCGAAGAGGCAGGCGGGCTCACCCTGCTTTTAATGCGTATCCAGCCATACGGGAACGTCGAGGAGAGACGGGAGAACTGCGGCTGTGGCGGAGAGGAATACGTCGTCCGGGCGCTTCATGTCCGGGATGCAGATCACGTCGATTCCGGCGGCATAGGCGGCGCGAATCCCTGCTTCGCTGTCCTCCAAAATCAGGCAATCTGCACCGGCTTCGCCGGATTTCGCCTGCGCCTTGATGAAGATATCGGGTGCGGGCTTGCCGTGCGCAATCTCTGGGCCGAAAACCATCGCGTCAAAATAGGTCTCAATGTGATTTTGCGACAGTGCGAACAGCGCGCGTTCCCGTGTGCTGGAGGAAGCGAGAAGGATTTTAATCTGGCGGTGCTTTAGATAGTTCAGCAGCTCCAGCGCGCCCGGTTTGAGAGGAATGCCTCTGGCAAAATAATCCTTTTCGAGCGCACTGACGTAGGAGAGTCCCTGCTCCAGCGTGATGGGCAGATGGTAGGTGAAAATCAGGTTTTGCATGTTCGTCACTTCGTTTTTGCCGCTGTATTGGCGGGCATACCGTTCCAGCGAAAAGCGGAATTGGTATTTTCGAAGCAGATCGGCATACAGATTGTAGCTGATGATTTCGCTGTCGATCAGCAGCCCGTCAAGATCAAAGATAATGGCCTTTTTCATATCCGTTCCTCCCAAACATCCTGAAGGTCGTTTTTGAACGCATACACCGCTGCGAGGATAAAGATCATGCAGAGCATCCATGCGACGGGTTCGCAGGCGCAGACTGCCGGATAGCCCAGCGCCGGTACGAGCTTAAAGCTGAAAACCGCCTTGCAGGCCAGCTCTATTGCGCTGCAAATCAGCGGCGCGAGCGTGTGCCGCATACCTTGCAGCGCATTGCGCACGATAACGACGACTGCCATGGGCGGTATCATCGGAATGCCCACATGCAAATAGAGCAGCGCGTATTTCAGCACATCCGGGTTTGTGCTGCCGGTGATGAACCGGATGGCTGTGGGCGCGGCGGTAAAGGTGAACGCGAGTGCAAACAGCCACCATACGCCGTAAACGGCCAGCGCAACCCATTGCCCCTGAACAATGCGTCGGCGGCGGTTTGCGCCGAAGTTTTGACTGGCATATGTTGCGACGCTTGCGCCCAGCGCTATCCCCGGCATATGGAACAGTTCGGTCAGGCGGCGGCCGCCGACCTGAGCGGCGATGTAAACGTTGCCTAGCGCATTGATGCTGCCCTGCAAAATGACGCTGCCGACGCTGTAAATCGCGCTCATCAGCGCCATGCTCAGCCCGGTCAAAAGCATATCCGATACAAAGCCACGCGGTGCGCGGGACACGCGCTTGCCCAAACGCAGATTGGGTTCACGGCGGAGAATATGGAAAAGCCCGAGCACCGCACTGATGCCCTGTGAAAGCACCGTTGCCGCAGCTGCACCGCCTACGCCAAGGCTGAGCCGCCCCATAAACAGCAAATCCAGCGCGATATTGAGGAAACTGCTAAACATCAGAAATAACAGCGGTATGACGCTGTTGCCGACGGCCTGCATCAGGCTGGATTCGAGGTTATACGCCATCGTCAGCGGAATGCCCGCCAGAATCACGGTCAGATACGTCAAAGCGCCGTCGCGGATGTCGGCGGGAATCTGCATTGCGTCTGCCAACGCAAAGCGAACGAGCAGAAAAAAGATGGTTATCACGGCGGCGCAGAGCGTTGAGAGTATTGTCATCCAGCGAACGGATTGCGCCATTCGCACGCTGTCGTCCGCGCCGAAATAACGGCTGACGGAAAGCGCAAAGCCACTGTTTAACCCAAACGCCAGCGTGGTAATCAGGCTGTACAGCGCGGCGGTTGCGCCGATTTGTGACAGCGCCGCATCGCCGAGCAGATGACCTGCGATGGCGGTATCTGAAAGGTTGTAGATTTGCTGAAGCAGATTACCGATAAAGAGCGGCAGAGAAAAGCGGAGCAGAAGCCGGACGGGGCAGCCGGTCGTCATATCCAGCGTATGTGTGTGCACGAGGAAGCCTCCTATCATTGCTTTTGATGATATTATAGCGAATGAAAAGGCTTGATTCTTGCAAAAAAACGGTATATACTGGCACAAAAGCGACAAGAAGGAGAAAGCATGATTCAAAACCGGAGAAGCCTGTACACCGATGTGAACGGCATGGAACTGCGCGACGATGTGATGCCACCCTTTGATTTGGTTGCTAACAATGGCGACGTGCATGATTTCATTGCGGACGGCGTTCCGCCGCACTGGCACAGCCAGTTGGAAATCTTTTTGCTGCTGGAGGGGAAGGTGCGCGTCGGCGTCGGCGAGGTTATGCGTGATATCAAGCCGGGGTTTGGCTGCTTCATTAACACGGGTGTGATTCATTCCGTGACGGCGCTGGTCGATACGCCCTGCCGCTATCGCTCATTCGTCTTTGACGCAGGAATTTTGGCCGGTCTGCCGGGCAGCGTGTTTGATGTAAAATACATTCGTCCGCTGATGGAGCGAGGCTCGCCGTGCTGCTTTCTGGATTATTATGGGGAGGACGCGGCATGTCTGGATGCGTTTTGCCGTGCGTTTGACGCCTGCGCGAAGGAAGGCACGGGCTTTGAGTTCCAAGTGCGGGAAGCGCTGACGGAATTGGTTTTGGCGGTCAGTCAAAAAAGCCTCGTCTCACCGACCTGCGCGACAGCAGATATCGGCGAAACGAGGCTCAAACAGATGTTGACGTTTATGAATACGCACATCGGCACAGCGGTGATGCTTGACGATATTGCGGCGAGCGCGAACGTCTGCCCACGGGAGGCACAGCGGATATTCGGGCGTTACCTACGGGAACGGCCGCTTGCCTGCATGCAGCGTCTGCGTATCTGCCACGCGGCGCAGATGCTTGCGGAGACAAATCAGCCGGTGACGGAAATCGCGCTGGACTGCGGCTTTTCCAGCCCCGGCTACTTTGCGCGTCAGTTTCGGCGCATTACGGGAAAATCGCCGACGGCATATCGGAGAGACGCAGGGGAAAAGGCCTGATGCGGCCATTACCCCGCCATCTGCTTTTGAAGGGCGAGGCAGAGCAGGCCGTCGCCGCTGGCGATCTGCGCGGAGGTCAGCGAATAGATGCCCTCGCAGCAAAGGCGCAGAACGGCCACGCGGATGAGCGAGGAGAGGAGCTGGTCGAGCCGCAGATAGCTGCTGTCGCTGCTCCGGCGCAGAAGGAGCGACGGGCCGTAGATGGCGAAAATCTCGTAGCGGTAGCGGGCTTCGAGCATATCGGCAAAGCGATCCGCGAGCTGGGGCGTTCGAAAGGAGTAATACTCCATCAGGCGGTTGATCTCGTCGATATCCGCAAAGACCTGACGCACGCAGGCGTCCGTGCTGCGCGGAGAGAGAAGCGCGAGGATGCGCTCGCGATCGGAATGTGTTTCTGTTCTGGCGATCAAGGGGCAGCCCTCCCTTTCGGATTGAATTCTGAAAGAGCATATGCGGCGCGGGGACGGGATAGAACCGCGGATTTGTATACAGTTTTATTGGAACTTTGTGAAAAAATGCGAATTAAGAAATCTGTATGGACGAAGGCGCGTTCTTACATATTATAGGGAAGAAAATCGTCCGCATAGCGGTTGACAAGATACTCCATGCAGATTACAATAATCGTATACACCGGCGGGCGATTCTGTCCGCCAAGAAGCGGCCTGTTTCCTTCCCGGAGGCGGGCTGCTTTGTTGGGTATAAGGGTGAATGGAGGATTTGCATGTTCATCGTCTATTTTGCGCTGTGGGTGATTCTCAACGGCAAGTGGACTACCGAAATCGGCGTATTCGGCCTGGCGTTCGCCGCCGTGCTGTACGGATTTAGCTGCCGATTCATGGGGTACAGCTTCAAGAAGGATCTTCATTATCTGCGCAGGCTCCCGGCGACGCTTCGCTACGGCGCGACGCTGCTGGCGGAGATTTTCAAGGCCAACATCACGGTGATCCGGATGATCCTTGACCGGAATTTTGAGCCGAAGCCTCAGCTTGTGCATTTTGAAAGCGGTCTGGTGGAGCTGCGTCACCGCGTCGTGCTGGCCGATTCCATCACGCTGACGCCGGGCACGATCACCTGCCAGCTCGAGGGCGACCGCTATCTGGTGCACTGTCTGGATGAGGCGATGGTGGACGGGCTGGATAACGGCGTGTTCGTGAAACGGCTCTCCGAGATGGAGAAAAAGCAGAAATTCATGGCCGATTCCGTGACCGGCGAGGCCGAGCTGGACGGGGAGAAGCCCGAGGAGATTCGGGCGGCCTGCGAGGCGGCGCCCGCCGAACCAAACCCGCGGGAAGCGGCGAAGGAGGAAGAGCATGAGCATTGAAACCTGCTATGACGTGCTGACCGTCGGTTCTCTGGCGGTGCTGGTGCTGCTGGCGCTGGTGTGTCTGGTGCGCTGCATCCTCGGCCCGCGCATTTCCGACCGGGTTATGGCCGTCAACATGATCGGAACGCTGACCATCATCATGGTGGTCGTGTTCGTCGTGCATCTGGGCGAGGCATATCTGGCGGATATCGCACTGATTTACGCGATGATCAGCTTCCTGTCCGTCGTGGTGCTGTGCAAGGTCTACACGGGCATTTACCGCGAGCGTCAGCACGAGAAGGAGCTGCTCGGCGCGAGGAACGACAACCCGGTGGAAACGCTGGTTCGGGATGAAAAGGCGGGTGAGCGGCAGTGAGCGCGATTCGGTTTGTTTTGACGGCGGCGTTCATGCTGGTCGGCCTGTTCGTCTGCTGTGTCGGCGTGTACGGCGTGTTTAAGCTCAAGTACGCCGCCAACCGCATGCACGCGGCGGCGCTCAACGACACGCTGGGCGTGAGCTTCTGTCTGGTCGGTCTGGCCATCAGCGCGCCGGACGGCTTCACCGCGCTGAAAATCCTGCTGGTGGTCGTGTTCCTGTGGCTGGCCTCCCCGGTGGCGAGCCACCTGCTCTGCCGCCTGGAGGTGGAGACGAACGAGGAGCGCGGACAATACATGAACGTGCACGAGCAGTCTCTGGCGCAGGAGCGCGAAGAGGCGGCGCGCGCAAAGGAGGAACAGGCATGACGATTGTGACGCAGATGATGCTGCTGTTTTTGATCGTGTGCGCGATTGCCGTCTGCCTGACGCGCAATCTGCTCACCAGCGTCATCATTTATATGGGCTATTCGATGATTATGTCGATCATCTGGATCACGCTTGAATCGCCGGATCTGGCGATCACGGAGGCGGCGGTCGGCGCGGGCGTGACCAGCCTGCTGTTCTTCCTGACGCTCAAGAAGATCCACGCCATCGACGCGCGCAACGAGGTGCGCCGCGCCCATGCGCAGGAAAAGCAGAACGAGCAAAACGGAGGTGCGGACAATGGCAACGCCTGAATGGTACGCAAGGCTCAAGCGCCGCACGGCCGAGATCATCGACTTTGAAAACGACGCGCTCGAACGCGACATGGTGCGTTCGCAGGAGACGCCCTCCGAGGCGCAGGAGACCGAGGAGGACGTCGCCCGCCGCCTGCGCGTGGAGCGCGAACGGCAGGAGGAAGAGGAAATCGCCGCGCGCCTGCACGAGTGGAACAGCCGCAACGGGAGCAAGGTTTCCCGCGGCGTGTACTGCGTGCTGTGCGTGCTCATCTGCGTGACGATGATCGCGCTGCTGATGTTCACGGTGACGAACCTGCCCAGCTTCGGCAGCCCGGATCACCCGATCAACAACGAGGTTTCCGCCCGCTACATTGAAAAGGGTCTGCAGGAGACCGGCGCGGTGAACATCGTCACCGGCATGATTCTGGATTACCGCGCGTTCGATACGCTGGGCGAATCCACGGTGCTCTTTACGGCGGCGATGGTCGTGCTGTTCCTGCTGCGCCTCGACCCGGAGAGCGAGAAATACAGCCAGCTTGCGCGCACGATGCGCGAGGCGCCGCATGCGGATAACTTCTACGAACCGCGCCACGACGCCATCTTGCAGATGACCGCCAAAATTCTGACCCCGATCGTCATCCTGCTGGGCATATACGTCGTGCTGAACGGCCATCTGTCGCCGGGCGGCGGCTTCTCCGGCGGCGCGATCATGGGCGCGGGTCTGATGATCTACGTCACGGCGTTCGGCTTCAAGGATATCCGCCGGTTCTTCACCTATAAGACGTATCAGCGTGTCGTGCTCTGCTCGCTGCTCACCTACGCGGCCAGCAAGTGCTATTCGTTCTATACCGGCGCGAACGACATCCACAGCATCATCCCCCTCGGCACGCCGGGCGCGATTCTCTCCAGCGGCCTGATTCTGGTGCTGAACATCTGCGTCGGCTTCATCGTCACCTGCACGATGTACGCCTTCTACGCCGTGTTCCGGAAAGGAGAGGTGTAAGGATGCTGGACAAGCTATTCATCAATTACGAGGAGACGGTTTCCGTCATCCTGTTCTGCATCGGGTTTTCCACGATGCTGCTCAACAAAAACCTCATCAAGAAAATCATCGGCATGGACATCATGGATACGGCCGTTTACCTCTTCCTTGCCTCGCAGGGCTACATTAAGGGGCGCACGGTGCCGATCGTGGTGGACGGGATTCAATCCGTCGAGGCGTATATTAACCCGATTCCGGCCGGTCTGGTGCTGACGGGCATCGTGGTTTCCGTCAGCGTGTCGGCGCTGATGCTGGCGCTGTCCATCCGGCTGTATTACCGCTATAACACGCTGAACCTCGACGAGATCATCGCGCTTTCGGGAAAGGAGGAGGTCTAACGTGCAGTTCGTTCAGAACTTTCCTTTCTTCAGCATCCTGCTGACGCTGATGGGCGCGGTCGCCAGCTCGGTGATGAGCGGCAGGCGCGCGCGGCACACGACGCTGCTCCTGATGACGGCGAATCTGGCGTTCACCGTGAGCGTGATGATCTACACGCTGCAAACGGGCGACAGCTACGCCTACAAGATGGGCCATTTCCCCGCGCCGTGGGGCAACGAAATCCGCGTCGGCGTGCTGGAGACGGTGTCGCTGACGGTGTTCCTGCTGGTCATTCTCTTCTCCTTTTTGGGCGGTATGCGCCGCTCGGAGAAGGATATCGAGCCGACCAAGTATAATATCTATTGTATCCTGACCGATTTGACCATGCTCTCGCTGATCGCGCTGGTCTATACCAACGACCTGTTCACCGCGTTCGTGTTCATCGAGATCAACACGCTGGCGGCCGCCGGTCTGGTGATGATGCGCCAGCATGGCCGCGCGCTGGTCGCGGGCGTTCGATACATGATGATGAACCTGCTCGGTTCGAGCCTGTTCCTCATCGGCATCGTCATCCTCTACACGATCACCGGCCATCTGCTGATGGTCAACATCCACGAGCGCATCGTCGAGCTGGCGGCGAGCGGCCAGTACCACGTGCCGCTGACGGTGGTGGTCAGCCTCATCAGCGTCGGCCTCGCGATGAAGTGCGCGCTGTTCCCGTTTGACAAGTGGCTGCCCGCCGCGTATTCGAACAGTACGCCGAGCGGCTCCGCGATGCTCTCCAGCATCGTCTCCAAGGGCTACATCTTCCTGCTGATTAAGGTGTATGTGCGCGTCATCGGCTTTGACGTGATCCGCTCGCTGGGCATCTGCGACGTGCTGTTCATCTTCGGCGCCATCGGCATGGTGGCCGGTTCGGTCAACGCCATGCGCGCCAAGACGACCCGTATGATGGTGGCGTATTCCTCCGTCGCGCAGATCGGCTACATCTTCGCCGCGCTGGGTCTGGGCAACGAGCTGGGCATGCTCTGCGCGCTCTGGCACATGCTGGCGCACTCGGCGACGAAATCCATGCTGTTCATCTCCGCGCACACGCTGGATCACGCCTCCGGCGACACGCACCTGCGCAAGGATCTGCGCGGCGGCTTCTACCGCAGCCCGCTGGCGGCGGCCGCCTTCACGCTGGGCGCGGCGAATCTGGTCGGCGTGCCGATGCTGAGCGTGTTCGTCACCAAGGTGACGATGGCGCAGGCGGCGGTGATGACCGGCGGGCGGCACACGGTCATCGCCCTGTGCGCGCTGGCGATTTCCACGCTGCTCAACGCCTATTACTTCCTGGGCACGACGATGCAGCTTTACATCCCGGATCACGAGCACCCGGAGCGCAACGGCCGCGTGAAGATCAACGTCTATGCGGCCGCGGGGCTGATCGGTTTTATGGCGCTCAACCTTACGCTTAGTTTCTGCGCGCAGGGCATTTTCGGCGCCCTGCTTGATGGCCTGACCCGATTTGCATAAGAGACGAGGAGGAAAACAACCGTGAACATTCTGTTGATTCTGGCGATCTTCTGGCCTGCGCTTGCGGGGCTGGTCATCTTCCTGACGCCCGGCTGCAAGGAAAACAAGCAGCTGCGCGGCCGCGCGGTCAACGCGGCGCTGGCGGTCGAGCTGGCGCTGACGCTTGCGATGTGCATGGGGCAGGGCACGAAGATGGTGCTGCTGAACATGACCCCGACCCTGCGGATTGAAATGAACGTGGACATGACGGGCTGCATCTTCGCCGTGCTGATGAGCACGATGTGGCTGCTTTCCAGCGTGTTTGCCCGCGAATACATGGGGCACGACGGCAACGAGCGCCTGTATCAGGTGTTCTTCATGTGCGTGCTCTCCGCGCTGATCGGCCAGTGCTACGCCGGTTCGATGGTGACGCTGTACGTGTTCTACGAGCTGATGACGCTGCTCTCCGTGCCGATGGTCGTGCATGAGCGCACGCCGCAGGCCGTCGCCGCCGGCATCAAGTACCTCGTGTACTCGATCTTCGGCGCGATGCTGGGTCTGCTGGGCATCTTCTTCTTCAGCAGCTATCTGGGCACGGTGACCTTCGTGCCGGGCGGCGTGGAGACCGCGGCGAGCGCGCCGAGCGGCCTGCTGCTCATCACGTTCCTGGTCATCATCGGCTTTGGCACCAAGGCGGGCATGTTCCCGATGCACGGCTGGCTGCCGACGGCGCACCCGGTTGCGCCCGCTCCGGCTTCCGCCGTGCTCTCCGGCGTCATCACCAAGGCCGGCGTGCTGGCCGTGCTCCGCGTGATCTATTATCTGGTCGGCGCGGACGTGCTGCGCGGCACGTGGGTGCAGAAGGGCTTTATGACCCTGACGCTCATCACCGTGTTCATGGGCTCGATGCTGGCCTATCGCGAGCCGCTGATCAAAAAGCGTCTGGCGTATTCCACCGTTTCTCAGGTGAGCTATGTGCTCTTCGGTCTGGCCTGCATGGTGCCGACCGCGTTTGAGGGCGCGATGCTGCACGTGGTGGCGCACTCCGTCATCAAGGACGCGCTGTTCCTGTGCGCGGGCGCGTTCATCCACCAGACCGGCAAGACCTATGTGCGCGACCTGCGCGGCATCGGCAAGGAAATGCCGATTACGACCTGGTGCTGGACGATCGCGTCCCTCGGCCTGATCGGCATCCCGCCGACGGGCGGCTTTGTCAGCAAGTGGGAGCTGGCGACCGGCTCTTTGCAGACCGGCCTTGCGGGCTTTGACGTCATCGGCCCGGTGATTCTGATTGTGTCCGCGCTGCTGACGGCGGCGTATCTGCTGCCCGTGACGATCAACGGCTTCTTCCCCGGCAGCGACTATGATTATTCTGGGCTCACCAACAAGGAGGGCGGCAAGCTGATGACCGTGCCGATGATTCTGCTGGCCATCGGCGTGGTTGTGACCGGCGTGTTCGCCCAGCCGCTGATCAACGCGATTGCCGCGGCGGCTGCGTCGGTGCTATAAGGAGTAAGAGAAAGTCATGTTAAGCCTTGCGGTTTTTCTTCCGATTGTGTGCGGTCTGCTGCTGCTCCTGCTGGGCAGGAGGGTCAGCCACCGCGCGCGTCAGGTGCTGGTGGAGACAGTGACGGTGGTCACCTCGCTGCTGGTGCTGTTTTGTTTGCTGAACAGGCGGGGGACGGCGTATACGCCGTTCTTCCTGCTGCAAAATCTGCCCATCCGCTTTGCGATTGACGGCGTGGGCAGCGTGTTTACGGCGATTGTCGCCTTCCTCTGGCCGCTGGCCGCGCTCTACGGCTTTGAGTACATGGAGCACGAGGGCGGCGAGAACCATTTCTTCGCGCTCTACACCGTCACCTACGGCGTGACGCTGGGCATTTCCACGGCGGCCAACATCCTGACGCTGTATTTCTTCTATGAATTTTTGACGCTCTGCACGCTGCCGCTGGTCATGCACGGCACACAGAAGCCCTCCGAGCACGCGGGCTACACCTACATGCTCTATTCCTTCTTCGGCGCGGCGCTGGCGTTTATCGGTGTGATGCTGGTGCTGAACTACGGCGACGGCGGCGCGTTTACGATGGGCGGCGTGATGGCGCAGGCGGCGGCCGAGCACCCGACGATGGTGCAGCTGGGCTACCTGTGCGCGTTCCTCGGCTTCGGCGTGAAGGCGGCGGTCTTCCCGTTCCACGTGTGGCTGCCGGAGGCCTCCGTCGCGCCGACCCCGGTGACGGCGCTGCTGCACGCGGTCGCCGTCGTCAAGAGCGGCGTGTTCGCGATCATCCGCGTGACGTATTTCAGCTTCGGCGCGCAGGTGCTGCGCGGCACGGCGGCGCAGAGCATCGCGCTGCTGCTGGCGAGCGTGACGATTGTTTACGGCTCGACGATGGCCGTCAAGGAGCATCACTTCAAGCGCCGTCTGGCGTATTCCACCGTGTCGAACCTGTCTTACATCGTGCTGGCGGCGAGCCTGATGACGCAGAGCGGCCTGACGGCCGCGCTGGCGCACATGCTCTTCCACGCGCTGATTAAGATCACGCTGTTCTTCTGCGCGGGCGCGGTGATGGTAAAGACCGGGCGCACGCAGGTCGAGGATCTGCGCGGCCTCTCCCGCGTCATGCCGTTCACCTGCGCGGTGTATACCGTCGGCGCGATTTCGCTGATGGGCACGCCGCTGCTGCCGGGCTTTGTGAGCAAGTGGCTCATCGGCTCGGCGGCGATTGAGACGGGCACGGCGATGGGCATGGTCGGCGTGGCGGCGCTGCTGATTTCCGCCGTGCTGACGGCCATCTACCTGATGGGCCCGGCGATGTCGATGTATTTCCGCCCGCTGGAGGGCATGGAGAAGGTCGTCAGCTGCGACCCCGGCCTGCGCATGAAGCTGCCGTTTGCGGTGCTGACGGCGGCCATCGTGCTCTGCGGCCTGTTCTCCGACCCGATTATCACGCTGCTGGCGAAGCTCTCCGCCGGCGTGATGTGAAAAAGGGGGAAAACGATATGATGTTGTTGTTTCCGGTGTTTTTTCCGATGGCAGCGGCGGTTTGCAGCTACCTGATCGGTCGAAAGGATAAAAAGCTGCGCGACCATGCCGTGCAGATCTTCTGCCTGATCGAGTTCGCGGTCGCGGCCGCGGCGATGGGGCTTGTCGTTGCGGGAAAAGAGCTTTCCGCCGCGATTCCGGGCTTCTGCGGCTTCGGGCTGAGCTTCCGGCTCGACGGTTTCCGCGCGCTGTACGCGCTGGTGGCGGGCGTGATGTGGCTGATGACCTCGCTGCTTTCCGGCGATTATTTCGCGCATCACTACCGCAACCGCAACCGGTATTATTTCTTCTTCCTGCTGACGCAGGGCGCGACGGTGGGCGTGTTCCTCTCCGCGGATCTGTTTACCACGTTCATCTTCTTTGAAGTGATGAGCTTCACCTCGTACACGTGGGTCGCGCACGACGAAACGCCGGGCGCGATGCGCGCGGCGGAAACGTATCTGGCGGTTGCGATCATCGGCGGCATGGTGATGCTGATGGGCTTGTTCCTGCTGTGGAACGCGGTCGGTACGCTGACGATCTCCGAGCTCTACGAGGCGGCGAAGGCCTGCCCGCGCAAGGGCACGATCTGGGTGGCGAGCATCTGCATCCTCTTCGGCTTCGGCGCGAAGGCGGGCATGTTCCCACTGCACATCTGGCTGCCGAAGGCGCACCCGGTTGCGCCCGCGCCGGCCTCCGCGCTGCTCTCCGGCATCCTCACCAAGTCCGGCATTTTCGGCGTGATCGTCGTTTCGGCGAACATCTTCCGCGCGAGCACGGCGTGGGGCAACATGCTCCTCGTGCTCGGCCTGATTACGATGCTGGGCGGCGCGGTGCTGGCGGTGTTTTCCATCAACCTCAAGCGCACGCTCGCCTGCTCCTCGATGAGCCAGATCGGCTTCATCCTGACGGGCATCGCGATGGGCTGTCTGCTGGGCGAGGAGAACGCGCTGGCGGCGCGCGGCGCGCTGCTCTACATGGTCAACCATTCGCTCTTCAAGCTGGTGCTGTTCATGGCGGCGGGCGTGGTGTATATGAACCTGCACAAGCTGAACCTGAACGACGTGCGCGGATTCGGCCGCAAAAAGCCGATTCTGCACTTTGCGTTCCTGATGGGCGCGGTCGGCCTGATGGGCGTGCCGGGCTTCTCCGGCTACGTCTCCAAGACGCTGATTCACGAGGGCATTGTGGAATACGCCGAGCTGCTCGCGGAGGAGGGCATGGGCGCGCTGGCGCTGCTCTACCGCGGCGCGGAATGGATTTACCTGTTCTCCGGCGGCCTGACCGGCGCGTATATGGTGAAGCTCTACATCTGCCTGTTCTGGGAAAAGCATCCGACGCAGCAGATTGCCTACGAGGCGAAAAAGCCGTACATGGGCAAGCGCTCCGCGCTGGCGCTCTTCCTGAGCGCGGCGATTGTGCCGGCGCTGGGGCTCACGCCGAACCTGACGATGGACAAAATTGCGGATATCGCGGGCGGCTTCCTGAACGCGGCCGCGCCCGCGCACGCGGTGCACTATTTCTCGCTGACCAACATCAAGGGCGCCTGCATCTCGCTGGCAATCGGCCTGATCGTGTATCTGCTCTTCATCCGCACGACGCTGATGAAGAAGGAGAACGGCGTGCGCGAATACGTCGATCTCTGGCCGAGCTGGCTGGATATCGAGGATCGCCTCTATCGCCCGGCGATTGGCGGCCTGCTGGAGCTTGGCGGCCGGTTCGCGGGGCTGGGCAGCGAAACGACGCTGGAAACCTACGTGTATCGCCCGATGATCCGCGCGCTGACGCTGTTCTTCGCGGCGGTGTTCGGCTTCCTCGGCGGCCTGACGGACTTTGTGGCCGACATCATCGCCCGCAAGGTGCTCTCCGCCAGAAGGAAGAAGCCGGAAAACCGCGTCGGCAACGCCGTGACCCGCGCCGTCGGCGGCGTGTTCGACGGCATGGTCGAGGGGCTGAACCAGACGGTTCTGCGCGGCCACCAGATCGAGCACCACGCGATGGCGAAAATCTCCGCCGCGTGGGACGGCGTGATGGACGCCATCAGCCAGATGAGCCACACGATGAGCTACGGCCTGCTGCTGTTCGGGCTGGGGCTGTGCGTGACGCTGCTGTATCTGATGTTCTATTGAGAATATGCCCAAAAAGCGCCGTTTTCCTTTTACGGGGAAAGCGGCGTTTTTGCGTGAAAACGGATTGACAGGAAGATTATAAGCCGTTAAAATATAATCTTGTGCAATATGAAATGTTGATGATATGAACCCGTCAGAGAGAGAGGAAGAAAATGGCGAATCCGGCTGAAAACAATGTGAAAAACGAATCTCCCGCGCAGGAGAATAAAATGGGCGTGATGCCCGTCGGCAAGCTGCTCTTTACCATGAGCCTGCCGATTATGATTTCCATGCTCGTGCAGGCGCTCTACAACGTGGTGGATTCCATGTTCGTGGCGCGCGTGAGCGAGAACGCGCTGACGGCGCTGAGCATGGCGTTCCCGATTCAGAACCTGATGATCGCGGTTTCGACGGGTCTGGGCGTCGGCCTGAACGCGGTGCTCTCCCGCGCGCTGGGCGCGAAGGACGAGAAGGGCGTGAACCGCGCGGCGACCAACGGCATCATGCTGCTGTTCATCTGCGGCCTTGTCTTCATGCTCGGCGGCGCGACGATCGTTCGCCCGTACTTTGAAATGCAGACGGATATCGCGGAAATCGTCGAGAGCGGCGTGGATTACACGACCATCGTGATGCTCGGCTCGATGGGCATTTTCATGCAGATCCTCTTTGAGCGCCTGCTGCAAAGCACCGGCCGCACGCTGCTGACGATGGTGAGCCAGGGCGTGGGCGCGATTGCCAACATCATCCTCGACCCGATCTTCATCTTCGGCCTGTTCGGCGTTCCGAAGATGGGCGTTGCGGGCGCGGCGTATGCCACCATCCTCGGCCAGTGGATCGCGGCGGCGATTGGTCTGGTGATGAACATCCGCAAAAACCCGGAGGTTTCCATCAGCATGAAGGGCTTCCGCCCGCACGGCGCGACGATCCGCCGCATCCTCTCCATCGGTATTCCGTCGGTGGTGATGCAGTCCATCGGCTCGGTCATGACCTTCCTGATGAACCAGATTCTCATCGCGTTCTCCGCCACGGCGGTTGCGGTGTTCGGCGTGTATTTCAAGCTCCAGAGCTTTGTGTTCATGCCGGTGTTCGGCCTGAACAACGGCACGGTGCCGATTGTGGCGTATAACTTCGGCGCGCGCAGGGGCGACCGCATGCGGCAGACGATCAAGTATTCCATCTGCGCGGCGGTGGCGATTATGATCGTGGGCATGCTGATGTTCCAGTCCATCCCGGATAAGCTGCTGCGCCTGTTCGACGCATCCGAAGAAATGCTGCGCCTCGGCGTTCCGGCGCTGCGCATCATCTCGATCAGCTTCCCGCTGGCGGGCTTCGGCATCGGCGCGGGCTCGGTGTTTCAGGCGCTGGGCTTCAGCGTGTATTCCATGATTATTTCGCTGATTCGTCAGCTCGTGGTGCTCATCCCGTGCGCGTATGCCATCGGCCGGGTGACGGGCGACGTGACGGGCGTGTGGTGGGCGTTCGTGATCGCGGAGCTGGTTTCGCTGACGGCCAGCGCGCTGTATCTGCGCCGCGTGAACCGCGATGTGATCCGCACCCTCTGATTTAACCCCAAAATCAAAAAGGCTGTTCTTTCTCAAAAAGAAAGAGCGGCCTTTTTTCTGTAAAAATAAGAATGGAGAAAAAGCGCATCGGGCAGTTATCCCGCCAGCTTGACGGAGACAAAGACCGCGATTGCAAAAATCGCCAGCACGGCCAGCGCCAGATAGGGCGCGATTTTGTCAAAGCCGATGCGGAAATCGTGAATCCTGTTTTCCACGCCGACGCTGCGCTCGGCAAAGCGCGCATAAATTTCGTCGCTCATGGCATCGGCGTCGCTTTCGTCGAATAGAATGGAAGAAACGGCTTCCCGCGCCGAATCGGCTTTCGGTGTGGAAGAACAGGCAAAATGCGCGGCGGATTTTCCGGCGATTTTCGCGATTTCCGCTTCCGAAAATCCGGCGTGAGCAAGGCAAAACGCTCCGCGCTGGGCGAGCGGCAGCTTCAGGAACACACATAAATTGTCCGTGATGGGAAACGGGAGGGACATGCCCTCGAGCGCCTTTCTGCCGGGAAGGCGGCGCATCCTTCGGCCGAAGTAATCGACGCAGAGGGTGAAGCCGCTTGAAAAAAGCAGGAATTTTGCGTCGTTTTCTTTGATTTGTGGGTCTTTGGCCGCGCCAAGACGTAAGAAAGTTTTGAACGCCAGATTTCGCGCGTCTTTGTCGTTTTCACTCATCGCAAAGCAGAGGCGGCGGATATCCGGATACCAGCGGGAAAAGAAATCGTCAAACCCCTCACAAACTGCATGCATGATTAAAACCCCTTTCGTAATATGCAATTAAACTCATGTTTATGCGCTTTAACGTGAAAATAGGAATTTTTTGAAATTAAGACTTGCAAATTGAAAAAGCGCGTGCTATAATCCGATTATAACATGACAGCGCGGGAGCCGCAAGCGCCCGCTTCTGCCAACATGATAAGGGAGGAAATTGCGATGAAAAAACGTCTTCTTGCGTGGCTTCTCCTGATGGCCATGCTCCTGACCGTCGGCGCGGTGGCCGCGGCGGAAACGAACCCGAACGCCGGGCTGGGCTATTACCCCGGCACGAGCGAAAAGGGCTGGATCAGCGTGGAATGTTCCACGATGAGCAAGATGAACCCGTTCCTCCAGACCTACTCCACCGAGTTCTCCATCAACCGCCACATCTGGGATTGCCTCGTCAAGCTCAGCCCGGAAGATAACTCCATCGTCCCGGCCGCGGCCGAGAGCTGGGAATCCTCCGAGGATGGCATGAACTGGACGTTCCACATCCGCAAGGGGATGAAGTGGGTCAACTCCAAGGGCGAGGTCATCGGCGACGTGACCGCCAACGACTTCGTGTTCGCGTGGCGTCAGCTCCTGAACCCGGCGAACGCCGCCGAGTATTACGCCTTCGCGACCGTCTTTAAGAACGGTCAGGCCTACTACGATTACGCCTCCGGCGTGGACGGCGCGCCCGAGGTCAAGATCGAGGACGTCGGCTTCAAGGCGGCGGACGACTACACGCTCGTCTGCGAGCTGGAGAACTATCTGCCGTACTTCCTGCAGTATGTGAAGTTCGAAGTCATGGCGCCGGTATACGAGCCGTTCTACACCGAGGTCGGCGCCGATCTGTTCGGCACCGCGCCGGAATACATCTGCTACAACGGCCCGTTCTACATGAGCCAGTGGGTGCTGGAGAACAGCATCAGCTGCCCGAAGAACGAAGCCTACTGGGATGCGGACAAAGTCAGTCTCGCCGGCATCAAGTGGGTGAAGTACACCGACACCAACGCGAAGTTCAACGCCTTTGTCGGCGGCGAGCTGGATGTGCTCGACCTGACCGGCGAGCAGCGCGCCATGCTGGAGGCCGAAGGCTATAAGCCGAGCAACTACATGGGCGGCTACAGCTACTGGTACTGGTGCAACGTCAAGGATACGGCGCGCGACGTGGCCAACATGAACCTGCGCAAGGCCATCAGCGCGGCGCTGGATCGCGAGCAGATCATCGCGACCGTGTATAAGAACGACAACGAGCCGTCCCCGTGTCTGGCCTACGGCATCAGCGGCGTGAACACCGAGACCTTCGGCGAGGCCGTGGTCGCGGCCAACGGCGGCAATCCGCTGTACGCGCCGACCGCTGATCTGGACAGCGCGAAGGAATACCTCGCCAAGGCGCTTGAAGAACTGGGCTACAAGGACGCTTCCGAAGTCAGCCTCTGCCTGATGACCTCCGAGGGCACGCAGAACGAGCTGCTCAGCCAGGTCGTGCAGGAGCAGCTCCGCAAGAACCTCGGCCTGAACGTCACCATCGAGGTGCTGACCATCACCGAATGGCGCGCCCGCCGCAATGCGCTGGACTTTGACGTCTGCTTCGGCGGATGGGGCCCGGACTACAACGACCCGATGACCGACCTCGATCTGATGATGAGCACCAACGGCAACAACCACACCGGTTATGCCGACGCGGATTACGACGCGCTGATCGAGTCCACCAAGACCGAGCGCGACGCGGCCGCCCGCGAGCAGATCTTTGTGCAGGCTGAAATGAAGCTGGCCGAAGACATGCCGGTGATCCCGGTCTACTGGCGTCACGAGGATTACGCGGCCAGCGAAAAGCTGGTCGAGGGCTATGCCCGTAAGCCGTTCCAGGCGTACAACTTCATCTACACCAAACTTGCCGACTAAGACAAAATCTGCCCTCTAAACGAAGAAAAGCGGCATGGGAAGACCCATGCCGTTTTCTTCCATTTCAAGGGCGAAATGAAAAGGGCATGAAAGAAACAAAAAAGGAGGGAGCGCGTTGATTCGCTACATTATCAAGCGTCTCGTCTATGCGGTGCTGACGCTGTTTGTGCTCATCTCGCTCACGTTTTTCATGATGCGCATGCTTCCGGGCGACCCGTTCATCGGCGATAAGACCGTCTCTGCGACGGCCATGGCCAACATGAACGCGAAATACGGTCTGGATAAGCCTGTGTTTGTGCAATATCTGATGTATATGGGCAACTGTCTGCGCGGCGATTTGGGGATTTCCATCACCTATAACCGCGACGTGATGACCATTATCTCCGAATCGTTCCTCGTTTCGGCGGATCTGGGCATCCGCGCGATCATCTTCGCCGTCATCATCGGTATTCTGCTCGGCGCTGTGGCCGCCATCAAGCGCGGCAGCGCGTGGGACTCCGCATCCATGTTCATCGCCATGATCGGCGTCTCCGTGCCGAGTTTCATTCTGGGCGCGGTGCTGCAATACTTCCTCGGTTTGCAGCTGCGCAAAACCTTCGGCATCAATCTCTTCCCGATTCAGGGCTGGGGCAAGTTCAACCAGACGCTGCTGCCCTCCTTCGCGCTGGGGCTTGGTTCGCTGGCGACGGTTTCCCGCCTGATGCGCACGAGCATGCTCGACGTGCTGGGGCAGGATTACATCAAGACCGCCAAATCGAAGGGTCTCTCGCAGGGCAAGATCCTCTGGCGGCACGCGCTGCGCAACGCCATCATGCCGGTGGTGACGGTGATGGGCCCGACGGTGGCCTCCGTGCTGACGGGCACGTTCGTCATCGAGAGCATCTTCAACATCCCCGGTCTGGGCAAGTACTTTGTCACCAGCATCAAAGACCTTGATTACACGATGATCGGCGGCACGGTCGTCTTCTACGGCGGCCTGCTGATCGTCTGCACTTTGGTGGTCGATCTGCTGTATGGCTTCATCGACCCGCGCGTGAAACTGGAGGGCTGAGCATGGAACACATTGAAAAATCCCGCTTTGCCCACGTCGGCCAAAGCGCGCAGGAGAGCGAATCCATCAAGCGCCAGAGCCTCACGTTCATGCAGGACGCCATGCGCCGCCTGTGGAAGAACAAGGTGGCGGTGGTCTGCGTCGCGGTCATTCTGCTGCTGACGGCGATGAGCATTTTTGCGCCGATGGTTTCCAAATTCGACTATCGCGAGCAGCATTACAGCCACACCAACGCCCCGATGGGCACGGTGTGCAACGAGAGCGGCGCGGAGGGCGAAGGCCACGTGCATTATTTCGGCACGGACACGCTTGGCCGCGACATCTTCACCCGCATCTGGATGGGCGGCCGCGTGTCGCTGACCATCGCCGTGGTCAGCGCGCTGGTCGATCTGATTCTGGGCAGCATTTACGGCGGCATCTCCGGCTACTTCGGCGGCACGCTGGATATCATTATGATGCGCCTGCTGGAGATCATCAACGGTATTCCGTATCTGATTATCGTCATTCTGCTGATGATGATCCTCAGACCCGGCATGATGACCATCATCATCGCCTATTCGCTCGTCGGCTGGATTCCGATGGCTCGCCTCGTGCGCGGTCAGGTTGTCGCGCTCAAGCAGCAGGAATACATCGCGGCGGCGGAAGCCATGGGCGCGGGCCCCGCGCGCATCATCGCGCGCCACCTGCTGCCCAACACGCTCTCCGTGGTGATCGTCCGCGTGACGCTCTCCATCCCGAGCGCCATCTTTTCGGAGGCCTACCTCAGCTACATCGGCCTGGGTATTCCGCTGCCGATGTGCTCGTGGGGCTCGCTGGCGCAGCTCGGCATTGAAAATTTCCGCATCTATCCCTACCAGCTCATCATTCCGGCAATCTGCATCAGCCTGACGATGCTGGCGTTCAACATGTTCGGCGACGGCCTGCGCGATGCGTTTGACCCGCGCCTGAGGAGGTAAGGCGGCATGGCAGAGAGAGTTTTGGATATGGAAAACCTGCATGTGTCGTTTGACACCTATGCGGGCGAGGTCAAGGCTGTCCGCGGCGTGACGCTGCACGTGGACGAGGGCGAGGTGCTGGCGATTGTCGGCGAGAGCGGCTGCGGCAAATCCGTGACCGCGCAGACGATTATGAAGCTCAACCCGATGCCCCCGGCGCGCATCGTCGAAGGCAGCATCAATCTGGCCGGGCACGACGTCGTGAAGGCCAGCGAAAAAGAAATGCAGAAAATTCGCGGCAAGGAAGTCGCTTCCAGGACCCGATGACCTGCATGAACCCGACCACACAGGTCGGCAAGCAGATTGTCGAGTCCATCAAGCTGCACAGGCATCTCTCCCGGCAGGAGGCGAAGGAAGAGGCGGTCAAGTGCCTCAAGCAGGTCAACATCCCCAACCCGGAGGAGCGCGCCAAGCAGTATCCGCACGAGTTTTCCGGCGGCATGCGCCAGCGCGCGATGATCGCCATGGCGCTGAGCTGCAACCCGAAGCTGCTGATCGCCGACGAGCCGACGACGGCGCTGGATGTGACGATTCAGGCGCAGATCATGGATTTGCTGGTGGAGCTGAAGGACAAGATCAACACCGCCATCATCCTCATTACGCACGACCTCGGCGTGGTCGCGGGCATCGCTGACCGCGTCGCCGTGATGTACGCGGGCAAGGTCGTAGAGACCGGCACGACCGCGCAGATTTTCTACGAGCACAAGCATCCCTACACGGAGGCGCTGCTGCGCAGCCTGCCCTCCGCCGAGGCGGGCAAGCGCGAACCGCTGATGAGCATACCGGGCACGCCGCCCGACCTGCTCTGCCCGCCGAAGGGCTGCGGCTTTGCGGCGCGATGCCGCCACTGCATGCAGATTTGCCGCGAGGAGCAGCCGCCGGAGTTTGAACTGGGCGACGGGCACAAGGCGAGCTGCTGGCTGCTGCACCCGGATTGCCCGTGCGCAGCGGAGAGGGGGGACGACCAATGACGGACGAGGTTCTGGTTCGCGCCGAACACATTTGCAAATATTTCAAGATTGGCGGCGGGCGCATGCTGCGCGCGGTCGAGGACGTCAACCTCGACATCCACCGCGGCGAGACGCTCGGCCTCGTCGGCGAGAGCGGCTGCGGCAAATCGACGCTCGGCCGCACGCTGATGGGCATCTATCAGCCGACCAAGGGCAAACTGATTTACGGCGGCAAGCCGGTCGATCTATCCAGCAAGAGGGATCGCTTTGCCTTCGCCAAAAAGGCGCAGATCGTCTTTCAGGATCCCTACGCTTCGCTCGATCCGCGCATGACCGTCGGTTCGATCATCGAAGAGGGCATGATTATCCACAACATGTACGACGCGAAGCGCCGTCAGGAGCGCGTGGCCGAGCTGCTCTCGATCGTCGGGCTCAACCGCGAGCATGCCAACCGCTTCCCGCACGAGTTTTCCGGCGGCCAGCGCCAGCGCATCGGCATTGCCCGCGCGCTCGCCATCGAGCCGGAGTTCATCGTCTGCGACGAGCCGATCTCCGCGCTGGATGTGTCGATTCAGGCGCAGGTGATTAACCTCCTGCACGATTTGCAGGAGCGCATGGGGCTGACGTACCTGTTCATCGCGCACGATTTGAACATCGTCAAATACATCTCCGACCGCATCGCGGTGATGTATCTGGGCAGCATGGTGGAGCTGGCGACGAGCGACGAGCTCTACGCCAACACGCTGCACCCGTATTCGAAGGCGCTGCTTTCCGCCGTGCCGATTCCCGACCCGAAGCTGGAAGCGCAGAAGAAGCGCCAGATCATCGAGGGCGACGTGCCCAGCCCGATCAACAAGCCCAAGGGCTGCGCGTTCTCCAGCCGCTGCCCGCTGGCCTGCGACAAGTGCCGCCAGAGCGCGCCGACCCTCAAGGAGGCCGCGCCGGGGCATTTCGTGGCCTGCCATTTGGTGGAGGCGCAAAGCTGAAAACGAGCCGTTCTTTTCCGTGTATCGGGAAGGAGCGGCTTTTTTCGCGTGACGCCGCAAGGGCGCTTTCACGATGCGAGTTGACAAAGCGTTTTCACAAGCGCGCAAAAAAGAATCAAAAGCAAAATCCTGCATAATCATGCAAAAAGTCAACCCTTCGGACGAAAAAGAAGCAGATGAAACCCATAAAATGAATGATTTAGTGATCAAAATGCGAAAAACGGCGTAAAAACGGCTGAATATGCGCTGAAACTGCAAAGCGATGCGAATAAAAATTAAAAAAAGATCTTGCATAGACTGACAAATCCTGCTATAATGAGCTCAGTTTTACAAAAACAATCGTTTTTGAGCAGGGTAAACCGTTCCGCTGTTTCGCGCTTTGCATTGACAAAGCGCCGGGAATAGAAAAAATGATGGAGGGCATACACTATGAAGAAACTGCTTTGTCTGGCGTTGGCCGCGATGCTGTGTCTGGCGCTGGCTGCCTGCGCGGTGGCCGAGGGAAATTGGAAGATCGCGATCCTGACCGGCACGACCTCTCAGGGCGAGGAAGAATTCCGCGCCGCCGAGCGCGCCCAGAAGGCCGACCCGGAGCACATCGTCACCGATACCTACCCGGATAACTTCATGGCTGAAACCGAAACGACCATCTCCAAGCTCATCGCGTTCGCGTCCGATCCGGACGTCAAGGCCATCGTGATGTGCCAGGCTGTTCCGGGCGCGAAGGCCGCGTTTGACAAGATCCGCGCCATGGGCCGCGACGACATGCTGCTGGTCGCGGGCGTGCCGCAGGAAGACCCGGCCGTCATCGCCGCGGCTGCCGACTTCGTGCTCTACACCGACGAACCGAAGCAGGGCGACACCATCATGGAGACCTGCGCCAAGTGGGGCGTCGATGTGTTCGTGCATTACTCCTTCCCGCGCCACCTCGCGATGGAGACCATCGCCGCCCGTAAGGCGCTGCTGGAGGAGAACGCCGCGGCGCTGGGCATCCAGTACGTCGAGGCGACCGCGCCTGACCCGACCGGCGACGCCGGCGTTGCGGGCGCGCAGCAGTTCATCCTTGAAGACGTGCCGCTCAAGCTGAAGGAGTTCGAGGGCAAGAAGGTCGCCTTCTTCACCACCAACTGCGGAATGCAGGAGCCGCTTCAGGCCGCGATCCTCGATCAGCCGAACGCCTACTATCCGCAGCCGTGCTGCCCGAGCCCGTATCATGCGTTCCCGGCTTCCCTCGGCCTTGAGATTAAGGCCGGCGGCGACGACACCGAGGCGCTGAAGGCGATTGCCGCCGTGCTCAAGGAGCACAACGCGCTGGGGCGCTATTCCACCTGGCCGTCCCCGGTCAATATGTCCATCGTCGATGTGAGCGTGGAATACGCCAAGAAGTGGATCGCCGGTGAAATCACCTCCAAGAACGACGGCGCTGCGATTGCCGCCATGTTCGAGGAGAAGGCGCCGGGCGCGATTGTCAGCAATTACACCAATGCCGACGGCCAGACCTTCGACAACTACTACACCGTTCTGCTTGGCGCTGTCGATTTCAACGACTACGTTGAGTAATATACGGTGAAACAAAGGTAAAGCCGGGGCTGTCAAGCTAACAACACCGATATTTCAAGCGCAAAACTAAGTATTTGAGCCCGAAGGTTTCCAAAGGGGTTTTCGGTTGTTGCTGCCAGTGGCAGAAACAAACAAGCGAAAACGGAAAGCCCTTTGGTGGGGCGATGGGGCAAAGCCCCATATCCAATAAATGCTTAGACAGTTGTTTCCTGAAATGTTCGGTTTAGGTTTGACAGTCCCGCTTTTGCCGTTTCAAAAGACAGGAGGAGGAATGAAATTGGCCTCGGAATACATCCTTGAAATGAGGGATATCTCCAAAAAGTACGGCGAAAACGCCGTGCTCGCCGGCGTATCGCTCAAGGTCAAGCCGGGCGAGATTCACGCGCTGCTGGGCGAAAACGGCGCGGGAAAGAGCACGCTGATGAATGTGCTCTTCGGTATGCCCGTCATCCACGAAACAGGCGGCTTCGGCGGCGAAATCTATCTCGACGGCGAGAAGACGACCATCGCCTCTCCGCATGACGCGATGACCAAGGGCATCGGCATGGTGCATCAGGAGTTCATGCTGCTGCCGGGCTTCACCATCACCGAAAACATCAAGCTCAACCGCGAAATCAGCCGGCCGAGCGTGATTTCCCACGTGTTCGGCAAGAACCTTGAAACGCTGGATATGAAGGCGATGTCCACCGACGCGCGCGGCGCGCTGGATAACGTGGGCATGTCGATTGACGAATATACCCTCGTGGCCGGTCTGCCGGTCGGCTATATGCAGTTTGTGGAAATCGCCCGCGAGATTGACAAGCGGGGCGTGAAGCTGCTGGTGTTCGATGAGCCGACCGCCGTGCTGACCGAGAGCGAGGCGGCGCAGCTCCTCAAGGTGATGAAGGATATCGCCGCGCGCGGCATCGCCATCATCTTTATCACGCACAGGCTGGACGAGGTCATCAGCGCCGCGGACGGCATCACCATCCTGCGGGACGGAAAGCTCGTCGCCGAGTGCCGCACGAAGGACACCGACGTGACCCAGCTGGCTGAAATGATGATCGGCCGCAAGGGCGAATCCGCCTTTGTCACCGCCGAACCGCGCAAAGTGCGCCCGGATGCGCCGGTCGCGCTGAAGCTCAGCCATCTGGCGGTGGATATGCCGGGCGAGACGGTCAGCGACGTCTCTCTCGAAGTGCGCGAAGGCGAAATCTTCGGCATCGGCGGCCTGGCCGGACAGGGCAAGGTCGGTATTCCCAACGGCGTGATGGGCATTTATCCCGGCACGGGCGAGGTCGAGCTTTTTGGCAAACCCTCCCCGCTGAACAACGCGCGGCAGGCGCTTAAAAACGGCATGGCCATCGTGTCGGAGGATCGGCGCGGCGTGGGTCTTCTGCTGGATGAATCCATCGAAAACAACGTGGTCTTCAACGCCATGCAGATCAACGGCGATTTTACGAAAAAATTCCTCGGCATGCACCTTCGGGATGGAAAGGCCATCCGCGCCTATGCCGACGAGGTCATCAAGGAGCTGGATATCCGCTGCTTCTCCGCGCAGCAGCACACGGGCACGCTCTCCGGCGGCAACCAGCAGAAGGTCTGCATCGCCCGCGCGCTGGCCATGAACCCGAGGCTGCTCTTTGTCTCCGAGCCGACGCGCGGCATTGACATCGGCGCGAAAAAGCTGGTGCTGGAAACGCTCGTGCGGCTCAACCGCGAAAAGGGCATGACCGTCGTGATGGTCTCCTCCGAGCTGATGGAACTGCGCTCGATCTGCGACCGCATCGCCATCGTCGCGGAGGGCAAGGTGGTGGACGTGCTGGAGACGGACGCATCCGATGCGGATTTCGGTCTGGCGATGTCCGGCATCAAGCCCGAGCATGTCAAGAAGAAGGGAGGCGAGGCGCATGGCTAAGCTGAGGGCAACCCGCGCGCAGGTGATTGCGGCGGCGGTGATCGCCGTGCTGGCGATTGTGCTGGGCGCCGTCGGCCTGTACGGCCTGAACGCGCGCGGCTCCGAAAGCGGCGCGCAGGTGCTGGAGGATATGCGCCTGCAAGCCATTCTCAACACGGCGGGCAGCGGCGCGGTGGATGCGTATGTCGCGGCCGCCAAGTCGGAAGCCTCGACCAAGGCGCGCGAGAGCGGCGGCGGCATGTCCGCCGTGCGCGAGGCGGCGGCCAAGGCGGAGGAGGAAGCCCGCGCGAAGGCTGAAGAGCTCGGCATCGGCGCGGTGGATCTGACCGAAATCGACACCGAGCCGATGAGCGCGGCGCTCGATGTGCTGCTCGCGGCGCAGCAGGCGTATTTCGCCGAGGAAGCGAGCGCGCAGGCGGCGTATGCGGCGCAGGCCGCGCAGAGCGCCCCGGCGGACGACGCGGCGGCTGCGGCGGACGACACGGCCGAGGACGACCTGACGATGGAAGAAGAGACGGTCGATCTGTCCGGCTTTGTCGCGACGGAGGCGATGAACCGCCTGTCCGCCGAGGTGGACGACGCATACGGCGCGCTGTGCGGGCAGATCAAGGCGGTCTTCCCGGCGCTGACGGACGATGTGCTGGCCACGCTCAAACCGACGATCACCGGCATTGTCGCCGTGCAGAACGATCGCTTTGAGCTGCAATACGACCGCGCGCTGGCGGCGAGCGGCATGAACCCGGGGCTGAACGGCGTGATCCTGCGCGAGGCGTATACCATGGCCGTCAGCGCGTTTGGCCTGCTGATTCTGGCGGCGGCGGTGCTTCTCTATATCCCGCTGGTCGCGAAGATGGGCGTGCCGAGGCTGATTATCGGCCTGTTCTTCATTCTGCTGTGCCTGCTGGCCATGATTCTGGGGCTGTCCCTGCCGAGCCAGCTGAGCAACACGCTGGTGCGTCTGGGCATGAACGGCGTGCTGGTGCTGGCGATGCTGCCGGGTATCCAGTGCGGCATCAGCCTGAACCTCGGTCTGCCGATCGGCATCATCGGCGGCCTGATCGGCGGCCTGCTGTGCATCGAGTTTGGCATGTCCGGCTTCACGGGGCTGTTCTTCGCGATTGCGGTCGGCCTTGTGATCGCGGCGGCGACGGGCTGGCTCTACGGCCTGCTGCTCAACCGCCTCAAGGGCAGCGAGATGAGCGTCACCACCTACGTCGGCTTCTCCGTCGTTTCGCTGATGTGCATCGCGTGGCTGGTGCTTCCGTTCAAAAGCCCGATTATGAAGTGGCCGCTGGGCAACGGTCTGCGCACCACCATCGGTTTGCAGACCTCCTACCGCCACGTGCTCAACGATTTCCTCTCCTTTGAGATTTTCGGCGTGACGATCCCGACGGGGCTTTTGCTGTTCTTTGCGGCCTGCTGTCTGCTGGTGGGGCTGTTCATGCGCTCCAAGACGGGCATCGCGATGAGCGCCGCGGGCGCGAACCCGCGCTTTGCCGCCGCGACCGGCATTAACGTGGATCGCATGCGCATCATCGGCACGATGCTCTCCACGATGCTGGCGGCCGTGGGCATCATCGTCTACGGCCAGAGCTACGGCTTCATGCAGCTCTATCAGGCGCCGCGCCAGATGGGCTTCCTCGCCGCTTCCGCCATCCTCATCGGCGGCGCGACGACGTCCCGCGCGAAGATCAGCAACGTGGTCATCGGCACGTTCCTGTTTCAGGGCGTGCTGACGCTGGGCATGCCGGTGGCCAACGCGCTCGTTCCGCAGAGCACCATCTCCGAAACGCTGCGCATCCTGATTTCCAACGGCATTATTCTCTATGCGCTCACCAAGTCGGGAGGTGCGAACCGTGGATAAGAATCGACTGCGCGACGCTGCGCGCAACAACATCGTGACCATCATGTTCATCGTGCTCTGCGCGGTGTGCATGGCTTTCTCCGGCTACGCGCCCAACTACGTGCTCTACGAGCTGTTCGGCCGCCTGTCGCGCAACATGTTTATCGTGCTCTCGCTCATCATCCCGATTGTTGCGGGCATGGGCATCAACTTCGCGATCACCATCGGCGCGATGGCGGCGCAGATCGCCTGCCTGCTCGTGCTGGAATGGGGCGTTTCGGGCATCGGCGGTCTGGCGCTGGCGGCGCTGCTGACCGTGCCGCTGGGCGGCGTTTTCGGCTTCCTGATCGGCAAGCTGCTCAACCGGATGAAGGGGCAGGAAATGATCGGCTCGATGATCCTGGGCTACTTTGCCAACGGCCTGTATCAGCTCCTGTTCCTGTTCATCTTTGACAACATCATTCCGATCCACAACCCGAACCTGACGATCAAGGGCTCGAAGGGCATTGCCAACACGATGGATCTCTCCCGCGAGGGCGGCTTTGCCTATTCGCTGGAGAAGCTCTGGCAGCTTCCCGCGTCTCAGGCGGCGCTGGTGTTTGCCGCCGTCGCGGCGGTGCTGCTGGTGGCCGGTTATCTGGTCAGCCATCGCAGAAACGCCCAAAAGCTGGCCGTTCAGCTCGGCGTGATTGCCGCGGCTGCCGCCGTGATGCAGCTCCCCGCGATGAAGGCGCTGTTCTCCATGGTCAGCGTGCCGATGGCGACGTTCGGCGTGGTGGCGCTGCTCTGCCTGTTCAACGTCGTCATCATGCGCACGAGGCTCGGCCAGCAGCTCCGCGCGGTCGGACAGAGCGGCGTGGTCGCCAACGCGGCGGGCATTGACGTGGATCGCGTGCGCATCATCGCCATCGTGTTCTCCACGATCCTCGCGGGCTGGGGTCAGCTCATCTTCGTGCAGAACATGGGCTCCTTCCAGACCTACGGCGCGCACGAGCAGGTCGGCCTGTACGCGGGCGCGGCGATTCTGGTCGGCGGCGCTTCCGTGATCCGCGCGACCAACACGCAGGCGCTCGTCGGTTGTGTGCTGTTCCACCTGATGTTCATTCTTGCCCCGGCGGCCGGCAAGAACCTCTTCGGCGACGCGGCCATCGGCGAGTATTTCCGCGTGTTCATCTGCTACGGCGTGATTGCGCTGGCGCTGGTCATGCATGCGTGGAGCGAGAATAGCCGCCGCAAGCAGGCAGCCAGCGCGCTCCGGGCGGGCGGCAAGGCGTAAGGACACAACCCAAAAAACAAGAGCTGTGCGCTCCCCTGTTTAGGGCGAAGCGCACAGCTCTTTGTTATGTTGGGTTCATCTCGCCCGCTGGACGGACTCGAATGCCTCTCTCGGCGATTTGAACCCGAAGAGCACTTCGAGCAGACCGTCGCCGAAACGATCCAGCATCAAAAACGGGAGCATGACGGCAAGGCGCGTCGCGCCGCGATCCGGCCGTCCGCCGCCGACGTGAACGTAGGTCTTGAAGCGGATTTCCCCGGTCTCCATATCCAATTCAAAATTGCCGTTTCGCATGTTGAAATTCACGCGCGTCAGGTATTCCGCGACGGCCAGACGGCTGTTTTTGTCGGCGGCGAGGGGGATGGCGGTCAGCGTGGAAAAATTATCCTCGCGCACGAGCACGGTCATCTGTGCCGTCTGCATGCGGCAATGCAGCCTCGTGCGGAAGGTGAAAACGCCGCAGCCCGCCTGTTCCTCGAAGCCTGCGTCGATATTGGAAAGCACGAAAAACTCGCGCAGCACGTCTGCAATGGGCTGAGAATACGCCATGGTGATGCCTCCATTCGCGTAACGATCAATCATGCTGTGAACAGTATACCCCGAAGCGGAGAGCGATGTCAAACCCATGCAAAAAATGACGGGAAACAATATAAACCTTCATAAACCGATAGAATTGAGTTGATTTTGAAAAGAAATCGAAAGAAAATGCTTGACAGCTTCATTCGGATGCGCTATAATCCCATCCATCCAAAGCAAAACGGCAATGAAAGAGACGAGTACCCCGCGTTTTCAACCAGAGAGGCATGGCCGCCGGCTGAGAGCCATGCGCAGAAACCCCGCGGGCGGAAAGAACACTCCTGAGCCGGTGCGCCAACGCAGTCGCCCAGGCGCATCCGATTGATCCGCGTTAAGGATGAGAGGGGCTGCCGGGTGATGGCCGCAGGCAGCAACTTGGGTGGTACCGCGGGGTATGCGTATACACGATCCCGTCCCGAGCAGAACGAATCTGTTCGGGGCGTTTTTTCTTTTGGAAAAAAGCGAACCGAACAGCCAAAGGGTTGCCCATGCGGGCGAAAGGAAGGCTGATGACGATGCAGGCAATGACAGGCAAAACCGAAGGAAGACACAGCACGCTGGGCGAGGTGCTGGCGATGGAAACGGGCGCGCAGGCGACGGTGCACGGGCTGGTGCACACCCTGCGCGACTTGGGCGACGTGCGCTTCGCGCTGCTGAGAATGCCGCAGGGCGTTTTGCAGTGCGTGCTGGGCGCGGGGGAAGACGTTCGCGACGGCGACGCGGTGACGGTCAGCGGCGAGGCGGTGCGCGACGAGCGCGCGCCGGGCGGCGTGGAGCTGCACGCGCAGCGCGTCAAGGTGCTCTCCCGCGCGGCGGAGGCCATGCCCGTGCCGATCGGCAAAAACAGGATGAACCTGTCGCTCGACACGGACTTGTCGCTGCGCTTTGTGACGCTGCGCAACCTCCGCAAGCGCGCGGTGTTCAAGATTCAGGAGGGCATTGTCCGCGGTTTCCGCGAGGCGCTGCAAAAAGAGGGTTTCACGGAAATCCATTCCCCGAAGATCGTCGCCCAGAACGCGGAGGGCGGCGCGAACCTGTTCCGCATGGAATACTTCGGCCGCCGCGCGTATCTGGCGCAGAGCCCGCAGTTTTACAAGCAGGCGATGGTGCCGGTTTACGAGCGCGTGTTTGAAATCGGCCCGGTGTTCCGCGCGGAGAAGCACAACACGCAGCGCCACCTGAACGAATACACGTCGATGGATTTTGAGATGGGCTTTATCGACGGGTTCGAGGACGTCATGCAGATGGAAACCAAGGTGCTGCAAAACATCATGGCGGTGCTGAAGGCGGATTACGCGCCGCAGCTGGCCGCGCTGCACGTCGCCCTGCCGGATGTGACGCGCATCCCGGCGGTTCGGTTTGACGAGGCGAAGCGCATGGTCAGCGAGAAATACGGCCGCGCGATCCGCGATCCGTTTGACCTCGAGCCGGAGGAGGAGCAGCTCATCAGCCGCCTGTTCGCGGAGGAATACGGCAGCGAGTTCGTGTTCGTCACGCATTACCCGAGCAAGAAGCGCCCGTTCTACGCGGCGGATGACCCCGAAGACCCGCGCTACACGCTCTCCTTTGATCTGCTCTTCCGCGGGCTGGAGGTGACGACCGGCGGCCAGCGCATCCACGATTACGACACGCAGGTGGCGAAGATGCTGAAAAAGGGCATGAATCCGGAGGATTTCGCGGGCTACCTGATGATTCACAAATACGGCACATGTCCGCACGGCGGCCTCGGCCTCGGCCTGGAGCGGCTGACGGCGCGCCTGCTGGGCGAAAACAACGTCCGCGAGACCTGCCTGTTCCCGCGCGATCAGCAGAGAATCGAGCCGTAAGGGGGATTAGACGATGGAAATCAACGATAAACTCGTTTCGTATGTCGCCGAGCTGGCGCACCTGAAGCTGGACGACGGCCAGCGCGCGCAGGCCGCGGCGGATCTTTCCCGAATGATCGGGTATGTGGATCAGCTTGCGGAATTGGATACCGACGGCGTGGAGCCGATGAGCCACGTGTTCCCGCTGGTCAACGTCTTCCGCGAGGACGAGGTGAAGCCCAGCATGGCGCGCGAGTTGATCCTCCAAAACGCGCCGAAGCAGAAGGACGGCTGTTTCCTCGTTCCCAAGACGGTTGAATAAGGAGGACGCACGATGGATTGGTTTGATTTGACCGCCCTTGAGCTGGGCGCGAAGATACAGGCGGGCGAGGTCAGCGCGGTCGATGCGGCGCGCGCCTGCCTTGCGCGCATCGAGGAAAAGGAACCGACGGTGCATGCGTTCGTGACCGTCACGCCGGAGGCGGCGCTGGCGCGCGCGGAGGCCGTGCAGAAGCGCATTGACTCCGGCGAACTGACGCATCCGCTGGCGGGCGTGCCGATGGCCGTCAAGGATTTGATCTCCACCAAGGGCGTGCGCACGACCTGCGCATCCAGGATGCTGGAAAACTACGTGCCGGTGTTCGATGCGACCGTCGTGCAAAAGCTCGACGCCATCGGCGCGGTCTGCCTCGGCAAGACCAACATGGACGAATTCGCGATGGGCTCCTCGACCGAATCCTCCTATTTCGGCGTGACCCGAAACCCGTGGGATGCGTCCCGCGTGCCGGGCGGTTCCTCCGGCGGCTCGGCGGCGGCGGTCGCGGCGCGCGAGGTGTTTTATGCGCTGGGCAGCGACACGGGCGGCTCCATCCGCCAGCCCGCGTCCTTCTGCGGCGTGACGGGCATCAAGCCGACGTATGGCGCGGTTTCCCGCTACGGCCTGCTGGCCTATGCGTCGTCGCTGGATCAGATCGGCCCGCTGACGATTGACGCGCGGGACGCGGCCGCCGTCACCGCCGCGCTGATGGGCAGGGACGAGATGGACGCGACGAGCGTGGACGCACCCGTGCCGTCCCTGCCGGAGAAAACGCGGCTCGACGGCCTGCGCGTCGGTATTCCGCAGGCGTATTTTGGCGACGGGCTTGACGAGCAGGTGCGCGCGCGTGTGATGGACGCGGCGCACGAGCTGGAGGCGCTCGGCGCGGCGCTGGTGGCGGTCGATATGCCGATTCTCCGCTACGCGATTCCGGCGTATTACATTCTGGCCTGCGCGGAGGCGAGCAGCAACCTCTCCCGCTACGACGGCGTGAAATACGGCTTCCGCTCGGCGCATTTCGAGGATCTGCACGACCTGTATCTGACGGCGCGGAGCGAGGGCTTCGGCGCGGAGGTCAAGCGGCGCATCATGCTGGGCGCGTTCGCGCTCTCCTCGGGCTATTACGATGCGTACTATAATAAAGCCCTGCGCGTCAAGGCGCTCATCAAGCGCGGGTTTGACGCCTGCTTTGAAAAGGCGGATATCCTGCTGACCCCGGCCGCGCCGACGACGGCGTACCCGCTGGGCGCGCACGCGGACGACCCGATTCAGATGTATCTGGGCGATATCTACACCGTTTCCGTCAATATGGCGGGTCTGCCGGGCATGGTCGTGCCCTGCGGCTTTGACGGGGCGGGGCTGCCGGTCGGCGCGCAGATGATCGCGCCCGCGTTCGGCGAGCAGCGGCTCTTCGACGCGGCCTGCGCCTATCAGGCGCGAACGGCGTTCCACCGCGCCCGCCCGAAGGAGGATTGAGTCATGGCAACGTATGAAATGGTCATCGGCCTTGAGGTTCACGTCGAGCTGGCGACAAAGACGAAGATCTTCTGCGGCTGTACCACGAAATTCGGCGGCGCGCCCAACACGCACACCTGCCCGGTCTGCACGGGCATGCCCGGAACGCTGCCGGTGGCCAACAAAAAGGTCGTCGAGTTCGCCGTGGCGGCGGGGCTGGCGACGAACTGCGAGATCACGCGATACAACAAGTTCGACCGCAAGAACTATTTTTACCCCGACTTGCCCAAGGCGTACCAGATCAGCCAGCTCTATCTGCCGATCTGCCGGAATGGCCATGTCGATATCGAGACGGCGGCGGGCAAAAAGGCTATCGGCATCCACGAAATCCACATGGAGGAGGACGCGGGCAAGCTGGTGCACGACCCGTGGCTGGATGAAACGATGGTGGATTACAACCGGTGCGGCGTGCCGCTGCTGGAAATCGTCTCCGAGCCGGACATGCGCTCGGCGGAGGAAGTGATCGCCTACCTGACCAAGCTGCGCCAGACGCTGCAATACCTCGGCGTTTCGGATTGCAGGATGCAGGAGGGCTCTCTGCGCGCGGATGTGAACCTCTCTGTCCGCCTGGTCGGCCAGAAGGAATTCGGCACGCGCACCGAGATGAAGAACATCAACAGCTTCAAGGCGATTGCGCGCGCGATTGCGGGCGAATACCGCCGGCAGGTGGAGCTGATCGAGGACGGCGGGCAGGTGAAGCAGCAGACCCGCCGCTGGGACGACAACAAGGATGCGTCCTTTGCGATGCGCTCCAAGGAGAACGCGCAGGATTACCGCTACTTCCCCGAGCCGGATCTGCCGCCGATGGAGATTTCGCAGGCGTTTATCGACGCGGTGCGCGCGCGCCAGCCGGAGCTGGCGGAGGCGAAGATCGCCCGCTATCAGCGGGAATTCGGCCTGCCGGAATACGACGCGCGGATTCTGACGGAGGAAAAGCCGATGGCCGAGCTGTTCGAGCGGGCGGCGGCGGTCTGCGGCCGGGCGAAGGAGGCTTCCAACTGGATCATGGGCGAGACGATGGCCATGATGAAGGAAAAAGCCGTTCTGCCCGAAAACCTGACGCTTTCCGGCGACGCGCTGGGCGCGATCATTCGCGCGGCGGCGGACGGGCGCATCAGCCGCCAGAGCGCGCGGGAGGTCTTCGCCTATGCGTTTGACGGCGGCGAGGACGTCGAGGGCTATATCAAGCGGCACGGCCTTGAGATGGTCAGCGACGACGCGGCCTATGAGCGCGTTCTCAGCGAGGTTCTGGCAGCATGCGAAAAGGACGTCGCGGCGTATCGCGCGGGCAACGAAAAGGTGTTCGGCTTCCTCGTCGGGCAGGCGATGAAGGCGCTGCGCGGCAAGGCCGACCCGAAGAAAATCAGCGAAATGCTTGGGAAAATGCTGTAACTCCTTCAGTCAGCTTCGCTGACAGACCTTCGGCATGCTGCTTGCCTGCCTCCCGCACAGCGGGCGGCAAGCTCAATGCCCTCTAAGAGGGAGCTTTTTTGGCGCTAAGCCATAACTGGAAAGTATAAAGTATCCTTTCCTGAGAACGTTTGAAATTGTCGCCGCCTGTGGAAGAATTCGACTTTTCGAATGAACTTATATGCAAAAAGCAACGCGATTTTGGATTGAAATGAAAGAAAAACGAAAACTTTATCAAAAACACTTGCGAAAAAGCCCCGGTCTGCGTATAATGTAGAAGCTGAAAACGAAGATGATGACATTCAGACATATTTCAAGCCAAGGGGGATATTCATCCATGTCTTACGTTGATGAGGTCTATGCGCGCGTGGTGCGCGAAAATCCCAGTCAGCCGGAATTTCATCAGGCCGTCCGCGAGGTGCTCGATTCCCTGCGCGCGGTGATCGAGCGCAACGAGGAGAAGTACCGCCGGGAGGCGCTCCTTGAGCGGCTGACCATGCCGGAGCGGCAGATTCTCTTCCGCGTCCCGTGGGTGGACGATCAGGGGCAGGTGCAGGTCAACAACGCCTTCCGCGTGCAGTTTTCCAGCGCCATCGGCCCGTATAAGGGCGGCCTGCGCCTGCATCCGAGCGTCAATCTGGGCATCATCAAATTCCTCGGCTTTGAGCAGACCTTCAAAAACTCCCTGACCGGCCTGCCCATCGGCGGCGGCAAGGGCGGCAGCGATTTCGACCCGAAGGGCAAGAGCGACCGCGAGGTGATGGCGTTCTGCCAGAGCTTTATGACCGAGCTGTATAAGTACATCGGCGCGGACGTTGACGTTCCGGCGGGCGACATCGGCACGGGCGCGCGCGAAATCGGCTATCTCTACGGCCAGTATAAGCGGCTGACGAACCGATACGAGGGCGTGCTGACGGGCAAGGGGCTTTCCTACGGCGGCTCTTTGGCACGCACGGAGGCGACGGGCTACGGCCTGCTGTATCTGACGGAGGCGATGCTGGCGGCCAACGGGCACGAGATCGCGGGCAAGACGGTCACGGTTTCCGGCGCGGGCAACGTCGCCATCTACGCGGTGCAGAAGGCCGAGCAGCTCGGCGCGAAGGTCGTCACCGTTTCGGATTCCACCGGCTGGATTTACGACCCGGCGGGGATCGACGTGGCGCTGCTGAGGGATGTGAAGGAGGTGCGCCGCGCGCGCCTGACCGAGTATGCCGCCGCCCGCGAGAGCGCGGTGTATCACGAGGGACGCGGCGTGTTCACGGTCAAATGCGACGTGGCGCTGCCGTGCGCGACGCAGAACGAGCTGCGGCTGGAGGACGCGAAGGCGCTGGTTGAAAACGGCTGCATCGCCGTGGCCGAGGGCGCGAACATGCCCACCACGCTGGAGGCGACCGATTACCTGCGCGAGCACGGCGTGCTCTTTGCGCCGGGCAAGGCGGCCAACGCGGGCGGCGTGGCGACGAGCGCGCTGGAAATGAGCCAGAATTCCATGCGCCTGAGCTGGTCGTTTGACGAGGTGGACGCCAAGCTCAGGCAGATTATGGCGAACATCTTCCATAACATCGACGCGGCCGCGAAGGAATACGGCATGCCGGGCAACTACGTCGCGGGCGCGAACATCGCGGGCTTCCTCAAGGTGGCCGACGCGATGGAGGCGCAGGGCGTGGTCTGATTCTGCGCGAATTGCACAAAAATGAACGGTCTTCCGCTTTCGCGCGGGAGGCCGTTTTTGGGCGCGAAACATGCCGATAAAGTGAGCCGGAAGCCCAAAAATTCATAAGATTTAGACAGAAACGGCTTGAATCAGTCAAAAAAAACGCAGGATTTCCGTTGACTTTGCGGCCAAATGTCGATATAATAACGAACACGCGGGCAGGAAAAGCGCTGCGATTGCTTTTTAGCCCACAGAATCTAAGGAGGAAGAACCATGAACAAGATCAAGCTGATCAGCCTGCTGGCTGCCGCCGCCGTGATGACGGGCAGCGTGGCGATGGCCGAGACCTATTCGGCGACGGGCAACGGCTATCACGGCGAGATGACCGTGAACGTGACCATCGAAGACGGCAAAATCACCGATGTGGAGCTGGGCGACAACCACGAGACGAACGTGGTGATCGACCGCGCGTTCCCGGTGATCCGCGAGCGCATCCTCGAGGCGAACACCGCGGATGTGGACAGCGTGACCGCCGCGACCTTCTCTTCTTACGCGATCAAGACCGCCGTGGCTGACGCGATGCAGCAGGCCGGTCTGGAAGCGCCGAAGGTTGCCATGCAGAACGCGGAGAAGACCGCGACGGAGCGCGCGGCGGAGAGCTGCGATATCGTGATCGTCGGCGGCGGCCCTGCGGGTCTGGCGGCTGCGGTCAGCGCCAAGCAGACCAACGCGGATAAGAACGTCATCCTTGTCGAGAAGCTGGATATCCTCAGCGGCAACGGCAAGTTCGACATGAACTTCTTCGACATGATCAACACCGAGGCGCAGAAGGCCGCGGGCAACGACGAGTGGGTCGGCGAGGCCGGTCTGGCGAAGTTCATCGAGGAGAAGAGCAGCAACGGCGAATCCGCCGAGCGCATTCAGGTCTGGGCGAACGAGGAATACAACCTCGACGCATGGCTGCGCGCGATGGGCGTTGAGCTGAACTACAACTACGGCGGCACCAACCACATGGCCGAGGACAACCAGTACTCCGGCGAGGTCATTCAGGCCGGCCTGGAGAAGGCTGCGACCGAGCTGGGTGTGGATGTGCGCGTCGGCACCAAGGGCGTCGATCTCGTGATGGAGGACGGCGCGTGCAAGGGCGTGATCGTGACCAACAACGCGGGCGAGACCTACACCATCAACGCCGCGAGCACCATCATCACCACCGGCGGCTTCTGCTCCAACAAGGAGCTGCTCGCCGAGTATGCGCCGGGCTACGAGGTCTTCAACACCTCCAACCAGATGGGCACGACCGGCGACTTCGTGAAGATCTTCGAGCAGAACGGCTTCAAGATGGAGAACATGGGCAAGATGAGCTTCTTCTCCAACATCATTGTGCCGTATCGCGATCTGACCGGCGGCGCGGACATGAACCTGCTGGCCAACAACGAGGGCGCGCTCCTGCCGAACAAGTCCGGCATGGATCGCGGCACGATGATCAAGGAGCAGCCGAACGGCGCGGCCTACTACATCACCGACAAGACCGGCTATGATTCCTTCTACCGCATCCGCAAGCATGTGGGTCTGGGCTACTACGCCGAGGGCGCGACCCTCGAGGAGCTGGCCGAGAAGCTGAGCATCAACGCCGAGGGCCTGAAGGCTTCCGTCGAGCAGTACAACGCCGACGCGGCGGCGGGCGCGGAGAACGCGCAGATCGCGGCTGTGCCGAAGCGTGCGCTGGACGCGGAAGGCCCGTACTACGGCGTGCGCGTCGAGGCGGCCAACCACATGACCAAGGGCGGCGTGGTCTGCAACGAGAACGCGCAGGTTCTGAACGCGGACGACACCGTTGTGCCGGGTCTGTACGCGGCGGGCGAGGTCACCTGGCAGGGCGGCGGCTACTCTGAGTCCGTCTGCTTCGGCAAGGTTGCGGGCGCTCAGGCGGCCATGGCCGAGTAAAACCGAATAGGGGGAGAGACTGCTGGAAACGGCGGTCTCTCTTTTTCGCATCACGATAAAGGAACGGCGGAACGACACGGTTTTTGTGTGGGTCGGCAGGAAAAACAGCGTATATTCGCGAACAGTATAGAGTGGGGCTGATTGAACGGGAAGGCGGGGAACGACGCGCATGAAATTCACCAAAATGCAGGGGCTTGGCAACGACTACATCTATATCAATGCGTTTGAGGAGCGGGTGGACGACCCGCCCGCGCTGGCGCGCCGCCTCAGCGACAGGCACTTTGGGGTCGGCGGCGACGGGCTGGTGCTGATCGCGCCGAGCGACAAGGCGGATTTCCGCATGGTGATGTACAATGCGGATGGTTCGCGCGGGGCGATGTGCGGAAACGCCAGCCGGTGCGTCGGGAAATATGTCTACGACCGGGGCATGACGGATAAGACGGTGGTGACGCTGGAAACCGATTCCGGCGTGAAGACGCTGAACCTGACCGTTGAAAACGGGCGGACGCAGAGCGTCTGCGTCGATATGGGCGCGCCGATTCTTAATTGCGAGGCCGTGCCGTGCCTGCTGGGGCAGGGCGTTATCAAGCGGGCGCCGATCACGGTTTTGGGGCGCAGGTTTGAAATCACGCCGGTTTCGATGGGCAACCCGCACGGGGTGATTTTCCTTGACGAGCCGGTGGAGACGTTTGACCTGACGAAATACGGCCCGGCGCTGGAATGTCATCCGGCGTTTCCGAAAAAAGTGAATATTGAGTTTGTCAATGTCCTTTCCGAAAAGCGGCTTCGCATGCGCGTCTGGGAGCGCGGCAGCGGCGTGACGCTGGCCTGCGGCACGGGCTCGTGCGCGGCGCTGGTCGCGGCGAACCTCTGCGGTCTGGCGGGGCGCGAGGCGGAAATCGAGCTGGACGGCGGCACGCTGCTCGATCGGTGGGATGAACGGACGGGGCGCGTTTTGATGACCGGCCCGGCTGCCTTTGTGTTCAATGGGGAATACGAAGCATAACGCGGAAAGCGAGGATGGCTCATGACGCTGGTGACTCAGGCGGTTATTTTCGCGGCGCAGGCGCACGACGGCGCGGCGCGCAAGGGGAGCGAAATCCCCTACATCGTTCACCCGATGGAGGTGGTCGCGATTGCCTCCACGATGACGGACGACCCGCAGGTGCTGGCCGCGGCCGCGCTGCACGACGTGATGGAGGATTGCGGCGTGACGTTTGAAACGCTGAGCGAGCGCTTCGGCGTGCGCGTGGCGAGGCTGGTCTGCGAGGAGAGCCAGCGCGTCTGCGGCGATCCCTGCCTGACGTGGAACGCGCGCAAGCTGGGCGCGGTCAGGCGGATCTGCGGCGGCTGCCGCGCGGCGAAGATCATCGCGCTTTCAGACAAATTGAGCAACATGCGCGCCATCAGCCGGGATTTTGCCCGAAACGGCGAGGCCGTGTTCCAGCGGTTTCATCAGTGCGACAAGCGCCGCCATGCGTGGTATTACCGCAGCTGCACGGTGGGGCTCAGGGACGAGCTGGGCGAAACCGACGCATGGCGCGAGCTGTCCGCGCTGGTGGAGCGGGTGTTCAGCGGCGTGGAGAGCCTTGCGCCGGACGAGGCGGCGCTGCCGTGCGGCGACGAATGCGCGGTATGAGCGAATTTCCGAACAAAAACCGCGAAACCGCTTGACAAAATTCGCCGCTTCCTGTATCATAAACGACTGGTTCAGAGACGGTCTGCACAGGGGAAACACGGTGCGGGCGCGTTTATCATGGCGGCTTCTGCCGCTTTTGCTTTGAAAGGGGTTGAACCTTCCATGGTCCGTGCGATTGTTGGCGCGAATTGGGGCGACGAGGGCAAGGGCAAGATCACCGATATGCTGGCCTCCGAGTCCGACATTGTGGTTCGTTTTCAGGGCGGTGCGAACGCCGGTCATACCATCATCAATGATTATGGCCGCTTTGCCCTCCATCTTCTGCCCAGCGGCGTGTGCACGCCCGGCGTGGTCAACGTGCTTGGCCCGGGCGTTGCGCTGGATATCGAGTTTTTCCTCAAGGAGCTGGCCGCCATCGAGCAGCAGGGGCTCCCGGCGCCGAAGATCCTGATCTCCGAGCGCGCGCAGGTGCTCATGCCGTATCACGTCGCGCTGGATTGCTATGAGGAGGAGCGTCTGGGCAAGAACTCCTTCGGTTCAACCAAATCGGGCATCGCGCCGTTCTACGGCGACAAATTCCAGAAGATCGGCTTGCAGCTCTGCCAGCTGTATTATCCGGACGTGCTGCGCGAGAAGCTCGCCCACGCGCTGGATATCAAGAACGCGATGATCGTCAATCTCTATCACCGGGAGCCGGTCGATCTGGAGGCGATGATCGTCAAGCTGACCGAGCTCGCCGAGCGCATCCGTCCGTATGTGGCGGATACCGACGCTTACATGATGCAGGCGGTTCGCGAGGGCAAGAAGATCCTGCTGGAGGGTCAGCTCGGCACGCTCCGCGACCCGGATCACGGCATTTACCCGATGGTCACGTCCTCCTCGCCGCTGGCCGGCTACGGCCCGGTGGGCGCGGGCGTTCCGGTCTGGAGCATCAAAGAGGTCATCGCGGTCACGAAGGCGTATTCCTCCTGCGTGGGCGCGGGTCCGTTCACGACGGAGCTGTTCGGCGATGAGGCCGAGGAGCTGCGCAAGCGCGGCGGCGACCGCGGCGAATACGGCGCGACCACCGGCCGCCCGCGCCGCGTGGGCTGGTTTGACTGCGTGGCGACCCGCTACGGCTGCGAGATGCAGGGCGCGACGGAGGTGGCGATGACCAACCTCGACGTGCTGGGCTACCTCGACGAAATCCCGGTCTGCGTGGCCTACGAGCTGAACGGCGAGCGCGTGGATCATTTCCCCGTCACGCCGAAGCTCGAGCAGTGCAAGCCGATTTACGTCAAGCTGCCGGGCTGGAAGTGCGATACCCGCGGCATCAAGAATTTTGACGAGCTGCCGGAGAATGCGCGCCATTACATCGAGTTCCTCGAAAAGGAAGTCGGCTGCCCGTTCAAGCTGATTTCCAACGGCCCGCGCCGCGACGAAATCATCTATCGCTGAGCATATCCCCCCGTATAAAACGCATGGAAAAGAGACGGAAAGGAGGAAACGGCATGAAGCGCATCGGCTTTGCAAACTGGGGCATGATGGGCGCGCTGTTTCCCTTTTTCCTGTCTTTTTGTCATTCCTTTTGAGAAGGCCGCCGTTTTTGGCGGCTTTCTTTTTGCACATCTGGTCGATTGACGAAACGGATGCGATTGCGTATAATGTGCGATTGTATCCGTGAGAGATTCAATTTGTATTCATGGTAAAGGAGAGTGCGCCGATGGCAACATTGATTCTGGAGGACGGCACCCGCTACGAGGGAACGCTGTTCGGGCACAAGGCTCCGGTAACGGGAGAGGTCGTCTTCACGACCGGCATGACCGGCTATCAGGAAACGCTGACCGACCCGTCTTACTGCGGTCAGATCGTCTGCATGACCTATCCGCTCATGGGCAACGTGGGCATCAACGATATCGACAGCGAGAGCGCGGGCGTGCGGATGCGCGGCTTCATCGTATCCGAACTGTGCGATACGCCGAGCAACTGGCAGATGAAGAAGACGCTCGACCAGTATCTGGACGAGCAGGGCGTGACCGGCCTTTGCGGCGTGGATACCCGCGCGCTGACCCGGCACGTCCGCGAATACGGCACGCTGCGCGGGCGCATCGTCGAGGGCGAGCCGACCGAGGCGGATCTCGCGCTGGTCAGGGCGCACGAGATGCACGATCAGGTCGCGCAGTGCACCTGCAAGGAGGCTTATGAGGTGCAGGGCGACGGCGCGTATACCGTCGCCGTGCTGGATTTCGGCCTCAAGCGCGGTATTCTGCGCTCGCTGCTGAGCCGCGGCTGCACGCTGCGCGTGTTCCCGGCGGATACGGACGCGCAGACCATCCTCGATTCCGGCTGCGACGGCGTGATGCTGACCAACGGCCCCGGAGACCCGCAGGATAACCCGAAGGCCATAAAGACCATCCGCGAGCTGATGGGCAAAAAGCCGATGTTCGGCATTTGTCTGGGCCATCAGCTGATGGCGCTGGCGATGGGCGGGCGCACGGTGCAGATGAAATACGGCCACCACGGCGCGAACCACCCGGTCAAGGATCTGGCGCGCGGCACCTGCTCCGTCACGGCGCAGAACCACGGCTTCATGGTCGATCCCGATCAGCTTCCGGCGGGCGCGGTCGTCAGCCACCTCAACTGGAACGACCAGACGGTGGAGGGCGTGCGCTACACGGATCAAAATGCGTTCTCCGTGCAGTTCCACCCGGAGGCCTGCGGCGGGCCGTGCGAAACGGCGTACCTGTTTGACGATTTCATCGCCATGATTAAGGCGAACAACGTGCAGTAAGAGGGGGACAAGCGCATGCCTAAGAATCCGAATATCCGAAAGGTATTGGTCATCGGCTCCGGCCCGATCGTCATCGGTCAGGCGGCCGAGTTTGACTACGCCGGCACGCAGGCCTGCCGCGTCCTCAAGGAAGAGGGCGTGGAGGTCGTGCTGGTCAACAGCAACCCGGCGACCATTATGACCGATACCGACATCGCCGATAAGGTCTATCTGGAGCCGCTGACGGTCGGCTCGCTGGAAAAGATCATCGCGCGGGAGCACCCGGACAGCCTGCTCGCGTCTCTGGGCGGCCAGACCGGCCTGAACCTGGCGATGGAGCTGGACGAAAAGGGGATTCTGCAAAAGTACAACGTGCAGCTTTTGGGCACGAAGATCGACTCCATCCGCCGCGCCGAAGACCGCGAGGATTTCAAGAACATGATGCTCGCCATCGGCGAGCCGTGCATCGACTCGGTGATCGTCCGCGACGTGCAGGCGTCCGTGGATTTTGCCAACGAATACGGCTATCCGGTCATCGTGCGCCCGGCCTACACGCTCGGCGGCACCGGCGGCGGCATTGCGGAGGATGAAAAGCAACTCCGCGAAATCTGCGCGGACGGCCTGCGCTCCTCCCGCGTGCACGAGAACCTGATCGAGCGCAGCGTCGCGGGCTGGAAGGAAATCGAATACGAGGTCATCCGCGACAGCGCGGGCAACTTCATCACCGTCTGCAACATGGAAAACTTTGACCCGGTCGGCGTACACACCGGCGATTCCATCGTCGTCGCGCCGAGCCAGACCCTGCGCGACCCGGAGCACCAGATGCTGCGCAGCGCGTCGATGAACATCATCAGCGCGCTGGGCATCGAGGGCGGCTGCAACGTGCAGTATGCGCTCAGCCCGGACAGCATGCAGTATTACGTCATCGAGGTCAACCCGCGCGTGTCGCGCTCCTCCGCGCTGGCCTCCAAGGCGACGGGCTACCCGATTGCCAAGGTGACGACCCGCATCGCGCTGGGCTACACGCTCGATGAAATCGTCAACGGCGTGACCGGGCAGACCTACGCCTGCGCCGAGCCGACGATCGACTACGTGGTGCTGAAATTCCCGCGCTGGCCGTTTGACAAGTTCGTTTACGCCGACAAGCACATCGGCACGAAGATGAAGGCGACCGGCGAAATCATGGCCATCGGCACGAACTTCGAAAACGCGCTGCTCAAGGCCGTGCGCTCGCTGGAAATGGGCAGGGACAGCCTCGTGACCCCGGCGCTGGAGGCGCTCAGCGACGAGGAGCTGGAGCGCAAGCTGCAGAATATCGACACCGAGCGCTCGTTCGTCGTTGCGGAGGCGCTGCGGCGCGGCGTGACGATGGAGCACATCCACGCGGTCACCAAGATCGACATCTGGTTCCTCAAAAAGGTGCAGAACATCGTCCGCATGGAGCAGAAGCTCCGCGCGATGGACGGCATCGCCGCGCTGGATCGCGACACGCTGATGGCCGCCAAAAAGATGGGCGTGGCGGACAGCGCGATGGCGCGCTTCGTCGGCTGCAAGACGGCGGATATCCGCATGCTGCGCGAGCGGCTCAAGGTGCTGCCCGCCTTCCGCATGGTCGATACCTGCGGCGGCGAGTTCGAGGCCGTCAGCCCGTATTTCTACAGCACCTACGGCACCGCGACCGAGGCGAAGAACAGCGGGCGCAAGACCGTCGTCGTTCTCGGCTCCGGCCCGATCCGCATCGGCCAGGGCATCGAGTTTGACTACTGCTGCGTACACGCGGCCTTCGCGCTCAAGAAGCTCGGCTTCTCGACCATCATCGTCAACTGCAACCCCGAGACGGTCTCCACCGACTACGACACCTCGGACAAGCTCTACTTCGAGCCGCTCACGACCGAGGACG
>ERZ836441.435-NODE-435-length-49161-cov-4.667169_pt1 | contig 49161 bp, 39 predicted proteins | sample MGYA00519686_ERZ836441 | MGnify/ENA primary metagenome ERZ836441 (study PRJEB31850, sample SAMEA3708800) | human gut metagenome | biome: human gut; feature: human-associated habitat; material: faeces | place: China | collected 2014 ...
CTTCCACATAATCTCCAAGATTATAATCATCTATCCCTTTAACCTTATGCAGCCGCGAACGCAGTTCCACACGATCCACCATAACAGCCGGTTCTTCAGGATAGAAATAACCAACGACCTTTTCCATGTTCGCCACAGCATCTTCTAGCGACGCAGGATTGTCCTCCGCATAGGTATCCGTCTGCTCAATCTCGTATGGGTAAAAAAATTCACTCGTGTATTTTGTATTCAGATTATGCTCATCTCTTGGCGAAGAATAGTTTGCATCAAAGTCAACCTGTTCAAAATCATCGAGGTCTAATGCCTTTGCTTCTCCTATTATCCCCTCTTCTGAAAGTAAATTTTGTTCTGCATATACTGAACACCATCCATCTTCTCCGATTTTCTCCAGCATAGTTCCATCTCTGGTTAAACGCTGCTCGTATACCGCATAGTATGGCTCAACCGAAAAAACGGGAAATTCATCAACTTCCGGCACAATAATCGGCACATCCACCTCAATCGTCCGCCCATGCGCTTCATAGGTCTGCGTCCACCGCCCCATAGTTTCAACCTGCTGGCGAAGTTCCGAAATGGAAACCATGTCGCCGCTTGCCAATGCCAGCGTCGGGACAAGAAGCAGCACGCAAAGTGCAAACAGTATTTTCTTCATTGTATTTTCCCCCACGTCATCGGTTCGGCATGATACAGCCCTTCATCTCGATCTATCCATCCCGCTTGGATATCGCATGTCTGTGCATCCACTACAATCTGTTCATACCTGAAATTCTCTCTGAACGCATCGGTCACGATATTTTTCATAATCTGTTCACGCGGCGAATTGGCATAAATACAGTCGCAAACCCACGCCGGATAAAGCGCGTAAATATCCGGTGAGGTATCATCCAGATAGCAGACATACCCCAGTCTGAGCGCATCAATATCGCGAATATAACCTTCCTCAATCTTCTTTTCAAGTGCCTGTATCACTTCATCAAGCGTTGCAAGCGGCACATCCTCCTGAATCCTCTTTTCTTCTCTCATCCATGTAGTATCCAAGATGAAGGACGTTTCATCCATGTACTCCAACGTGTTCGTCTCTATCCCTCTGATTCTCTGGCATTTAAGCGCTACCTCTTGCGTAACGTAAGTTTGATTCGTTGTCAGCATTTTGTGTCCAATTTCCAAGTAAATGGGGATTCCTTCGAGCTTCTGCCTGAAGCTGATATAATACGTCGCCTTCGGGTAATCTTTTTTATAAGCACCCAAATCATTCTTTGTCCGTCCTGCGCGCTTCCTTGCCCTGCCTCGCACTTCTACATAATCCACGTCATAATCCGCATTCTCGTTTCCATAATAGTTTTGCAGCAAAACTGCCAGCACATCATCTGCCGCAGACAGCGGCTGGTCATTTTCTTCCGCAAACAACGTTTCTGGATTCATTTCATTCGGATAATAATAGTCGCTGCTGTAGTCCCAGCTTCCCATGCGCATTGAATTAGGATCATTATGCGAAACCTGTAAAAATGCTAAATCAATTTCCTCCGGATTTGCGCAGAAAATCATCGCGGCGTCATCCACATTCGCGTTCAATTTGGAAAGAATATCAAAGTCATCATAGAGAATACCCGCGCCCGCATTCTCCTGATCTACGGATTTGAGCAGTCCTTTTTCTTCCGCAACGTCTTTTCCCATTACCGCGCTTACCTGTAAAATCGGCACATTTTCCACCTCAGGCGCAATAATGGGTATGTCCACGCTCACTTCGCCATTCGGTGTGTCGTAAGTCTGCGTCCACCGCCCCATAGCTTCAACCTGCTGGCGCAGTTCGGTAATAGAAACCATATCAGCACTTGCCAGTGTCGGTATAAGTAGCAGCATACATAATAAAGCCATCATCTTTTTCATTACATCCATCCTCCTTATCTTCTAATCTTTACGGTGCATACAACATGCTGGTTTTCGGATTTAAGAAATCCATCATTTCAGCCGTTTCCGGATTGATGCAAATTCTCTCAAAAGAGAAGCAATCTCGAATATCATCAGAATATGGATTGACCTTTATTTCCTTGTTCTTATTTTCTACATAGTCACAATCCAATACCCACATCGGATATAGCGTATATGTTTCGGGGCTTCTGTCATTCAGGTAAATGATATACCCCAGTTTTAAGGCGTATACATTTCTAATATGTCCTGCCTTAATTTCCTTTTCAACCGTATTGATTATCTGTTCAATCGGGAGCAGTTTAACCGTTTCTTCATGCTCTTTTTCTATCTTCATCCACTTAATTGTCAACCAGAATGAATTTCTATCCATTATCTGGCATATTCCACCAGTTGTTCCCCAGTATTCAAATAAATCCCCATATATTTTGTTTTCCTGTTTATTATTTAGCGTAGCTATAATTGTCATCATTATTGGAATTTTATGAAGGGTTTGATAATAGTTAAAGAAATACGATCCCTTTGGATAGTAATCTACATACTCTCCTAACTCCTCATCTGTATAACTTTTCGTTTTCCTTCCACGTCCGGCGATTTTGATATAGTCAATATCTATACCATTATATTCATCTTTAATAAAATACTCAACAATTTCTTCAAGATACTTTTCTGCTTCTTCTAATGACATTTCATTATTTTCCGCGTATGTCACTTTGTCATCGACCTGATATTGATAAAAACCATATTCTTTAATTTTAATATTATCATTTTTATTCTTTCCCAATAAATCTTCCGGATTATTCAGCATGATTCTTAATTCAGTTCCCTTGCCATAGACCTCAATGTCAGCCTCACTAGTCCCATCATTTTCCTTTGTTAGCTCGCGCAAATTCTCATTATAACTATATACGTTGTTTTTATCATCACTATTCGGATTTTTAATATATTCTGTATACGCCGAGCAATCATATACAGCCAATTTCTTTTCATTCGGGATATATATTGGAATATCCACCTCAATCGTCCGCCCATGCGCTTCGTAGGTCTGCGTCCACCGCCCCATAGCTTCAACCTGCTGACGAAGTTCCGAAATGGACACCACGTCGCCGCTTGCCAATGCCAGCGTCGGCATCAAAAGTAACGCCCCGATCATTGCCGCAAATCTTTTCATCCTCGTCCCTCCTCATTGACTTGTCCATCGCCCATCGGGTTCCCTGTTTCACTTACCTAGACGTAAAAATTTGCGAAAATTCACACCCATTCGGCCGTTCTTTCCAAAATTTTTTAGTTATTCCGAATCGCCCCATCGTCAGCCCATCCCCGCCTCATTCTTTTAAGTTTCGCCCCGCTCCCCGCGCGCCGCCGTCCATCCAAACGCCATGGTTACCCCAAAGTTCCTACTCCCATTTTTTCCCGCATTTATGCTATAATGAATTATCTTTTTTCAGGAGGACGCTCACCCATGAAAAAATGTCTCTTTCTGTGCCTGTCTCTTCTGCTCGTCCCCGTCCTTGCGCTGTGCGAGCCCCGCGCGGTGCTCTTTACGGCGACGGATTTACACTATATCGCCCCGACGCTGACGGATAACGGCGCGCTCTTCACCGATTTGATCGAGCAGGGCGACGGCAAGGTGATGGCGTACAGCGACGCGCTGATCGAGGCGTTTGTCGCTCAGGTGATCGCCGAGAAACCGGACGCGCTGATTCTCTCCGGCGACCTGACCTTCAACGGCGCGCGCGAGAGCCACGAGGCGCTTTCCCTTCGGCTTGCGCGCGTCCGCGACGCGGGCATTCCCGTGTTTGTCCTCCCCGGCAACCACGATTTGAACAGCAGCAGCGCCGCGCGCTTTGAGGGCGACGGCTACACGCGGGTGGACGGCGTGACCGCCGGGGAATTTGCCGCCCTTTATCATGCCTTCGGCTTTGACGGCGCGCTCTCCCGCGACGCGGATTCGCTGAGCTACGTGGCGGCGCTCTCCGACGATCTGCGCCTGCTGATGCTCGACGTGAACACCTCCGCCGCGCCGAACGCCGTTTTGCAGGGCACGCTTTCGTGGGCGCGTCGTCAGCTCATGCAGGCGCAGGCGGACGGCTGCCGCGTCGTCGCCGTCAGCCACCAAAACCTGATCGACCACAGCGGCCTGCTTTCCTCCGGCTTCACCATCCGCAACGCGGATGCGCTGCGCCGCCTGTACGCCGTTTCGCCCGTGCTGTGCAACCTCAGCGGCCATATCCACCTCCAGCACATGGGGCAGACCGATTCCGGCCTGTGGGATATCGCCACCTCGTCGCTGGCCGTTTCGCCGAATCAATACGGCGTGCTGACGCTGACGGAGGACGCGCTGACCTACCGCACCGCGCCCGTCCGCGTTTCCGACTGGGCGGCGGCGCAGGGGCTTTCCGACCCCAATCTGCTGGATTTTGCCGCCTATTCCGCGGATTTTTTCCGCGCCTGCTGTCTCCGCCAGGCGCTCGCCGCCATCGCCGGGGACGACGCGCCCGAGCAGCTGGCCGATTTCTTTGCCGCGGCCAACGCCGTGTATTTTGCCGGCCGCATGGATACCCTCGCGCGGGATTCCGCGCTTATGAAGCGCTGGCAGGCGCAGAGCGGCTTTCTTCCCCTGTATCTGGCCGACATCCTGAGCCAGCCGCCCGTCAGCCAATGCGAATTGACGCTTTCGCTTTGATTCCGCGCTTCTTTCGCTTCTTTTTCGCCTTTCCTGCGCCGCCGCATTGCTTTTCCCCGCCCGCTGTGTTACACTGATTTCTACATGAAAAAAGAATGGACGGTTTGACACGTATGCAAAAGCATCATCATTCCCGCAGCACGTTCTCCGGCAAGATCGGGTTCGTGCTCTCCGCTGCCGGGGCCTCCGTGGGGCTTGGCAACATCTGGCGCTTCCCCTATCTAGCGGCCAAGTACGGCGGCGGCATCTTCCTGCTGATCTACATCCTGCTGGCGCTGACCTTCGGCTATACCATGATCGTCGCGGAAACCGCCGTCGGCCGCATGACCGGCAAAAGCCCCGTCGGCGCGTTTCATTCCTTCGGCAAATCGCGCTGGCTGTCGGCGGGCGGCTGGCTCAACGCCATCATCCCGATTCTCATTGTGCCGTATTACTCGGTCATCGGCGGCTGGGTCATCAAGTATCTGGTGGAATACCTGCTCGGCAACGGCCACGCGCTGGCGGCCGACGGCTATTTCGGCGCGTTCATCTCCAACGGCCTGTCCGCCGAGCTGTGCTTCATCGTCTTCGCGCTGGCGACGCTGTTTGTCATCTACGCGGGCGTGCGCAACGGCATTGAGCGCGTCTCCCGGCTGATGATGCCGGTGCTCGTCGTGCTCTCCGTGCTGATCGCGGGGTATTCCGTCACGCGGCCGGGCGCGCTGGCGGGCGTCAAATATTTCCTCGTGCCGAATTTTGAAAACTTCTCGTGGATGACGGTCGTGACCGCCATGGGGCAGATGTTCTATTCGCTTTCCATCGCGATGGGCATTTTGATTACCTTCGGCTCGTATATGAAAAAAGACGTTTCCATCGAAAGCTCGACGGAAACGGTGGAGATTTTCGATACCGCGATTGCCGTGATGGCCGGTCTGATGATTATTCCCGCCATCTTCGCCTTCTCCGGCAGCGAATCGGCCACCCTGCAGGCCGGCCCCTCGCTGATGTTCATCACCATCCCGAAGGTGTTTGACAGCATGGGGCTGGGCACGGCGGTCGGCATCCTGTTCTTCGTGCTGGTGCTCTTCGCGGCCATGACCAGCTCCATCGCGCTGACGGAAAGCGCCGTCTCCACTTTTCAGGATGAGCTGGGCTGGAGCCGCAAAAAAGCGACGGTGCTGATGGGCGTGGTGATGATTACGCTGGGCAGCCTCTCCTCGCTGGGCTACGGCCCGCTGGCCAACGTCACGGTTCTGGGCATGCAGTTTCTGGATTTCTTCGATTTCCTGACCAATTCCGTGATGATGCCGATTGCGGCGATTTCGATCTGCCTGCTGGTTTCCCGCGTCGCGGGGATCGCGGCCATCGAGCAGGAGGTCTGCCACGGCGAGGAGCGTTTCCGCCGCAAGCGCGTGTTCACGCTGATGATCCGCTATCTCTGCCCGCTGTTCGCGGCGATCATCCTCATCAGCTCGGTTGCCAACGCCTTCGGCCTCATCAGCATGTAAGGCTTTCCCCTTTTATGGAAGGACGATCAATTTCCGTTTCATCGGATTGACGTCCTTTTTTATTTCTCAAAAACAAAAGAAAAAAAGCGCCGGTTTTCACCGACGCTGTATGGCGCAATCGTAGAATGCTCGGGGCAGAAAATTCCCACGGCACACACGATACAATGCTTATTGCTGCTGCCTTCCGGCCCTGACAAGGTTCACACCCTCGCATTGCATGAGTTCCATCCGTCATCACATTCTACTGGAATATTGTACTCGATTTGCGCACAAATTGCAACCCCATTTTGCAAATTTGGGCGGATCGTGTTTACGCCGCGCTCAGCTCCATCCGTGCGAGCAGCCGCTCCATCACCTTGACGCAGAGCATCAGCAGATCCTCGCGGTTCAGCGTCTGATCCCGAAGCGTCAGCGTCACCGGCGGCGCGGCGTTGAGCGTCAGCCGCTTGTCAAACCCGTTCAGCGCGGTGAAGAGCTTCTGGCCGTCCACCTGCGCGTTGAGCGCAAACCGCATGTCGATGCGCCCGTCCGCCTGATTCACCCGGTCGATGCCCAGCTTGGCGCACATCGACTTGAGGTAGGCCACCGCGACGAGGTTCGCCACGCAGAGCGGCTCGTCGCCGAAGCGATCGACCAGCTCCTCCTCAACGTCGTCGCGCTGCGCGGCCGTCGTGATGGAGGCGATGCGCTTGTAGACCTCCAGCCGCTGTCTGTCGCCCGTGACGTATTCCGCCGGGAGATAGGCGTTGACGTGCACATCCATGCGCGTCTCCACGTCGCGGTTCGGCTTGGGCGCTTCGCCCTGCGCCTCCAAAACCGCTTCCTCCAGCAGCTTGCAATACAGATCGTAGCCGATGTTGGCGAGGTGGCCGCTCTGCTGCGGGCCGAGCAGGTTGCCCGCGCCGCGCAGCTCCAGATCGCGCATCGCGATGCGGAAGCCCGAGCCGAACTCCGTAAATTCGCGAATCGCGTCGAGGCGCTTCTGCGCCGTTTCGGAGAGCACCTTGCCCGGCCGAACCGTGAAATAGGCGTAGGCCAGCCGGTTCGAGCGGCCGACGCGCCCGCGCATCTGATAGAGCTGCCCCAGCCCGAAGTGATCCGCGTCGTAGATAATCAGCGTATTCGCCATCGGGATATCCAGACCGGATTCGATGATCGTCGTGCACAGCAGCACGTCGAACTTTTGCTGGCTGAAATCCAGCATCACGTCTTCCAGCGCGTGCTCGCGCATCTGGCCGTGCGCAATCGCGATGCGTGCCTCCGGCACGAGCTTGGAGAGCTGCTTGTAGCACTGGTCAATCGAGCCGACGCGGTTATAGAGGAAAAAGACCTGCCCGCCGCGCCCGATTTCGCGCAGAATCGCGTCGCGAATCACGCTGTCCTGATATTCCATCACGTAGGTCTGCACGGGGTAGCGCGCCTGCGGCGGCGTTTCCAGCAGGCTCATGTCGCGGATGCCGACCATGGACATGTGCAGCGTGCGCGGAATCGGCGTGGCCGACATCGTGAGCACGTCCACCGTCTTTTTCATGTTCTTGATGCTTTCCTTGTGTCCGACGCCGAAGCGCTGCTCCTCATCGACGATGAGCAGGCCGAGGTTTTTGAATTGCACGTCCTTGGCCAGCAGCCTGTGCGTGCCGACGATGATGTCGATTTCGCCATCCTTGAGGCGGCGCAGGCTCTCCTTCTGCTCCTTGGCCGAGCGGAAGCGGCTGAGCACGTCCGCGTGTACGGGGAAGCCCTCCATCCGGCGCATCAGCGTGTTGTAGTGCTGCTGGGCGAGGATGGTCGTCGGCGCGAGGATGGCGACCTGCTTGCCGTCCATCACGGCCTTGAACGCCGCGCGCAGCGCAACCTCCGTTTTGCCGTAGCCCACGTCGCCGCAGAGCAGGCGGTCCATCGGCAGGTCGCGCTCCATGTCGCGCTTGATCTCCTCCGTGGCCTGAAGCTGGTCGGGCGTTTCGTCGTAGGGGAAGTTTTCCTCAAATTCCTGCTGCCACGGCGTGTCCGGCCCAAAGGCGTAGCCCCTGTTCTTCTGCCGCTCGGCGTAGAGCTTCACGAGGTCGAAGGCCAGCTCCTTGAGGCTTTCGCGCACCTTCGATTTCTGCTTGTCCCAGTCCTTGCCGCCCAGCCGCGAGAGCTTAGGCGCGGCGCCCTCGCCGCCGCCGATGTATTTCTGAATCCGGTCGAGGTGATCCACCGGGATATACAGCTTGTCGCTGCCGAGATACTGCACCAGCAGATAATCGCGGCTCGCGCCCTCGCTGGTCAGGCGCTTCGTACCCTGATAGATGCCGATGCCGTGCGTCTCGTGCACCACGTAATCGCCGACGTTCAAGTCGGTGAACGAGGCGATTTTGCTGCCCTGCTGCTTCTTCGGCTTGCCCTTGGCGCTCTTCGCGCCGTAAACGTCGCCGCTGGCGATCACCGCAACCTTGATCTGTGGATACTGGAAACCGCCGGAGAGCGTCAGCGGATAGATGCGGCATTCGCCGCTTTTCGGCGCGGCCGTGCCCAGCTCGTCAAACGCCGCCTTCACGCCCTCGTCCTCAAAGGATTGGCGCATGCGTTCGCCGCGCGCCGCGCCGCCGGAGAGCACCAGAATCCGCCAGCCGTCCTGCTGCCAGCGCGCGAAATCGGCGCACATGTCGTGCGTCCGCCCGCCGTAGCTGCCCGCGCCCATGCCGCCCATCGGGCAGAGCAGCGTCGGCTTCAGCTTTTCCACCGGGCGCAGAATCGTCGTCAGCGCGAGCAGGGTCGTCTGCCGCATCGCCGAAAGCGCCTCGTCCTGCGTGAGCATCAGGCTGTGCTGCTCGGGCAGCGCCTCGCCGCGTTCGAGCGCCGCCGTAATCGCCTGCCCAAACTCGCCGGTTCGGCTGTCCATGCGGGCAAAGAGCGCTTCCGGCTCGTCGAGCACGACAATCGGGCGGTTCATGTAATCCAGAATCGTCTCCGTCTGCGGGTAGAGCAGGTTGATGAATTTTTCGAGCATCCGGTTGCTCACGCCGTTTTGCATCTGGCTGACCGCCGCGCGCAGCTTTTCGCCGAAGCGCTCCATCGTGCGGTTTTCGCGGGTGAAGGCCTCCGGCGCGGCGATTTCGCCCTCCTCCAGCGGCAGATCCGCCAAAGATGCGTCGTCGCTCTTTCCGCTCTCGCCCTTTTTAGCGACGGCTTCCTGACGCGCCAGCGCTTCCAGCAGCAGCCGTGCCAGCGCCTCTGTGCCCGCCTGCGGCACGGGCGCTTCGCTCGCGGGCGGGATGACGACCTCCTGCATATTGCCCTGACTGCGCTGGCTCATCACATCGACCGCGCGGATGGAATCCAGCTCGTCGTCGAAAAACTCGATGCGCACCGCGCTCAGCGCATCGGCCGGGTATACGTCGATGATCCCGCCGCGCACGGAGAACTGCCCCTTGCCCTCGACCATGTATTCCCGCGTGTAGCCCGCCGCGAGCAGCCGCTCGATCAGCAGGTCGATCGGCGTCACGTCGCCCACGCGCAGGGAGATCGTGTTTCGGTTGAATGCCTCGCGCGGCATCATCCGGTGGAGCATCGCGTCCGCCGGGGCGACAATCGCGCGCGCCTCGCCGCTCAACACCCTGCGCATCGCCTCGATGCGGCGATAGGCCACCTCGCGGCTGGCCGCCACATCCTGATAGAACGTGATCTCCCGCGCGGGGAGCAGGCACACGCCGCCGCCCAGCAGCGCGGAAACATCCTCCATCGTCTGCGTCGCGCTGCGCTCGCTGTCGCACAGGAAGAGCAGCGGCCTGCCCGTCCGCGCCGCCAACGCGCAGGCCGCGTGCGCCTTCTGCGCGCCCGCCATGCCGCTGGCCGCGATCACCGCGCCGCTGTTTTGGCTTTCCTGCGCCATCTGCTCAAACGGCTTGTAGCCGTCGAGCACATCAAAGAGAAAATGCGTCTGCATGGTAACTCCTTTACGATGGGGCTCTGCCCCTCAAACTCCGGCAGGAACCCGAGGTTCCCGCGCCTCCCGCATCGCCTCGCGAAGATACGTTACGCCGGCGCGTTCGCCATCCGCATGGCGCTTTCCAGCCCGTTCTTCATCAGGTCGTCCACCACGTCCGCCGCGCGCAGAAACGCATCGAACTGCGTCTTGCGATCCGCCTCGGTCTGGTAATGGCTGAGCACCCAGTCGGCCAGCTCCCAGCCCTCCGGCTTTTTGCCCACGCCGACGCGCAGCCGCGGGAAATCCTGCCTGCCCAAAAGGCCGATGACCGAGCGCATGCCGTTGTGCGTGCCCGCGCTGCCCTTTTCACGCATGCGCAGCTTGCCCAGCGGCAGGTCGATGTCGTCGTAGACCAGGAGCAGGTGATCCATCTCCGGCTTATACCACGAAACCAGCTCCGTCACGCACTGGCCGGAGAGGTTCATAAACGTCTGCGGCTTGACGAGCACCAGCTTTTCCCCGCCGACGAAGCCCTCGCCGATCTGCCCGTGCATCGCGTTTTTGGTGAGCTGAATATGGTGCTTTTCGCTGAGCACGTCGATCACGTCGAAGCCGACGTTGTGCCTTGTTCTGGCGTATTCCCTGCCCGGATTGCCCAGGCCGACCACAATGAACATATATGCCTCCGTTTCCCAAAACAGCCTATGCGGGAACGCCGCCAAGGGCGCTCCCGCTGAAAAAAGCTGATTGTTCGTTTTTTAGGGCGGGTCGTCAAGCGCCGCCCGACCGTTTGCTTACGCCTTTCCCGCCGCCTGAATCAGCCAGTTCGCCGGGTGGATGTTCGCGCTGCCCGCGCTCTCGTCCGCATCGTCGATGACCAGCAGGCTCTTCACGCCGTCCAGACGCTTCTTCACCGGTTCCTTCGTGGAGATGAGCACGCAAACGCCCACCACCGTCACCGAGAATTCGCGCATCATGTCCACCATGCCGCGCGCCGTGCCGCCCGCGCGCATGAAGTCATCCACAATCAGCGCGCGCTGGCCTTCCCGAACGGCGCGGCGGGAGAGGCTCATCGTCTCCACCCGGCTGCCCGAGCCGGAGAGATAGTTGATGTTCACCGCCGGGCCCTCGTACACCTTGCTGTCCCTGCGGACGATGACCGTCGGCACGCCCAGCGCCCGCGCCGTCATCATCGCAATCGGGATGCCCTTGGTTTCCATCGTCAGCACGAAATCCGGCTCCGCGCGGTAAAACTGAGAGGCGATGATGACGCCCATCCGCTCCACGACCTCCGGCATGGCCAGAATGTCGGCCATGTAGATGAATCCGCCCGGCAGAACGCGCCCCGGCGCAGCCAGCATCTGCGCCAGATCCTTCACCGTGCGATAAGCGTCCTCCGGCGCGAACACCGGGCGATAGCGAACGCCGCCGGCCGCGCCGGTCACGGTATCAAGCTGCCCCAAATGGAACTGCGCGAACACCCCGCGCAGGATGTCGATATCCTCGCTGAGCGTGGACTTCGCCGCGCCGAACATCTCGCAGAATGTGCCGAGCGTGAAGATTTTATTCGGGGATTCCACCAGAATCCTTGTCATGGCGGCAAGTCGCTCGTTGCGGCGGATGCGGTCCATGTTCATCCCTCCCAAATACGAATGATAAAGTGATTTTTCTCTATTATAATTCAGCTTTTCAAATAAATAAAGCCCTGAATTTCACTTTTTCCCGAATTTTATCACAGTTTATCAAAACGTTCAGCTTTTTTTCGCATTTTGGTTGATTGACGGCCTTTTCCGGGCGTATAATAGAAGGCGAAAACAGATTTCTTTTATGCTAAGGAGGCGCCTTATGACGCATATCAAGGATTATACGGGCAGGCGCGCGCACCTGATCGGCATCGGCGGCAGCTCGATGAGCGGTCTGGCCGGGATGCTGGTGGGGCTCGGCGTGCGCGTGACGGGTTCCGATTCCGCCCGTTCCTATACGACCGACGCGCTCGAGCAATCGGGGATTCATGTCTTCATCGGCCAGCGCGCGGAGAACGTGGACGGCGCGGATATCGTCATCTATTCCGCCGCCATCGCCAAGAGCAACCCCGAGCGCATGCGCGCCGAGGAATTGGGGATTCCGCAGATGGAGCGCGCCACGCTGCTGGGGCAGCTCATGGAGGGCTACCGCCACGCCGTCAACGTCTGCGGCACGCACGGCAAAACCACCACCACCTCGATGATCGCCGAGGCGATGCTGGATACCGGCTTTGACCCGACCGTTCACATCGGCGGCCAGCTCGATTATATCGGCGGCAGCACCCGCGTCGGCGGGCACGATACCTTCGTCGTGGAGGCCTGCGAGTTCAACGCGAGCTTCCTCCAGTTCCACCCGACCATCGCCGTCATCACCAACATCGAGGAGGATCACCTCGATTTCTATAAGGACATCGACGACATCGCCCATGCGTTCGCCCGATTCTGCGCGCTTCTGCCGGAAAACGGCGTGTGCATCGGCAACGGCGACGACCCGCGCGTGGCGGCGCTGCTCGGGCGGCAGACCTGCCGCACCGTCAGCTATGGCTTGGGGCAGGGCAATCAGTGGCGGCCGCTGAATCTCCGGTATGACGAGACCGGCTGCGCGGAATTTGATTTCGCCCTCGCGGGCAAGCCCGTCGCGCATACGCATCTGCGCGTGCCGGGGGCGTTCAACGTCATGCATGCGCTGGCGACGATGGCCGCGTGTGTCGAGGCGGGCGCGCAGCCGGAGGCCGTCGCCGCGTCGCTCGCGCGTTTCGCCGCCCCGCACCGCCGGTTTGAATACACGGGCACGGTCTGCGGTGTGAAGCTCTACACCGATTACGGCCATAACCCCGCCGAGATGCGCAGCGCGCTGGAAAACGCCGCGAAGCAGCCGCACAGGCGCCTGTTCGCCGTCATGCAGCCGCACACCTATTCCCGCGTCAAAACGCTGTTTCAGGATTACATCCACTGCTGCGATCTGGCCGACGACGTGCTGGTGACGGATATCTTCGCCGCGCGCGAGAAAGACCCCGGCGATATCCACGCGACCATGCTCGTGGAGGCCATGCAGAAGGAAGGCGTTCCCGCGCATTATACCCCGACCTTCGACGACGCGGAGGCCTATCTGCGCGCGCATTGGCAGCCCGGCGATCTGGTCATCACCATGAGCTGCGGCAACATCAATCTGCTCAACGATCAGCTTCAAAAGCACGGCGAGGAGGGCTGACGCTGTATACCGCCATTTTGGCAGCGCGCGCCTGCCTTTCCGATCTCACGCCGCTTCTAACCGACTGCGGCTGTCTCTGCGGCGGCGCATGCTGCAATGGCGACGAGCAGACGGGCATGCTCCTTTTTCCCGGTGAGGAAGCGCTGTTTGAGGGGTGCGCGTTCGGCCATGTCATCCCGGCGAATTTCACGCTGGCGGATCGTCCCGTTCATCTCTTTGTCTGCGATGGTTTCTGTGCCCGCGAGCAGCGCCCGTTGGCCTGCCGCCTGTTTCCGCTCTTCCTGCATTTCAAAAAAGACGGAACCCCGCGCGTCCGGCTGGATACCCGCGCAAAGTCCGTCTGTCCGCTATGCAGTTACGGCCTTATCGGCCTGCGGGCGGAATTCGTTTCCGCCGCAAAGGACGCTTACGCCGCGTTGATGAAGGATAGCGAATGTGCCGCGTTCCTTCGCGCGCTGGATGACGCGCTTCGTTTATAAGTTCACGCTCTGCGTATACCCGTCCGCGCCGCCCAGATACAGCACGCCGTTGGCAATCGACGCGGCTTCATATGAACCGTTTGCGATGGTCGTCGCGTTTTCGCCGTTCACGTCGCAGGTCATCACGCCCCTGCCCGTCAGCTCGATCACCTTCTGCCCGTAGACGAGCAGGCACGTCGCGCCGTCCCTGCGGATCGTCGCCATCTGCCCGTTCATCACGCGAACGATGCTCCCGCCCGCTCGCACCAGCAGCGCCTGCCCGCACATCGCCGCCTGATCTGCCGCGCCCGTGTAGACCATCTCACTCTGCCCGGTTTGGATGCCGAAGGAAACCACGCCGTCCTGCGTCACGCAGAGCAGCGCCTTGCCCGTCGCGTCCAGCATGAAATCGCTGACGCCCGTCATCAGTTCGCTCTCCTCGCCGGAGAGCGTTCTTTCTTTCAGCGCCGCGTTTGCATCCAGCGTATACATCACGCCGTCGCACAGCGCAAACTTGAGCGCCACGCCCACGCGCGCCAAAACCTCGCGGCTTCCGCTCTGCGTGTTCAGGCGGATCACGCAGTCCTCGCCGCCCTCGCTGGCGACATAATAGAGCTTGCCGTTGGTCAGGTGCAGAAATCGCGGCACGTCGTAGGCCATCACGCTGGCCGCCGCGCCGTTATACGGCTTCTTCACCAAAATCCCGCCCTGCGACGCATCCGCGCAGTAGAGCGCGTTTCTGTCGCCCACGGCAATGCCGCCGCCCGCCAAACTCGCCTGATATGCGCCGTTCACGCGGTATTCGGCGCTCTGCCGCTCGCTGTTGTCCGCCGAGGCTCTGGCCACCTGCGCCGTCACCGCGTTGCTGGCGTACAGCCGCGACTGCGTGGCGCTGCCCGCCGCGCCGTCCGCCGTCAGGCCGTTCGCCTGCTGAAACTGCCGAACGGCCTGCGCCGTCGCCTCGTCATAAGCGCCGCTTATAAAAGAGGCGGACAGGTACCCCAGTGCCGCCAATCGGCTCTGCACCTGCCGCACCTGTTCGCCGCTCATGCCCGCCGTCAGCACGTCGGATACCGTCACGGTATCCGATGCGCTCGACAGCTTGTCGCCGACGCGCACGCCGTTTGCATCCAGCGCGTCGTTCGAATAAATCAGCTTGAGGGACTGCGGCCCTGCCGCGCCGTCCACCTTCAAGTCGTTCATCGTCTGGAAGGCCTTCGTCGCCTCCACGGTCTTCTGGTTGAATTTGCCGGTCACATATTTGCTGTTCAGATAGCCCAGCTCGACCAGCCGCTGCTGATATTGGCGCACGTTGTCGCCTTCGCTCTCCCACTGGATCACCGTCGTCATATCCGGCACAGCCGTCGGTGAAACGGTCGTCGAGCCGCCCGACGCGCCGAAATATGCGTTGTAACTCACCGCGTTTCCGCTGTACAGGATGGAGAGCGTGCCGCTGCCCGCCACGCCGTCCGCCTTCAGTCCGTTCGCCTCCTGGAAGAGCTTGACCGCGCGCTCCGTTCCCGAGCCGAACTGCCCGTCCGGCGTGGTGTTCAGATAGCCCAGCGTCGCCAGATAGCGCTGCATCACTTCCACCTGATCGCTCTTGTCGCCGCGCCGCAGCACGGTGTACGCTGTCTCCGGCTGATAGGTCGTCTCCGGCTCGTCGGCGATGTCGTCGTCGGTCGTCTCCGCCGCAACCGCATTGCCGCTGTTCAGCTTGTTCATCGTGCCCTTGCCCGCTATGCCGTCCGCGCCCAGCCCGTTCGCCTTCTGGAAGGCCTTGACCGCCGCCGTCGTCTCGCTGGAATAGCGCCCGTCGATGCGCCCGTTGTAATAGCCCAATTCAAACAGCCGCGCCTGCAAGGTGTATACGTCCTCGCCCGTGTCGCCCTCGCGCATGGTGCCGTTGCCGCTCGGCGCAGCCGTCGCGGCGGCCGGTTTGCAGCTTCCGTTCAGCTTCTTGAGCGTGCTTGCGCCCGCCGTGCCGTCCGCCGTCAGGCCGTTTCGGCTCTGGAACGCCGTCAGCGCGTTCTGCGTCTCCGCGCCGAATACGCCGTCCGCCACGCCGCTCAGATAATTCAGCTCGATCAGCCGCTCCTGCAAGGCGTAAACGTCGTTGCCCGTCATGCCGACCGTCAACGTGCGCGTCTGATCCGGGTTCGCCGTCGCCACCGGGCTTGCCGCGTATTTCGCGCTGGCGGAATACAGCTTCGTCTGCGTCTGGCTGCCCGCCTGCCCGTCGCCGCTCAGGCCGTTCGTCCGCTGGAAGGCCTTGACCGCGCTGGTCGTCGTCGAGCCGTAAATGCCGTCCACGCCGCCCGCGTAATAGCCCAGCTCGGCCAGCCGCCCTTGCAGCTTGCGCACGTCAAGGCCGGACGCGCCCTCCTTGAGCAGCGTGTAGCCGCTGTCCGCCGCGCTCGCGCTGACCGTCTTGGGCTGCGCCGACGCGGAATAGAGCTTGTCCTGCGTGGCACGGCCGGCGATGCCGTCCGCCGTCAGGCCGTTTCGGCTCTGGAATTCCGTCACGGCGCTCTGCGTGCCGGTGGAGTATTTGCCGTCAATCGTGCCGGTATAATAGCCCAGCTCGGTCAGCCGCGCCTGCAAATCGCTCACGTCGCTGCCCGTCGAGCCGACGTGGAGCACGGGATAGCCCGCGTTGTAATCCTGCGTGGAGGTCTGCCAGCTCTGCGCGCCCGGCGCGACGGTCGCCGCCGTTTTGGGCGTCGTCGTCGGCAGGCTGCCGCCGGACCAATCCTCCCACGTGCTCTGGTCGCTAGATTGCCACGTGTCCGGCGTGGGGGTCGGCGTGTTCTGCGGCACAGGGGTCGGCGTATTCGTCGGCAGCGCCTGCACCGTGCCGAACGGAACCGTCCCGTCGCTGATTTGCAGCGGATCGAGCGTCGGGTCGGGCTGGATGAAGCAGCCCGTCAGGCCGCCCAGCATGCCCGCCAGCATCGCCGCCAGCGCCATTTTTTTGATATTTCGCTTCACGCTTTCCCCTCCGTTCCGTCAAGAATCGCGTCCACCTCGTCCAGCGATGCGATTTCGTATGCAATCGGCAAGCCCTTGTCGTTTGCCGCGCCCTTCGGGTTGAACCAGCAGGCGTCAATCCCCGCGTTCTTCGCCGCCGCGATGTCGCTGGTCAGCGAATCGCCGAGCATCAGCGCGCGCCGCTTATCCGTCGCCCGCGCCAGTTCCATGCCCTTTTCCAGCATCAGCGGGTTCGGCTTGGCCGCGCCAACCTCCTCGCTGATGACCAGCCCGCTGATATACGGCCTCATCTCGCTTTTGGCCATGCGCCCGCGCTGCACCTGCGCGATTCCGTTGGTCACAATCACGACCGGGATTTTCGCGCTCCAGCGCCTGACCGCCTCCACCGCGCCGTCGAGCGGCACGCTCTGCCGACCCAGCGCCTCAACGAAAGCGTCGCACATCCGCTGTGCGTCGCCGTCCCTGTGAATCGCCGCCAGAAACTGCTCAAACCGCCGCACGCGCAGAACGCTCTGCTCGATTTTGCCTTGCTCAAGCAGCTTCCAAAGCGCCTCGTTGATGGCGGAATAGGTCGCCAGCAGCTCCGGCGTAGACGAAAAGCCCATCTCTTTGCAGGCTATGGCAAAGGCGTTTTCCTCCGCCTTGTTGAAATCAAAAAGCGTATTATCCGCATCGCACAGCAGCACGTCGTAGCGCATATCGTTACCTCTCTTACATCTTTTTGGGGCTTTGCCCCAATCCCCAGCAGGGGAATGATTCCCCTGCACCCCCTCTTCGCTTCGCGAAATCAAAGAAGATAAATTGATTGTATCACATTTATGGCGTAAAGAAAAGCGGTGCAGGGTTCTTTCCTTCCCCGCGCCGCCGGAAATGATTTCAATTCTGCTCAGTCGTCCCCCAGCAAATCGCTCCGACTGCCGGAAACCAGATCAATATTCTCGTAGCGTTCCTCGTCGTCGATCAGCTCGCTCAGCCCGTGCGCCACGCAGAGATCCGGCTCGTCGGCCAGCGTCGTGCGAATCTTGAGCTGGTCGCTGATGACCCCGTCCAGCCCGAAGAGCTGCGCGCCGCCGCCGCTGAGGGTGATGCCCTCGTCAAAGATATCGCTGGCCAGTTCGGGCGGCGTGCGCTCGATCATCCGGTGCAGCGCGCTCATCAGGTCGCGCAGCGGCTCATCCAGCGCCTCGATCATCTCCTCGGAGGAGACCGTCACCGCGCGCGGCAGGCCGGAAACCAGACTGCGCCCGCAGGCGTCCATTTCCAGCTTCACGCCGCGCATCCGCGCCGAGCCGATGTCGATTTTCAGCTCCTCCGCCGTCCGCGCGCCGATGAGCAGATTGTGCTTCTTGCGCAGATAGTCGATGATTGCGTCGTCGAACCGGTCGCCGCCGACGTTCAGAATATCCCAGACAATCTGATGGCCGAAGGAAAACACGGATACGTTCGTTCGCCCGCCGCCGATGTCGATGTTCATCCGGCCATACGGCTGGTCGATGCGCATGCCCGCGCCTATCGCGGAGGCCACACTCTCATCCACCGGCACGACGCTGCGAACGCCCGCGTCCACCAGCACATCCACCAGCGTCTGCCGTTCGCTGGGCGCCATGCCGCCGGGCAGCGCCAGCAGCAGCTTGGGGCGGAACGTCGCGCGCTTGCCGATCACCTTGCGCATAAAGTAGCGCAGCATTTTGCTCACCAGATCGAAACTGCGGATTCGCCCGTCGCGCAGCGGCCTTTCCACAATCAGCCCCGCCGGGGTGCGGCCGTACATGCGGCGCGCTTCCTCGCCGACGGCGACCACGTTTCGGGTCTGCCTGTCATAGGCCACGTAAGCCGGTTCGCTGAGCACAATGCCCTTGCCCCGCACGACGATGTGCAGGGTCGATGTGCCCAAATCCATGCCCAGTTCATCCACGCCAAACATTCGTTGTTCTCCTTTATGCTTCTATGCTTCGGTCTTCGCGTATCGTCTTTTCGTCGCCTCGCCGCCGCGCAGATGGCGTTCCGCCTTGTTTTTGGCCATCACGGCCGCCACTTCCCGGTGCAGCGGCGCAGACAGGCGCGCAAGCCGCGACTCCATATCCTTGTGCACCGTCGATTTGGATACGCCCAGCACGCTGGCCGTCTTTCTCACCGTAGCGCCCGTCGCAGCGATATATTCCGCCTCGCGCAGCACCCTGCGCTCCATCGCCTGATTCACGCGCATCCCCCCAGACAGTCTCGCTATTCCGGGCTATCCTATGCGGGGATGCGGCTTTTTTCCCTTGCAACCGTTCGCCTATCTTCGCGGCGGTCAAAGCGTCGTCTGCAAGGCAATAACTTTATTATAATAACGCAGCGCGGGGCAATCGTCAAGTTTTGGCATAAATGATTTGAGGCTCTGCCTCAAACTCCGGCAGGAACCTGAGGTTCCTGCACCTCCCACACCGCCTTGCGCAGATTCAGGTCGGGTTTTTTGCTTCCTGCCTCCCTCTTCGAGGGAGGTGTCGCCGCAGGCGACGGAAGGAGTGATGTCCTTGATTTCAAAAACCTCCCCGCGGTCAGGGAGGTTCGTCGATCTTTTTACGCAAAATATCCCAGCGCTTTTTCCTCGTCGCCGTCGTAGAGCACGCGCATCAGCGTCAGCCCGCAGGCGGGCGCGGTCTGTCCGAGCAGCAGGCGGTCGCCGGTCGCAATCGCGCGCTCGATGCAGCCCGGCTCACGCTTTCCCGTGCCGACCTCCATCAGCGTGCCCGCGATGATGCGCACCATGTTGTAGAGGAACCCGTCGCCCAGCACGGTCAGAACCACGTCCTCGCCATGCCGTTCCACCTGCGCGCGGTAGATCGTGCGCACGGTGCTCTTGGCGACGCTTCCGCTGGCGGCAAACGCGGCGAAATCGTGCCGGCCGCAGAGGCTCTGCGCTTCCGCGTGCATCCGCTCCGCGTCCATCGGCATGGGCGCGTGCGCCTTGTACTGCCTGCCGATGGCGCAGGCGTGGCGCGCGTTGCAGAATGTGTAGCGGTATACCTTCCCGCAGGCGGAAAACCGCGCGTGGAATCCCGCCGGCGCGAGCATGCTTTCGCGGATGCGGATATCCGGCGGCAGCATGGTGTTGAGCGCGAAGCAGATTTTTTCCGGCGGGATGCGCGTCGCGCTGTCAAAGTGCGCGCACAGGCCGCAGGCGTGAACGCCCGCGTCCGTCCGGCTCGAACCGACCACGCCGATCGTTTCGCCCGTCAGCCGCGCGAGCGCTTCTTCCAGCGTCTGCTGCACACTCGGACCGTTGATCTGCCGCTGCCAGCCGCTGTACGCCGTGCCGTCGTATTCAATCGTCAGCCGAAAGCGCTTCTGCCCCTCCGGGGGATGATCCGCCGGGCTGGGGATGTGGCGGCTGGTCAGCCTCAGCTCATCCAAGCAGCCTGCCCTCCGCCACGATGATGATGAGGAACGCCGCCATCGCCAGCGCGCCGTAAAGGTCGAGCTTGGTGTATTTCAGCTCGCGCAGGCGGGTGCGGTGGTCGCCGCCGCGGTAGCAGCGCGCCTCCATCGCCATGGCCAGCTCGTTCGCCCGGCGGAAGGAGCTGACGAACAGCGGCACGAGCAGCGGAACCATCGCCTTCGCGCGCTCGATCAGGTTGCCGCTTTCAAAGTCCGCGCCGCGCGCCATCTGCGCCTTTTGAATCTTGTCCGTCTCCTCCAGCAGCGTCGGAATGAACCGCAGCGCGATGGTCATCATCATCGCCAGCTCGTGCGCCGGGAAGTGGATCTTCTCCAGCGGGTGCATGATGCGCTCCAGACCGTCCGTGAGCTGCACCGGGCTGGTCGTCAGCGTCAGCACCGACGTGCCCATCACCAGAAAGACGAGGCGCAGCGCGAAATAAATCGCGTTGTTCAGCGCTTCCTTCGTCAGCGTGAAAAAGCCCAGCGTGAAAATCGGCGTTTCGCCCTGCACAAAGAACAGGTTCAGGATGAACGTGAAGATGATGATGAATCGAAGCGGCTTGACGCCCTTCGCCAGATACGAAAATTTGATGCCCGAAATGCGCACGACGATGTAGAGAAACGCCAGCGCAATCGCGTATCCCGGCAGGTTCGCCACGATGAACACGCCCACGATGTAGAGAATCGTCAGAATCAGCTTCATCCGCGGGTCCATCCGATGAATCGCCGAGTTGCCGGGGAAATACTGCCCCAGCGTGATGTCGTTAAGCATGGCGGCCTCCCTTCCCCACGATCGCCTCAACCGCCGCGCGGACTTCTTCAATCTTGTAAATGCCTTCCGGCACGTCAAAGCCCTTTTCGCGCAGCTTCTGCGCCAGCTCGACGGCCTGCGGCACATCCAGCCCGATGGCGCGCAGCTCCTCCCCGCGGGAGAAAATCTCGCGCGGCGCGCCGTCCATCGCGACCTTGCCGTGGTTCATGACGATGACGCGCTCGGCCAGCGCCGCCACGTCGTCCATCGAGTGGCTGACCATCACGATCGTCGCGCCGGATTCGCGGTGCAGATCGCTGATCAGCCCCAAAATCTCCTCGCGTCCCCTCGGGTCAAGGCCGGCGCAGGGCTCGTCGAGCACCAGCGTCTGCGGCTCCATCGCCAAAACGCCCGCAATCGCCACCCGGCGCATCTGCCCGCCGGATAGCTCGAAGACCGAGCGCTGGGCGAGCTTGTCGTAATCCAGCGCGACGCGGCGCATCGCCGTGCGCACCCGGCGGTCGATCTCCGCCTCGTCCAGCCCCAGATTCTTCGGGCCGAAGGCGATATCCTTGGCGACCGTCTCCTCAAACAGCTGGTTCTCCGGGTATTGGAAAACCAGCCCGACGCGGCGGCGGATGGCGCGCCTGTCGGTGCCCTTCTCCGCCAAGTCCATGCCGTCCACGGTGATTTTGCCGTCCGTCGGCAGAATCAGCCCGTTGAGGTGCTGCACCAGTGTGGATTTTCCGCTGCCGGTGTGGCCGATCAGGCCGATGAACTCGCCGTCGTGAATCGTCAGGCTCACGTCGTCGAGCGCTCTCGTCTCATACGGGCCGCCCTGCATGTATACATAGTTCAGATGTTCGATGACAATCGACATACTTCCTCCACCATCTCGTCCACGGTCAGCACATCCGCGCGCACGTCCACGCCGTCCGCCCGCAGGCTGTGCGCCAGATCGGTCATCGGCGGCACGTCAAGCCCCAGCGCGCGCACCTTGTCCACCTTCGTGAAAACCTCGCGCGGCGTGCCGTTCATGGCGATCCGCCCGTCGTCCATCACGATCATGTAATCGGCCGTCGCCGCCTCGCTCATGTAGTGCGTGATAATCACCACGCTGATGCCTTCCTCCCGGTTCAGCCGGTGCACGGTGTTCATCACCTCGCGCCGCCCGCTCGGGTCGAGCATCGCCGTCGATTCGTCCAGAATAATCACGTCCGGCTTCATCGCCAGCACGCCCGCGATGGCGACGCGCTGCTTCTGCCCGCCGGAGAGCATGTGCGGCGCTTTTTTGGCGTATTGGCTCATGCCGACAGCCCGGAGCGCGTCGTCGATGCGCACGCGGATTTCCTTGGGCGGCACGCCGTTGTTTTCAAGGCCGAAAGCCACGTCCTCCTCCACAACCGTCGCGACAATCTGGTTATCCGGGTTCTGAAAGACCATGCCCGCGTGCTGACGGATATCGAAGACGAGGTCATCGTCCTTCGTGTCCATCCCGCAGACCCAAACCGTGCCGCTTCTCGGCACATACAGCGCGTTGAAGAGCTTGGCCAGCGTCGATTTACCGCTGCCGTTGTGGCCGAGAATCGCCAGAAACTCGCCCTTCTTCACACGCATGCTCACCTCATCGACCGCGTTCTTCTCCGCTTCCGGGTAACGGTAGCAGAGGCTGCTGGCGATGATGCGGTTTTCCTCAACATTTGTCACCGATTTATCCTCCATACGGGTACATTCTGTTTTGCGTCTTATAACTCCCTCAGTCAGCTTCGCTGACAGACCTTCGGCATAACGGAAGGAGACAAAAAACGGCACCCAAAGAACATGTCCTTGGGCGCCGTGAAAGCATAGCAAAAATCCTTGCCGTCTTCTTCCATCCAGACTATACTGTCGGTTTCGGAATTTCGCCGAATCGAAAGCCGCTTTGGCTCGTCGCGGACTATACCGCCGGTCGGGAATCTCACCCCGCCCCGAAGACGGATTGATTATAGCATAAAACCCTTCAAAAGAAAAGAGGAAATTGTTATTGATTAAACGTGACGACCTCTTCCTCCGGCGGTTCGCACGGCTCGAGCTTGGTGACGTAGAGCACCGGGCCGACGCCCTTGTACTGCGTCCGCTCCTCGGCCTTCACCTCGGCGGTAATCATCTGCCACGTCTTCGGCTTGGGCATCTCCAGCCCGTTCGCCTTGGCGATAAAGCCGACGAAGCGCACGTCCTCCGCGCAGCAGACCATGCCCATCCGGCCGGGAACAAACTCGTCCTTGCCGATGTTGCGGCCGCGGTAGATATAGCCCTTAAACCGCACGGTCTTTCCGTCGTATTCCTCCGGGTTCTCAGAAGCGTCCAGATAGAAGATGCCGAACTGATGATCCTCGATCTCGACGATTGGCGCGTCCATGTCGTAGGGCGGCGGCATTCCCGCGCCGTAATCCTCGCTCGTGCCGTCGTCGTTTTCGAAGTAGAGGGACGCCTGCGGGTTCATGCTGCGCACGTTGCGGTCGCGGATGAGCTGGCGGGTTTCCTCCGTCGCGCGGTTGAAAACCACCATGTCCGCGTCCGTGATGTGCTGAAGCATCCGCTGCCCCATGTTCTTGGCATACAGGTCAAACGTCTCGGCGTTCACCGTCGTGATGATCTGGTAGATTTCCAGCACCTTCGGCGTGCGTTCAATCGCCGCGTCGAGATCCCACATGCCGTTCATCTCGACGATCACGCGGTCCGGGTGGTGCTTGCGCACAAACGCGCGCAGCGTGTCGCCGTTGTATTCGTCCTCGTCCTCGATGCACTCCACGACGCTGTGCGTCTTTTTGAGCATATCGGGTTCGTATTCCGTCTCGCCCTCTTCGCACTGGATGATCAGCGTGCTCTCGTCGCGCGTGAATCCGGGATCCTGCAAAACGCTGGCGATGAAGGACGTTTTGCCGCTTTCAAGGAAACCGGCAAACATGTAAACCGGAATGGCCATTTCGTTCCTCCGATCAGGCGACGCCGAACAGGCTCGCCAGCTTCTCGTCCACGAGCTTGCTGCCGATCACGCACAGGCGGCCGGTGTAATCCGCCGGGCCCTTGCGGATGTTCTGCTCGCCCGGCGTGTAGTCAAAGTGAATCCAGCCGCCGTCGGTGCAGGGCACAATGCCCTTCGCGCGCAGCACAATGCCGTACTCGCCGCCGTCGAGCTTGGAGAGCATCGCGGAAAGCTCGTCCTCGCCGAACTTGCGCACCGTCTCCTTGCCCCAGGAGACGAATACCTCGTCCGCGTCGTGGCCGTGGTGATGGTGGTGATGGCCGCAGCTGCACACGCCGTGCTCGTCGTAGTGATGGTGATGCTCGTGCTCGTCATGCTCGTGATGATGCTCGTGCTCATGCTCGTCGTCATCGTGATGATGGTGGCAGCACTCGCCGTGCTCATCGTGATCGTGATGATGGTGGCAGCACTCGCCGTGCTCATCGTGATCGTGATGATGCTCGTGCTCGTCGTGGTCGTGATGATGGTGGCAGCACTCGTCGTCGTCATCGTCGTCATCGTGGTGCTCGGCCATCACCGTCGCCAGCATGTCCTCGGCGAGGCTGTGGTCATCCTGCATCGCCGCGAGGATCGTCTCGCCGCTGATGTCGTCCCACGGGGTCGTGATGATGCGCGCCTTCGCGTTGTGCTCGCGCAGCAGCGCGACGACGGCCTCCAGCTTCTCCTGGTTCATGCCCTGCGTGCGGCTGAGCAGAATCGTGCCGGCGTATTCAATCTGGTTGAGGAAGAACTCGCCGAAGTTCTTGACGTACATGCGGCACTTGCCCGCGTCCGCGACGGTCACAAAACTGCCCATCTCGGCCTCCGGGATGTCCTTTTCCACGCCCTCGACCGCGCGGATCACGTCGGAGAGCTTGCCCACGCCGCTCGGCTCGATCAGGATGCGATCCGGGTGATACTGGTCGATCACCTTGCGCAGCGCCTCGCCGAAGTCGCCCACCAGCGAGCAGCAGATGCAGCCGGAGTTCATCTCCGTCACCTCGATGCCGGCCTCCTTCATAAAGCCGCCGTCAATGCCGATCTCGCCGAATTCGTTTTCAATCAGAACGACCTTCTCGCCGGAAAGCGCCTCTTTAAGCAGTTTCTTGATCAGCGTCGTCTTGCCCGCGCCAAGAAAGCCGGAAAAAATATCAATTTTCGTCATGGTAAGCATCTCCTTATGGGTTTACATTTAGGGCTGCGGGGGAACGCTTGGGACACTGTCCCAAGCTCTGCCAGAAATCTGAGGTTCTTGGCACACCCGCCCGATTCCAAAAGCATATTGTACACCGTTTTTTCGGAAAATACAAGGATTTCAGCCGAAAAAACAAAGTTGGTCAAATGATGCTCGTTTTCTCTTTTTCGCTGTCCGCACGTCAGATTCGCGCCGCGCCGGTTTCCCGCGCCGCCTTCGCCACCGCCTCGGCAACCGCCGGGCCGACGCGCTTATCAAACGCCTTGGGGATGATGTAATCCGCGCTCAGTTCGTCCTCGGCCACAAGACCCGCAATCGCGTAGCTCGCCGCGACCTTCATCGCCTCGTTGATGTCCTTGGCGCGGCAATCGAGCGCGCCGCGGAAAATGCCGGGGAACGCCAGCACGTTGTTGATCTGGTTTTTGTAGTCGCTGCGGCCGCTGCCGACAACCGCCGCGCCCGCCGCCAACGCCTCGTCCGGGTGGATTTCCGGAACGGGGTTCGCCATCGGGAACACGCACGCGCCCGCGTTCATGCTCGCGACCATCTCGCGCGTCACCACGCCCGGCGCGCTCACGCCGATGAACACATCCGCCCCGCGCATCGCGTCGGCCAGCGTGCCGGTGATGCGGCGCGGGTTCGTCCGGCGGCTCATCTCCTCGTGCGCCGGGTTCAGCCCCTCCATGCCCTCGCAGAGGATACCGAACCGATCCACCATGATCAGATCCTTCACGCCGAGGTTCATCAGGTGCTTGCCGATGGCCACGCCCGCGCTGCCCGCGCCGTTGATGACCACCTTCGCCGTCTCCATCGTCTTGCCGACGACCTTCAGCGCGTTGAGCAGCGCCGCCGCGACGACGACGGCCGTTCCGTGCTGATCGTCATGGAAAACGGGAATATCGCAGATTTCCTTCAGCCTGCGCTCGACCTCAAAGCAGCGCGGCGCGGCGATGTCTTCCAGATTGATGCCGCCGAAGCTGCCGGAAATCAGGTAGATCGTCCGCACCAGCTCGTCCACGTCCTTCGTGCGCACGCACAGGGGGAAGGCGTCCACGCCCGCGAATTCCTTGAAGAGCACGCACTTGCCCTCCATCACCGGCATGCCCGCCTCCGGGCCGATATCGCCCAGACCGAGGATCGCCGAGCCATCCGTGATGACGGCGACCATGTTCGCCCGCCGCGTGAGCAGATAGCTCCTTTCATAATCGTCGCGAATCGCGAGGCACGGCTCGGCCACGCCCGGCGTATACGCGAGGGAGAGTTCTTCGCTGTTGGTGACATGGGCGCGCGGCGTGATTTCGATTTTCCCCTGCCACTCGTAGTGCTTTTTCAATGCTTCCTGCTTGATATCCATAAAAGAACGTCCTTTCTTGGGGCGCTGCCCCAAATGTTCCCAACGTCCCCCCATCATACTTGAATCGTCCAAAAAAATCAATCCCGTTCGGCAGGAAAAAAGCGTGAAACCATCGAAATGTTTTCAGGGTATGGTATTTAGGAGGTTATCTATGAAACTCACTCGCCAGCAGGTGCTCGATCTGCTCGTTCGCGCCGAGGCCGCCGGTCTTCTGCCCGCCGATGGGCCGACCTCGCTGTTCGTCGCCCAAAAGCGCGGGGCTCCCCTTCAGCTCGCGGTCGCCGCGGCGGATTCCAAAATCGTCGTCCGGCAGAGCCGCCTGCCCTTTTCGCGCCCCCTCGTCTTTTCCAGAGCGGAACTGGCGCACCCCTGATTCTACATTCGATTTTATAATTGGAGGTTCTACCCATGAGCAATTTTGAATTTTATACGCCCACCCACGTCTATTTCGGCCGCGATACCCAGCGGCAGGTCGGCGACCTCGTCCGCGCGCAGGGCTGCAAAAAGGTTCTGGTTCACTTCGGCGCAGCGGCCTGCTCGATCAAATCGAAGCGTCCCTCGATGCGGCGGGCGTCGCGCACGTCCAGCTCGGCGGCGTCGTCCCCAATCCGCATCTGTCCCTCGTCTATCAGGGCATCGACCTGTGCAAAAAAGAGGGCGTTGATTTCATCCTCGCCGTCGGCGGCGGCAGCGTCATCGACTCCGCCAAGGCCATCGGCTACGGCCTGTGCATGGATGGCGACGTGTGGGATCTGTACGATCACACGCGCAAGGCGGAGGGCTGCACGCCCATCGGCGTGGTGCTGACCATCGCCGCCTCCGGCAGCGAAATGAGCAATTCCTCCGTCATCACCAAGGAGGAAGGCGGCGTCAAGCGCGGCTATAACGACGAAATCTGCCGCCCGAAGTTCGCCATTATGAACCCGGAGCTGACCATGACCCTGCCGGATTACCAGACCGCCTGCGGCTGCACCGATATCCTCATGCACACCATGGAGCGCTATTTCACGCAGGGCGAATCTCTGGAAATCACGGACAGCATCGCCGAGGGGCTTCTGCGCACCGTCATGGCGCAGGCCGTCATCCTCCGCGACGATCCCAGGAATTACGACGCGCGCGCCGAGGTCATGTGGGCGGGCAGCCTCTCCCATAACGGCCTGACCGGCTGCGGCCACAGCGAAAGCGACTTCGCCTCCCACCGTCTGGAGCACGAGCTGGGCGGCATGTTCGATGTGGCGCACGGCGCGGGGCTCGCCGCGGTCTGGGGGAGCTGGGCGCGCTATGTCTACAAGAACTGCCTGCCGCGCTTCGTCCGCTTCGCGCGCAACGTCATGGGCGTGGAGGCCGGTCTGTCCGATGAAGAAACCGCCCTTCGCGGCATCGAGAACATGGAGGATTTCTTCCGCTCCATCCACATGCCCACCAGCCTCAGCGAGCTGGGCGTTCATCCCACCGAGGCGCAGCTCTGCGAGCTGGCGCGCAAGTGCAAGATTGCCGTCGGCGGCCTGCTCGGTTCCGCCAAGCGTCTGGATGAATCCGACATGCTGGCGATCTACAAGATGGCCAATCGCTGATCTTTGTTCGCCCCCGCCGAAGTTTGCAAAGTGACAGCCGTCCGCGCGAGCGGGCGGTTTTTCGCATTTTTCCATATATCAATAAAGGAGCTGTCAGGCTCAAACCGAATATTTCAAGAAACAAATATCTAAGCATTGTTTGGATATGGGGCTTTGCCCCATCGCCCCACCAAAGGGCTTTCCGATCGCCCTTTGGAAACCTTCGGGCGCAATACCTCATTTTATTCTTGAAATGTCGATGTTGTTAGCTTGGCAGCTCCGTTTCTTATTCGCTTAAAATTTATTCGCCCAGAATTCTCGCCTTGCTCAGCGGGAAGACCACGCAGCGCACATGGCCCTTAATCATCTTGCGCTCCAGCGCGCCGACCATCGGGCTGCGGCTGTCCTTGCTGTTGTTGCGGTTGTCGCCCATCACGAAATAGTGCCCCTCCGGCACGGTGAACGGCCCGAAGTCCGTCTCGTTGGGCGTCATATCGAACTGCTGCTCGATGTGCTCGCCGTTCACATACAATTCGCCTTTTTTCAGCTCAATCGTTTCGCCCGGCAGGCCGATCACGCGCTTGACGCGATACATGCCGTCGTCCGTGTTCGGGTAATCGCAGATCACGATGTCAAACCGCTCCGGGTCGCCCATCAGATAGTCAAACTTCGTCGCGATCATAAATTCGCTGTCTTCCAGCGTGTTGAGCATCGAACTGCCGTCCACGCGAACCGGCTCAAAGATGAACGTGCGCACGACGAACGCCAGCGCCGCCGCCACAACGAAAACCATCACCCATTCAAAAATCTCGCGCTTCAAGCTCTTTTTGGGCTTCTCCTTTTTCTTCTTGTTCTTCTTTTCCTGCTCCATGAAAAAATGCGCCTCGTTTCCTTGAATTTTTAATCCGTCTCGTTGGTGCCGCGAATCGGCTCCTTCGCGTGCTCAATCACCTTTTTCATGCGCTTGGTGAAATCCGCGCGATCCATCATCACAATGCGCCCGCAGCCCGAGCAGCGGATTTTGATGTCCGCACCCACGCGGATCACCGTCCATTTGTCGCTGCCGCAAGGGTGGGTCTTGCGCATCTGCACCAAATCGCCCAACTGCAATTCGTCCATGCCTGCCGCCTCCTTTTGTGCGTCACCGCCCATTATAGCAGGGGCTTTTCCGCTTTTCAAGCATAAACCTCCGGCGGCAGAACCATTATACGCGCGTCGCGCCGAATTGTCAATTATATTTTGCTTTTTGCCAAATTTACCCGTCTCTTATTCCGGATCAATCCGGTGGATTCTCTCGCGCAGCCGCATCATCTTTTCATCCGTCTGGTGGATCACGTCGGCACATTCCCGCAGCTCCCGCATGATGGCCTCGCTGTCCTCCACCTGCTTTTTATACTGCATGTCGTGGTCGAGCGTCGCCCAGAAGTCCATCGCAATCGTGCGGATCTGGATTTCGCAGCGAACAGGCCGCACCTTGTCGCTGAAATACACCGGAATTTCGACGATCAGGTGATAGCTCCTGTATCCGTTGTCCTTCGGCGCTTTGATGTAGTCCTTGACCGTGATGATTCGAACGTCCTTCTGCCGCGCCAGCATCCGCGCGATTTCATAGATGTCGTCGATGTACGCGCACAGCACGCGAATCCCCGCGATATCCGACAGGTGCTGCGTCATGTTGTCCACCGTCACCTCAAGCCCCATCTTCTTGAGCTTTCGCGCGATGGAGGACGGCTTTTTCAGCCTGCTCTCGATAAACTCGATCGGGTTTCTCCGATACCGCACCGTCATGTCCTTGGAGAGCACCTCCAGCTTGGTGCGCATCTCCAAAATCGCGCAATGGTAGCGCATCATCGCTTCCTGATAGAGCGCCTCCTGGGCAAAAACGTGCTCGCTGTCGGATGGAATGATATCCGTATCAATGGCCGTCGGGCCCCTTAATTCGTTATTTCTCATGGTCTTGCTCACCTTTACAGGCATTGTCGCCCATTTTTTTGATACGATAATTGTAACATATTTTCACCCGTCTGTCTATCCGCTCTTTCCCTCGGTCATCTCCTCATTTTTTGCGTGCGCCGCCCGCTTTGCAGTTGACGGGGAAACAAAGGATTTGATAAAATGATGATATCATCATCGATTCAGATTTGAAAAGAGTGAAATCGGCTGCCATGAACGGATATTATCTGGTTTTAACCACCATTGATCTTTTTGTTTTGAGCTTTATGGGACTCCTTACAAGGCTGAGCGAGTCCCTGAACAAGAAGCAAAAGCGGGGATTTTTTCTGGCGTTTGCGCTGATTGCCGGTATTTCCGCGATGGAAATGGTGACGCTGGCGGTAGACGGCGCTCCGGCAAAATATCGGTGGCTGAACATCACCTCCAATTTTCTGGGGTTCGGCCTGTCTCCGGCGGTGGCCATCTGTCTGGTGTATGTGCAGGATAAGAAATCCGCCCCCCGTCAGAAGCTTCGGTTCGCAGTGGGCTGCGAAATCGCCTATTTGCTGTTCCTCGCCCTTTCCATCCCCTTTGGAACGGTGTTTTCCGTGAATGCGGACAATGTATATGCCCGTGGAAAGCACTTTCACATCTATATCGCGGTGTATTTTGCGGCGATTTTTTATCTGTCCCTGTCCACCATCCTGACGGCGCGGGCGTTTCAGAATCGAAGCAGAGCCCTGATCTATCCCCTGATCGTGTTTCTGACGGCGGAAACCATTGTTCAGGTTGCAATGCCGGATCTGCGCGTCACCTGGCTGTGCGTCACGCTGCTGGCGGTGCTGTACTACATCTACTGCACTGAGATGTGGAATCAACTGGACGCGCTCACCGGTCTGCTGAACCAGAGCAGCTATCTGCACCGCACAGCGGAGATGACCCGGCGGGGCGGGATGCTGGTTGTGTTCGATGTGGATCATTTCAAGCACATCAACGACCGCTACGGTCATTTACAGGGGGATGTGTGCCTTGCGGAGATTGCGGACTGCATCAAAAAAGCCTATGCCTCCTGCGGCTACTGCTACCGGATTGGCGGCGACGAGTTTTGCGTGCTGCTGAAGGATGCGCAGCAGGAAGCGGCCTGCGCTCAGGAATTCCTGCGCCGCTTGGAAGAACGGCGGCAGACGATCGCCTTCCTGCCCACGGTCTCCCTTGGCGCCGCCGCGCTTTCCGGCGAGAACATGGAAAAGGTCAAGGAACAGGCTGACCGCCAGATGTACCGCCATAAAAAGAACGCCCGCCCGTCGGCAGACGTCTAAACATCGCAATGCCCGCGTTATTCCGTTTTCGCTTTATCGCCCGCAGGGAATATGCTATAATGGAATCGTACCATTTCACATGCCGAGGGAGAATCGTTTATGCCGCCGATTACCGTGATGATTAAGCCCGTATCCGGCGCCTGCAACATGCGGTGCCGTTATTGCTTCTATGCCGACGAAATAAAGCGCCGCGAGGTCGCCGTATCCCCCCGCATGAGCGACGCGCTGCTCGACGTCACGGTGCGGCGCGTCATTCGCTCCGCCGATTCCGCCGTGCATTTTTTGTTTCAGGGGGGCGAACCCACGCTGATCGGCCTCCCTTTTTTTGAGCGGCTCGTTCAGCTTGAGCGGAAATACAACACGCGCGCCCTTCGCATAACCAACGCGGTGCAGACCAACGGCTATGATCTTTCCGACGAAATGATCGCCTTCTTTGCCAAAGAACATTTTCTCGTCGGCGTATCGCTGGATGGAACGGCGCAGACGCATGACCTGATGCGCCCCGACGCGGCGGGTCGCCCTACCGCGTCCATCGTCCGCAAGACCATTGAGCGCCTGCGCGAGGCCGGCGTAAGCGTCAACGTGCTGTGCGTCGTCAACGGCGAAGTGGCCAAGCGTCCGTCCGAGGTCTTTGATGCGCTCGCTCCGTATGAATACATCCAATTCATCCCCTGTCTCGACGGCCTTGACGGGCAGACGCGGGATTACTCCCTGAGCGGCGAAGCCTATCTCGCCTTTCTGAAAGAAACCTTTGACCGCTACCATCTGGCTTACACTGAGGGACGACCCGTCTCCATCCGCAATTTTGACAACTGGATCGCCATGCTCATGGGCATGCCGCCGGAAAACTGCGCGATGGTCGGGCGCTGCGGTCCGAGCCTCGTCATCGAAAGCGACGGAAGCGTCTATCCCTGCGATTTCTACGCGCTGGACGCTTGGAAGCTCGGCAGCATTTCCGACGATTCTCTCCGTCGAATGCTCACGGGCGAGCGGGAACAGGCTTTCCTCGCGGAATCTCTGCCCATCCCCTCAGCCTGCCGCGCATGCCGTTGGTATTCCCTGTGCCGCAACGGCTGCAAGCGCGAACGTGTTCCCGAAACCGGGCTGAACCGCTGGTGCGGCGTACACGCTTCATTCTTTGAATATGCCTATCCCCGTATGCGGGAAATGGCTGAAGCGCTCCAAATAACAGACTGAGCCTGCAAAGCGCTTGCTTTGCAGGCTCAATTTAGAAACGGAGCGGCGCAGGGGCTTGCTCAGTCAACGATGGTCGGCTCAGCGCCTTCGGCGCGCTTGATCCAGTCAAGCAGGCGGCCGCGGAGCATCGCCTTGGCCTCGGCATAGGCCGGATCAGCGACGACGTTATTGAGCTGAACCGGGTCTACCCTGAGATCATACAGATAATCGTCGGCGTAAACATCCGCCGCGGCGGCTTCGCCGCCGTTCACGCCCGGCGCATACACGGCATACAGGAAATCCGGCGTGCGGATGCAGCGGCCGCAGCGGCTTTCGCTGATCTGAGCAAAGGCCTCGTTGACACGGTTCGGCGTTTTGCCCGCCACGACGTCCGCGAGGTTTTCGCCGATCATCTTGTCGCCTACATCGACGCCCGCCAGCGCGAGAATCGTCTTGGGCAGGCTGGCCGTGGAGACGATCTGCTCCTCCACCTTTCCGCCCTTGAACGGGCCGCCCGCAATGACCAGCGGCACGCGCAGCGCCGCGTCGTGGCCGGAGCGCTTATAATCGTCATAGCCGTTGAGGTGGCCGTCGCGATTGCGGGTCTTGAAATGGGAACCGTGATCCGCGCCGAAGATGATGACCGTGTTTTCGTACAGCCCTTCCTTCTTCAGGCGGTCGATCACCTTGCCCAGATTTCGATCCAGCGCCGCGCACGCGCCCAGATAATCCGGATATTCCTCCTTGTAATCGCCGCCCAGCGCGGCCAAATCCGCGGGCGCTTCGTAATTCGCGTATTTTTCCTTCGAGCCGACTGGGCCTTCGTAATGCTTGCGGTCGTTCTGATGGTGCGGCTCGATATGGGAAATCGTCATAAAAAACGGCTTTTGCCCGTCGTACTGGTCAAAGAATTCCAGCGCCAGATCCGTGATGCAGTCCGCGCGATAGCCCTTGAAGTCGATGCGGTTGTTGTTTTCGTCAAACACATACCCGTCGTAGCCGTGGGACGTAAATTCCAGCACGTCGCTGGTGCGCCAGAAGCCGGTATAGCCGCCGCGCAGTTCCTTCGGAATCGCGGTGATCGTGTGATCGATCGTCGGCTTCTTCTCCAGCTCGCCGTCGCTGGCCAAATGCCACTTGCCGATATAGGCGGTCTCATAGCCCGCCTCTTCGATATAGCTGCCCAGCGTCTTCACGTTGGCGGGCAGCATCACGTTGTTGCGGAAGCAGCCCGTCTCGGTGGGGTATTTGCCCGTCTGGAACAGCGCACGGCAGGGGCCGCACACCGGCTGCGGGGAAAACGCCCATTCAAACTTCACGCCTTCGCTCGCCATCTGGTCAAGGCGCGGCGTGATATCCAGCTTCTGGCCATAACAGCCGCAGGTATCGGCGCGCTGCTGATCCGTAAAGTAAAAGATGATATTCGGGCGATTAGCCATTTTTCTTTTTCCTCGCTTTCATCTTGTTGAATGCCACAGAGCCGATGACCAGCGCGGTCAGCGCAAGGAACGCGATGCAGAACGGGCTGGATACAAAGATGGAATAGCTGCCGCGCGAAACCATCAGCGCGCGGCGGAAGTTGGTCTCCGCCATCTTGCCAAGCACCAGCCCCAGCAGAATCGGCACCGCCGGGAAATCAATCTTGCGCAGCAGCCACGCCACGGCGCAGAACACGAGCGCAACCAGCACGTCAAAGTAGCTCTTGTTGACGGAGAACGCGCCCGCAAAGCAGAACATGACGATGATCGGGGTCAAAATCTCCTGCGGAACGGAGACGACCTTGGCGAAGAGATTGGTCAGGAACTTGCCCTGCACAAACATGAATGCGTTGACCAGAATGAGGCCGAGCATGATGGCGTACATGATATCGCCCTGCTCCGTGAAGAGGGACAGCCCCGGATTGAGGCCGTTGATCATCAGCGCGGACAGCATGATGGCCACGCAGCCGTCGCCCGGAATGCCCAGCGTCAGCAGCGGAATCAGCGTCGCGCCGGTGACGGCGTTGTTGGCGGATTCCGCGGCGGCAATGCCCTCGACGGAACCCTTGCCGAATTCCTCCGGATGCTTGGACATGGAGCGCGCGCGGTCATAGCTGAACCACGAGGCCATGGATGCGCCGGTGCCCGGAATGATGCCGATGATGGTGCCGATGATGGAAGACACAAGCATCGGGCGCACCATGCGCTTTTTTTCTTCCTTCGTGATATCCAGACCGTTTTCGATTTTGGACGTATCCAGAATCAGGCGGTCTTCCTTTCGCTCCGCCTTGGTCATCACCTGCACAAGGGCAAACAGACCGATGAGGCAGATCGCGAGGTCAAGCCCCAGATACAGGCGCTCCACGCCGAAGGTCAGGCGCGCGCGGCTGGTCATCGGGTCTGCGCCGACGCAGGAAACCAGCAGGCCGAGGCAGGCCGCCATCACGCCCTTGCTCAGGCTGTCGCCGGAAATTCCGGCGATGATGGTCAGGCCGAACATGCACACGAGGAAATATTCCGCCGTGCCGAGCATCGCGGCGACCTTGGCCACCTGCGGCGCGAGGAAGAGCAGCATCAGCGCGGAGAAAATGCCGCCGAAGGTGGAGGCGTACAGCGCAATCTTCAGCGCCGCCTTGGTGCGCCCCTGCTGGTTGAGCGGATAGCCGTCCAGCATGGTTGCCGCGGCGTGCGGCGTGCCCGGCGTGTTGATGAGGATGGCGCTGATGCTGCCGCCGTAGCCGCCCGCGCAGTAAATGCCCAGCAGGAACATCATGCCCGGAATCGCCGTCATCTGGTAGGTAAACGGCAGGAACAGGATGATGCACAGAATGACGGTCAGCCCCGGAATTGCGGCGAACACGCTGCCAATGAAAACGCCCAGATTGATCCAGATCAGGTTTTCAATCGTCAGCAGGTTCTGCAGAGCAGGAACGATAAATTCAAGCATGTCTTTTCCCTCCCTATCAGAACATCACGCCCAGGCCAAAGCGGAACACGGCCCAGATGGCCACCGCGGCGGCGATCACAACGGCGTAATACAGCGGCTTTTTGCAGCGGAAAATAAATAGCATCAGCACGCCGAAGACGGCGGAGCCCACGGCGAAATTGCCGCTCGTCTTCGCGACGAAACAAAAGACAATCATCGCCAAAAAGATCAGCAGCGCCTTGACCTCAACCAGCAGGTTGACGGTCGTCAGCTTGACCTCCTGCCCGCGCGCCAGCTTGATGACCTGCTGCACGATCAGGATGATCGAACAGGCGATCATCACGTACATCAGCAGGTTGGGAAAGGCTCGCCCGTTGACCAGTTCCTTCTTCTTGATCTCGATCTGCTGCGGAATCAGCCAGAGCATCACAAGCCCGAAGATCAGAAAGAGCACGCCGCCCAGCAAGTCGGTCGGCACCTTCCATTCCTTCTTTTTCAGCTTGTCCCCGATTGCGTCCAGCTTCGCGTCAACGCTCGCGACAAGCCCTATTTTCTCGTTACGCATACCAAATCCTCCCCGTCACGGTCATGTTACTCAGCGGTCGTGACTGACATAAAACGGGCAATGCAAGACTTTCCCTGCATTGCCCGATCGTAAGCCCGCGAATTACTCGGCAACCAGATCGTAGTACTCGTCGACGATATTCTTCACGTTGTCGATATGCGCGATAACCTCTTCCTCGGTCATCACGTCGGCTTCCAGCAGCATGGTGTTGTTCAGCCAATCGACCATCTCCTCGTCGGTGAGGATCTGCGCGTAAAGCGCCTTGAGATCCGCGATCTTCTGCTCGTCAGCGCCGGCCTTGGCGAAGATGAAGCAGCGGTTGCGGAAGTACGGATAGCCATACTGGCCAACGCCCTCAACGCCCTTGAACGGACCCTGCGCGATGGGCTTGCCGTCAAACGCCGCAAAGACGTCAACGCCGCCCTGCTGCCACGTTTCCAGAATCTGGCTCTGGTGAGAAACGGCGATATCCACCTCGCCGCGCGCCACAGCCTGAGCGGCCTCGGCGGCGGACTCATACGGAATCAGGTAGAACTGATCGCCGTAGCCCATCGCGCCGATCAGCGCGGCGGCCAGGAAAGCCTCCGAACCGGTGGCGCCGTTGGTGCCGACCATGATCTGGTTGCCCTCCTCCAGATACGCCTTCAGCGCGTCGATGGAGGTGATGCCCAGCTCCTTGCGGGCGCTGGCGACGAAGATGGAAGAATAGAGGTTTTCAACATACTTAAAATCGTCGTAGGTGAAGTTCATGCGTTCCGGATCGAGGATCGCGGTGATGCCGAACATGCCTTCGCCGATGAAGCACATTTGCGGATCGGCCTCGGTGTACTTGGTCAGCCAGCTGTTGATGGTGGCGGTGTCGCCCTTTTCAGCATTGGCAACGAGAACATAATCCTGGCTGTAGGTGGTGGAAAGCGACGCGGCCTTCTGGTTGACCATCGCGGCAACGCCGGACGGAGCCCACGGGCAGGTGACGGTCCAGGCCTCGGCCGCCAGAGCGGAAACGCAGCTCAGGCAGAGCATGAGAGCCAGAACGAGAGAGACGATCTTCTTCATCATAGGATCCTCCTTATTTTTCAACCGCCCCTCCATAAGCGGAGCGGTTTGATTCGCGCCCGACACGCCGCCGATACATCCTTGCACCCTCGCGCGCACATTCGGCATTTTTTACGGTGTTTACGTATTCATTTCTGTATCTATGTCATTTTTTACTTTTTGCATACGTATTCATTGGTCATCAATAATATATCACGCCTTCAAGCACTTGTCAATACTGTAAAAGGCGTGATCGAAAAATTTATTTATTTTTTTATCGTGTCGTGTCTCTCAATACCATCTGCGCCTGATAGTACGTCGTTCGGGGCGCGATTTCCTCGCCCTCGATCAACCCGATCAGAAGGCCGCATCCATCCCCGACCATCTGGCGCACGGGGGAACGCATGGTGCTCAGCCGGGGCGTAAACCACGAGGCCAGCGGAATATCGTCCATGCCGAAGACCTGCGCCTGCTCAGGAACCGCCACGCCAAGCTCGCGCAGCGCGTTGAGCACGCCCAGCGCCATCATGTCGTTATAGACAAAAATACCCGTCCGCTCCCGGCAGAACATCGCGCTGCTCGCCATCACCGCTTCATACGCCGCTTCGGGAGAGCGTTCCGCGGTCAGAATGGAATCCTCCCCGAGCGCTTTGCCCGCAGAGGCCAGCCCCTTCATATAGCCATGCAGACGCGCGCTTCGCTCCGGCGGCTCGTCGTCCACCGCCATATAGACGTATCGGCTGACGTCCCGGCCGCCCAGATACGCCCCGATCTGAAAGCCCGCGTTTTCCTCATCAATCATCAGCTGATGCAGCATCGAGCTTTCCTGCAGGGCGCTATGCAGCGAGACAAACGGAATCTGAAGTTTCTCGATCAAATCAATTTCACGCTGCAAGAGCTGCGGCCTGAAGTTGATCAGCCCATCGAGCTTGCCGCTGCGGATCACGCGCTCAAAGGTATTGCTCTTCATTTCCGGATCGTGATCGTAAACGATCATAATATCATAGCTTCTGCGGCTCAACTCGCGCTGAAGCTGATCGAAAATATGCGTAAACATCAGGTTTTTGCTCAGGCTGTCAAAGTTGAGCGGAAAAAGCACCCCGATCGTATTCGTTTTGCTGGTTTTGAGACTGCGCGCCTGCGAATTGAGCACAAAACCGTATTCCTCCGCCTTTTTTTCAATATAGATTCTCGTTTTTTCGCATACAGAAGAACGACCGTTAAGCGCCCGCGAAACGGTCGCCTGCGATACGCCGATCAATTCTGCAAATTCCCGCGAAGTCATCAAGTCAAGCCCCTCCTGCCCTTTTTCCGATAAGGAACACATTATTGATCATAAAACGATCTGAGGACAATGTCAATCAAAATCTGATTCTATCGGGAATTCCGTTCCCTTCACCCCCGTTTTCAGCCTCCACCAAGGTCTGTAAGACGGAGCTGTCAATCAAAACACATTCAAGCAGTCTTCGCAGATACGCGCAACACCGGATGGGGTTTTCCGACAAAATGAAAAGAATTTATTTTGACATATGTTTTTGACGCGATTCGCAGTCGTGGATAAGGAAAATTTTCCTGCCTGAATTCCGTACAGCGGGCGGCAGAAAAAATCCTAACCAAGTACATTCCCTGACTTCGTTAAAGACGACCGAGGAGATGGACGTAACGAATGCACAAAGCTTCTTCCGCGCCTTTCCTCCGACTGTAAAGCAATCCGGCGACTTCTCCGGCACCAGAATGAAGATGTCCAAGCGTGGTTCGCCCTACTTGCGTCGGGCAATCTGGCTCGCCTCTACAGTTGCAGCCTTCAAAGACCCGGCAATTCATGCGCTTTATGAGCGCAAACGCGCTGAGGGCAAAGACCACATGACTGTAATCGATCATATCTGCCGCAAAATGATTTCCATCATCTTCGCTGTTCTCCGTGACAACACCCCTTACGTCCCGGCTGTCATCTCAGATTAACCCCTTGACTTTTCATAGCCGGTCTGTTTGATGTCTCTATTTTACACCTTGCTTTGGAGGTTTACACAGAATTTGGGACGGTCTCACGAATTTGCGCATAATACTTGACGGTACCGATATCTTTTTAAGAAAATCCCTTTGCCATCAGGCCTTTTAAGCCGCCATGGGGTAAAAGAAAAGCACCAGCCTTTGTATCAAAAGCTGGTACTTATTATGGCGGAGAGTTAGGGATTCGAACCCTAGGAGGTTTGACCCTCACAGCATTTCGAGTGCTGCACCTTCGACCACTCGGACAACTCTCCACGTCGTGATTCTCTTTTTCCAGATACCTGTTTATTATAAGGCTAACAGATGAGTTCTGTCAAGCAAAATCGTTCTTTTTTTCTGTTTTTTGTCGCCGATTCGTCGCTTGAAATTTAACCGCATCTTTGCTATCATGTTGGTTGAACGGATGTTGCAACCCAGCTTTTTTTCCGAAGGGAGTTCTGTTTATGGCTCATATTCCCGGCATGATCCGCGCGATGGCCGCCGTGCCGCGCGTCCATCTTGCCGATCCGCAGGCTAACGCGCAGGAAATCCTCGCGCTGCTGCGTCAGGCGGACGAGCAGTGCGCCGAGCTTTGCGTTTTTCCGGAGCTCTGCCTCTGCGGCTACACCTGTGCCGACCTGCTGCTCCATCCCCCGCTGCTGGCGGGCTGTCTGCAAGCGCTTGAAACGCTGCTCCACGCGCCGGTTCGCGCGGCGTTCGTCGTCGGGCTTCCGCTGGAAATCGGCGGAAGGCTGTACAACTGCGCGGCGGCGGTCTGCGGCGGGCGGATTCTCGGTGTGGTACCCAAGGCGCATCTGCCAAACAGCGGCGAGTTTTATGAAAAGCGCTGGTTTGAGCCGGGGGCTTCCGCGCCGGAGAGCATGACGCTCTGCGGCCAAAGCGTCCCCGTCGGCGGGGATCTGATCTTCGACGGCGGCCGATTCTCCTTCGGCATCGAGCTTTGCGAGGATCTGTGGGTGCCCGCTCCGCCGTCCGCGCGGCTGTGCATGGGCGGCGCGCTGATGATCGTCAACCCCTCCGCCTCCAACGAGCTGGTTACCAAGCACCGCTACCGCTGCGAGCTGATCGCCCAGCAGAGCGCGCGCTGTCTGTGCGGCTATCTCTACGCGGGCGCGGGCTACGGCGAATCGACCACCGATCTGGTGTTTTCCGGCTATGCCGGGGTCTATGAAAACGGCCGCTTGCTCGCCGAAAACGAGCGCTTCGCCCGCCAAAGCTCCTTCGCCGTCGCGGATGTGGACGTGGAGCGCCTGCGCTTCAAGCGCCGCCAGAGCCGCACCTTTGCCGAGGACGCGCCGCAATCCCTGCGCGCCGTCCGCTTTGAGCTGCCCCCGCATGCCGACGAGCGCCTGCTGCGCGCCGTTTCTCCTCTGCCCTTCGTGCCCGCCGGTGCGGAGCGGGACGCGCGCACGGAGGAAATCCTGCTGATTCAGACCACCGCCCTGCTGACCCGCATGGAGCGGGTGAACACCCGGCGCGCCGTGCTCGGCGTGAGCGGCGGCCTCGATTCGACGCTCACCCTGCTCGCCGCCGCCTATGCGTTCCGCCGCGCGGGTTATCCGATGGAGGGGCTGGTCGGCATCACCATGCCCGGCATGGGCACGGGCAGCCGCACGCTGCAAAACGCGCTCCGGCTGATGGCGCTGATCGGCTGCACGACCCGAACCATCCCCATCGTCAAGGCCGTCGAGCAGCACTTTGAGGATATCGGGCAGGATCCCGAAATTCACGACGTCGCCTACGAAAATTCGCAGGCGCGTGAACGCACGCAGATCATCATGGACGTCGCCAACCAGATCGGCGGCCTCGCGCTGGGCACGGGCGATTTGAGCGAGCTGGCGCTGGGCTGGTGCACCTACAACGGCGACCAGATGAGCATGTACAACATGAGCGCCTCCGTGCCCAAGACGCTGATCCGGCATCTCGTCCGCTACGCGGGCGCAAAGCTCGGCGGCGAAATCGCCCCGGTCGTGGAGGACATCCTCGATACGCCGATTTCCCCCGAGCTGATCCCCTCCAAGGCGGGCGAGCTGACCCAGCGCACGGAGGATACCTTGGGCGCGTATGCCCTGCACGATTTCTTCCTCTATCACATGATGGATAGCGGCGCGTCCCCGCTCAAGCTCTATCCGCTGGCCAAGGCCGCGTTTGACGGGCAATATGCCGACGACGCGATTCTCGCCGCCCTGCGCACGTTCGTCCGCCGCTTCTTCACCCAGCAGTTCAAGCGCTCCGCCATGCCGGACGGTCCGAAGGTCGGTTCGGTCAGCCTTTCCCCGCGCGGCGATTGGCGCATGCCCTCGGACGCGCAGAGCATCCTCTGGATGCAGGAGGTCGAGCAGCTCGAACGTCAGCGTCCCTGAAACCGGTGCGCGGAATTGTCGTCAGCGCCTTGCGTATTCGCCCAAAATATGCTATCATTTTCTCATTATATAGGTCGGACGTTTGCTTTTCGTCCGGCCGCGTACAGGAGGCGTATTTTTCATGCTGCTTGAAGGAAAGAAGGCGGTCGTGACCGGCGGTACCCGCGGCATCGGCTTTGCCATTGTGGAAGCGTTCCTCAAAAACGGCGCGTCCGTTGCGCTCTTCGGCTCTCGTCAGGAGACGGTGGACAAGGCGCTGGCCAAGCTCAAGGCCGAAAACCCGGATTGGGACGTCATGGGTCTTGCGCCCGACCTGACCGATTACGCCGCGGTGGAAGCCGCCATGGCGAAGGTCACAGAGGCCTTTGGCCGCATCGACATTCTGGTGAACAACGCGGGCATTTCCGCGCGCGAACCGCTCTACCAGTATGATCCGGCCGCGTTCAAAAACATCATGGATCTGAACGTGACGGCCGTGTTCAACGGCTGCCGCGCCGTCGCACCGATTATGAAGGCGCAGGGCGGCGGTGCGATCATCAACACCAGCTCGATGGTCAGCATCTACGGCCAGCCCTCCGGCGTGGGTTACCCGACCAGCAAATTCGCCGTCAACGGCCTGACCCGCAGCCTCGCGCGCGAGCTGGGGCGCGACAACATCCGCGTGAACGCGGTCGCCCCCGGCGTGACCCGCACGGACATGGTCGCCAACCTGCCGGAGGACATGGTCAAGCGCATCTGCACGCCGATTCCCCTCCAGCGCATGGGCGAGCCGCAGGAGGTCGCCAATGCGTTCCTGTTCCTCGCCAGCGATCTGGCCAGCTACGTCACGGGCGAAATTCTCTCGGTGGACGGCGCGGCGCAGACCTGATGATTTGAGGGCGCTGCCCTCAAACGCCTGCCAGAAACCTGAGGTTTCTGGATTTCCCGCATAGCTTTAACATCCGTCTCGAAAAAGGCGGATGTTTTTTTCTTATATGATTGATATTACAATCATTGAGCAAAAAGCGAATGTCGCACAAAGCGCGCCCCTACAGGTGCGGCGTAACTTATTGCTTAGACGGAAAATAACCTGATAAAGAGCTCCCTCTTCGAGGGAGCTGGCACGGCGCAGCCGTGACTGAGGGAGTTAGGGCGCGCATCGCGCGCCCGTTATTGGAATTTGTGCAAAATTTCGGATTTGCTCATTTACTGGATATTACATAAAACGAGGTGTATAATCGTCAAAACCGAATATCCGTAAGCCAAAAGCCCCAACATTCATCTAAATGTCAGGGCTTTTTCAAACTCTATCTATTTTACTTGCGGCTTCTGGCCGCGCAGGTTTACACCCCCGAGAACGCGCTGTATCCGCCGTCCACGGGCAGCACAATGCCGGTCACGAAGCTGGCCGCGCGCTCATCGACGAGGAAGAGCATCGCACCGATCAGCTCCTTGAGCTCGCCATAGCGGCGCATCGGCGTGCCGTCCACGATATGCGCGCAGCGCGGGGTCGGCGTGCCGTCCGGGTTGAACTGGAGCGCGTGATTCTGCTCGGTCATAAAGAAGCCCGGTGCAATCGCGTTCACGCGAACGCCGGAACGCGCCAGATACGTCGCCAGCCACTGGGTGAAGTTGGAAACGCCCGCCTTCGCGCCGGAATAGCCGGGGATGCGCGTCAGCGGGGTGAACGCGCTCATCGAGGAGACGTTGAGCACGCACGCGCCCGGCTGGCCGATCAGCAGCGGGGTCATCACCTTGCTGGGCAGCCATGTGCCGCGCATGTTCAGGTCAAATTCCTTCTGGATGTCGTCCGCGCCGACGTCGAAGAACGTCTTCTCGCCCGGATCGGCCATCTGATCCTGCGGAACCATCGCGCTCTTGACCGCGCCGCCCGCCGCGTTGATCAGGATGTTCAGCCGTCCGTATTTCTGCGCGATTTCTTCCTTCACACGCAGCATCGCCGCCTCGTCGGTCACATCGCCGGCGATCGCGTCCGCCTTGCCGCCGCCCGCGTTGATTTCGTCCGCGACCATCCGGCAGCGCTCCAGGTTGCGCCCCAGCACGATCACCGTCGCGCCGCAGGCCGCCAGCGCCCGGCAGAACATGCCGCCGATGCCGCCGTTGCCGCCCGTCACCAGCGCGACGCGATCCGTCAGATCCACATGAAACGGAATATCGTAATTGTAAGCCATTGATTCTTCCTCCATTGTGTCGTTATCCCGGTGTATATTCGGTCTGTTCCGGGAAAATTCCTGCCAAAAAAAATGTCTTATCTTGGTTTCTTTTTTATCAAAGGTCTGACAACTTCAAACCATCGCCGTGAAAACCGCTGTTTTTTCTGGAGCAGAGCCCGTCCCTGCGCACAGGCTCCGCGCGTTTTTTCTTGCCAAAAAACAAAAATCATCCTATAATGTATCTGTTTTTGTTGCTCCATTTTTATTGCAGAGAAGGTGGATGTTTTTTGAAAAAACTGCTTGTTTACATCCGGGATTTCCGGCTGGAGTGTGTGCTCGCGCCGCTGTTCAAGCTGCTGGAAGCCTCCTTTGAGCTGATCGTCCCGCTGATTATGGCGGCGATCATCGACCGGGGCATCCCCTCGGGCGATACGGGCTTCATTGTGCGCATGTGCCTGTGGCTGGTCGTGCTCGGCGGCGTGGGGCTGCTCAGTTCCGTCACCGCGCAGTATTTCTCCGCCAAGGCGGCCATCGGCTTTTCCGCCAAGCTGCGCCACGTGCTCATGGCGCATATCCAGACGCTGAGCTATACCGAGCTGGATACCGTCGGCACCTCCACGCTCATCACCCGCATGAACAGCGACATCAATCAGGTGCAGACCGGCGTGAACATGTGCCTGCGCCTGCTGCTGCGCTCGCCCTTCGTCGTCTTCGGCGCGATGGTCATGGCGTTCACCATCGACACGAAATGCGCGCTGATTTTCGCGGGCGTGATCGCCGTGCTGTGCGTCATCGTGTTTTCCATCATGCTGGCGACCATCCCGATGTATCGCCGCGTGCAGGGGCAGCTGGACAGCGTGACCGCGACGACCCGTGAAAACCTGACGGGCGTTCGCGTGGTTCGCGCCTTCTGCAAGGAGGACGCGGAGCGCGCGAAGTTTGAGCGAAAACTTCAGCTTCTCACCCGGATGCAGCTTGCCGTCGGCCGCATCTCCGCGATGATGAACCCGGCGACCTACGTGGTCATCAACGCGGCGGTGATCGTGCTGATTCACACCGGCGCGGTGCGCGTGCAGATGGGCGCGCTGTCGCAGGGGCAGGTCGTCGCGCTGTATAATTACATGAGCCAGATCCTCGTCGAGCTGATTAAGATGGCGAATCTGATCATCACGCTGACGAAGGCGGCGGCCTGCGGCGACCGCGTGGCCGCCGTCCTCGCCATCCGCTCCACGCAGAAGGACGGCGAAAAGACCCCGGCCATCGACGCGCCGCGCGGCAGCGTCGTCTTCGACGGTGTTTCCATGCGCTATTCCGGCGCGGGCGAGGAATCCGTCTCCGGCGTGAGCTTCACCGCCGCGCCCGGCGCGACCATCGGCGTGATCGGCGGCACGGGCAGCGGAAAAAGCACGCTGGTCAACCTCATCCCCCGCTTTTACGACGTGACGAGCGGCCAGGTGCTGGTGGACGGCATGGACGTGCGCGACATCCGCAAGGACGAGCTGCGCCGCCGCATCGGCGTTGTGCCGCAAAAGGCCATGCTCTTCAAGGGCACGATTCGCAGCAACCTGCTTTGGGGCAATGCCGGCGCCACCGAAGCCGACCTGCGCGACGCGCTCAAGGTCGCGCAGGCGCTCGACGTGGTTTCCGCCAAGTCGCAGGGGCTTGACGAGCCGGTGGAGCAGGGCGGCCGCAATTTCTCCGGCGGCCAGCGCCAGCGCCTGACGATTGCGCGCGCGCTCGTGCGCAAGCCGGAAATCCTGATTCTGGATGACAGCGCCTCCGCGCTGGATTACGCGACGGACGCCCATCTGCGCCGCGCCATCCGCCAGATGGAAAACCCGCCGACGACGTTCATCGTCTCCCAGCGCGCGGCCTCCGTGCGCTTCGCCGACCGGATCATCGTGCTGGACGACGGCCGCGTCGCGGGGATGGGCACGCACGACGAGCTGCTCGCCGCCTGCCCGGTCTATCAGGAGATCTATGCCTCCCAGTTCAAGAAGGAGGGAAATTAAATGGCAAACGACAAGAAAAAGCCCTCCCTCGCCTCGCAGGGCGCGGTCATGCGCCGCGTGCTCCGCTACATTGGCCCGCACCTCTCGCTGGTCGTGCTCTCGCTGGCGCTGTGCCTGATCAGCGTCGCGCTGACGCTGTATGTGCCGATCCTCGTCGGCCGTGCGGTGGATTGCATCGTCGGCCCGAACGCGGTGGATTTCGCCGCGCTGAAGCCGATTCTGCTGACCATCGCCGTCTGCATCGTCGTCACGGCGGCGGCACAGTGGCTGATGAACGCGCTGCATAACCGCATCACCTACGACACCGTGCGCGACATCCGCCGCGACGCCTTCGCGCACATCCAGAACCTGCCGCTTTCCTACCTCGACGCGCACCCGACCGGCGACACCGTCAGCCGCATGATCGCCGATGTGGACACGTTCGCGGACGGCCTGCTGATGGGCTTCACCCAGCTCTTTTCCGGCGTGATGACGATTCTGGGCACGCTGGGCTTCATGCTGACGTTAAGCGCGCCGATCACGCTGCTGGTCGTGCTCATCACGCCGCTCTCGCTGCTGGTCGCCAACTTCATCGCCAAGCGGACGTATGCGATGTTCCGCCTGCAATCCGTGACGCGCGGCGAGCAGACCGCGCTCATCGACGAGGCCATCGGCGAGCAGAAGCTCGTTCAGGCCTTCGGCCACGAGACGCAGACCCTCGCCGCGTTCGACGAGGTGAACGAGCGCCTGCGCGACTGTTCGCTCAAGGCGACGTTCTTCTCCTCCCTGACCAACCCCTGCACGCGCTTCGTCAATTCGCTGGTGTATGCGGCGGTCGGCTTTTCGGGCGCGCTGGCCGCCGTCAACGGCTGCCTGACCATCGGCGGGCTGTCGAGCTTCCTCTCCTACGCCAACCAGTACACCAAGCCGTTCAACGAAATCTCCGGCGTTGTGACGGAGCTGCAAAACGCGCTGGCCTGCGCGGGGCGCGTCTTTGAATTGATCGACGAGCCCGCGCAGACGCCCGACCCGGCGGACGCGGAGCAGATCGACCGCCCCGACGGCGCAGTGTCCATCGACCACGTGTATTTCTCCTATGCCCCGGATCGCAAGCTGATCGAGGATTTCACGCTGCACGTTCAGCCCGGCCAGTGCGTCGCCATCGTCGGCCCGACCGGCTGCGGCAAGACGACGATGATCAACCTGCTGATGCGCTTTTACGACGTGGATTCCGGCGAAATCCATGTGGACGGCCACGAGACGCGCCGCCTGACACGCCGCAGCCTGCGCGAAAACATCGGCATGGTTTTGCAGGATACGTGGCTCTCCGCCGGAACCATCCGCGAGAACATCGCCATGGGCAAGCCGGACGCGACGGATGAGGAGATCATCGCCGCCGCCAAGGCCAGCCACGCGCACAGCTTCATCAAGCGCCTGCCGGATGGCTACAACACGGTCATCAGCGAATCGGGCGGCCAGCTCTCGCAGGGGCAGAAGCAGCTCCTGTGCATCGCCCGCGTGATGCTCTGCCTGCCCCCGATGCTGATTCTTGACGAAGCGACGTCCTCCATCGACACGCGCACCGAGCTGAAAATTCAGGAGGCCTTCGCGCGGATGATGCAGGGACGCACGAGCTTCATCGTCGCGCATCGCCTGTCCACCATCCAGAGCGCGGATGTGATTCTGGTCATGAAGGACGGCCACGTGATCGAGCAGGGCAATCACGAATCGCTGCTCGCCAAGGGCGGCTTCTACGCGACGCTCTACCAAAGCCAGTTTGCGCAGTAACTGAAATCAAAAAAGCATGAGGATTTTCTTCCCCGTGCTTTTTCTTTATGCTATAATCGTCTCATACCATTTTCGGGAGGCCATTATGGATAAGCATCGCAAGGCGCTGGAGCTGGCCGGGCACGCCGGCTGCATCCTGCTCAAAAACGGCGCCGAAATCTTCCGCGTGCAGGAGACGATGATCCGAATCCTCTGCGCCTACGGCGTGACGGATCACAACGTCTACGTCATCTCTAACGGCATTTTCGCCACCGAGGGCGAAGGCACAGACCACGCGCTGAGCCTCGTGCGCCACGTGCCGCTGGGCGGCGTGAATCTGAGCCGCATCGACGCGGTGAACGCCGTCTCCCGCGAGATCTGCGCGGGCAAGTGGTCGATGGACGAAGCCGCGGCCGCGCTGACCCGCGTTGAAACGCTCACCCCCGAAAAGCCGATCACGCACATCTTCGCCTGCGCGCTGGGCGCGGCGAGCTTCTGCTATCTGTTCGGCGGGTCGCTGCTGGACAGCGTCGCGGCGTTCCCCATCGGGCTCCTGCTGCAAATCTACCTGTTTGCTGCCCAAAAGCGACATTCCGCCTTCATGCCGTATATCTGGGGCAGTGTTCTGGTCACGCTGCTCAGCGGGCTTCTGGCGGCGTGCTTCCCGGCGCTCAATGCGTCGTGGGTCGTCATCGGCGGCATTGTGCCGATGGTGCCGGGCGTGACGTTCACCACATCCATCCGCGAGTTTTTCAACGGCGACTATCTCTCCGGCGTGATTCACTGCATCAGCGCCGTTCTGACCGCCGTGTGCATCGCGCTGGGCGTATGCGGCGGCGCGATGCTGCTGGGCTTTATGGGAGGCATTGCGCTATGATGGGTCAGGTTCTCTCCGCGTTCCTCGGCGTATTCTCGTTCGCCATTCTCTTTCACGCGCCGCGCAGGAGCTACCTTGCCTGCGCTGTCTGCGGCGCGGTCGCCTGGGGCTGCTATCTGCTCGCCGCGCCGATGGGGCTGTTTCTGGCGACGACGCTGGCCGCCATCGTACTGACGCTGCTCTCGCGCATGCTATCCATCGCGCTGAAAATGCCCTCCACCGTGTTCATCGTCACGGGTATCTTCCCGCTCGTCCCCGGCGCGGGCATCTATCACACGGCGTATGCGCTCGTCTCCCGCAACATGGAGGCGTTCACCCTGCGCGGCATGCAGACGCTCGCCCTCGCGGGCGCGATTGCGCTGGGGATTCTCATCGGCATGGGCTTTCCCAAACTGCTTGTCGAGCTGGGCGGGCGGGCGATGGCGAAGCCGCTTTCGCCCCATCGGCAGGCGCATCCGTGACCGCGCTCACCGCTCGCGTTTCGTGTCACGCTCCAAACCTTTGAATATGCAAAAAGCCGTCCGCTGTATAAAATGGGCGGCTTTTTGCGTAGATCGTAGGGTGCGCATCGCGCCTTATACCATTTCTCGTCTAAAATATAGATATAATCCATTTTCTGCCAGTGATGCTTTTAATGACAGCCGCGGGCAGATTTTTGATTGTAAAACATAATCTGTCGATAACAGCTTCAAGGGAGTCAAACACTTCGTTCTGGAAGCCACGCTTTCGAATTTCTTTCCAGATTTGTTCTATTGGATTCATTTCAGGTGTGTAAGGTGGAATGAAGAACAGTTCGATGTTTTCTGGAATAATAAGCTCCGTTGATTTATGCCATGCTGCTCCATCACAGATGAGCAGAATATAGTCATCCGTATATTGCTCTGAGAGCTTTTCCAGAAAGAAATTCATGCTTTCAGTATCGCATCTCGTCATCACCCAGAAGCAGCCGTCTCCAGTTTCCGGTTCTACTGCGCCATAGACATATCTGTATTCTCGAATATGGTGGCATGGAACAGTCGGCCGCACTCCCTTTCTGCACCAGCACGCTTTAGGTTTGCTGATCCGGCCAAACCCCGCTTCGTCCTGAAACAGAATTC
>ERZ836441.441-NODE-441-length-48907-cov-5.187976_pt1 | contig 48907 bp, 44 predicted proteins | sample MGYA00519686_ERZ836441 | MGnify/ENA primary metagenome ERZ836441 (study PRJEB31850, sample SAMEA3708800) | human gut metagenome | biome: human gut; feature: human-associated habitat; material: faeces | place: China | collected 2014 ...
TGCTTCGGGTGAACCGTTCCATTCAGGCCGAGGGCAACTTTGCGTATGTGAAGCAGGATCTTGATTTCAGGCGTTTTCTGCTTCGGGGCAATATGAAGGTTGCTGCTGAATGGCTGTTGTTCAGCCTCGCCCTCAACATTCTCCATCTGCACCATAAAATCCAAAACAGACGCTTGGGAAGCGATCTGAAGATTCCATCATCTTTTCCTGCCGGTTTATAACTCATTCCACTTGGAATTCCTTATGAAAATAATTCCTTGAGTGCCGTTCTTTCTGCACTCTGTTTTCGCTTGCCCAAAAATGTTACGGAAAAAGGCGCTGCCTCTCATGGCCTGCTTTAGCCATTTTGAGACAGCGCCGTTTGCATGTGAATTATTTGCGTCCACTTAGTAAATCGTCGCAGATATACGCATATTCCGGCAGTTGGTCGATATAGGGATTCCAGCGCCGCTTTATCTCGGCCAATTCCAGAGGGTCGGCAGTCTGTTCGGTGTGGTCGTTGCCGGTCATCTGCAACACATCCATCGACACCTCAGAAAACAATACCGCCTTGATTTCCTCTCGCATGGCGCGCATCTCCTGATACTGCAAATTCTTCTGTGCGGTTAGAGATTCAACCTCGCTCCGCCATTTTTTCGGCGTGACAGGTTCGCCCTCGGTTTTCAGATTTTCCAGATACCGAACAGCAGCCTTATACAGGGTCAACTCGGCACGATAGCTCTGTTCGAATTGCTCCCGCTTGGCAGGTTTCACTTTGACATACTGGCGCTGCACCGCTTTGTTTTTCTCGTATTTTTCAAACATGTCCAGCCGTTCTTCCAGCGTCGCAATTCGACGTTCAGCGGATACAATTTCACCTCGCAGTTTATAATATTGTGCGTTCATGGCATCCACCTTTTCATGAAGCTGCTGCATGGTGGTGATGCCGTTCGTGGCAAGCAAATTATAAAGCGCTGCCTGTTCCCGCAGCTTCCTACTGCTCAATCAGGCGCTGGCACATACAGTTTTCCAGCAGATCGCCGAAAGCCATCGTCCCCGCCATGCCGTTTGCCGTTTTCAGTTCACAGACGTAGTTAAAATTCATATCGCTTTTCCTCCGTTATTTTGGTCGTGTTAAGCCAGCCCCCTGCACCGCATATCCGCCTCAAAGATGTTTTCCGTCGTCGTCGGCGCTTGAAACAGGCTGGTCAGCAGGTAGCTGCGGATGTTCCGAATTTCCCTGTTTGACCGTTTCATGCTCCACAGCAGCGTGTCGATGTGGCTTGAAGTCAGCTCGTGGAAGCGCTTCTTGACCACCTCCACGCTGTACGGAACGCCGCTGATACGCATCATTCCGCCGGGCATGCAGCAGATCTCGGTCATCAGCTCGACGATTTCGCTGACGACGCTGCCGTTTCGCGTTCCTTCGTAGGCTTCAAAGCAAATCTGCTTTTCGACCTCTGCCCGAATCCTGTTCCATGTCTGCACGTCCACACAGTTCCCCATCCCGTCATATCCATCCGCTTCGTAAGTCTGAAGATGGGATGGATATGGATTGGATTTATGGGTATTGGGTGGATACGTTTTGGATACATGAGTATTTGATTGTGCCGTTTTTTCCGCATCCGGCTTTTCCGTATGCGGTTGCTCCGCTTCCGATGTTTCCATCTCCGGTTCTTCCGTGCCGGATTGTCCATCATCCGATTCTTCCGGCTGTTCTTCCGTCTGCCGGATGGGTTCTTCGTAAAAGTTGTATTCGGTATCATTCATGCGTCCATCTGCGCCGCGCACACGTTTGCGCACCAGATAGCCGCCCTTTTCCAGCTCTTTAAGCGCCGTTCCGATGCTTTCCACCCCTTCTTTACAGATGGCGGACAGCCCGCGAATCGTGAAATTCCAATCCTCCGGCAGCGCCAGAATCATTGTCAACAATCCCTTTGCCTTGAGCGACAATCTCTTATCTCTCAAATGATAATTGCTGATCGTCGTGTAATCCTTGACCTTCTCTACGCGAAATATGCCCACATAGAAAACCTCCGTTCCGTTTGTAAATTCAAAAAGCGCGTGCCCAGCGACAAACGCCGTTTTGTCAGGCCATGTTCATTGACCATTCAGAAATGCTTCGTCTTCCAGTTCGTCTTGATCGACGATTCCTTCAAGCGCAGGCTCGTCAAACATGCTGATCTGATTTCCTTTGTTCAGATGTTTTAAGCCAATCCACCACAGCAATACGCTTTCTCCGCTGTCCCATTCGGGAATCACCTTCTTCCCTGACATTCTCCGCGCTTGAAGCATCCGTTCAAACGCATCCGCGTAAAACTTCCGAAACTGCGGAAACAATCTCAAATCGCGCTGCATCCCCGCCGATCCGCCAAGCGGACAACAGACGCATCCAAGGCGCTTTATCCCGCAGTCATACAGTTTGCAGTACGGAATACGGTAGCTCCGCAAAAAAGACCATACGTCGCTGTCCTCCCAGTCGATGATGGGATTCACCACAATTTTTCCCTGACGGACACAATGTTCCACGGTCTTTCGATTCTCCACATTGTCCGAATTGAGGATAATTCCATACTTGTTCTTTTCATAATCCGCATTGAAACCGTCTGCTGTGACTTGTGCTTCTGCACCGCCTATATTGACAAGCCCACGCTTTTTTCTTCGATTGGCACTCTCTGCCCATCTCACACCCGTAACCACAATCCGTCCGCTTCCCTGCGTTTCTTTAAGTTCAGCACAGCAATACCGATGGATTCTTGTCGGCGGAAACTGTTTCTTGACGATCAGTTCCCGCATGGTCATCTGTGGACGCACCAGCTCCGTTTCTGGATGGGCTTCCCGAATAAACCTCACGAGTTCGGGTGGATCAACGGTCGTTATGTTGTAATGAGAATCAAATCGAACGCCTGCCATTTTGCACAGAGCCAGAACACAGGCGGAATCCTTGCCGCCGCTGTCCGCGACGTAATAACCCTCGCTGGGTTCAAAAGCCTTTAAGCGCTCCTGCGCAATTTTCACCTTGTCCCTGACTGTACCGAAAAGGTCTTTTTCAATCAGTATCTTCTGTCGCCCTCTTTCTTTTATCGCTTCCATGCGTTCTTTTATCGTTCCTGATTTTTCTGCCGCTGTTTCTGCCACACATCCAGCAGCTTGATGATGGTCTGCTCCATCTGCTTAGGCGTATACGACTTCGGAAAATACCTGCGCAGTGTGTCGCTTCTGAGCGTCACCTTGTCCATGTCGCTCTTTTTCTCCTCGCTCATAATGGCGGACATCGCTTCCTCCGTCAGCCGCCCTTCCTGACTGAATTTCTTGAGCCGCTGTGCCTGTGAAAGCGATGGTGTGGTCTGCTCCGCATCCATCGCTTCCAGCAGCATCCGCTGTTCATCCTGCTTCAAATAGGACACTTCCACAGCGGGATTAAACGCCAGCTTGCGCTCATCCACCATATCCAGAAGTTCGGAAATCAGCTCGGTTAAACGGATAAAGCGTTGAACCGTTCTTGCGCTTTCATTTACACTCTCCGCCAGTTTTTCATCCGCCCGCAACTTCGTGCCAACTTGGCACGAAGTTAAATCCATCCTCGCCCCCTGATGTTTCAACGCTTCGAGCTTCATCTTATAGGCAAACGCCCGCTCACTCGGCAGAAGCTCCTCGCGCTGGATATTGGAATCGACCATCACCAGCACGGCGGCATCATCGTCCAAATCCCGAATGATGACCGGCATGGTTTGAAGCCCCGCCATTTCACAGCCGCGCTTACGCCTATGCCCCGATATCAGCTCATAGCCGCCTTCCGGATCGGGGCGCGCAATCGCGGGAACCAGCACGCCATATTCACGGATACTGTCCACTGTATCGAGCATCCGCTGGTCGTCGCGCACCTTAAACGGATGATTTCTAAACGGCTTGAGCTGGTCAAGCGGAATCTCCTGCACCCGTTCGCGCTGTGCATCCGCTCGATTTTCCTCGGTCTGAAAGATATCATCGACCGATTTCAGCACGATGTTCTTCGCGCTGCTTTTCAAGCGCCAGCACCTCCTTCGTCAACTGCCGATAGGCTTCCGCGACCTTGCTTCTGGGCGCATAGGCAAAGATGCTCTTTCCCTCGGCACTGGTTTCCGCCGCCCGCACAGAGCGCGGAATCTCTGTTCCAAAGATGTTGATTTTCCCGCCGTATGCCTTCCGAATCATCTCGCTGATTTCGCGCTCGTAAACCGTTCGTCCGTCCATCAGGGTCATCAGAATCCCCTCGATTTTCAGGCTGGGATTGATTCCGCGCCTGACCTGATGAACGCTTTCCAGCAGCTTCTCGATGCCCTTTGTCGGCAAATGCTGCGGTATCGTCGGCACAACAATGCCATCCGTTGCCGCCAGCGCGTTGATGGTCATCATGCCCAGCGACGGCGCGCAATCAATGAGAATGTAGTCGTACTCATGTTTGTAAGGCTCAAGCACCTGTTTGAGTATCGTTTCGTGGTACATGACGCTGATCAGCGACATCTCCATGCCTGCCAGCTCGATGTTGGCAGGCAGGAGATCCACCCCTTCCTCGTGATGAAGCATCCCTTCTCCATGGGTGACAGGTCTATCCTGTATGGCTTTTATCATAAGATCGTACAGCGTAATCGGCAGTTCGTCCGGCTCCCAGCCAAGGCTTAGGGTCAGGCTTCCCTGAGCGTCTGCATCGACAAGCAGCACCTTCCTGCCCGCCTGCGCCAGCCCTATGCCCAGGTTGGCGCAGGTCGTCGTTTTGGCTGTGCCGCCCTTCTGGTTGGCAAGGCTGATAACGTGCGCATCCACTTTCTGCATTTCCTTTCTTTTTTCAGAACATCAAAAAAGCCGCCTGCGCAACGGATAACCCCTTCCCCATACCGGAAAACCGATCATTCGGGGAACATCTCCATTCAGACGGCTTATTCTGTTCATATCGTATTTGTTATATTACGTACATATTGTTTTTCTGTTCAGATCGTTCCGTTCATTTTCAGACCAGTTTGATCTGTACGTGGTAGGACACCTTGCTTTTAATTCTGCCTTTTCCGTCCTCTCGGTTGAAGTTAAACCTTCGTCCGGTTAACAGGGGCAAGCGCCTCATCGAGCAGGCCGAACGCTCCATGAGCGGAAAGGCGTAAGCGCTTCGTTCAGACCCTGCATGCAAGAGCCATCCTTATTTTGCGGGGATGGCTCCTGTTCTATGTCAAATCGCAGGGACAATGCACTCATCCTTAAACATCACCCACTCCGATTCAGGTTTGAAGACCATTTTCTTGGTAAACATGTCCTCCGTTCCAACTTTATTGCCACAGAAATATCCTTTGTATTTCGGATTTCTGATGATATGTGCCATCGTCGCGTGGGACAGTTTAAAGGCTTCCATGTCCTCATGTGTCTCCCACGGACGGTATTCTTCCGACTTATAGAAGCTGATTGCGCTGTATACGCCATGTGCGCAACCATAACCAGCGAAAAAAGGCATATTTGTGTAAAGATATAAGCCCTGCATTCTGAAAAAACGCTTGAATGGCGTGTTTGACCAGAATGCAGGGCTTATGATTCAAAGGTTCCTTAGTTTTATTCTTGAAATATCAGATTTATGAGCTTGACAGCCCCATAATTCTGATTCAGTTTACTTCTTTTCTGCCAAGGCAGTCAACAGCGCATCAACAGAACGGTTGACTACCAGCTCTTCCGGAAAATGCAACGTCTCCAACAGTTCCAGCGCATACCGGTGGCGCAGAATATCGCATTCCACATGTGCGTCGCTGCTGACAACGACCTTCACGCCGTAATGCGCGCAGCGGTCCAGCACAATCGCCGCGTTTTCGCGGCCGTTTTTGCGATAGCTGCCCGGTCGAACGGAAGCTTCGTTCAACTCGATCATCACGCCGCGCTCCCTGGCGTGGCGAACCAGCTCGTCAAAATCGACCGCATACGTGCCGTCGTCCGGATGGCCGATGATATGCACCTTCGGGTTTTCCATCGCCTTGAGATAAGCGCGGGTGTTTTCCGCGCGGCTGCCGGGCGTGATACATACGTCATGCAGGCTGGCAATGCCGTAATCCAGCGTCCCGGCAAAAATCTCGTCCAGATCGACGCCGCCGTCATAATCCATGATGTTCAGCTCGCAGCCAAACAGAATCTTCACGCCGTACAGTTCGCGCGGAATGCAGCGGCTGGAACGAAAATAATGCTTGCTGGCCGAACCTTCCATCGCCGGACCATGGTCGGAAATGCCCAGCAGCGCAAGCCCCTTCCGGCTGGCAGACTGCGCCATCTCGTAGATGGTGTTGTACGCATGACCGCTGGCTACCGTATGGGTGTGAATATCCAGAATATCAAGCATGTTGCTTCGCCTCCGCCGTCAGCTCGCGATACCATGCAATCGCCTGATCAGGAGTGTCGCTTTCTACCATATCGCAGCCGATTTCCAGCGCAGTCTTCATCCGCTCTTTGCTGTTGATTACGCTTCCATCCACCAGATAGCCTGCTGCATGTAGCTGATCAATCAGCGGGCGGCTGAGATTATCGATGAAGCACAGGTAGATGATCGCGCCCATGTGCCGCATCAGCGCAACGGGATCATCCGGCACATGCGGCACAATCAGCGCGATCCTGCAACGGCTGTCCAACCGGCAGACTTCGCGCAGAATCCAGTGGTTCACGCCGAAGACGACGCACTGATCGAAGAAATCCGCCTTTTGCAGGGCTTCGACGATGCGCTGTGCCAGGTACGGCATATCCTCGTGCATCAGCAGCTCACAGCTCTTGACCTCCAGCAGCACAGCCATGTTGTGCGTCTTGCACCATGCCAGTGCTTCTTCCAGCGTGTCGATTTCAAACGCCGCTTTCAACTCGGCGACTGTGTAATCGCGGATATGACCGTGCAGCGGCGTGCGCTCCTCCAGCGCCATATCGTGAAAAATCACAGCCTGATGATCGCGCGTGAGCTGCACATCTATCTCGATGTAATCCACGCCCATACCCAGCACTTCGGTAAAGTTAGCCGTTGTGTTTTCGCGTGCAGCGGACGTGTGCCCGCGATGACCGCCAATCCACAAACGGTGGTTTTCCCCACCATGAATGGCTTCGAAGATATTCATGCTTATTTCTCCAAGGCGATGTTGACGCCGCTTTCCGTGTCAAAGATGTTGTAAACGCCGGTCATCGTCAGGTAGACAAACGGCTTTTCGCTGCGCGAGATAGCCTTGTACTGCTCAAAGGTATCGTGGTTCTCCGGTACGGTCACGCGCACGAAGCTGTCCCCGACCATGCCGGAAATGAGAATCTCCTTGCCGAGGTTCTCCGCAATCTGCAAACGCATCTCCATCGCCTGCGGCACCTTTTCAGTATGCACCGCCATCAGGTGACTGCGCACGCCGACCTTGACCGCGTGACCCGCGAATTTCTTGCCGCCCTGCGCCATATGCTGCTCAAGCAGCAGGCTGAATCCCGCGCCTTCCACGCGCGTGCCGTCCGCAGAGAGTGTCGCGTCGATGAAATTCATCGGCGGGTTGCCCATGAACTTGGCGACGAACAGGTTTGCCGGATAGTGATACAGGTGTTCCGGCGTATCATACTGCTGAATGCGTCCATTATCCAAAATCGCAATCTTATCGGCGATAGCCATCGCTTCCTCTTGATCGTGCGTAACGATGATGGAGGTGATGCCTGTTTCCTGCTGTACGCGGCGGATTTCGTCGCGGATTTCGATCTTGAGGCGCGCATCCAGATTGCTCATCGGTTCATCGAGCAGCAGCACGTCCGGCTCCTTGACCAGCGCACGCGCCATGGAAACACGCTGCTGCTGACCGCCGGAAAGCTGGGTCGGCTTGCGCTCCAGCAGGTACTCGATTTGCAGCATTTTGGCAATCTTGCGCACTTTTTCATACCGCTCGGCTTTCTTCATGCCCTTCTGCTTGAGCGGGAAGGCGATGTTGTCGATGACCTTCAAATGCGGATACAGCGCGTAGGACTGAAAGACCATGCCGATATTGCGATCCTTGGGCTGAAGCTGGGTCACATCCTTATCGCCGAAAAAGATTTTGCCGGAGGTCGGCTCCAGCAGACCGGCAATGCAGTTGAGCGTCGTCGTCTTGCCGCAGCCGGAAGGACCGAGCAGCGCGACGAATGTGGAATCCTCAAAGACGAGATCGATGCCGTCCAGCGCGACGGTCTTCGCGTCGTATTCCTTGCGGAGATTTTCAATGCGAATCATATGCCCTTACCTCCAGAGAAACCGCCTTTCATCAGCGATTTTTGAGAAATGATGAAGAAAACAAAAACCGGAAGCATGTAAACCAGTGCCATGGCAGAGAACACGCCGTAATCGGCGATCATCTGGTCATTCATGCTCAGGCTGCGCAGGTACGTCGCCATGATTGGCACCTTGCCCGTCAGAATCAGGGTATTAAAGAGCAGGTAGTTCGACCACGCACTCATGAAGGCGAACATGCTGATTGACGCAATGCCCGGCTTGACCATGTGAATGATGACCTGGAAAAACGCGGTCAGACGGTTGCAGCCGTCCACCAGCGCAGAGTTTTCGATGTCCTTGGGGATATCGTTGAAGAAATTACGGATGATGAAGGTCGAGCCGGGCAGACGCAGCGCGATGGCGACCAGCACAACACCCAGCAGCGTGTTGAGCAGCTTGGTATACATCAATACATACAAAATACTGATGAGCAGCAGCACACCGGGGAACAGGCGCAGAATCAGGAGCAGCTTCTGCAAAAAGTTTCTGCCCGTAAAGCGCATGCGCGAGAGCGCGTAACCCGCCATCAGGCTGATAACCACTTCGCAAGCTGTTACGCAGAGGGTAAAAACCACCGTATTGCAAAATGCCGGACCCATCGTCGGAACGGTGTACTGTCCCATGACGATAGTTGCATACAGGAAGCGGAAGTTGGAAAGCGAGAGCTTGCCGTCCGCCACAAACGCCTGCGCAAAGAAGGTTACATAGATGGCCAAAATCGGCAGACAAAGCAGAATCATCACGCCGATGGCAATATGCTCCTTGCGCATCTCATAGCCGGGGCGGGTTTCATCACGCTTAGGACTGAACATCCAGATTCCTCCTTTCCATACGGGCGTTGACAATGCTGATGGCAATCATCAGTACGAGTACGACCAGAATCAAAATGAGCGAAATCGCCGAGCCGTAGCCATACTTGCCGTCGATAAATGCCTTATGATACGCGGAGAGCGCCCATACCTCGCTCGCCTTGCCGGGCCCGCCATCCGTGATGAGCAGGATGTTGACATAGTCGGTCAGCAGACCGAGCGTATCCCACAACGCGATAAACATGATATGGAAGCGCAGATTCGGCAGAATAATCGCCTTGACGATTTCCCATTCCTTTGCGCCGTCCACACGCGCAGCCTTAAACTGATTCTCTGGAATGGCTTTAATCGCGCTGGAAAAAATGATTGTGCCATAGGCAATGCTGGTCATCAGCTTGGCAAAGATGACCACTTGCATCGGATACTGCGCAATCCAGTTGATTGGCGAAGCCATGCCGGAAACGCCCATTACAATCTTATTGAGGAAGCCATCCGCCGTGGAGCTGAGCAGCCAGACCCACAGCACGGAATAGACAACCGACGGCGTAATCATCGGAATCATCAAAATACCTTTGAAGATGCTTGCCGAACGCTCGGACTTGATGAAGTACGTCGTCATAATTGCGAAGAACAGGTCAATCACCAGCGTCGCGGAAATACACACGCCGACATAAATCAGCGTGTTCCGCACGATGATCGGCGTATTCGGATCCATAAAGACACGGCGGAAGTTTTTCATGCCGACAAACTTCCAGACGAAGGTTTTATCCAGCCCCGTGAACGCCATTACCACAGTCAGCACTGCCGGAAGAATATAGAGCAGCGTTACCAGAATCAAAAACGGGGTGAGAAACGCATACGCCTGAAGGTTATTCTTTTTTTTCATCGAATCACATCCTTCTTGCTTTGCAGGCAGATAAAGACAAAGCCGCCACGGGAACGGGTTCCCGCAGCGGCCTTGCTGAAAATGATAATCGAATTGGCTGCGGATGAATTACTCGAAGGTGATGTCATCCAGATTCAACTCGAGCTGAATCTTCATGTCGGCCGTCGCTTCTTCCGGCGTAATCTGACCCAGCTCAAGCTGAACAATGTTGTTGTGGAGCAGGCTGGTGTAGGTGTTGAGACCATCAACGGACGGCACAGTGATTGCGTAATCGGCCATATAGGTGGTATCCGCCACAATCGGATTGGTGGTGATGGTTTCCAGCTCGTTCGCAGCCTTCACGGAAGACAGCGTGAAAATCGTGTTGGCATGGTCAGCCAGCAGATCATAGGAGTTGTTGACCAGTTCAGCAAACAGATCCTTGCAGATTTCCGGATACTTGGTCGTGGAGCAGATGCCCATGCCCTGCGGCCCAGCGATGACAAACGGCTTGTCATTGTACTGGGAAACAGGGAACATCATGAAGGCAACGTCGTCCGCAAAGGTCTGCGGATCCTTCTCAACCGCGGAAGCGACGTAGGTGGAAGAATAGATCGGTCCATAGTAAGCGAAGCAAGTGCCGTCGCCCGCCATCTTGTTGATGGCCGGCCAGCCCTGCTGGCTCAGGTCGTGCGGGGTGATTTCCAGGGTGTTAGCGGCGTCATAGATGAACTGGAAGAAACGCTTCACGCCTTCCTCGTTGAATACCAGCTTGCCGTTCTCATCGTAGTAGCGGCCGCCGAGCGTCTGCATGACGTCCAGGAAGTCGTTGCCCGAACCCGGACGATGGGACAGACCCCAGGTGCAGACGCCGGCATTCTTCACATCCGCGCAGAGCTGCACAAAGTCTTCCCAAGTGAACTCGCCGGCGGCAACCTTCGCCGGAAGAGCCTCGGCTTCTTCCATGGTCCAGCCGTAGTTCACCAGCACCTGCTTGTTGTAGTAGATAACGCGGACCGGCAGGTCAAACGGCATGGCATACGGCACACCATTCACGCTGAACGAATTGAACGCGCCGTCAACAAAAGCATCCTGATTCAGGTCGCTCAGGTCGAGCAGCATGCCGACGGCCGCCATGGTCGGCACGTCGCTGACGGAGAAGATATCCGGGCAATCGCCGTTCTTGTAAGCGAAGATCAGGTTCTGACCATACTCGCCCCAGTCGATACGCTGATAATCCGTCTCAAACTCAATCTTGATGTCCTTGCCCTCCGCGGCATAACGCTCGTTGAGACGATCCGCGGCAGCGATGACAGAATTCGGAATCGTGACAAAGTCGTAGTTGTGAGCGATCTTGAGCGTAATCGTCTCAGCAGAAGCGGCTGCGCAAACGGTCAGCATGAGCGTCAGCGCGAGCAGAAGCCTAAGAAACTTCTTCATTTTGGGTATCCCTCTCCATTTTGTTTTCTTGTTTTGTGCACAAACCGATTGAAAATTATTATAGGCTTTAAATTGTTCGTTGTCAAGCCGCTCAGCGAAAATCAGGCTCTAAATCTGATATTATTCTGCCATCCCTGCGACGCTTTTTTCCCCTTCTCTAAAATTATACCGCGTCGGCACGATCATACCCACATGATGAATTCCTCGCTTTCTCAAAATGCTTTCAATTGGGGTCAGCATGAGGCGACAAGTGTCGGCGCACAAGCTCTGCGCTCCGCATCTGCTTTTCACAGTCTTTTTCTGAACGTGCTTTCCCTTCTCTCATTCGAGAACGCGGTTATTGTAATATCGCCGTGTAAAATCAAAAGGCGCAGGCGGGTAAAATAGCGGAAATAGTCGTGAAAAGCAGCACCGGGATTCTGGCGTTTAGCTTTAACCGCGCCTCTGTCCGCAAAACATCGACTATCGGATGTGCTCACGCGGGCGATTTTACGCAATTTCCTATACATTAACAAAGAGGGGTTGTCTCACTAAAGAGGCAACTCCTTTTGGGTACAAAAAAAGCATTCGGACTATGAAAATCCGAATGCCTGCGGTAGAATGCAACTAACCTATATGGACTTTCCCTCTGAACATTGGCTGAAAATCCGTACCAACAATGTCATTGAGCGTCTGAACCGTGAGATTCGGCGCAGAACGCGCGTGGTAGGGACTTTCCCCGATGGCAATTCAGCACTGATGCTGGTATGCGCCAGATTGCGTCATGTCGCCGGAACCCAATGGGGCGGGAAAAAGTACATGAGCATGAAGCACCTTGAGGTGCAGGAGGACGAAGCTGGTTGATAGCAGAAACCAGAGCTCGCGTCAAGGGCTTCGCAAGCGGCTTCGCCGTCCTTGACGCTCACTCTTCCTTTTTATCTCTCACCGATGATCCCGCACAGTGCTTTTTTTGCCATCATCAAATCGACCGGGTCACGCTTAATCCAACTGGAAATCATCGAGCCATGGATCAGTGCAAAAATTGCCTGCGCCTTAGGAACACTTTCCTCTTCAGAAAAGCCAAATCGCACCAGATGATCCGCATAGAGTTTCTGCCAGTCATCGTAGAGTCGGCGGCAGGTTTGGTTGACGCTTTCATCCAGATAGACAGATTCAATCGAGATCATCGTAAGGAACAGCGACGCAAAATATTTGCCCGAAGCCACGCGCTGAGCGAGGCGATCCGCCATATGTTCAAAAGAAGCCAGCGCCGTTTCTTCCACGAGGATATGCCCATTGATGCCGCGCTCCATCCTGCGGTAGCTGAATTCGAGCGCTTCCTGAAGAAGCTGCTTCTTTCCACCCGGGAAGTAATAATAAAAACTCCCCTTCGGCACATCGCAGCTTTTCAGCAATTCCGACAGCCCCAGCCCATAGTAGCCCTTTTCCGCAAAAATGCGTTCTGCCTCCGCAAGAATCAGCGTCTTTTTGTCCAACGCCTGATCCGTTTCGTTTGCCATGTTCCTCACTCCCATGACATCATTATACAAAATAATACCGGAATCGGCAACCGACTCCGGCATTTTTTACGTTAAACCGTACAAATCATATAGGCTCTGCTTACTGCGCGATCACGACGTTCACCGCGTTCGCCGCATCATAACCGGAAGCGATTGCCCAACCAAACAGCGTTGCGCCCATGTAAACGTCGCCCTCCAGACCGCCGACGACTTCGCCCGCCGCGTACAGACCCGGAATGGCTTCCTGCTCCGTGTTCAGCACCTGCATGTTGTCGTTGATATGCAGACCGCCGAGGGACGCATAGTAACGGATATGCATCTGAAGCGCATAGAACGGACCTTCTTCGCTCTGTGCCGCGGCAGGTGTGCGCCCGAACGCATCCGCAGTCTGAGCCGCCGCACAGTCGTTGAACGCCTTCGCGGAGGCTTCCACCGCGTCCGCCGGAAGATTCAGCTTCTCGCAAAGCTCGGCCAGCGTCGCGCCCTGCTTCATAACCGGCTGACCGTCATAATCGTCGTTCAGCCACTTCTCCACGTCTTCCATCGTGTAAATCTTGGAATTGGTCATGCCCGCGTTGAAGTTGTCAAACGCCGTCTGATCCATAATCAGGTACTGCGCCTCATTCTGCTTCATCGCCTGCATCAGATCCCATGCGTTCGCGCTCTCGTTGAAGAAACGCTCGCCATTCTGGTTGACCATGTAAGCCCCCGCCTTGTATGCACCGGCAACGCCGGGGTTGCAGTACTGGCCGAGGCCGCTCGGCAGGATCATGGAGTTCGGCTGGGTATTCACCAGATCCATGTTGATGAGGTCGGCATCCGGCCCTTCAACCATCCTGATCGCATCGCCCGTCGCGCCAGCATGACCGGCATAGACGAACTTCTTGTATTCATCCGGCACGAGCGCATCGTTCGCGCCATAGCCGCCGCTGGCCAGAATAACTGCCTTCGCGCGGATGGTGTACGCCTTGCCTTCGCCCTCAGCCTTCACGCCGACAACCGTGCCGTTCTCCACAATGAGCTCCGTCGCGGGGGTGTTGGTCAGGAGCGTGCCGCCGACAGCCTCCAGCCGCTCAGCCAGGTTCTTGCAAACGCCCGCGCCGCGCCCCTCGCCGGAGTAAGAGCGGGACGGCTTGCCGCTGCGCTGATACGGAATGGCCGCGCCATCCTCGCCAACCAGCCAGTCAAACGCCTCGCCAATGGTGTTGGCGAACAGCTCAACGGTCGCACGGTCGTTCTTCTGGTGGCCGTTCGCCATCATATCCTCGATCAGCTTCTCGGCGGAATCCTCATATCCGTCTTCCTTCTGCCACTTGGAACCGGTCGCCATCGTGCCGGAACCAGCCATCGCGCTTGCGCCGCCGATTACGCCCATCTTTTCCAGCAGGATGACGCTGTGACCGTTCTGAGCCGTCTTCAGCGCAGCGGAAAGACCCGCCGCGCCCGCGCCGACAACAACCACGTCCGCGTCCATCTGAACGTCTTCCAGTTCGGAAGCTGCAACGGCCGCCGTCATCTTGTCCATATCCGCGCCCGCCTGCGTAAGCGCATCCGTCATCGCCGCTTTGAACGCTTCAGACGTCACCGTCGCGCCCGCAACGGAATCCACGCCGATCGTCTGGTTCGCAAGCACCGCTTCCACCAGCTTCGGCAGTGCCGCCGCGCCAATGCCTTCGGTTTCGCTATGCTCCAGAACGTCGATTGCGGTGATCTTTTCCTCATCAACCGTCACGCTCAGCTTCACGTCGCCGTGAAAGCCCTGCGCTGCCGCCTCATAGGTGCCGGGGGTCATGCCCTCCGCCATCGCCGCGCTGCCGATGCTGCCCAGAAGCAGCATGGACGCCAGAAAAGCCGATATTTTCTTTTTCATACGTCTTTCCTCCTATTTCATTTGCTAGTAGACATTCGTCTACTATACGACCGTCTAGTATAATAGCTCAGTGACAAGGATTTGTCAAGACGATATTCAAGAAAAATGAAAGTTCACCCGTGGATAACTTGTTTGTAACGGATGTACAACGCAAAAAGGGACTGCCAAGTTTTTAGCTTGACAATCCCTGACAAATCGGTTGGATTTCTCTTTTGCAACAGTCACGGCGGTGAACTGATTGCTCTGTTCACCGTCTCATAGCACTATGATTTTTTCTGACTCCTACGTTTACACAAAAGTCGGAATAGACTCTAAAATGAAGACTCCATACTTATTCTGACTGATTGGGCAAATTCAGAAGCGCCGTTCGGATATTGTTCAGGTGAATCCTCATGGCTTCCGCTGCTTTTTCGGCATCGCGCTGCGTGATCGCCGCAAAAATATAACGCATTTCCTGTTCGGAAGGCCCCATTCGGTTTCTCCACTCGATATTGGCTCTACGGATTCGCTGGATTTCAGAGGCATATCGACTCAGAATCTCTCGAATCATCGGGTTACCACTACGATCCTGAATCATGCCGTGCAGCTCAATGTCGACCTTGGAGATGAATTGACTCCTCTCATCTGAACCCGGCACCATGATATCCAGAAGTTTGAAGCGTTCTTCTAGATAGCGTAAATCTTCTTTGGTAAGGTTTTGTACGGCATGTGCCGCAGCATAAGGCTCTAATAAAAGTCGAATATCAATGATATTGACGGCACGAGAAATGGAAATCGGCGAAACAATACTCCCGCTTTGTGGGCGAATGACAATTAAGCCTTCTTCCTGCAATTTACGCAAAGCGACGCGAATGGGCGCCTTACTAATGCCATATTTCTCCGCGAGGGAAGCTTCGGAAAGCTTCTCTCCCGGCTTCAGCGTTAAATGAACGATATCGTATTTGATCTTTTCATAGACGGAATCACCGATTGTCCGATTATCGAGCATGATTGCACCACCTTTGGTTTTTGAGATAAACTAACATTCTACTTTATTATACATGATTTGGGCGAAAAAAGAAAGGTCATCCATCAAATATGTAAATACTCATTGTAAAATAGAAATCAAGCGCACACGAGTGTTCGGAAAAGAACGGATAAAAAAACGGCAAAAATTTGTTCACAATGCCTTGACATTCCAAAACTAAAATGTTAGAATTCTAATAAAGCAAAAAGAAAGGAAAGGAAGTAAAAAATGGCGCAATCCGAACACATTATCAAAAATTATGACATGTTACTTTCTCACGGGGAGACAAAAACCCGGAAGGTAGCGTTGGATATCGCGGAAGCAGCCATTCAACGTGCCATTCCGTATCACGAAACACTGCGGCTCATTCGGCGAACGCCTGAATCCATCTCAATCGGAGAAAGAACAATTTTCCTCCGAGAAATTGATCATATCTATGTTGTAGGCGTCGGAAAAGGAGCTTATCCGATTGCCCAAGCTCTAGAGGAAAAACTGGGCGATCTGATCGACGAAGGTATCGTGTTGGTCAAAAAGGGCGATACGCGCAGGTTGAAACGGATTGAAATCATCGAATCAGGGCATCCGCTTCCGGATCAAGCTGGAATCGACGGCGCGAAAAAGATTCTATCCATCCTTCAGAAAGCAGGAGAAAGGGATCTGATTTTTGCCCCCATTACAGGTGGTTCCTCGGCGATGATGAATCTCCCGTGTGGCCGGATTACATTGGAGGATTTAAGAAAAATCAACGACGCCTTGCTCAAGAGCGGTGCAAGCATTGGAAAGATGAACGCTGTGCGCAAGCATTTGTGCAAAATGAAAGGTGGCCACTTGGTCGAATATGCGAAACCGGCGGAAATCCATACACTGACTCTGGATACGGCGCCGCCCGACATGCCATGGCCGGATTTAAGTCTGGCTGATCCGACGACATTCCAAGACGCCATCGACATGATGAAGGAATATGCAATTTGGGATGAAGCGCCAGCGTCGATTCGCGAGCATCTGCTCGAAGGACTGGCACATCCCGAAATGGAAACGCCTAAGAAGCTGACCAATACGCGAGCATATATCCATAGTGTAGCAGACCCACGTTCCACCTGTGTAGCTGCAGCCAATAAAGCCAAGGAATTGGGCTATACCCCGTATGTGCTTTCCACAGCATTGGAAGGCGATGCCTGTAATTTGGGTATATTTTTCTCTGGCATTGCTAATGAAGTTACGAAAACCGGGCGTCCTTTTGCTGCCCCCTGCGCCATCATTTCTGCGGGAGAAACCACTGTCACCATTCATGGGCCATGCGGTGCTGGTGGCCCCAATCAAGAAACGGCACTGGGCTATCCGCTTAAACTCCATGCGCAAAGCCCGACGGTGTGCTTGTCAATGGACAGCGACGGTACGGATGGTCCGAGTGACATTGCCGGAGGCATATCGGATAATCAAACGTTTGAAAGAGCTTGTGAATTGGGACTTAATCTCTGGGAAATGCTGGGGCGGCATGATTCGTCGACAGCGCTGCTTCAGCTGAACGACGCGTTGATAACGGGACACACCGGAACTAACATCATGAATTTCCGGGTTGTCGTGATTGAGAAAAAGGAGAATGAATCGTGAGCGTTAAAATAGAACAGATCTATGCCCGGGAGATCTTGAATTCGCGAGGAAAGCCGACCGTTGAGGTTGAAATGACCTGTACGAACGGTTTGACGGTTGCCGCATCCGTTCCGAGCGGCACATCGACGGGAAAATACGAGGCACTCGAAATTTACGACGGCGGAAGCCGTTACCACGGAAAGGGAACTCGAAAGGCGGTTGAAAATGTCAATCAGATCCTGGCTCCTGCCGTCATCGGAATGGATGTCACCGATCAGCGAAAAATTGACCGAAGGCTGATCGAATTGGATGGCACAAAGCAAAAAAGCCGTCTGGGTGGTAACGCTATTTTAGGGGTTTCGCTGGCAGCTGCGCGAGCAGGTGCGCTGGCGCTTGGGTTGCCGCTGTACCGCTATTTGGGTGGTTTAGGCGCAACGAGATTGCCTAACGTAATGTCTACGGTAATTTCCGGCGGTGCCTTCTCCCCTTCTGGATTGGAATTTGAAGATTATCTGTATGTGCTTGACGGTTTTTCCTCCTTTCACGATCAGGTGGAAGCCATCAGCGACATGCGCGCTCTGCTGCAAAAACGCTGTGCAGAAAAATACGGTGTGGTTGCCGAAGACGGAGGCGCACTTGCGCCGCCGATGAGCAGCACGGAGGAAGCGTTCGAAACCATGCTGTCTGTCGCAAGGCAGGTCGGATGTGAAAAGCACGTTTTTCTGGGGTTGGATGTGGCGGCCAACGAATTATTTGACGCTCAAAAATCTTGCTATAATATGAAAAGCGGTTGCATGAAAGCTGAGAGGCTGATCGAATATTATCAGCAGCTCTGCCGCAATTACCCACTGCTTTACATCGAAGACGCTTTCCACGAAGACGATTGGCTCCATTTTTCACAGCTAACATCGCTTTTGCCTGAGAAACAAATTGTCGGCGACGATCTGTTTGCGACTAATGACGAGCGACTTAAAATGGGGATTGAAAAAAAGGCGGCCAATACATTGTTGCTGAAGGTGAATCAAATCGGCACAGTGAGCGAGGCGTTGAAAACAGCGGCGATGGCGAAAAACAACCGATTTGAAATTACGGCTTCTCTTCGTTCTGGCGAAACAAATGACACGTTCCAGGCGGATCTGGCCGTTGCAGTCGGGGCAAAGCAAATGAAACTCGGTTCGCCGGTTCGAGGAGAGCGAAATGGAAAATACAACCGGCTGATGCGCATTGAAGATGACCTTATGAGCGCCGTAATTTGATCGTATAATACACGCTGAGCGAATACAGCGTGAAAAATAAGGAGGAAAAAAACATGAAGAAAATCGTATGCCTGTTGGTCTCCATCCTACTTGTTGCTGCGCTAACTGCGGCCGGTTTTGCCCAAAGCGATTTTCCTAAAAAGGAAATCACGATTATCGTTCCTTTCAGTGCAGGCGGTGCAACCGACCTGATGGCGCGTTCTCTTCAGCCCATTTTTAAGGAATTACTGGATGTGAATATCGTTGTGGAGGATGTTGCAGGCGGCGGTTCCGTTACTGGCATCACGCAGGCAATGACTTCCAAAAACGACGGTTACACCCTTGGTCTGGTGACCAGCTCGTATATCGCGCTTGCCGCTCAGGGACAGGTTCCGATTATGCCAGAGATGTTTACCAATATCACATCTCTGAGTGAAGATCCGCTGTGTGTGGTCGTGAAATCCGCCAAAAACGGCGGAAAGTATTCTTCCATTCAGGATTTGCTCGACGACGCTATCGCGCGTCCTGGCGAGGTAATTATTTCTCAGGCAGGCAACAACAATGCAAATCAGGCCTGTATCGGCGTGCTGTGCGAAGAAGCGGGTATTCAGTTCAATAATATTCCGTATGATGGCGCTTCCCGTGTATTGACGGAAATCATTGGCGGTCATATTGAGGCGGGCTGTATGAAGCCTGCGGACTGCCTGAGCCAGGTTCAGAGCGGTGAAGTAGAAATCGTAGCGTTCTTTACCAGAGATCGCGTTGAACTGTACCCGGATGTGCCGACTTTCGCAGAACTCGGCTACGACATTTTCAAGTATGGCGATATCGCCATGATCTCCTATCTTGCGGCGCCAAACGGTGTTAGCGAGGATGTTCGTGCCAAATTGGCGGAGATGTTCCAGACTGTCTTGTCTTCCGAACAGTGGCAAGCTGTCGCGAAGGAACGTTCCTTCGTCAGTGCTCCGATAAACGGAGAAGAATTGGATACGTACATTCAAAGCATTTATGATGGTCTGAGCGTTGCCGCACAGAAGATTTTCCAGTAAGCGCTACAGCGTCATTAGCGACAAATTTCCCGCGCCGTCCTTTCGGAAACGGGAGGACGGCGTTTTCTTTCCTGAAAATGAAGGAGCTGAAGGTATGGATTTGAAAAAGCAGCGAATAGAAATGGCAGTCACAGGCCTGATGCTTGGCCTCGCCAGCTATTTGCAATATATTGCCTATCACACAAAGGCGAGAAGCAATGTGCAAGGTATGCAATCCATGACGTTTCCTAAGATTATCCTGTATTTGATGATGTTCCTTTGCGCGGTAACCTTAATCCGAGGAATGATAACGTATCGGAAGCTGAAAAAGGAAATGACGTCAGCCCCTTCGCCTTCTCAAAAGGGACAGGCGACGAAAATTATCGTGACCATCCTGCTGATCGTTGCCTATGCAGCAATGTGGAACGTAATTGGTTTTTTCGTTAGTACACTTATTTTCTTTTTCGTGGAAAGTATGCTACTGGACACCTCCTTCTCGTGGAAAAAAGCTGCTCTCCTTTCCATTTTGTACGCTATTGTCGTTTATGCGGTTTTCGGCTTGTGCTTTAATGTATCATTTCCGGAACCGATTCTGGATATGATTCTAAACTAAGGAGGCAACGGAATGAATGAAGTTTTAAATTATGTACTCTCTGCCGTCTGCAATCCGACTTCCTTGATCATGGTATTGGCCGGAACCTGTATGGGTCTGATCTTTGGCTCTTTGCCTGGACTTTCTGCCACAATGGCCGTCGCCTTGTTGATTCCTATGACCTTTACGCTTGAGCCCGTTCCGGCGATCGGCGCGATGCTTGGTGCTTATGTGGGCGGAATGGCCGGCGGCGCAGTAGCCAGCATCCTGCTCAACATACCAGGTACGCCGTCCGCAGTAGTGACCACTTTTGATGGACATCCCATGTCGAAAAACGGAAGAGCTGCTGAGGCGTTAGGGTGGGCCGCTTTTGCCAGCGGCGTTGGTTCGCTGGTCAGTTGGGCGATTCTGGTTTTCGCTGCGCCAAAGCTGGCAGCGTTGTGTACCAGTTTTTCCGCTCCAGAATATGCTGCTCTCGCCTTCTTTGGTTTGACGATTATTTCGACAGTTTCCGGCAAATCCATGACGAAAGGCCTGATTGCAGGACTGATCGGCGTTGTTCTTTCGATGGCTGGAACCGATCCCATTTGGGGGGATTTGCGTTTTACGTTTGGCAACTATAATCTGCTATCCGGCGTTTCTACCATGCCGGCGCTGATCGGCTTGTATTCCATTCCGCAGATTCTGAAAGGCTGTTTGGAAAAAAACGAAACGGAAAAGGTGGATGTCAAACTGAAAAATTTTGTTCCGTCACCTAAAAAGCTGTGGCAACACAAATGGAATTTGCTTCGCTCCAGTTTGATCGGAACCATGATCGGAATTATTCCTGCGACGGGCGGAAATATTGCCTCGTTTATCGCCTACGATCAAGCCAAACGCTTTTCCAAAGAACCGGAAACATTTGGCAAGGGTAATCCAGACGGCGTCATCGCGTCTGAAGCTGCCAATAACTCCGTTTGTGGAGGCGCGCTGATTCCTTTGCTCACACTGGGTATTCCCGGCGATAGCCCGACAGCCGTTTTGCTCGGCGGTCTGATGATCCATGGTCTAACGCCTGGACCAGCAATGTTTACGGAAAAATACAACGTAATTGTCGGCGTTTTCTGCATGCTTCTGATTGCAACAATTTTCATGGTGCTGCTTCAGATGTTTGGCATTAAGATTTTTACAAAGGTGCTGGCCGTACCGACCAACTATCTTTCGGCAGCGCTGGTTGTGCTTTCTCTGGTGGGCTCTTACGCGCTTCGCTCAAACATGTTTGATGTGCTGATGACCATTGCGTTGGGTCTATTCGGCTACCTGATGATGAAAGCGCAATACCCGATTGCTCCCGCCGTCTTGGGTCTGGTTCTGGGAAGCATGTTCGAACGAGAATTCCGTACAGCATTGCGAACCAGCCTGAATAATCCACTTGTATTCTTTAAGCGTCCGGTTTCGTGCGCCATTATTTTGATTGCCTTGGCCGTACTGATTTGGACGGTTATCAACCACTACCGTGACAAGAAAAAGAAAGCTCCCTCTGATATGTTGATCTGAGCAGTTCGCGTCGCGCCGGGTTTCCTATCGTCACATTCCAAAAGGAGTTGCCTCTTTTCGTGAGACAACTCCTTTTTATGCGCTTTTTGCCCATTTCCGGGCGTCTATTTCAACGCTTCCGATATTCAACCCGCGGTCTGCCTCCGTTGGAATAATCCACCTGACTTTCGACTTTCCCCGTGTCGATGAGATAATTCAGATATCGCCGCACCGTCACCTTGGAAAGCCCCGTGTCTGCGGCAATCTGTTCCGCCGTGCGATATACGCCGACGCTCGTGTACAGCTCGGCGCGGATGTGGTTGAGAGTCTGCCCGCTGTGGCTCTGTGAAATTCTTTCTGTAAATATCAGTCTTCCGTGATACGACCAAGGTTAGATGGGGCCGAACGGCAGGTTCAGCCGTTCGGCTCTTGACTACCGTTCTACCAGAATCAGGCAGATATGTCAAGGGCGCCCGTGAAACGGGCGTTCATTTTACCCTTGATGGATCTGACGGATTCTGGTATCAGTCCGGCAGTCTGCCATCATACATGATGGCCAGCTCACCGTAAACCCTGCCCCAGTTACGGATCGGCATCGTCCATTTCTTCGTGGCTTCAAATGTCGCCAGATATCCTATCACAGAAGACCTTGGTTTTCACCTTTTTACAGACTTTTTTTCATAGACTCCTGCCCATCGTCAAAACCTATCTCGGCGGCGGCGCTATCGTCTGCATCTTTGCCTCCGCATTTCTGGTGTATTTCGGCGTCATTCCGCAGCGCGTTGTGGATAACGTCAACAGCTTTATGAATTCCACCGGATTCCTGAACTTCTACATCGCCGCCCTGATTACGGGCAGCATTCTCGACATGAACCGCAAGCTGCTGCTGAAGGCCGCCGTTCGTTTTCTGCCGGTTGCCATCTGCGCCATGACCGTCGCGATTCTCGCCGTCGGCGCTGTCGGCGCGGTCACCGGCTACGGCTTTGTGGAAGCCATCATGTATGTAGCGATCCCAATGATGGGCGGCGGCATGGGCGCGGGCGTGGTTCCGCTCTCCGGCATGTACGCAGAAGCGCTCGGTCAGGATTCTGCCGTTCTGATTTCCCGAATGATTCCGGCTTCGACCCTCGGCAACGTCAGCGCCATCGTGGGCGCGGGTCTGCTTGCCAAGCTCGGTTCTACGAAACCCTCCCTGACCGGCAACGGCCAGCTGATGCGCAAAAGCGACGACTCCATGAAGGAAACCATCGACAACAAGCCGGATTACCAGATGCTTGGCATCGGCCTGATCCTCGCGATGACCTTCTACATTCTGGGCGTTGTGGTGGGCAAGATCGTTCCTGCCGTTCACACCTATGCGTGGATGATCATTCTGGTCGCGCTGTCCAAGGCGTTCGGCTTCATCCCGGAAAAGTTTGAAAAAGCCGCGCAGCAGTGGAGCCAGTTCGTTATGAAGAACTGGACGAGCGCCCTGCTGGTCGGCATCGGCATCTCGATGATCGACCTCGGCGCCGTCACCAGCGCATTCTCTCCGCTTTATTTGCTGCTCGTTCTGGTCGTCGTGGTCTGCGTATCCATCGGCGCCGGTATCGGCGGCTACCTCGTCGGCTTCTACCCCGTCGAATCCGCCATTACCGCCGGTCTTTGCACCACGAACATGGGCGGTACGGGCGACATCGCCGTGCTGTCGGCGGCAAAGCGCATGGAGCTTCTGCCCTTTGCTCAGATCGCAACGCGCATCTGCGGCTCGCTGATCCTGATCGCGGCGAGTATCCTGACCAAGGTGCTCCTGTAAAACGCCATTCTCTTTCTGCGGTACAGCCGCGTTTCCCTTAAAGCAAACCCCGCATCCGCCGGTCCTTCTCCCGGTCGATGCGGGGTTTGTATTTCATTGATCCCGATTCAATCAGAGGTTTCTGTATTTCGCTGCGTTCAAATCGTTGAAGGCCGCAAGCGTCGCGTAATTTAAGCGCACATCGCGGCTCGGGATGATCGAGCGGTTCCGCATGCTCAACAAATCCGAACGTTTTACGCCCGGTTTTATCTGTGGCCTCTACGCCTTCCGCCGCAGTCTCCCGTCCTCCATCTCATAAACGATGTCGCAGGCCTTCGCAATATCCGCCGCGCTATGGCTGGCCAGAAGAATCGTCTTGCCCGCCTCTCGAAACTGCCTCAGCAGCGCATGAACTTCTTCCATCGCGTCCCGATCCATCGCGTTGAACGGCTCGTCGAGCACCAGCACATCCGGATTTTCCATGATCGCCTGCGCAAAGCCGAGCCGCTGTCGCATGCCCAGCGAATACCGGCCGACGGGCTTGCGCTCGTCCGGCGAAAGCCCCAGCGTTTCCATCGCGCGTCGAGCGTCCGCCCGGTCGGCGCGGCCGGACATGTCGGCCAGCAGCATCAGGTTCGTCAGCCCGGATTCATTCGGCAGAAAGCCGGGGCTTTCGATGATTACGCCCGTCTTCGGGGCAAAATCCGCCGTCTCGCTGACCGCGCCGCTCCTTTGCAGCGCCGGATTCCGCCTGAGCGCGCGCCGTCCGCCGACCAAACAGCCGTTCACGAGAACATACCCCGTTGTCGGCTGGCTGAACCCGCAGATACAGCGCATCAGCGTCGTTTTGCCGCAGCCGTTTGCGCCGACCAGCCCGTAAATGCCGCCCGATTCAAACCGCACCGTGATCTGGCGCAGAATCTCGTTCTTTCCATATCGCTTGGACAGGTTTTCAATCTGAATCATCGCCTCATTCTCTCCCCTCGAACCGCAAATCCATGCGATGCACGCGCGCCGCCATCAGCGCGATCAACGCCGCAATCGTCCCGCCGTAGCCGACGAGCGCGCGAAGCGCCGCGCCGATTTCGTCGCCATACGCCCGACCGGCAATGGCGCTCAGCGTCGCATACAGCCCCGGCAGGACGATTCCCGGAAACAGCTCGGCCAGCAGCGTGATATGCGCCGTCACCATCAGCACACAGACGATGATGCCGACGTTTCCGCAGTCAAACAGCGCAAACGCGAGGACGGTCAGCGTCAGCAGCAGGTAATACCCCATCTGCACCGCCGCCGCCAAGCCGCAGGCCGCCAGCGGCGACAGCACACGGATATACGCCGGCGCAAACTGCACCTCATACACATAATCCGGGTCGGCGGCCAGCCGCTCGAGGTCGCTCCATCCCCCGCCCGGCGCGGCGTAGGATGCTGAGCAGAGGGTGGCTGAAAGCAGCATCGCCGCCAGAAACAGCGCCGAGATCATCGCGCAGAACGCCACCAGCGAGATCAGCCACCGGCCGCGCGATTGGCGAATCAGCGCGTATTTCTGCCACGCAATCCGTTTTGGGATCTCCGAAATCATCACCAGAAAGCCGATGCTCGTGTTCAGCAGATGAAACCCCTGATTGACGCTCGCGTAAACCATCTCGCCCAGATGCAGCGCATACCCGCTCGCTTCATAAAGCAAATGCTGCGCGCGGGTGAACATGATCGTCATCATCGCCACAAACGCCAGCGCGATGACTGTCCGCGGCGAATGTACCCACAGGCTCCAATGGCCGCGCAGGGTCGCCCCAAGTGTATGCCGCTTACGCATGGCGAAGCCTCCTTTCGCACCCGGCGCAGTACGCCGCAAGGCTGACGGCAAACAGCACGCCGTAGCTCGCCAGCGCGGCGCGCAGGCGTTCCGGCGACAGCCCGTCGTTAAACAGGCTCGCCGGATGCGGAATGGTCAGCCCCAGAAACCACTCCGCCGCGTCCGCGCTCCAGAGGTAATAGATGAACGACGGGATGGTGAACGCCATCAGCTTATCCGGAAACCACGCGGCCGCCGCCAGCGCCGTCACCGCCCAGACCGCCGCCGAAAACGCCATGCCCGCCGCGACAGCCGCATACATCGGCAGGCCGTGGCAGACCGTGTACAGGTTGGCATACACGCAATCCTCCGAAAAATAAATCGTATGCACGGCGTATGCCGCCGGGTCGCTCGGCAGGGCAATCCCGTTCCAGATCACCGCGTGCAGCGCAAACGCGCTCGTCGTCGCCAGCGCCGCCGCCAGCATCGAGGCCGCCGCCTTGACGCCGACATACCGCGCCACCGAGCCACGCATCACCCGCCAGCGCGCCATGCCGCTTCGCAGCTCGTCCACCTGACTGGTTGCGTGCGCAACGGATGCGCAGAACGGGAACAACAGCATGAAGCCGCCAAAGAAGATACCGCCGACGGATAGGCACAGCGCACTTTCGCGGTATTCCATGCTCTCGCCCACGCTGATGGCGTTCAGCCAGGAGGAGAGCGAATAGCCCAGCAGCGTCAAAAAGCTGATGGCGAAGGCCATCCAGTAATTTCGGGATTTGAAGATGGATTTGATTTCTTCCGACATGGTTCTGCCCTCATTTTTTCACCTTGTCCCACGGGATGAAGCCCTTGTAATCCGCATCGCCGAAGCCATCTTTGCTTTGATCGTTTATATCCATCATTTTTCCCGTCTGCGCGTTAATTGTCAGCGTTCGGAACCCCAGATTCCCCCGATTGTTTCCATCTGCGCCATCCATCTTAAAAAGCGTTTCATCATCATATTCCACCCATGTATTCTTCGGATTGTCCATATACGCACACTCCATGACCCACGACGGCACTGCGTAATAGTCTGCCTGACTGTCAATCTCCAAATCCTGCCGATAGTTCATATGCCCCGGCTCGTTATAAAGCGCATATCCGAACCTCAGAGTGTACACTTTTTGAAGATGGCCGGACTCGATTTCCTTTTCCAGATTTTCAATCACCGTTTGTAGCGGACAAAGCGGAATATCTTCGGCCACTCTTTCTGCTTCCTTCATCGTCACCAGCAGAATGGAATAGCTTTCCTCATTCATCATCATCATGGTAAAATCCGGCTTATACATCGGCCATCCCACTTTATTGAAACTTCTCATCGCATGGGTCATAATCGGCAAGCCATTCATTTTCGCCCATAAGCGGATATAATAAAATGGCGGTGTAACAGGCTGCATGGTCGTCTGATTGATGTTGCACATCATATCAAATTCCATCGGATGCGCATATTCAAAATCGCCGTTCAAATTAAGTCCGTTTCTTTCAAGAATTGCCGCCATAAACTCATACATTTCGCGTACCGTCAAATCGTTGCCAAGCTCCGCACCATACATTCTATCCAGATCAACAGCTTCGCCGAAAGTATGAAAGAAATGTGTACGCCGTCCTCCTTTTCGCTTCACATTTTCTACCGTCAGATACGGATAATTCTTCTCAATGACGAATCGGCTGGATTCCGCTTTTTCTCCACTCCAAAGCGCCGATTGATCTACACGATAGCCTGCGTCGGTGATTTTGATAATCGGCGCAGTTTCTTCCCCGTACACCTCCACGTCGATATCCACAACCGTTTCCCGACCATATTTATCGGTATAAGTTTCGTGCCATCCGTCCTTCGCCTGTTTCCTGATCTCCGGCAGGGTGTAGTATTCCTGCGCCAGCGCAAGCGTCGGCAGAAGGGAAAGCGCAGTCAGAAGCGCCGCAAACTGTTTTTTCATGTTCGTTTTCTCCTTATTTCACCTTGTCCCACGGAATGAAGCCCTTGTAGCGCGCGTCGCCATACCCCTCATAGCTTCGGTCAAAATAGTCAAGCATTTCGCCCGTCTGTGCGTTGATCGTCATCATTCTATTTTTCGATTCCCAATAAGATTGATAATCCTTTTTAGGATTATCGACAAAAACACATTCAATCACCCAAGAAGGTACAAGATAGTAGCAGTTAGCATCATATCCGGAAAACTGTTCTACGTTTTCGATCGTGGGATCAGTATAAATGGAATATCCAAATCTTAAAGCAACCACATTTTGAATATGTCCTGACTGAATTTTTTGCTCAATACTTTGAATAACCTTTTCCAAGGAACATAGAGGAATATCTTCAGAAAGAACATCTTCTTCCTCAAAAACAGGTTCATATATGACGTACTCATTTTGATTGAGCATCACAATACACATATTTGCATCATACCATGGAGATGGTGCATTCGCATATGAATCAGCTGCATTGTTAAAAATTGGCAATCCTCTTTTTTTCATATAAAGCAGAACTTCGTAAAAAGCCGGAACCAAAACATTATTTGTTCGGGAATTGATGCTGTATACTACACTGAATTTTTCGGGCATTTCATAAAGATAATCATAAACTGGCATTCCATGCTCTTTTAACTTTTCTGCTGCAAATTGATACACTTCTTGTAGGGTAAGATCATTTTCATAATTTTCCCCATATGGTTCGTTCAGATTTACCTTCATGTTTTTTACCCATTCATATATATACGTTGACTTGCCACCTCGCTTTTTTGCTTCCATGAGTCTGTCAACTGGATGATTTTCTTCCAATTTGAATGCATTATCGTCCGTAAATTTCCCGTATTTTCCCCAGCCGACCTTGAGCACTGGTGCAGTTTCTTCTCCATAAACTTCCACGTCAATATCCACAACCGTTTCCCGCCCGTACCTATCGGTGTAGGTTTCGTGCCATCCGTCCTTTGCCTGTTCCCGGATTTCCGGCAGGGTGTAGTATTCCTGCGCCGCGGCGAAATTCGGCTTCAGCGCCAGCAGCAGCGCACCCGCGGCAAAAATCTGTTTCATCCTCATGTTTGTTTCCCCCTTCGGCCTCAGCCTTTTATCTGTATAGAGCGCCAGCGGGGCGAATCCTCACGCATTTATGAAAAAAATTTTCTGCTGTTTCGCCGCGCCCCTTCGCTATGGGCAAAAAGCGGCTCCACGCATCTGCGCAGAGCCGCCCCTGTTACGGTTCAATTTGAATTTGATATTCGGCGTTGATCGGGCTTCGCTCAATCGAGAGCGTCATTTTCTCCGGCCATTCCTCCGCAGGCGGCGTGATGGTGATGCCAAGGTGCGTGCCCGCCTCGTCAAAACCGAGGATGCCCACGGAATACGCCCACGTCAGTTCGCTTCCGTCCGCGCCGTACACCGCGTAGCGGTTGGAAAATTCGCCGAAATAGGCCGCCTCGTCCACCCCTTCCAGCAGCAGCTCGATATAGCCGCTGATCGGCGAGAGATTGGATTGCAGCACCCGCGCCGCCGGCCCCTCCAGCGTCTCAGCGACGCTCGCGTGGCGAATCATGCCCGCCGGAACAGCCGCCGGGATGGAGAACGCCACCTGTCCGCCGTTTTGCAGCATCGGCAGGCGGATATCCAGCGTCTTCGCATCCGCCAGCTCCGCGCGCCACGCCGATAGATTGGTTTGCAGATAATAGAGCATCTGCCCCGGCGCATCGCCCGGCACTTCCCACGCCTGATCGAAATCGACGTTCTGCCCATTGACCAGCACATAGTCGCAAATCTGCGTTTCACCCGCGTCATAGCCGGGCATTTCGTATCCGTTGGCGACGGTGGCGGCCAGATGCAGCTCACCGCTTCTGTCCGTCAGGCTGTACACGATGCGCAGCTCCGCGCCGTCGTATACGGCCTCCCGCACGTCGATGATCGTCCGTTCAAGCTCGATGTGCGCAAGACTGCCGCTGGTCACAAGCCGCTCCGCGCCCTCCTGACTGACCATCGGCGCAAAGCCGAAATCCTCCGTAAAATTGAGCACGCCGCGCCGCACCGTATAGGCCACGCCGCCGACGGCCAGCGCCAGCAGCGCCAACAGCAGCAGCGCCGCCGCCCTGCGCCGGGAAATGCGCCGATGACGCGCGGGGCTCGCTGCGCGCCTGTGCGTCTCCGCCCCGCCGATGCGCACGAGCATCTGCCGCCACATGCGTTCCCTGTCCGCGTCGGATAGCCCCGCCGCGTCGCGGGAGAGGTATCGGTCACATTCGTCGATGAGCGCGCAATCCATCTCCTCGCCGGGCAGGGACAGTTGCCAGCACATCAGCGAAACAATATCGTCATCCGTGAACGTGCCGTTTTCGATGCGCTTTCGAATTTCTTCCTCCACACCTGTCCCCTCCCTTCTGAAATCATGGTTCTTCTACTTCTTTAGACGGTATGACCGCCGTTTCCTAACACAATCAGCAAAAAAAGATAGAAAAATTCCGGATGCTCGCGCAGCCGCCGCTTGCAGCGGTTCAGCCGCATCCAGACGCAGGAGACCGTCAGCCCGTTTTTCTGCGCCAGTTGCTGCGGCGTGCAGCCGTTCACGGCGTAATCAATAAACAGCTCCGCCATGTCCGGCTTGAGCATCCTGCGGATGGCCTGAACATGCCCCGCAAACACGGCGCGTTCCTCCGGGCTGAGCGCGCGATCCGACACGGGCGCCGCCCCGTCGTCATCCAGCGAATATGCGTGTCTGAGCGCGCGGCGCGTCACCCGCCCGCGCTCGCCGAGGATGCGGAATTTCAGCGCGGCCATCAGCCAGCCGCCGATATTGGGATGCGTTTTCAGCGTCTCCCGCCGATCCCACAGCAGCAGAAAGATTTCCTGCACCATGTCATAGAGCGTATCCGGGTTTTCATCCGAATCCAGCAGGCGGCGGCCGACGCGGAACAGCAAATCCACGTTCTGCCGATAGACCTGTTCAAACCATGCGCGCTCTTCCACGGCTGCCGCCCTCCTTTCCGCCTCCATGCTTCTTTTGATTATAACCCTTTTGGTGCGGGTTGTGAAGCCCCGGTTTTCGCTGAAATCGTCTTGCGGGAAACGGCGCGATTGCAGCTTTTTTGGCGCACACAAAGAACCGCCGGGTACAGCTCCCGACGGTTTTTCACTCAATTCAGTTCAATTCAGCTTACTTCGCTTCGCCGCAATTCGCGCAGCCTTCGCCCGTGATGACCACCTTCGCCTGAGCCAGCGCCTTCGCGGTCTGATCCGGGCAGGAGGAACCCTTGGAGCCGTGGCACAAGATGCCGCTCATGCGCTCCACGCAGCAATCGATGGTCTTGCCCTTGCACAGCGCGCTGAAAGCGTCCTGCGTGCCGGCGCAGCCGCCTTCGTAGACGACGTTCTTGAGAATAACCCCGACGTTCGTTGCAGCCATCACGACCACGAGCACGGCGAGGGCGGCCACACCTGCGGCGAACACGAATGCGGCCATCACGGCTGCCACTGAGCCCCGGACGTTTGACTCCGGGAAAAAACGCATTTTCCTTGACTGAATCTCTGTAAATCCACAAACGACAGCGCCCCGATTCGTCGTGATCGGGGCGCTGTTTATGCGTTCATCGGATGATTACGGGTTCAGTCTTCAAACAGATACAGGAGATATCCATAGCCCTCGTCCTCCATCTTTGCGTAAGGCACAAAGCGGAGGGACGCGCTGTTGATGCAGTACCGCACGCCGTTAGGGGATTCCGGATCGCCGGTAAACACATGCCCGAGGTGAGAATCTCCGGCGCGGCTTCTGACCTCCGTGCGGCGCATTCCATAGCTTAAATCCTCCAGCTCCACCACGGCGGGCGCTTCAATGGGCTTGGTGAAGGCAGGCCAGCCGCAGCCGCTTTCAAACTTGTCCGTGGAGGAAAAGAGCGGTTCGCCGGTGACAACATCCACATAGATCCCCTTTTCGAACTGATCCCAGAATGCGTTGCTGAAGGGGCGCTCTGTGCCGCTCTCCTGCGTGACGCGGTACTGCTCCTGCGTCAGCTTGTCGCGGATCGCCTCCGCCGCAGGCTTTTGATAGTCGCCCGGATCAATGCGCAGCTTGGAGAACAGCGCCATCTCCGCCCTCGGAATGTGGCAGTAGCCGCCCGGATTTTTCTCCAGATAGTTCTGGTGGTACGCCTCGGCGGGATAGTAGTTTTTCAGCGGTCCGATCTCCACGGAGAACCTTTCACGGCGTCCCCGCTCGATTTCGGCGATGCGTTCCACCGTTTTCCTCGCGCTGTCGTTGGTGTAGTAAACGCCGGTCTGGTATTGGCTTCCGATGTCGTTGCCCTGCCGGTTCTCCACCGTGGGGTCGATGACGTAGAAGTAAGCCAGCAGCAGCGCGTCAAGGCTCACCTGCTCGGGGTCGTATTCCACCCGAACGGTCTCCCGGAAGCCGGTGTTCCCCTTGCAGACGGTCTGGTAGACGGCGTCCGCCTCGCAGGTTCCGTTGGCGTAGCCGCTCTCGGCGTCAAGAACGCCGGGGATGGACTGCATAAGCTGTTCCATGCCCCAAAAGCAGCCGCCCGCCAGATAGATGACGTTTTCTGTGGTATCCATATGTGTGCGCGCCTCGCCGGAGATAGGAGACGGCTGTTCGGTCATTTCCTTCTGTTCCGTTTTCCGCGGCGTGTTCTCCTGCCCGGCGGCACATCCGCTCAGCGGCAGCATCACGGCAAGCAGAAGCGGCCATACGCTCCGATACATGGCGTTTTCCTCCCTTCTGAGGGGATCATTCCGTCTGTCAGCCCTTGTCGGCGGCAATAGCCTGGTCGATGAGCTTTTGCAGCGTTTCCATGTTCTGCTCGACGTCAATGCCGCCGAGCAGCGGTTCGCCCACGATTCGTCCGTTGCGGTCAAACACGTAGGTGGTCGGGAACGCCATGATCCCCAGCGCAAACGTTCCGGCCTCGCTGTTTGCATCGAAGTAGATGTTGCGGTATTTCGCGCCGGTCATTTCGAGAATCTGCTTGGCCAATTCAATGCCCTGCTCGTTGCCGCTCAGGGTTTCCGCGTTGATGCCGACGACCTCGCCGCCCTGCGCCTTGATGCGCTCGTTCAGCGCGTTCAGGTCATCCAGCTCCTGCACGCAGGGCTTGCAGCCGTTGAACCAGAAATTCACAACGGTGAACGCATTGTTGGCAAACAGGCTGTTATCCACGTCGTTGCCGTCGAGATCCTTTCCCTGAAACTGCGGGAAAGCGTCGCCCTGCTCCTCGTCGTTCATCTGAGTCGCCGGGCTGTCGGCGGCGAGCGCCGCGATCTGCTCCTCGATCTTCTGGATCTTCTCCGCGTCCGCCTTGAGCGTCTCGTATTCCTCGGCGGAGAACTGATCCTTCGCGCCCTCCACGGCGCTCATCAGCACGTCGCCGTAATTGCTGCTGATCATATCGTCGGTCACGTTTTTATCCATGGACATAAACACCTTTTCCCAGAGCGCGCTGTTGGCGAAGAGAATGTCGTTTTCAACCGCCAAAAGCTGCTCTTCCGTTTTTCCCTCCATCATGTTCATGTCGGACTTTTCTTCCATCTTCTCTTCCATGTCCATGGCGGACTTTTCTTCCATCTTCTCTTCCATGTTCATGGCGGACTTTTCTTCCATCTTTTCTTCCGTGTTCATGGCGGACATTTGTTCGCCGCAGGCGGTCATGGAGAAGGTCAGCAGCAGGCCGATCATCAGCGCGATTACTCGATTCGTTTTCATTGTTTTTGCTCCTTTTCTTTGTTTTCGTTTTGAGATGAGTCACCAAAGCCAAATGTATATCGGATTGCGTCCGTCGGGCAGGCCTTCATGCACATGCCGCAGCGGATGCACTCCGTATGGTTGGGCGATTTTGTGATGTCCACGTCCATCTTGCAAGCCCTCGCGCAAGCGCCGCAGGATACGCATTTGCCCGTATCCACGCGCATCTGGAAAAGCGAGACCTTGTTTAGTAGCGCATAGAACGCGCCCAGCGGACACAGCCATTTGCAGAACGGGCGATACACGAACACGCTGGTCAGAACGACCGCCAGCAGCACGCCGGCCTTCCACGTGAACAGCTTGCCCAGCGCGGCGCGAATCCCGGCGTTGGTCAGGGACAGCGGAATCGCGCCCTCCAGTACGCCCTGCGGGCAGAGATATTTGCAGAAGAACGGGTCGCCCATGCCGAGCTGATTGGTCACGAGCATCGGCAGCAAAACCACCATCACCAGCAGAACGACGTATTTCAGATAGCGCAGCGGTTTTAATTTCTTCGTCGATATCTTGGGCGAGGGAATCTTATGCAGCAGCTCCTGAAACCACCCGAAGGGGCAGAGGAACCCGCAGATAAAGCGCCCGAGCAGCACGCCGATCAGAATCATGATGCCGGTGATATAGTAAGAAAATTTGAATTTCGACGATCCGACGACCGCCTGAAACGCGCCGATGGGACACGCGCCCGCCGCGCCGGGACACGAATAGCAGTTCAGCCCCGGCACACAGACATATTTCCCCGCGCCCTGATACAGCGCCCCCTTTTTGAAATTCGGCAGGTGGATGTTGGTCAGCAGCGCGGCGCAGCCCTGTATCCATCCGCGAAACCGGGCGAGAACATGCGTTTTTTTCTTATCCAATGCCAACACACTCCATACACAGCCGAATTGCCTTCGAGAAAACCGTTTGGGCTTCCCCGCGCCAAACGCCGAAGCCGATCATCAGCACCGCGGCCGCCAGCAAAACGCACTGGATCAGCCCTTTTCTTTGTTTCATCGTTTTCCTCCTGTCGCTTTGATGAGACGAGTATACACCATGGGGGTTAAAATTTCCGCTAAGAAAAACTTTACACAAAACTTATCGTCATCTGTTATAATAAGGTCAAAACAGAAAGATGGAGGAGCCTATGCGCCTTTTAGTTGTAGAAGACGAGCAGTCCCTGCGCGAGGGAATCGCCAAAAAACTTCGGTTATCCGGATATGAGGTGGACGCCTGCGAGGACGGCGAGGAAGCGCTCGACATTTTAGCGTCCGAGCAATACGATTTGATTCTGCTGGATCTGAACCTGCCCAAGGTGGACGGCATGACCGTCCTGCGCACGCTTCGCCAAAGCGACCTTGAAACCCGCGTGCTGATTCTCTCCGCGCGCAGCGAGATTGCGGATAAGGTGGACGGGCTGGATGCCGGCGCAAACGACTATCTCTCCAAGCCCTTCCATCTGGCGGAGCTTGAGGCGCGCGTTCGCAGCCTGACCCGGCGGCAGTTCATCCAGCGGGATATCTGCCTGCGCTGCGGGCGGCTTTCCTTTGATACCAAGAGCCGCGTCGCCTCCGTCGACGGCCAGCCGCTCTCCCTGACGCGGAAGGAATGTGGCGTGCTGGAATATCTGCTCCTGCATCAGGGGCGGCCAGTCAGTCAGGAGGAATTGATGGAGCACGTCTGGGATGGGAGCGTCGATTGCTTCAGCAATTCCATCCGCGTACACATTTCCGCCCTGCGGAAAAAGCTGAGAGCGGCGCTGGGGTACGATCCCATCTGCAACCGCATCGGCGAAGGATATGAGATCAAAGGAGAATCGCGATGAAACGCCTGTCGCTTCAATGGAGAATGACGCTCCTGACCGCCCTGCTGATCGCCTGCGCCTGCATCTGCCTGAATCTGCTGCTGTATCGTTCGGGCGCAACCGGCATGGATTCTCTGAGCGGCTACATCATGCAATATCAGCCGGGCGACGTGGAAGGTCTGGCCATCGAAATTCCGGACGACCAGATTTCGGATTTCCTCATCCATTTTTCGCAGGAGGTCTGCGACGCCAAGGCGCTTTACGGCTACAAGGGCTGGCTCATCACCTCCGTCGTGACCCTGCTCAGCGCGGCCATCGCCTATTTCGTCACCGGCAGCGCCTTGAAGCCGCTTGGGCAGTTCTCCCGTCAGGCGGAAAAGATCAATCAGGACAGCATCGCGACCCTGCGCCTTGACGAAAACGCCGTTCGGGAGTTTCAGCAGTTGAGCCGCTCCGTCAACCAGATGCTCGACCGCCTGGCGCAGTCCTTTGATTTGCAGCGCCAGTTCGCGGGAAACGCCGCCCACGAGCTGCGAACGCCGCTGGCCATCCTGCAAACCAAGCTGGAGCTGTTCGCCGAGGAGCGCCCCGATATGGATGCCGAAACGGCGGAGCTGGTCGGTGCGCTGCTGGAGCAGCTCGGCCGCCTGACGTCGCTCGTGCGCACCCTGCTGGAGATGAGCAATCTGCTCTCCGTTTCCCGCTCAGATCACATCGCGCTCGCGCCGCTGGCGGATGAGATTCTGGCGGATTTGACGCCGCTCGCACAGCAAAACGGCGTTTCGCTCCGCGCGAAATGCGACGACGTCTGCATCATCGGGAGCGACGCGCTGATTTACCGCCTCTTATTCAATCTGGTTGAAAACGGCATCAAGTACAACCGCCCCGGCGGCTCCGTCACCGTCTCCATCCATCAGGAGGCGGCCATGGCGGTTCTGCACATCTCCGATACGGGGATGGGCATATCGCCGGAATATCGGGACAGCGTCTTCCAGCCGTTTTTCCGGATTGATAAATCCAGAAGCCGCAAGATGGGCGGCGTGGGGCTGGGGCTTGCGCTCGTGCGCGAAATCGCCGTTCTGCACGGCGGTTCCGTGGCGGTGGAATCCAGCTCCGACTGCGGAACGACCTTTTGGGTCACCCTGCCGACGGAGCAGGGCGGTTGATGATGGGCGCATAATTTTCCTCCCACATTTTTGAAACAAACAATAAATATCTGTAATTATATGTGCTTTAAGGCTTGAAATCTCCAAAATTTGTTGATAAAATAGCCCTGATCATAGCCACGACAAAGAAATGTATGAATTGATTTTCATCCATCAGTTATGCATTTCTTTATTTTTGCGTTTTACCGTCGGAAAAGGCGAGGTGAAGCGCTCAAGCACCTGAAAAAGGAGACAACAAATGAGACGATTTCAAACCCTCTGGCGCGCGCTCGCCCTTGGTCTGATCCTGCTGATGGCAGGCGGCCTTTTTGTCGGAAAAACCGCCAAAGCGGAAAGCTATGTGGCGGAAGACATTAAAATTACGCTGGACGGCGTGACGTACACCTGTAATTTCACCAGCAGCGGAAATGTCGAAATCTCCGGCATCGAAGCAGATACCAACACAACCCGCGTCGCTGTGCCGGAAACCCTGACTTATGGCAACCAGAATTACACCGTCGTGAAAATCGACTTCGGTTCCTTCTTCCACCCCTCCTGCAGCGGCGATAATGTGACGGAATTCACCCTTCCAAACACGCTGCAGGCCATAACCGGTTATGGCTTTAAAAATTTCAAAAAAGTGACCGAGTTGACGATTCCCGGTTCCATCAAGGATTTCGCTTTCTCCCTGCAAAATTCCAACATCCAAAAGCTCACCCTTGCGGAAGGCGTTGAATCCATCATTCAGGACAACCCTGTGACCAACACCCCTGTCGAAGAAATTGTTCTGCCTTCTACCCTGAAGACGCTCGGAAATGCCGCCTTTTCCGGGGCAAAGCAACTGAGAGCCATCAATCTGCCCGAGGGCGTAACGTTTGCAGACAACGCCGCCGGCATTTTCAGCGGCTGCTCCTCGCTGACCAGCATCGATCTCCCGGCTTCTATCACCCAAATTCCTTCCTCGGCGTTCGACGGCTGCACCTCGTTGAAAACGGTTACGGCCGAAAGCCCCATCACGAAAATCGAAGCGAAAGCATTTCAAAACTGCACCGCGCTGGAAACCATTCCCGATCTCGGCCGCGTGACAGAGCTGGGCATTTCTGCTTTCTATCATTGCGAGGCGCTTCACTGCGCCGTCGATCTTTCCTCGCTGAAAAAGCTGGAAGCTTGTGCATTCGGCTATACGCAAGTCATCGTCACCGATTTCTGCGATACGCTGGAATCTATTGGCTATTGGGCGCTGATCGGGGCGACGGTCAAGGCCGAGCTTCCGCCCACGCTGCAATCCATCGGCAGCTATGCGTTCTTCTGCGGAAATCTTCCCGAAACGCTGACCATTCCCGACTCTGTCCGAACGATCGGCAGCAACGCATTCGCCAGCACAGAAGGCGTCAAAAAAGTTTTTATCGGCAGCAATCTAAGCTCGATCAGCGAAGGGCTGTTCGCCGACTCCACTGTAGAGGAAATCACGCTTGACGCATCGAAGGATGAACTGACCGGCGTTGAAAACCTGCCGGGCAAGGCAAAGATTATCTACCGCTATCCCTCTATCTCCGACAGCGTCGGCGATACGATTTCCGACGAATCCGGCGCGCTGACGCTCCAGGCGGCAATCGACAGCGCGCCCAATGGCCAGCCCACGACCATCCCCATCGGCAAGAACGTGAAGCTGAGCCAAACGCTGAAGATTCCGGCCGGGAAGGCGATCATCCTGACCAGTGACCAGCCCTATACCATTTTGGCTGTAAAACCATCCTCTGCGGCCAGAGGCACGTCATCGGTCGATGATTTGATCGTCGTTGAAAAAGATGCTTCTCTCACCCTCGCCGGAAACATCACCCTGAGGGGCAAATACAACACCGGGCGCATCATCGACAACAGTGGAGCCGTCACCCTGACCGACAACGTCGTCGTCTGCGACAGCACCCTGAAGCGCGCCAATGCCGGCGTGATTGATAACCATGCCGACAGCGCGACCTTCACCATGCTCGGCGGATCCGTTGAAAAAAACACCGTTACGGATGCATACAGCGGAACAATCCGCGCCACCAACGGCGCAAAGCTCTTCATTCGTGGCGGGAAAATTCAAAACAATCAAACGATAGGGCAGGATACGTACCTCTCCTCCGCCGGACTGATGCTCTTTGAAAACGGCGCGGCCGAAATGACCGGCGGCTCCATTTCGGGCAACAGCGGCTATCGCGGCAGCGCAGTCATGATGTATAGCGAAAACAGCCGCAAGCGCGCCGCGTTCACCATGAGCGGCGGCGATATCAGCAAAAACACCAGCAAAAGACTCGACTCCGGCTGGGCGTATCCCTCAGGCGCTGTCCATGTAGAACGCTATTCGGATTTCACCCTGTCGGGCGGCACAATCACCGAAAACCGTGCGACGGGCGCAGGAGCCGTCGGCGGCGGCGTCTGCGTGATCGATATGGGTTGCCAAAGCAACGACCCTGCCAATGAGACCCGTTTTACCATGCTGGGCGGCGAAATTTCCAAAAACACCAGTTCGGAAGCGGGCGGCGGCGTCTATTCCTATTCCAACCACGTTCGCCTGCTGGCCGGCGCCATCAAGAACAATCGCTCAAACAAGGGCGGCGGCGTTTACAGCGAAGGCAATACCAATCTTGGCTACAGCACCCTGTACATGGAAAACGTCAGCATCACGGGCAACCGCGCCACAAAGCAGGGCGGCGGCATGTGGTCCTGCCCGACCGGCGACGCCAAGGTTTACGTCAGCAACGGCGGCCTCATTGAGGGGAATACCGCCGACGAGGCCGGAGATGATATGGTTTTCCTCGGCTTTCCAAACGATCCGTACACATTGACGCTCGCGAACTACACGCCCGACGGCAGGCGCGTAAAATGGATGCAGGACGGCGGTTTATTCCCGCCCAATGGCACCTACGCCGCAACAAACGCCTCCATTCCCCGGTATCATCAAAACGGCGCGAACACCGCGCCCATGACGTTTGAAAACGCAACGCCGAATATCGCGCTGAAAGCCGTTCTGGATTATCCCTCGACCATGGTTCCCAAACTCGTCATCACCGGCAACACCGCCGTTTACGGCGGCGGCGTGGGTTCAAACGGCGGCGTCAACATCGGCGAAAACAAGTCGATTTCCGTTTCCGTGCAAAAAAAGTGGAGCCACGGCGACAACCCCGTCGCCATCCGCCCCCAGGACGTAACCATTTATCTGAAAAACGGCGATGCTATCGTCGATCGGCTGCTGCTCAATACCGACAATCAATGGTCGGGCACCTTCAGCGGCCTGCCGACGGACGGTCGTTACACCGTCGATGAAGAATCTGTCCCAAATTACGCCAAGGAAATCTCCGGAGACGTTCAGCACGGATTTACCGTTAAAAACACATACTCCGGCGACATCACCGAAACCGCGAAGGAATTGCCCAAAACCGGCGACGATACGCCGCTCCTTCCGCTCCTCGCGCTGGCAGCACTCTCCGTTCTCGGCCTGCATCGCATGCGAAAAGCCGCTCGATAAGCCGCAGATCGTCAAATTCCCGTTCGCGCGGGCGCGGGCGCTTTTACACAATCTCTCATACGAAAAAAGCGGGCCTATCCCGCTTTTTTCTTTATACTAATTCGCAGTTAAAATGCTTAACAGAGCGCATCAGATTTTTTGTTCTGACGAAGCCAAGTGAAGTGAGGCGTACTGGAGGTACGTTGAACGGAACGAGGCAAAGTCAGAGCGAAAAAGATGGTGCGCGGATTAAGCCATTTTAACAAGAATTAGTATTACATAGCACCCTTATGCTTGAGCACGGCGCTGACCGTCTGGCACAGAATTTTAAGATCCAGCCCGATGCTCCAATTACAGATATACTGCGTATCGAGCTTGACAATCTGCTCGAAATCCGTGATGTCGCTTCGGCCGCTGACCTGCCACATGCCCGTGATACCCGGTTTCATCGCCATGCGGGCGCGGTGATGCAGCTCGTATTTATCCCATTCGTCCACCGTCGGCGGCCTCGTGCCGACAAGGCTCATATCGCCCTTGAGCACGTTGAAAAACTGCGGAAATTCGTCGAGGCTCGTGTTGCGGATGAACGCGCCGATGCCCGTTTTTTTCGTGCCGTCCGGCAGAATTTCGTTGCCGATGATGCGCGGATCGAAATCCAGCTTGAACATCAGGCCGTCCGAAACGCGGTTTTCCTTCATCAAATCCTTTTTGCGCTCGTCCGCGTCCAGATACATGCTGCGGATTTTATAGAATTTGAATCGCCGTCCGTTCTGCCCGATGCGCTCCTGCGAATAGATGATCGGCCCCGGCGAAGCCTTTTTGATCTGCGGGCCGACGATCAGGATGATGATTCCGGCCAGTACGCAGCCGATCAGGCCGCCGACGATATCCATCAGCCGCTTGACCAGCGCCTGAAACGGCGTGGCGTAATTCACCGTGCTGGTCAGCACCGTGTAATCGCCGATGTGCTCGACGAGCTGCTTCTGGCTCACGCCGCTCTCCAGCGTCAGCTGCTCGTGCACGACGACGCCCATCTCCTGGCACTGCGCAACGAGCTTTTCCGCCGCCTTGATCGCGTCCGCCTCGATGAACACCTCGTCCACCCACTCGCGGCAGATGTACTCCGCCGCGCCGCTCAGATTCGCCGCCACCGGGATTCCGTTCAGCGTCTCCCCCTGCGCGTCGCGATCCGAGAGCACAAGCCCCGCCAAGTCAAGCGCATCGTTTGCGGTTGTCAGCAGCTTCTCGGCCACCTCCGCCGCGCGCGCTTCCGGCGCGACGATCAGCACGGCGCGCTTTTTCTCGTGCTTCATCCGCTTTTGCAGCAGCTTCTTGTATATCTGCCGAAGCGTGTAACCCAAGACCATGTGCAGCGCCGAAGTGCCGTAAAGAATGATTCGCGAATAAGCATCGCTGATCTTGAGCGCGACCAGCAGCACGGCCATAACGGCAAAGACAATCGCCGCATGCTTGACGCTCACAAGCGCTTCCCGGTACATCCCGCGCCTGAGCACGTCGTGCATCGTGTTGAACATCACGCAGACCGTGAAATCCAGCATCAACAGCATAATCAGCAGTTCTCGGTACAGCTCCGTCTGATAGCCGCCCCAAGCATGGCTGAACCGCAGGCTGAATGCGGTAAAAAACGCAAGCGCAAGGCTGAGCATATCCAGCAAAATAAAGTCAAGATGCTTCAGCCAGCCCTTAATCCCCCGCTCGTACATACCCTTCCGTTCGCTTTCTGTTTTTTTCTTCCTCAGCCGACCGCCACAAAGCCGAGCACGGGCAGCCCGTTAAATTCGCAGATTTCCAGCTCGCGAAGCACCTGCGCGTTCTTCGTGACCCACGGCTGAATGAACAGCACCACGCCGTCCGTCTTATCCGCAACGGCCTGCGCGTCCACCGCGAAGCGGTCGCAGACCTTGTATCCCCCCGCCTGCGCCGCCGTCTTCATCGTCTGCGCAATCTGCGCATTGGCCAAATCGCCGCTCAAAACGAGGCCGCTTACGCCTGTCGCGCTCAGCGCGACGGACAGATACGCGCCGTCGTTGTACAGCGGCTTTTCGGCAAACAGCTTATCCAGACCGCGCAGGTTCTTTTTCACCGCGCCTTCGGGCTCGACGCGCGCCAGCAGATGCAGGCCATATCGCTCCTCCAGCTCGTCCGTATCCTTCACGCTGCCATCCAGCAGGAACGCCAGCACATACCAGCCGCCCGCCAACACAAAGAACGCGAAACCGCCGAGCACCGCCCATTTGAGCATCTTGTTCTTCGGTTTCCAGCCATCCGTATAGACCTGCTCGTAATACGCCTTGTCGTCGTCGGTCAAATCCTTTTCGATCTTGCTGAGGGTTTCCAGATAAGCGGCCAACCGATCCGTGCCGTTTTGCCGTGCGGAAACCACGCCCCCGTCATAGCCCGTCCGGCCGGTTTGGGTCATCGCTTCATAGGTCATCCCGCCTTCGGCAGTCTGCGCAATCTGCGCGCAAACCGCCTGAACCTGCGCGTCGAGCACCGTCAGAATCGCTTCGCCGATCTCCTCGCTGGGCGCGGAAACCGAAATATAAATTCTGCCGTCGTTGCTGTTATCATCGCTCAGTTGGATAGCTCTCTTTTCCGTTTCCGTAAACCAGACGCTCATCAGCTCCAAAAGGTAGCGCTGGCTGCACGTCAGGCCGGTCTTTTCCCGCACCTGATCGTATACCTCCTGCTTCTGCAAAATCGAGCCGATTGCAAGGCCGATGCGGTTCAGATCGCTTTCCTGCGCGGCGACATAATAGCTCTTGTTCGCCATATAGACCGCTTCCGGATTCATGTTCATGTAGATGGATTCCGCCTGGCGCGTCATCTCGTCCTCATAGAACTGGTGATAGCTCACATATTGCTGAATCTGGTCGATGTTCAGGTCGTCGATGTCCATCTGCGCCGGTTGTTTTCCCGTCTTTATTGCGCCGAACGCACCGCCCAAAAGCAGCCCCGCCACGCCGGCCAGCAGCAGAATCTTCCATTTTTGGAGGATATATCGCATCATTTGAACGAGATCAATCTCTTCCTCGTCGTTTCGCATCTTCTGTCTATACGTCGTCTGGTTCGTCATGCTTTCTCTCCCCGTTCTATTTCTATTGTTTTTTATTGCATCCGCAGCGCCTGTTTCCGTGCGATATGTTCGCCGGTCAGCGTGTCGCGGTTTTCCCACTTTTCAGTATGTTTAATATATCATCTGGACGCTTTCCCGTCAAGTCCGGCAACGCAGAAAAGCGGCGCTTTCCGTCGAAAACGCCGCTTTTTGTGTCAGCAGATTCCCAAAATGCGCTCGGCGCGCGTAACCTCGTCCGCCGTCGGCGCGGGCACGCCGTCCAGCGGGTAGGCGATGCCCAGCTTCTTCCACTTGGAAAGGCCGAGCGTGTGATACGGCAGAATTTCCACGCGCTCCACCGTCTTCAGCGTCCCGATAAACGCGGCCATCTGCCTGAGGTCGTCCTCGCTGTCCGTCAGGCCGGGCACGAGCACATGGCGAATCCACATCGGCTTGCCCATGTCGCTCAGCTTTCGCGCCATCGCAAGGATGTTCGCGTTGCCCGTTCCGGTCACGCGCCGGTGCAGCTTATCGTCCATCGCCTTGAGGTCGAGCATCACCAGATCGGTGACGTCCATCAGCCGCTCAAACGCCCGCTGATCCGCCGCATCCGCCCGATAGGGCTGCCCCGCCGTGTCCAGCGCGGTGTGCACGCCCTTTTGGTGCGCCAGCTCGAACAGCGCCGTCACAAATTCCATTTGGAGCATCGGCTCGCCGCCGCTGACGGTGACGCCGCCGCGCTTTCCGTCCTTGCCCCAGTATTTTTTGTAGCGCAGCGCCCGCTCAATCAGGGTTTCCGCGTCCGTCGTCTCGGCGGCGGGGTTGCTTATCTCCCACGAATCGGGGTTGTGGCAGAATTGGCAGCGCATCGCGCAGCCCTGCAAAAAGATCACATAGCGCACGCCGGGGCCGTCCACAAGGCCGAAGCTCTCGACGGAGTGCACCCGTCCGATCGGCTTACATGCGGTCATGGCAGGTGCGGGCGATGACGTCGAGCTGCTGCTCGCGGGTGAGGTCGATAAATTTGACGGCATAGCCGGATACGCGGATGGTGAAGTTGGCATATTCCTCCTTCTCCGGGTGCTCCATCGCGTCGATGAGCTTCTCGGTGCCAAACACGTTGACGTTCAGGTGATGCGCGCCCTGCATGAAGTAGCCGTCCATCACCTGCACGAGGTTCTTGGCGCGCTCCTCGTCGGTGTGCCCCAGCGCGCCGGGGTTGATCGTCTGCGTATTGGAAATGCCATCCAGCGCCCAGTGATACGGCAGCTTGGCGGTGGAGTTGAGGGAGGCCAGCAGGCCGTTCTTCTCCGCGCCGTAGCTCGGGTTCGCGCCGGGGGAGAGCGGCTCGCCCGCCTTGCGGCCATCCGGCATGCTGCCGGTCGCCTTGCCGTAGACGACGTTGGAGGTGATGGTCAGGATGGAGGTCGTCGGCTCGGAATCGCGGTAGGTGTGGCGCTTCTTGATCTTTTCAAGGAACTTGCCCAGCAGCCACACGGCGATGTCGTCGGCGCGGTCGTCGTCGTTGCCGTAGCGCGGGAAATCGCCCTCGGTCTTGAAATCGACAATCAGGCCGGTCTCATCGCGGATCGGGGTCACCTTGGCGTACTTGATGGCGCTCAGGCTGTCCACCACATGGGAGAAGCCCGCGATGCCCGTCGCGAAGGTGCGGCGCACGTCGGTATCAATCAGCGCCATTTCCGCCGCTTCATAATAATATTTGTCGTGCATATACTGAATCAGGTTCAGCGTATTCACGTACAGCCCCGCCAGCCAATCCATCATGCGGTCGTAGGCGGCGATCACCTCGTCGTAATCGAGCACCTCGCCGGTGACCGGGCGATACGCCGGGCCGACCTGCTCGCGGGTCTTCACATCCACGCCGCCGTTGAGCGCGTAGAGCAGGCACTTCGCCAGATTCGCGCGCGCGCCGAAGAACTGCATCTCCTTGCCGGTCTGCGTCGCGGAGACGCAGCAGCAGATGGAGTAATCGTCGCCCCAGACCGGCTTCATCACGTCGTCGTTCTCATACTGCACCGAGCTGGTCAGCACGGAGATCTTCGCGGCGTAATGCTTGAACGCATCCGGCAGATCCTCGGAATAGAGCACGGTCATGTTCGGTTCCGGGGACGGGCCCATGTTTTCCAGCGTATGCAGGAAACGATAGTCGTTCTTGGTGACCATCGAGCGGCCGTCCACGCCGATGCCGGCGACCTCCAGCGTCGCCCAGACCGGGTCGCCGGAGAACAGCGCGTTGTAGCTCGGAACACGGGCGAACTTGACCATGCGGAACTTCATCACCATGTGGTCGATCAGCTCCTGCGCCTGCGCCTCGGTGATGAGGCCGCGCGCCAGATCGCGCTCCATATAGATATCCAGGAACGTGGAGATGCGCCCCACGGACATCGCCGCGCCGTTCTGTGTCTTGATCGCGGCCAGATAGCCGAAATACAGCCACTGGCAGGCTTCCTTTGCGTTGGCCGCGGGCTTGCTGATGTCAAAGCCGTAGGCGGCGGCCATCGCCTTCATGCCCTTGAGCGCCTTGATCTGCTTGGCGATTTCCTCGCGCAGGCGGATGACGTCCTCGGTCATCGTGCCGTCGCCGCAGTTGGCCAGATCCTTCGTCTTTTCCTCGATCAGGAAATCAATGCCGTAGAGCGCGACGCGGCGGTAGTCGCCGACGATGCGGCCGCGGCCATAGGTATCCGGCAGGCCGGTGATGATCTTGTTGTGGCGCGCCTTCTTCATCTCCGGGGTGTAGGCCATGAACACGCCTTCGTTGTGGGTCGGCGCGTACTCGGTGAAGATCCTGTGCAGCTCGGGGTCGGGCTCGTAACCGTAGTTGCGGCAGGCTTCCTCCGCCATCTTGATGCCGCCGAACGGCATGAACGCGCGCTTGAGCGGCTTATCCGTCTGCAGGCCGACAATCTGCTCAAGCGCCTTGTCCGCCTCGCTGATGTAGCCCGCCCCATAAGCCGTCAGGCCGGAGACGACGTGCGTCTCCATATCCAGCACGCCACCCTTCGCGCGTTCCTCCTTCTGCAGCTTCTGGAGGATGCCCCAGAGTTTATCCGTCGCCTCCGTCGGGTCGGCGAGGAAGCGCTCGTCCCCCGCGTAGGGCTTGTAGTTCTTCTGAATAAAGTCGCGAACGTTGATCTCTTCGCGCCAGATGCGGCCCTCAAAGCCTTCCCACTGCTCAAAATGAACCATGCAAACTCTCCTTTATGGGTGGTCGTTGATGCTGATGAAAACGTGGTTATTGTAGCATGGCCGAAATGTTCGCACAACTGACGAACTCGCCAAGGAAACGCCGCGCGCTTTGGCGTTGAACCGTTTTCCCGTTTCTTTGTACAGAATCCATCCGCCTAAATCGGATAAACCGCCGCATTTCCCGCGGCGGACGGCGGAAAGCCGTTCGATTCTTAACGGTTTTCTAACGCGGCTTCCCCGCTTTTTCGCCCTTGTCTAGTCTGTCCGTTTTTCCCGGACACATTCAGCCGTCTGCTCGCCCCGATGATACCATAAATCCCGCGTTTTTGAAAGTCCTTTATTCATATTTGTTAGAATGTGCAAACGTCAATTCGCTGACAATGTCCGATATTGACAGAGTTTTCACGGTTTTTGAATGTACTAAAAAATGCAGGAATTGAATAGTTCGTTCAAATTCCTGCATTTTAAGGGGATTGATTCCGTTTTGTCCTTTATTTTACACCAGATTGTTCACAAAATGCTCGATGCGGTCAACGCCCTTGTCGATCTGCTCCATCGATGTCGCGTAGGAAATGCGGCAGTAGCCCTCCGCGCAGAAGGCCGTGCCGGGGGTCAGCGCGACGTTCGCGTTTTCCAGCAGCATGTCGGCAAAATCCATCGAGCCGCCGATCTGCCGGTCGCCCAGATGCTTGCCGATCAGCGCGCTCATGTCCACCATCACGTAGAACGCGCCCTTGGGCATCACGCAATTCAGCCCGTCGATGGCGTTGAGGCGCTGCACGATATGGCGGCGGCGCTCGTCGTAGGCCCTGTGCATGCGCTCAATCGCCTCGCGCCCCTTCGGGGAGCGCAGCGCCTCCTCGGCGGCGTATTGCGCAATCGAGTTGCTGCCGCTGGCGACCTGGCTTTGCAGGCTGCTCATGGCGCGGATCACCTCAATCGGCCCCGCGGTGTAGCCGATGCGCCAGCCCGTCATCGCATAGGATTTGGAAACGCCGTTGATCACGATGGTCTGCCGGAAGATATCCTCGCCCAGCGACGCGATGGAGACGTGCTCCTCGCCGTCGTAAATCAGCTTTTCGTAGATTTCGTCGGAGACGACGTAGAAGCCCTTCTCCACCGCCAGCTTCGCGACGCCCGCCAACTGCTCGCGGTTCCAGATGCAGCCATTCGGGTTGTTCGGCGAGTTGAGAATCAGCGCCTTGGTGCGCTCGGTGACGTAGGGCGCGAGATCCTCCGCCTCGGTGACGAAGCCCTTCTTCACGTCGCCCTGCACCAGCACCGGCACGCCGCCGACGATGCGCACGATTTCCGGATAGGAAACCCAGCACGGCGTCGGGATGATGACCTCGTCGCCGGGGTTCACAATCGCGGCCAGCGCGGCATAGATGGAGAATTTCGCGCCGTTGGAGACGATCACCTCCGAGGGCGAATACTCCAGTCCGTTGTCCAAGCGCAGCTTTTCGCAGATTGCGCGGCGCAGGCCGAGCGTGCCGGCCGCCGGCGTGTACTTGGTCAGCCCCATATCCAGCGCCTCGTGCGCGGCGGTGCGGATATACTGCGGGGTGACGAAATCCGGCTCGCCGACGCTGAAGGACACCACATCGCGCCCGCTCCGGCGCATTTCCTTCGCCTTTGCGTCGATCGCCAGCGTGGGAGACGGCGCAATCGACGCGCACATACGAGAAAGCTCCAAGGACAAGACAAACGCCCCCTTAAACCGGGTCGGCCGACTTCATTGCCGCCCGAAATGAATTTCACAGAAATTATACATCCATTTTGCCCGTTTTGCAATCGCCATTATGCCTTTATTTGTCGTTGTTCTTCGTCCACTTTGCACATTTCGATTTCAATTCCTGCAAATTTGCCTTTGAGCGTCATTTTCCCCCGCTTTTTGCAGCTTATGCGCCGCGCCGTCTTTTTGTTAAAAACACTTGCCATAATCTTTTTTTTGATGTATTATTGTTTCGGTTGGTATCTTTTTGAAACATTTTTGGAGGTGTTATTTTGCATCGCATGTACAAATGGTTCCTCGCGGCTGCCGCCGTCTGCCTGATGGGCACGAGCGCTGTCGCCGCTGCGGAGGATTCCTACTACCTCGAGCTGCCCACCAAGGGAATCACTTCTTCACGAAAGATCTCCGTCAATGTGCCGGATGAAAACCCGGTCGTTGACGGCATAAATCCGCTGACCGGTGAGAGCTGGTACGGCAACTATTATCCGATCCTCGTCAACATCGACGCGCACCCGGAAGCGCTGCCGCACTGGGGCGTCGCCTCCGCCGATATTTCCTATGAAATGCCGGTTCAGGGCGACGGTTCCACCCGCTCCGCCATGCTCTTCATGGGCACGATCCCGTCCTACGCGGGTCCTGTCCGTTCCGCGCGCGTGCCGATGGGCAGCCTGCGCGAGCTTTGGGATAGCGCGTGGGTGTTCTACGGCTGGCAGAACTGGGCGAAGGGTCCCAACCTCGTCGTTGACGTGGACGACTGGGCGCTCTCCGTCCATTCCGACGCGCGCCAGAAAGGCCGCTGGGTGTTCCCGTTCGTCGAGGGCTCCGAGCGCAATTACAGCGATCTGTTCCACCGCGAGAACGACGGCGAGCACGTCGCGCCGCACAACGTTCAGATCAACATGAACGCCGTCGCCTCCCTGTTCTCCAGCGAATCGACCAAGCACCCGTTCAAGTTCACCGAGACCGGCCTTGACCGCGGCGTGGACGTTTCCGCCATCACCATCAACTACAAGACCACGAACCCGGCCTACGTCTCTTCCTACGAATACAACGAGATGACCGGCCTGTACGAGCGCTATCGCAACGGCGCGCCGTACTACGACGCCCTCACCGGCGCGCAGACGGAATACGCCAACGTGATCGTGCTCCGCACCGAGGTTAGCTGGTTCAACAACGCCCCGCAGCGCCCGGTGATTCAGCTCGTCGGTCAGGGCGTGGCCGAAATCTTCCAGAATGGCAAGTACATCCGCGGCACGTGGGTGCGCACCCATGACGGCAAGACCGGCGACGACGCGAAGTCCCTCCCCGCCCGCATGATCTTCCTCGATGAGAACGGCGAGGAGCTTGAAATGAAGGTCGGCAAGACCTTCATCCAGATCGTCAACAACGATCAGGCCGTCATCGTGAACGCGGGCGAGCAGATCGAAGGCGCGGCCGCGCAGGCCACTC
>ERZ836441.442-NODE-442-length-48723-cov-5.506945_pt1 | contig 48723 bp, 37 predicted proteins | sample MGYA00519686_ERZ836441 | MGnify/ENA primary metagenome ERZ836441 (study PRJEB31850, sample SAMEA3708800) | human gut metagenome | biome: human gut; feature: human-associated habitat; material: faeces | place: China | collected 2014 ...
GCGTTGCGCCGGCGAGTGAGTAATACACATTGTCCAAATGCGTCCGCATTGAAGACCTTTTAATCCATTAAATAGCAATTATATTGTCTGGCTCGGCGCAATACCAAATTGTTTTTTATAGGCCCGGGAGAAGGTGGTATAGTCGGAGAAGCCGCTTAACTGGGCGGCCTTCAGGATGGGGGTGCCTTCGGAAATTTTTGTGCGGGCGAGAAGAAGGCGCTTGCTAATGATGTAGTTGTGGATGGTGTAACCGGTTTCCTCCTTGAATTTCCGCATCATGTGATACTTGCTCAGGTAGTATTTCCGCGCAAGGGTTTCAATGGAAAGATCTTCCGTAAGATTGTGGTTAATATAACGGAGAAGCTCTTCTATCTGGGAATCACTGCTGTAGGAGCGAGCGTCGTAAATGTACTGCTTTTCCAGAAAAATGCGGTTTACATAAACCATGAACTGGGTAAAAAGAGCTGAGCCAAGAAGCTCGCTTCCAAATTTTTCGTCTTTCAGGGCAGCTTCCAGTTCGTAGAGAAGCTGCTTTAATTTTTCCTGAGTGTCAGAGTCCAGACGGATTAGATTGTAACTCCGGTCAATCGCCTTCTGAAAACAGCGGAGCAGTTCTGTGGATTTGATGTCGTCACTGATCCATAGTACAAAACGTTCGTATGGAACCGAAAAATCAATTTCCGGTTTGTGGATGGCGTGACGGTTCACGAGAAGAATGTCCCAGGGCTTCAGATAGTAGGACTTTCCTTCAATGTGATAGGCAGCCTTTCCGGAAAGAAAGATGATCACTTTGTGAAAATCATGATAATGGTAGGAAAATTCCCGTTTGGTCTGGTCCTTGATGTGAAAAAGCCGGAAATCCTGCTCCAGATAGCCGGTTTTTTCAGTAGGTTCATTGAAAGAATTCATATGTTATGGCCCCTGTTTTAACTATAGTGTGTATGGAACCGCAAACTTTGCTTGCAGCTACGTTTGCGTAGCGTCATATTTCAATTCTGCGCCTTGAAATATGACTTTATTATAAATGAAATACCGCATTTTTTACAATATATTTCGCAAGTTATTCTATGTACATGGGAAAAATAAACGCTATACTGGATATATAAGATGTGATTTGAGAAAAAAGATCACGGGTGTTTCGCCAGAAAGGAATTGAAAACAATGAGAGACAGCATTATCATGACAAAATATCAGGGCTTTGGAAATGATTATCTGGTACTGGATGCGAAAAAAAACCAGCTTCAGCTGCAAGGCAAAAAAATTGCACTTCTTTGCCAGCGGGGATTCGGACTTGGAGCGGATGGTGTGCTTTACGGACCAGTTGACATTAACGGAAAAATGGGAATGCGTATTTTTAATTCCGATGGAAGTGAAGCTACAATCAGTGGAAACGGTGTCTGTATTTTTGCAAAATATCTTATGGACAATGAGTATGTTACAGAGAAAAAATTTGCCATTGAGACTTTATCCGGAACAATCGAAGTAGAGTGTCTGAATGCCAGAGCGACAGAGTTCCGCGTAAATATGGGCAAAGCCTCTTTCCTTTCCAGAGAGATTCCGGTAACTGGCGAGGTGCGTGAGGTGATCGATGAGCCATTTACATTTAACAAGAAAGAATACAAGGCAACTTGTCTCACAGTAGGAAATCCACACTGCATTATTTTCATGGATCAGGTATCTCAGGAAAAAGTAAGAGAGCTGGGGCCATATGTGGAAAATGCAGATGAGTTCCCGGAAAGAGTGAACCTGCAGATCTGCCGCCAGATTGATAAAGGAAATCTGGATATCGAGATCTGGGAGCGTGGCTCCGGTTACACAAAAGCTTCCGGTACAGGAAGCTGTGCAGCAGCCATTGCAGCCTACCGAAAAGGTCTGATGGAAAACAGAATCAATGTAAACCAGCCAGGTGGTATGATCCAGATCGACATTAAAGAAGATGGAACTATTTTTATGACAGGAACTGTTGGATATATTGCAGAGATGAGCGTGGCTGAAAGCTTTTTCTCATAGAAAGAAAATATGGTGTATGGCGCATCCAAACGGCCGTGTCTGTGTAGCAAAACGGCTGTTCTAAAACGTATTTGTGACCGCCAGAGGGCGCAAAATGCAGATATGGCAGAAAAGATAAATAAAAATGAAATTTAAAGGCTGCCAAAGGGAAATGATACACAGTATAATTTTTGTGCATCGCGTAGGAAGGCGGTGCAGCAGATGAAAAATCAGACAAGTCAATATGGCAGTTACTTAATTTTCGATGTACGAGAATCCAGGTATAGAAGTAAGAAGACTTCCGTGCCTGGATTTTTTTGCTGCAAATGAGTGTGCTGTCTGTAAGCGATGTCATTATATCTGAAGAGAGGAAAGTAATTAAAATATGGAGACAGAATCAGCTTGTCGGTATACGGAAGCCCACTCTTGTTGATAAAAAAAGTGCAATGTCTAAACTAAAAAAAGATAGACATTTCTAACATAATTCTGTAAAATAAACAAAGGTTAGAAAACACTAATAGCAGTTAAACAAGGAGGAAGAGGATGGCTGACAAAAAGTTGTTAAGAAAAATTGCTCCGATCATTATGAGTGCAGCTGTAGCGATGACCAGTTCACCGGTTGGAGTTATGGCAGAGGACTTTACTTCTGGAGAAGCAGCTGTTGAGGTATCTGAGGAGACTGCATATGGTTCTGATGAGATTTCAGACGACTATGACGAATCATCAGAGGCTGACGATTCAGCAGATTTTGGTACAGACACAGAGGAGGGTTTTGAATCTGGAGAAGCCGCAGAAGAGGAGTCTGGATTTGAGGACGGCGAAACCGGAGACACAGAAGATGCTTTTTTAGCAGACACTGAGGGCGAAACCAACAATGAAGCGGGAGCTGTGAAAACAGTGGAGGATGGTCAGATCGTACTGATGAACATTCCCTATGAAGCTTTTTACAGATCTGAGTTGAAAAACAATGATGTAAAAGTAGATGCATTTACATCCGCGACGAAAGCAAAAACAAAGATGAGCGGCGTGATGAATGGAAATGCTGCTTATCATACAAGCGCGGAAGGAAATGAACTTGCAGGTGTTACTTTTCCGGTAAAAGTGAATAAAGCTTCTGATTTGGAAAATTTTAAACAGATTACAGACAGCACTACTATAGAGATTACTACGAACATGAAAGGCCAGGTAAGTACTAATACATATACTGGTGCAGCGGCTCTTATTGAACAGCCAAGCTATACTTATTATGTTCCGGCAGAAACTCCTGCATATTACAAGGAAATGAGCGTAGATGAGAACGAAAATATTTCTTTTGGCGCTGTTCAGGGAATGTCCGAACAGAATGTTAGTGTGAATGCTGAATTAAAGCTTAATTCCAAATATGGAGATTATCAGCTTGAGCTGGATGAGACAGCAGTAAAGGCAGTAGTAAATGCATCTAATGGTGATAAGATTTATGGTGTAATCATCAATACAACAGACGGAACCACTTATGCACTCCGTCATCTTGAGAATATCTGGAAAGGAAAAGAACTTGCATGGAGCACCGGCTTTACAACAGAATCTCACGGTTGCCCAATAAGCTCTGACCACTACAAATCCATGATGGGAAAAACTATTTCCAGCGTAACGTACTATACGGATAAGGGGGAAATTAATTTTGATATTCCAGATACTTATGTTCCGGTAAAAACAGGTGTCAGTGCAACCGTTGACAACATCAAGGTAACAGATGCAGAGGTTAAAGTTGAATTATCTGAAGCACTTCCATCTGATTATTCAAAGAAATATGCAGTTGATGATGTGGAAGCAGCGACAACAGAGACAGGAGTAAAGGTTACAAATCTTACACCTGGAACACATACTCTGACAATTTCCGATGCAAATGGAAAATATGCTCCTGTCAGCGCTACTTTTACAGCAACAACAGATACTGTAATGGCTTCCTATGATGAGTATGAAGGAAAACTGGTTGCTGCGGCAGATATTACCGCTGAGCAGTTTGTTGCATTTACCAAAACAGTTTCAAAAGTAAAAATTGGTGACCAAGAGTATGCTGCAAGCGGAAAAGGTGCTGTGAAGATTGTTCAGGAGGATGGAACTCTTGATTATTCTAAAACAGCTGTAAACGATGGAGATACAGTAGTTGTAAGTGCTGCCGGATACCCAGATGTAACATTTGTTTACAACGAAAACGTATATGTATACGCAGGTCTTACATGGGCTGAGTACTGGGCTTCCGAGGATGTATACAATGCAGGCTCCACAGCTTCTTCAGAAGAAAAAGACAGAAGAGGTGAGTCAGACCTTGGAGCATTTGATGCTGTAACAAGAGCAACTGCAAACCATGGCCTTCACAGAGGAAGCTTCCAGGCAATCGCGGTTCTTAATGGAAAAACAGTTTCTCACTGGAGCGCAGACGGAAAAACAGTTTATTATGCCGATGGAACATCAGAAGTATTTAACCGGAACAATGTAACCGGATATACCGTAACTGGCCTGAAATATGTACCGGTTGAGATTAAGAGAGCTGACCTTGCTGCTTTTGCAGAAAGTCATGCAATTGTAAAAAATGGCGGACAGCTGATCGGCGGTTATGGCGAGAAAGAACTGAAATCCTATGAAGCCGTTGCAAATGTAACTGCAAATACAAATGGTTTGAAAAAAGCTACAAAAGCTGAAGATGGAAGCTTTGTAATCGGAGCAAGACAGAACGGAACTGAGTCTGGTATCAAAGATGCAGAGCTGAAAGTGGCAGACGGAATTACAGCAACTGTAAAGCCTGGAAATGGTTCCTATGGTGAGTTCCTGAGAGTTGACCTGACTGGAAACTATGGCGATCTTGGTGCACATATGCAGTCTGTTGAGTGGGCATATTATGGAAATGATTCCACTTATACAAACAGACTTGCAAACTATGGAACAAAATTTGCAGCTGATAACTGGATGCATAAAATGATGGGTATCCAGCTTGGTCTTACAGAATCTGGAAGATGCAAGCTTCCGGAAGGAACTGACGGAACTGGTTACTGGATCCTTACTGTTCATGCCCTTGGATACCAGGATTACGTTGTAAAATTCCAGGCAACAGCTGAGAATATTGCAAAACCTGCAGGTGATGCAGATTCCACACCACTGGAAAACATTATCGCAGAAGCAAAAGCCCTGAACGAGGCTGATTATACTCCGGAGAGCTGGGCTGCTGCAAAAGACAGCATTGCAAATGAGCTTGAAGAGTGCGAGGAAATGCTTGCAAATATTAAGAATCAGACAACTTATGGCGTAGAAGAGCAGATCGGACATTTAAGAGAAGCTCTTAACATGCTTGTAAAAGCTCCAGCTCCAACCGCTACTCCGGTGCCGGCAGAGCCGACCGCAACACCGGCTCCAACAGCAACACCAACACCGACTGCAACTCCTGGAATTACAGCAACTGCAAAAGCTTCCACGATTTACACCAAAGGAAAAACATCCACAACAATCACTGTTGAAAAAACAGGTGTAACAGGAAAAGCTAAATTCACATCCAGCAATAAGAAAGTTGCTACTGTAACTTCCAAGGGCGTTGTAAAAGCGAAAAAAGCAGGAAAGACAACCATTACGGTAAAAGTTGGAAACTACACTAAGAAGGTAGTAATCCAGGTTAAGAAACCTTCTCTGAAGCTTGCAAAATCTTCTGCAACAATCAAGAAAGGCAAAACAGTAAAAATCAAAGCAACCGCAACACCATCCGGAAAAGTAACATACAAGTCCAGCAACAAGAAAGTAGCGACTGTTACTGCAAAAGGTGTTGTAAAAGGTAAGAAGAAAGGTACTGCAACCATCACTGTTACAAGTAATGGAGTATCTAAGAAATTCAAAGTAAAAGTAAAATAATTGGTAACCATTCAGAAGGTACTGAACAGTTACAATAATTGTTACAAAGTTTTTACTGGTAACAAATAAGACTTGTGTGAAACAAGGCAAAGAAACGGGGGCCGTTTTTAACAGCCCCTGCTTTTGCTTGTAAAGAGAAATTTAATTTGCTACATATTTTAACAGGAGACAGCATGAAAAAACGAGACAGTGATAAGAATCCTTTTGAAAAAAAGAATCTGGTGAAACTTGCTCCAGCAGCAGTGGTTATTGCGGCTGTGGCTGCAGCAGGTGCTCAGGCTGGCAGCAGTGGAAAAGAAGTGACTGCTGAAACCAGAGAGGTTGTAAAATCCCAGGATCTGGAATCGCTTCTGAAAACAGCCTATTCCTATGAGGCAGCAGATGACGAGGCAAAAGAGGAGAGTCTGCTGAAAGCAGGCAAAAATACATCATCATCTTCAAAGAAAAAAACCTCCAAAATTTCAAAGAAAAAAAGTGGTATAAAAAAAGGAAGCTCAAAGACCCTTCCAGTAAAAACGGCTGCATCTTCAGGGGTAGGTCAGGGCTCCACCACTACACCAACTACAGAAGTTCCGGAAGGCGGCTATAAAGATGGAACTTACCAGGGCAGCGGTACTGGCTTTGGGGGAACGATTACCGTACAGGTAACTGTATCAGATGGGAAAATCACAGCTGTTGATATATTGAGTGCCTCAGGAGAAACAGGCTCTTATTTTGCCTCCGCTCAGGGCGTTGTAAGTAAGGTTTTATCAAGCCAGTCCCCGAATGTGGATGCAGTCAGCGGTGCAACTTACTCCTCAAACGGAATTATCCAGGCAGTACAGAATGCCCTTTCACAGGCAGGAAACAGTGATTCTGCCACACCAACTCCAACGCCAACGCCAAAACCTGCAAAGAAACCGAAGAAAGATACTTCTGTCAGCTATAAAGATGGCGTATATGAGGGACAGGCAGAAGGCTTTGATGGAACCGTAACGGTAAAGGTTACAATAAAAAATGGAAAAATCAAAAAAATAAGCAACACAAATACAGATACACCTGAATTTTTTAATAAAGCATGGAAAACAATCAAGTCCAATGTGATTTCCAGACAGAGTACTTCTGAAATTGATACTGTAAGTGGGGCAACATTTTCTTCAAATGGAATTCTCGGAGCTTTATCCCAGGCTCTTTCAAAGGCTGATCAATCAGGAACTACAGACTCAAAGGAAGAAGATATAACTCCAACCCCGACTACTGTACCTGATGAAACTGTAACACCAATTCCAACGGAGATTCCACAGCCTACCAAGACTCCGGATAATCCGTCAGATGAGCAGCCGGTTGTAAATCTTTTGAAAGATGGCACCTATACAGGGTCTGCAATGGGATATTCCGGACAGGTTAACATAACACTGACGATTAAAGATGGAAAAATTACGGAAGTAACCAATACAAACTCAGATACCCGAAGCTTTTTCAATAAGGCATGGAGATCCATACAGCCTAAAATACTGGAAAAGCAGAGTACAGAAGGAATTGACACTGTAAGTGGTGCAACATTTTCTTCTATGGGAATTCTGGATGCGTCCAAAATAGCATTGGAGCAGGCAAAAAATACAGAGGTACAGCCTTCAGTAACGCCAGAGCCCACTGAGGCGCCGGATTCCACCGAGAAGCCAGAACCCACAAATACGCCAAAGCCGACTTCTGTTCCGGAACCAACGACTGCACCGGAGCCTACAGCTGTACCAGAGCCTACTGAAACGCCAGCGCCAACTTCTGCACCGGAACCGACGGATACACCGGAGAATTCTGTGACGCCGGAACCGACAGCTACGCCAGAACCCACGCCTGTGCCTGCTGGTGCATATACAGATGGAACCTACACTGGCATTGGAGAAGGCAATGACGGACCAGACAGTGTACAGGTTACCGTAACAATATCCGGAGGACAGATTGTGGGAGCAACTTATTTTTCCTATGATGATGAAGAATATGCAGATACAGCCTGGGAGGGAATTCTTGGACAGGTTATGGGAAAGCAGTCCGCAGACAGTGTAGATACAGTATCTGGATGCACATATTCCTCCCAGGGATTTATTCAGGCATTTAGAAATGCATTAAATCAGGCAAAAGGAGCATAACCCATGAAATACCAGAGTTTTATTATGAGAGTTTTATGTCTGCTTCTGATCGTTGGTGTCGTTCTTGGCTACAACTCCATGCAGAAAAAAGATAGTGATACCGAAAAAGACCAGCAGATCGCCAGTCTGACAACCAGAGTGGAGGCCTTGGAAAAACAGCAGGATGAGATATTAAGTGCCCTTGAAGAGGCTGCAAAAGCGCAGGAAGAGGCGAAGAAAAAGGCAGAAGAGGAAGCGAAGAATCAGAAAGCCCAGACGGAAGAAGCGGCTTCCGGGGATGCTTCCGAGGACGCGAAAAAAGATGACAAAAATACAGATGAGACAGAGGCTGAGGACGCTTCTTCTGAGGAAGAAAGTGAAGATCTTGTCTACAAAAACGGAACCTACACAGGAGACGGCCAGGGCTTTGGCGGCAATATCCAGGTTCAGGTTACACTTGAAAATGACACGATTACAGACATTCAGGTGGTAAGTGCACCAGGCGAAGACTCTGCATACCTTTCCCAGGGACAGGGCGTGGTCAGTACCATTCTGGCTGCCCAGAGTACAGATGTTGACACCATTTCCGGAGCAACCTTCAGTTCCACTGGAATTATCAACGCTGTAAATGATGCACTTGGAAAGGCGGAAAATCAATGAAAAAGAGACAGAGAAAAATCCGGCTGATCCGTGCCGGCATCCAGCTTCTGTTTTTCATTTTTGCTCCGGCACTTTTTTCCACAGCATTTGCAGGCGTGAAGTCCGTTTTTCAGGCAATCGCAGCACATCAGGCAATCAGCTGGAATTCCTTTCTGGATGTGATTGCCGTGCTGCTGGTGGTAACCTGCCTGTTCGGACGGCATTTCTGCGGATATGCCTGCGCATTTGGTTCCCTTGGGGATGCATTGTACGAGCTGACTGTGTTTATCCGCCAGAAGGTTTTTCATAAAAAAGGCCGTCACGGATACTCAGAAAAAGCCATCCGCATTTTGCAGAAGGTGAAATATATCTGGCTTCTGGTGCTTCTTGTATCTATCCTTACCGGCTGGTACAGCAAGCTTCAGGGCATGAGCCCCTGGGATGTGTTTTCCATGCTCACCGCTGGCAGACTTCCCGGTGCTGCCTACAAGGTGGGGATTGTGCTGCTGATTCTGCTCATGATCGGAATGTGCACTCAGGAAAGATTTTTCTGCCAGTTCCTCTGCCCAATGGGCGCAATTTTTGCTATAATGCCTATAGCGCCCTCTGCGCTGTTCAACCGTGACAGCGGCACCTGTCCAGCGAAATGCGGAGCCTGCAAAAAGCGCTGTCCTGCTCATCTGGACATTGACGGTGATACCCCTCTCTCAGGAGAATGTATCTGCTGCCACGCCTGCCAGGGAATCTGCCCGAAGAGGAACATCCGGATCGGGATTCCGAAGGCGAAAGATGAGAGCCTTTTTTAAACACGAGCTGGGAAAAGATGGGCGAACGCTATTGGAAAATAAGAGAAAATAAAATCAGAAAGAACAGGATATGAGTAAAAAAAGAAGTAAAGTAAGATTTCAGAATGAAGTCGATTTAATTAAGGTACATTATAAAAAGCAGTCCAGAGGTCAATCACTTACCTGCTTGGATATGTTTAATGGGAGAAGGAATTTGAGAAAGAGAAGTGCGGCAGGAATTCTCTGCAGCAGCCTGTTTCTCACTGTCATTTCTGCAACAGTACTGGGAAAAACCACTACAGTTGTTTATGCTGCTGACGTAGAAAAATACACCAACGCAGATTTCGCAATGGACACGGTAGTTTCCGAAACCCTTTACACCTCAGGCGCGGACATCAATACCCAGATTGGTGAAAAGCTCCGCGAAATGGAAACCACCCTCCTTTCCTGGACAGAGGAAAACTCCCAGATTTCCCAGCTGAACAATGCTGATGGCAAGACCATGGAAGTTTCTGATGATCTTGCCGCCGACCTTGAGAAAATCCGCCAGCTTTCCCAGGATTCCAACGGTGCTTTTGACCCCACCCTTGGAAAAATTATCCGCCTGTGGGACATTGCCGGCGAGAACCCTCATGTCCCAGATCAGTCCGAAATCGACACCCTTCTTCCCGAAGTGGGCTACGAGAAAATTCAGGTGGACGGAAACAATGTAACCCTTCTTGATGGCTGTACCCTGGATCTTGGTGCCGTTGGAAAAGGCATGGGCTGTGATTTGATCATGGATTACCTGCAAACCCAGCCAGATGTCTTCGGTATGATCCTGAACCTTGGCGGCAGCAGTGTCATGACCTACGGCGAAAAGCCCGACGGCTCCTCCTGGAAAGTAGCCCTTACCGATCCCCGTGACACGGAAGGCGACTATCTTGGAGCCATCACCCTGGACGCCAACCAGTTCCTTTCCACCTCCGGCGACTACGAAAAATACTTCATAGAAGATGGAATTCGCTACCACCACATCCTGGATCCAAAGACCGGTTACCCCGTCCAGAACGGTCTCACCTCCGTCACCATCGTCTGCGACCAGGGCTATCTGGCCGATGGTCTCTCTACCGCCTGTTTCGTCCTTGGTATGGACGCCGCGAAACCCCTTCTGGAGAAATATGGCGCAGAAGCTGTATTTGTAGACGAAGATAAGAATGTATATGTGACAAGTGGATTGATGGATAAATTCGAATTAATGAAAGACGGATACACAGTAAACGAAGCATAAGTTGTCCATGATAGATTCGTAGAAAATGATAGCTTACGGAATAACGAAAAGAGCTCCAGAGAATAGTCAAAAACTATCGCCAGGAGCTCTTTTTCAACTAACAGCATTTGGGCTGAATATATTCAGCCCAGATGCGTACGGTGGTAACATCTCACGGAATTCTCTTAAGAACTTCCTTCGTCAGCACTCCAATCAGCAGTCCTGTAATCACTCCCGACACCATCAGCGCCGGAGCATAATAATACAATAGTCCCACCGTATGCGTTGCCGGAATCGCCACCAGCAGCTGACCGATGTTATGGGAAACGCCACCAGCCACACTTACACCCAGCTGCCCGAATCCAATCTTATTTTTCACAAAAACCATCACAATCAAACTAAGGGTCGCCCCCGCCAGGCTATACATAATACTGGAGCCGCTTCCAAACATAAAACCGATAATAAAAATTCTCACAATGGAAACCAGCGCCGCTTCTTTCCACGTATACCTCTCCAGCACAAAAAGCACCGCCAGATTTGCAAGCCCTAGTTTCATTCCCGGAATTCCCGCAAAAAACGGAATCAACGATTCCACATACCCGAAAATAATGGCAATGGCTGCAAACAGCCCAAGATACGCTGTCTTTTTCTGATTCATCACTTACACCACTGCGTCAAATCCACTTTCGGAATCCTGTGAATCTGAATCGCCCTCTCCCTGAATGACTACTCTGTTTGGCAGGCACACAATATATCCGCCTGCACTGCCCACTGCCGGCTGCTTCATGCAAAGATGATCCGGGCAGTCCGCCTCTGTCATCTTTACCTCGCCGTCCTTAATTTCACACACATTGGTATCCCCAATCTGGATCACCTGATCCTCCGCCAGTGAATAAGTCCCATAAAGTTCCCCATCCACCGTAATCTGGATCGACCCATGAGTTCCATGTGGAACCGCATAAACAAAAATACAAAGCACCACTGAAATAACCAATAGTGCACCAATAAATACCGCTTCTTTCTTCTTCAAAAATGATACCTCTTCATTAATAGCTTTAACCAAAATCATCATATCATAGAACCATGTTCCACAAACGAACCATTAGTTTATGATATAAGAAATACAGAGATTTTTCAACCTATTCTAAAATCCATTTTTGAGAAAAAATCGCAACAGAGAGAATGACTGTTATTCACAGAGGAAACGGTAACGGGTGGCTGTTCCTTTCCACACCGCTTTTTATTGTAATTTTCCACGGAATATGCTATTGTATAGTTTGAAAGTCTGTGTGCCGTGCGGATCGCGGGAATGATTTTTCAAACACGTTCCAGGCCGGCGGCATTGTTGAAGAAATGTAACGATTCAGAAAACACTGGACAGTTACACAGAAATATTAGAAAGAAGGTGAAGCTATGGTTGAATTAGACCAGTTCAAGAGCATTCTTGCAACATACACAGAACCATTAGTGGAAGTGAGGGATTCACTTTGACCTGGCTAACAAAGAAAAGCGGGTTGAAGAATTAGAGCGTGAAATGGAAGCGCCTGATTTCTGGGACAATGCAGAAATATCCCAGAAGAAAATGAAAGAATTAAAGAGCATGAAGGACGACATGGAAACCTATCAGAATCTGGTAACCCAGAAAGAAGATATGGAGACCCTGATCGAGATGAGCTATGAGGAAAATGATCCGTCCATGATCGAAGAAATCCAGGAAATGCTGGATGAGTTCCAGGCACAGTTTGACAGTATCCGTGTGAAGACACTTCTTTCAGGAGAGTATGACGGCGAGAATGCCATTATCAAACTGAATGCAGGAGCTGGTGGAACAGAAGCCTGCGACTGGTGCAGTATGCTGTATCGTATGTATACACGCTGGGCTGAGCGCAAGGGCTTTTCAATCGAAGTTCTGGACTATCTGGACGGTGATGAAGCTGGTATAAAATCTGTTACGTTCCAGGTAAACGGAGAGAACGCATACGGACTTTTGAAGTCTGAGAAAGGTGTTCACCGTCTGGTACGTATTTCCCCGTTCAATGCGGCTGGAAAGCGTCAGACTTCTTTCGTATCCTGCGATGTAATGCCGGATATTGAGAAAGATCTGGACGTAGAGGTCAATGATGAGGATATCCGTATTGATACCTACCGAAGCAGTGGTGCCGGCGGACAGCATATCAACAAGACCTCATCCGCTATCCGTATCACTCATTTCCCAACAGGAATCGTGGTACAGTGTCAGAATGAGCGTTCCCAGCATATGAATAAAGATAAGGCTATGCAGATGCTGAAAGCGAAATTATATCTTCTGAAACAGCAGGAAGCAGAAGCCAAGCTTTCCGGAATCCGAGGTGAAGTAACGGATATCGGCTGGGGCAACCAGATCCGTTCCTACGTTATGCAGCCATATACCATGGTCAAAGATCACCGTACCAATGAAGAAACCGGAAATGTAGATGCAGTTATGGATGGTGCCATTGATATCTTTATTAATGCATATCTGAAATGGATCGCACTTGCGAAGAGACCTGCAGAACAGCAGTAAAAGCATGCTGCTGTTCACGGAGTGAACGGTAACAGGGTAAGGCCAGTTTCCGGATTATGTCTGGATACAGCGGCTGTAATGGCAGAGATTTGCAGGGCGCAGTGAAAGTGGAAGGAAATGCAGGATGCCAAAGACAACAGATAAGAATAAATATTTTGTAGTAAAAGAGCGGGCTGTGCCAGAGGTGCTTCTGAATGTAGTTGCAGCGAAGAAGCTTCTGGAATCAAAGCGGGCAGCTACGGTTCAGGAAGCTGCAGACGCTGTGGGAATCAGCCGAAGCTCTTTCTATAAATATAAAGATGATATTTTTCCCTTCCACGAGGAAGCCAAGGGAAAGACCATCACATTTATTATACAGATGGATGATGAGCCGGGAATTTTATCCAATGTTCTTCGGGCTATTGCAGAAAACCATGGCAATATTCTGACCATACATCAGAGTATTCCCATCAGTGGTATTGCCACTCTTACCTTAAGTGTGCAGATCCTTCAGGGAGAAGGGGATGCTGAGGCAATGGTGGATGACATTGAACAGATGGAAGGAATCCATTATTTAAAAATTTTAGGCAGGGAGTAACGGACAGATGATAAATATTGCAGTGTTAGGATATGGCACAGTTGGAAGCGGTGTAGTAGAAGTCATCCGCACCAATCATGAATTGATTAACAAAAGAGCCGGGGAAGAGATTAAGATCAAATATGTACTGGATCTTCGTGAGTTCCCTGGAGATCCGGTAGAAGAGATTCTTGTTCATGACTTTGAGCAGATCGTAAACGATCCGGAAGTTAAAATTGTAGTAGAAGTAATGGGAGGAACCGGTGCTGCCTATACTTTTACAAAAAGAGCACTTGAAGCCGGCAAGAGTGTGTGTACCTCAAATAAAGCTCTGGTTGCCAAATACGGTCCTGAGCTTATGGAAATTGCAAAAGAAAAAAAGATCAACTTCCTTTTCGAGGCAAGCTGCGGCGGTGGAATCCCGATTATTCGTGCCATCAACGGTTCTCTTACCGCAGATGAGATTGATGAGGTCAGCGGAATTCTGAACGGAACTACCAACTATATGCTGGATAAGATGATCACAGAAGGCGCTGATTTCAATACTGTTCTGAAAGAGGCTCAGGAAAAAGGCTACGCAGAGGCTGATCCTACCGCTGACGTGGAAGGACAGGACGCATGCCGTAAGATTGCCATTCTTTCCTCTCTGGCATATGGAAAATTCCTGAATTTTGAAAATGTTTATACAGAAGGAATTACAAAGATCACACCAGAGGATATGGAATACGCAAGAGAAATGGGCAGAAGCATCAAGCTTCTTGGCACAAGCAAGAAATTGGGAGACGATTCCTTCTACGCACTTGTAGCACCTTTCCTTGTAGGACAGGAGAATCCTCTTTATGGCGTAAAGGGAGTGTTCAACAGTATTTTTGTACATGGAAACATGCTTGGCGATGCCATGTTCTATGGAAGCGGAGCCGGCAAGCTTCCTACTGCAAGTGCAGTTGTAGCAGACGTTGTGGAGGCTGCAAAGCATCTTCATGATACGATTCCGAATAACTGGAGCAATGAAGAGATGACCCTGATGGAGCCGGATTCTGTAGAAGGCCGTTTCTTTGTCCGTGTGAAGGATACTTCCCTGGATGAAGTGGATAAGGCTTTTGGTAAGGTTGAGGCTGTGATCGAGCCGGATTCCCTTCCGGAAGAATTTGGTTTTATTACCAGACTTATGACACAGGGCGAGTACAAAGAGCGTGTGAAAGCGCTTGGAGAGAATGTTCTGGGCATGATCCGCGTGAAAGACTGATAACATGAATCCGCAGTTATTCAAGTAATGGGCAGCTGCGCGAAACTGTCTGTATGAGCAGATAAAAATAAAACTGACAGCGTGAAAGGAAAAACTATGCTGATAGTTAAGAAATTCGGCGGTACTTCCGTTGGGGACAAACAGAGAATGTATAATGTTGCCAACCGTTGTATCGAAGAATATAAAAAAGGAAATGACGTGGTGGTGGTTTTGTCCGCCATGGGAAAATATACAGATGAGCTGATCCGTATGGCTCATGATATGGACGACAAGCCTCCGAAGCGTGAGATGGATATGCTCCTTACCATCGGTGAGCAGATGTCCGTATCCCTGATGGCAATGGTAATGCACAAGCTGGGCGTTCCGGCGGTTTCCCTGAATGCCTTTCAGGTGACCATGCATACCACAAGCAGCCATCAGAATGCAAGATTAAAAAGAATCGATACAGAGCGTATTCGCCGGGAGCTGGATGCCCACAGGATCGTAATTGTTACCGGATTCCAGGGCGTAGATAAATACGATGATTACACCACTCTGGGACGAGGCGGTTCTGATACCACTGCCGTGGCACTGGCAGCAGCGCTTCATGCAGATGCCTGCGAGATTTATACAGATGTGGACGGCGTTTACACAGCCGACCCACGTAAGGTTCCAAATGCAAGAAAGCTGAAAGAAATCACATACGATGAGATGCTGGATCTGGCAACATCAGGAGCAGGTGTACTTCACAACCGTTCTGTGGAAATGGCGAAGAAATACGGAGTGCCCCTTGTGGTCCGCTCTAGCCTGAATAACAGTGAAGGAACGGTAGTGAAGGAGGTAGTTAGCGTGGAAAGAATGCTGATCAGCGGTGTTGCGCTGGATACAGACGCTGTGAGAATCGCAGTACTGGGGCTTCGCGATGTGCCTGGTGTTGCATTTAAGGTATTTGATACCCTTGCAAAGAAAAATATTAACGTAGATGTTATCCTGCAGTCTATCGGACGTGCAGGAACAAAGGACATTTCTTTTACAGTAAATAAGGATGATCTGGATGATGCAGTTGCCACTCTGGAGGAGAGCCAGGAGCGCCTTGGCTTCAAGGAGCTTCACTCTGAGCGCAATATCGCCAAGCTTTCCATTGTTGGCTCCGGTATGCTCAGCAATCCTGGCGTGGCTGCCAAGATGTTTGAGAGCCTTTACAATGAAGGGGTAAACATTAATATGATCTCCACATCTGAAATCCGTATTACCGTCCTCATCAATGAAAAAGACGGAATCCGGGCTATGAATGCAGTACACGATGCTTTCGGCCTTGCCGACTGATCGAATATAAATTCTAAGGAGGAATTTCTGTATGAAAAGAAAAGTATTGGGAGTGCTTTTTACAGCAATGTGCCTGTGTGCGGTTCCGTCCGCGGCTTATGCAGAGGCACAGGAAGCCGAAACTACAGAGGCAGCAGGAGAGGCTGCTGATGAGCCTGAGGCTGGTGCAGAAACGGTTACAGAGCTGTCCGACAGCCTGTACGATTTTCAGGTGAAGATCGGGGATAAGGTTTACCAGTTCCCTATGTATTACCAGGATTTTGCAGCAGACTGGACACTTGGCAAGAACGAGGACCCGGAGATGGGCGTTGGAACCAATTCCTATGGTTCCATCAGTTTTTACAAAGGGGACGACCGCGTTTCCGTAGATGTGATCAATCTTGGAATCAACCAGTTGCCATTAAACCAGTGTTTGGTGGCGGGAATTGATATTGATGCAAGCTATGATTTTGATGTGGCGGCTACTCCTGTAGAACTGCCTGGCGGAATCGTAATGGGAAAATCCAATTTTGATGATATCAAAGCTGCTTATGGTGATCCAAGCGATACTTACGAGGGAGACCTGTATACCAAGTATTCCTACTCGAAAGATTATTACGAGGAAGTTCATTTCTATGTATATAAGGATGACAATACTCTGAAGCAGGTAGATATGCGTAACTTCGTAGAGCCAGAAGGATATGACAAGGGAAGTGTAAGCGAGGAAGTTCCGGAAATCGTATCTTCCTATACCGCTCCTACTGAGCTGGGAGATGATCTGCTGGCTCCACAGTTGGAATTCTGCGGAGATCTTTATTCCCTTCCGGCTCCGGTGTCTGCATTCCTTGAGAATGGCTGGGAGCTTCAGAATGTGGAAGATGGCGCTTATGTGGCTGGCCGGGATCTGGAATTTGTAGACATGATGAAGAATAACCAGAGTGTGCATTTCAGTGTTTACAATTTTACCCAGGATGCAACTGCCATCGAGAACTGTTTTGTACGGGAGCTTGAGGTAGGCAATTACGACAGTGATGCTCTTACCCTTACTCTTTCCGGTGGATTTACCCTGGGTGCGAAGAAGGCGGACCTGATCGCAGCTGCAGAGGAAAAAGGCTATTCGTGTGATGAGGACGGAGATTACCTGAATATTTATAAGACTGCAGATACCAAGATTGACAACCGGGCACAGTTCTGGTTTAACAAGGATGAGGATCCGGATACAGTGGCAAGTGTTGCGTACAGAAATGAAATTCTTCCAGAATAAGGGAGAACCCGATCTGGAGGTTTTACAAAATTAGTAACAGGAGGGAAATATGAGCAACTATGTGATCAGCTGTTGTTCCACAGCGGACCTTACGAAAGAACATTTTGAGAAAAGAAATATTTCCTATATCTGCTTTCATTATGAATTAAATGGAAAAGAATATGCAGATGATCTGGGACAGTCCATGCCTTTTGATGTGTTTTATAAAGCCATGCAGGATGGGGCATCTACCAAGACTTCCCAGGTAAACGCAGATGAGTTTGAAGAGTATTTTGAAGGATTTCTGAAACAGGGCAAGGATGTGCTTCACGTCTGCCTTTCTTCCGGGATTTCCGGTGTTATAAATTCAGCCAACGTTGCAAAAGCGGAGCTGGAGGAAAAATACCCGGATCGTAAGATTCTGGTTGTGGATTCTCTGGGCGCGTCTTCAGGATATGGTCTTTTTATGGATAAACTTGCTGACCTCCGGGATGAGGGTAAATCCATCGGGGAAGTTCATGCCTGGGCAGAAGAACACAAGCTGAACCTGCATCACTGGTTCTTTTCCACAGACCTTACGTTCTATATCAGAGGAGGCCGTATTTCCAAGGCCAGCGGCTTTTTCGGCACTATGCTGAATATTTGTCCGCTTCTGAATATGGATGATCAGGGAAAACTGATCCCAAGATTTAAGATCCGTACCAAGAAAAAGGTGATCCGGGCTATTGTAGACAAAATGGAAGAGTACGCCGAGGGCGGACTTGACTATAGTGGGAAATGTTATATTTCCCAGTCCGCATGTATAGAGGATGCCAGGGAAGTGGCAAGGCTGGTGGAAGAGCGTTTCCCGAAATTAAATGGGAAGGTTGAGATCAACAACATCGGAACCACCATCGGGAGTCATACAGGTCCTGGTACGGTAGCGGTGTTTTTCTGGGGAAGTAAGAGGACGGCGTAGTTATAAAAAAATTACAGATGTCAGATGGGAAAATGCTATATTAGGAACAGCTGGCATGGTTTAATGGAGCAAAAGTGAAAACAGCGAAATGGTGCTGCAATATATCTGGCCGGGATGTATCAGAATCCCGGCCTGCTGTTTCACTGCAAAGGAGAATGATGATTATGAAAAAAAGAAGTACGAAGGAAATCAAACTGCAGGCCAAAAAGTCATTGCAGGGACATGTTGGAACTGTGATCCTTGGGCTTCTGGCAGTGTATGGTCTGAATACCTTAGGAACAATCCTTTCTACCAATTTGTTTTCTGGCACATCCGCGCTGGATCTGGTTCTCAGCGAAATATTTATGCTGGTGGTGTCACTGATCGTGGGAATCATTTCTGCTGGTCTGGGGTATATGCTTTTGAATATTTCCCGGGAAAAGGAGTTTTCTCTGGGAGATCTTGGCTACTTTTTCAAAAACCAGCCAGACAGGGTGATCGTTGCAGGCTTTGTGCTTGCGATGATCCAGCTGATCACAGCAATCCCTTACTATTATGTGAGCTTTACCACAGATCCGGGACTGACTGTGGATTCCCAGATCCAGTGGCTTTCCATGACTCTGGGACTGCTGGCTGTAAGTACGCTTTTGAATTTTCTTATTTCCCTTCCATTTGCCATGACCTATTTTCTTATGGCGGATGACACAGAGCTTGGAGGAATCCAGGCACTGAAAGAGAGCGCAAGGCTGATGAAGGGAAATATCTGGAGATATGTGAAGCTGAATCTTAGCTTTATCCCGCTTTTGTTATTATCTGTGTTCACGTTCTATATTGCACTTTTCTGGATCATGCCTTATATGGAAATGTCCATGGTGGCATTTTACCGGGATCTGGATGGAGAACTGGACTACAGACTGCCGGAAGATAGGACTATTTAGAAATACAAGCAACAAGAGGAGATTGAAAAAATGGATATTTTACAGGCAATCACCCAGGAACTGGGGGTGCAGAAATGGCAGGTAGAAGCTGCTGTTAAATTGATCGACGAGGGAAACACTATCCCTTTTATTTCACGATATAGAAAAGAAGCTACCGGAACCTTAAATGACGAGCAGCTTCGTAACCTGAACGAGAGACTGACTTATCTCCGAAATCTGGAAGACAAGAAGAATCAGGTCCTTTCCAGCATTGAGGACCAGGGCAAGCTGACAGAAGAACTGAAGGCACAGATCCTGGCAGCACAGACGCTGGTAGTCGTAGAGGACCTTTACCGCCCGTACCGTCCGAAGAGACGTACCAGGGCAACCATTGCCAAGGAAAAAGGCCTGGAGCCCCTGGCAAATATCATTATGCTCCAGATGACAAACAAGTCTATTGAGGAAGAGGCAGAAGCCTTTGTGTCAGAGGAAAAAGAGGTTGCTTCTGTGGCAGACGCCATTGCTGGTGCGAAGGATATTATTGCAGAGCATATTTCCGACGAGGCAGATTACCGAATCCACATCCGTGACCTTACTGCAAAGAAAGGAACCATCAGTTCTGTGGCAAAGGATCCGGAGACACAGTCTGTTTACGAAATGTATTACGAATTTGAAGAGCCGGTGAAGAAGCTGGCTGGACATCGTGTGCTGGCGTTGAACCGCGGTGAGAAAGAGAAATTCCTTACTATTAAGATAGCAGCACCGGAGGAAGATATTCTCCGCTACCTGGAGAAGCAGGTGATCACCCGTGAAAACCCGTTTACCACACCAATCCTGAAAGAGGTAACAGAGGACAGCTACAAGCGTCTTATTGCGCCGGCAATCGAGCGTGAGATCAGAAGTGACCTGACAGAGAAGGCAGAAGACGGTGCTATCAAAGTCTTTGGCAAGAACCTGGAGCAGCTTCTCATGCAGCCTCCAATCGCCGGACAGACTGTCCTTGGATGGGATCCGGCCTTCCGTACAGGCTGTAAGCTGGCTGTTGTAGATCCTACTGGAAAAGTTCTGGATACCACAGTTGTTTATCCAACTGCTCCTACTAACGAGAAGAAGATTCGCGCTGCGAAGGATACAGTAGAAGCTATGATCAAGAAGTATGGCATTTCCCTGATTTCTGTTGGAAATGGTACTGCTTCCAGAGAGTCTGAGCAGGTGATTGTTGATATGCTGAAGGAGATTCCGGAAGCGAAGGTTCAGTATGTAATTACAAATGAGGCGGGTGCTTCTGTTTACTCTGCAAGCAAGCTTGCTACAGATGAATTTCCCAATTTTGATGTAGGACAGAGAAGTGCCACATCCATTGCAAGACGTGTGCAGGATCCGTTGGCTGAGCTGGTTAAGATCGATCCGAAATCCATTGGTGTAGGGCAGTATCAGCATGATATGAACCAGAAGAAGCTTGGCGAGGCTCTGACAGGTGTGGTTGAGGATTCTGTAAATAAAGTAGGTGTGGATTTAAATACTGCTTCGGCTTCCCTTCTTGAGTATATTTCCGGTGTTTCCAAGGCTATTGCGAAGAACATTGTAGTTTACCGTGAGGAGAATGGCCGTTTCACAAGCCGAAAAGATCTTCTGAAGGTTGCGAAGCTTGGTCCGAAAGCATTCGAGCAGTGTGCTGGTTTCATGCGTATTACAGGCGGCTCCAATCCTCTCGATGCGACAAGCGTTCACCCGGAGAGCTATGAGGCGGCTTCCAGGCTTCTTGAGAAACTGGGATATTCCGCTGAAGATATTGCAGGAGGCAAGCTTGCCGGACTTTCCAGACAGATCAGGGATTACAAGAAGACTGCAGATGAACTGGAAATTGGAGAGATTACTCTTAGGGATATTGTAAAAGAGCTGGAGAAACCGGCACGAGATCCGCGTGATGAGATGCCGAAGCCGATTCTCCGCACAGACGTACTGGATATCAAGGATCTGAAAGAGGGTATGATCCTGAAAGGAACTGTCCGCAACGTAATCGATTTCGGAGCTTTCGTTGATATCGGAGTTCATCAGGATGGACTTGTTCATATTTCCCAGATGAGTGAAAAATTTATCAAACATCCGTTGGAAGCTGTAAGCGTCGGAGATGTTGTGGAGGTTCGTGTTCTCGGTGTGGATGAGAAGAAGAACCGGATCAGCCTTTCTATGAAAGGGTTGAATAAATAAAGAGAAGAGGGAAAACATTATTTCTCTTCTTTTGACATTGCCTTGCAGAAAGCCTTTTTCAAACACGCTTTATAGCGTGCTTGGCAGGGAAATTAGAGAGTTGGATTAAAATGTTAGAAAATATTTTTGTTGTGTATCTGGTTTTAGTTAATATCGCAGCCTTCGGGATGTACGGCATGGACAAGCGGAAAGCCATCAGAAAACAGTGGCGCATCCCAGAGGCTCAGCTTCTTGCGGTGGCTGTCATTGGCGGTTCCGCTGGGGCTCTTCTTGGAATGCAGTTTTTTCATCATAAAACCAGAAAGTGGAAATTTCGCCTGGGTGTGCCGTTAATTCTGGCAGCGCAGTTGATACTGTGGAGAGTTTTGCAGTAGGCGGTGGATAATTTGTTCCCAAAATGAATTTCCGGTGGAAAACAGGGCAGATTGCCCTGTTTTAAATGGGTATTAGTTCCTGCCGCTTTTGCGATTTTGAGCGGAGTGGACGAAATAGTTTTTGGATAATAAGGGACAGAGTTGTTTGTGGGAAAGGACTGAAAAAAGGAGATGGGAATTTGGAAGGACAGGTTATAGAGAATGCAGTTCAGGAGACTGTCCAGGAAACAGTGGATAAAGTAAACTCCAACTGGGATCAGATCAAGGCTTACTTTAACGGTCATATTCCGGATTTGATCAGCTTCGGAATGAAAGTGGTTCTTTCTATTGTAGCGTTTTATGTGGGAACAAAGCTGATCAAGTGGCTTCTGAAGGTTGCGAAGAGTTCCATGGAAAAGGCCGGTATAGACATGGGGGTTGCCCAGTTCATCTGTTCTTTTGGAAAATTTTTGCTGTATCTGATTCTGATTTTTAATATAGCTACTAATTTCGGTGTGAAGGAATCTTCCGTAGCAGCTCTTCTGGGAACTGCCGGCGTTACCATTGGTCTTGCTTTGCAGGGCGGTCTGGAGAATCTGTCTGGCGGTGTTATGCTGCTTTTGTTTAAGCCCTTTCAGGTAGGAGATTATATTATACAGGATCAGGCTGGTGGAACGGAGGGAACCGTATATAAGGTTGAGATGTTCTATACGACCCTGATCACCATTGACAATAAGCACGTAATCATTCCAAATGGAAAATTATCCAACAGCACCATTATCAATGTAACTGCGCAGAATTTGCGTAACCTGGAAATCAAAGTGGAAATTTCCTATGATTCCGATATTAAGAAAGCAAAAAAGCTTTTGCAGCACATTTTACAGGAAGATCCCGGAACCAAATCGGACAAAGACATGCTGGTCTTTGTAGACGAACTTGCTGACAGCGCCGTAGTCATGGGCCTTCGCGTCTGGGTGCCCACCGATAAATATTGGAAGATCAAATGGCGCCTCAATGAGAAAATCAAAGAATCTTTTGATGCCAACGGAATTTCCATTCCGTATCCACAGATGGATGTACATGTTGTGGAGACAAATAAAGACAAATGATAATAGATATATAATAGAAAATATGAAATAGATGTACAAATAGATTTCCTATTGAAATTATCTTATTTCTATTGTATAATCCACCATGAAAAGAAAATTTCTTCGGGGCAGGGTGATCGAAATCCTTGGAAATCGAAATTCCCTACCGGCGGTATAGTCCGCGACCCGCTTTGGCGGCTGATTTGGTGAAATTCCAAAACCGACAGTAAAGTCTGGATGAGAGAAGAACGCGCAGAATATTTAGATCGGTTGATTTTTTTGTACGTGCTCATTGCCCCGGAAGAGATTCCGGGGCTTTTTATGTGGTGATTTTAACGTTACTGTTTACTGGTAACATTTTAATCCCATACTTGCAGAAATTTTCTTTAAATATTATAATTTAAGGAGCAATGAGTATGAGCGAACAAGTAATCAAAAATGGAAACGTAATGGAGCGAAGCCGCACCAGAACCATTGCCCAGGTAGCAATGTTAGGTGCTGTGGCAGGTGTGTTGATGAATTTTGAGGTACCGCTGCCATTTCTGGCACCGTCCTTTTATCAGTTGGATTTCTCTGAGATTCCAGCACTGATCGGTTCTTTTGCAATGGGACCTGTAGCAGGTATACTGATCGAACTGGTGAAGATTCTGGTACATCTGGTAACCAAGGGAACTATGACAGCAGGCGTTGGTGATGTGGCAAACTTCCTCTTTGGCTGTTCTTACGTAGTTCCAGCCGGACTGATTTATCGTTATCAGCATAAGAAGACAAGAACACACGCAGTGGCAGGTATGGCAGCAGGTGTAATTCTTACCACAGTGCTTGCATGCTTTGTAAACGCATTTGTACTTCTTCCGGCATACGGCAAGGCATTTGGAATGCCGGTACAGGCATTTATTGAAATGGGTGCAGCAGTACACAGCGGTGTAACCAACCTTCTTACTTTTGCAATTATGATTCTTGTACCATTCAATTTATTCAAATACACATTAACCTCAGTGATCGTGTTCTTTATTTATAAAAGAATCCGTGTGATTCTTCGCGGTGACTGATTCTCTGTTCCTTGGTGAGATCTAGAGCCTGTTTGAAAAATCATTCCCGCAATCTGCACGCCCCACTTTGCGGTGTATTTTGCCCGAATTCGGTTGCCGTAGCCCGCTACGGCGCCCTTATCCGGACAAAATCTCCCACAAATTGTGACGCACATCTTGCAGAAAGCCTTTTTCAAACACGCTCTAGCGAGACCTCTGACCAGAACAGCAAGAACTGACGAAAAGAGGTTCCTATGGGAAAAATCAACAGCATTACCAAACAGACAGATAATCGTTATGTAAACCTTTATAATGTAAAAGCCACCAGTGTGCACAATACCCCGGTAAACTATTTTGTGTCTTCCCGTGCAAAAGATGTAGACAGCCTGAAAATGGTGACACATAAGAACAATCCGGACGGTGTGATCATTTATAGCATTTATGGCGAAAAACATGACAAAGTGGTGTTGATTCGCCAATATCGTTATACATTAGGCGATTATATTTATGAATTTCCAGCTGGTCTGGTAGAGCCAGATGAGAATTACCATGAAGGCGCAATTCGTGAAATGTACGAGGAAACCGGACTGAAGCTTGATCCCATTCCGGTAGCAGAAGCTTACCAGAAGCCCTATTTCACTACTGTAGGAATGACAGACGAGTCTTGTGCGACTGTATATGGATATGCCAGCGGCGAAATCAGTTCCAAGGCACAGGAAGATACGGAAGAGATTGAAGTGATTCTGGCGGACCGCGAGGAAGTGAAGCGGATTCTGAAGGAAGAGAATGTAGCGATCATGACGGCATATATGCTGATGCATTTTCTGGAAGATAAGGAACCATTTGGATTTTTGAATAAGATCAGGTAAAACAAAATCCCCGAAATTTTCGGGGATTTTGTTATTCATAGTATTCAATATCCTGACCGGAAGTATCGGATGAGCTGTCTCTATTATCGGAACCGGTACCAGAGCCATCCTCTGTATAATCAAGGTCTCCGCTGTCTTCTGTTCCGTAGTCCTCTGAAGGATCCTCTGTATAATCAGGAATATCGGTATTATCGGTAGTGTCGCTTCCTGAACTGTCTTCGGAATCTTCTGTAGGATAAGTAATCTGACCACTGTCAGAGGAATCCGTATCTGAATTATCATAGCTGCCGTCTACCTGGCTGCTGTCATAAGAAGTATCGTTCTGGCTGCTATCGTAAGAACTGTCATAGTTGCTGTCCTGGCTGTAAATCGGAAATTCAGCCTGTTCAGCCTGTTCAGCTGCAGTTTCCGGTGCTTCTGTCAAAGTGGTCTTGGCTGTGGGAACACGGCTCTCCTTGGGAACCACTACGGAAATTCCAAACATAGCCATACTAAGCAGAACCGCTGTGGATGCGATATGGAATTCATCTTTGTATCTCATAAATATTACACCTCATAAGTATCTTTATTAACGGTTATTCAACAGATATCCCAATTATAACACATCCTGGAATGATTTTGTAAAAAATAAAAACAGTATGGTTAAGAATAGTTACAAAGTCTGGATAAAATAGTCAGTTTATGTTATATTATATAGGAAAAAACAGTAACTTATTTATCTGCTTTTATAAGTTTTTTTGTGGAGGGAACGGATAAGAACAGATAGTATAAGAATATAATTTCTATTATAAGGAAGGTGAGCAATTGGAAAATTATACTAAGTACAAGCTGAAAAGCAGTGATGAGCTTGCATCAGTGCTGAACGGCAAGGACAACCTGTTTGTGATTGCCTGTAATAAGTGCTTTAAGGAATTTGAGACGGTTGAGGAACCGGATTGCGATGAATTCCTGAAGTTTGCAAAGGAGCAGGGAAAGACTGTCACAGGTAGTGCGAAAGTTGATTTCTTATGCAACAAAATGCACACAGAAAGAAAATTGCAGGATCTGCTTCCGGAAGGAACAGAGAATGTGGTAGTAATTTCCTGTGGTCTTGGTATTCAGACTGTTGCGGATCTGGCAGGTAAGCCGGTTGTTGCTGCAAGCAATACCCTTAACTACAGAGGTCATCATGGCATGGCACTTACCAAGAAGAGCTGTGATGCATGTGCACAGTGTTATCTGAATATTACCGGTGGTGTCTGTCCCATCGTTGACTGTTCCAAGAGTCTTGTGAATGGTCAGTGTGGAGGAGCAAAGAATGGAAAGTGCGAAGTAGATCCCAATAAGGACTGTGCATGGGAGAAAATTTACCAGAGACTGGCGAAACAGGGACGTCTGGAAGAATTCCTTAATCAGCCCGTACAGGTTCGTGATTTCTCCAAGGTTAATTTCAAGGTGATCAACGATTATGTGAAATCAATCAGAGAAGACAGACTGGAGGGTTATTATGGTGGTGTTCATCCGTCAGAGCGCAAGGAATTCAGTGAGCACATTGCTCTTAAGAAGTTCCCGGATCCGAAGACGGTTGTAATTTCCATGTCTCAGCATCTGGGTGCTCCGGCGAATCCCATCGTTCAGGTTGGTGATACTGTAAAAGTCGGTCAGAAGATCGGCGAAGCTGCCGGATTTATCAGTGCTCCTGTACATTCCAGCGTAAGCGGAACGGTAGTTGCTGTTGAACCTCGTATGCACGGCACAAGAGGCAGTGAAGTGATGGCTGTTGTTATTGAATCGGATGGAAAAAATACTCTACACGAATCCGTACAGCCACATGGAGACCTTGACAAGCTTACTCCGGATGAAATCATTGAGATCATTCGTGAAGCAGGAATCGTTGGTATGGGTGGTGCAGGTTTCCCGACCTGTGTCAAGCTGAAACCAGCGAAACCAGTTGATACCATCCTTCTCAATGGATGCGAATGTGAACCGCTTTTGACAGCAGATCACAGAGTACTTCTTGAGTATGCAGATGATATTATTTTTGGTCTGCGAGCAGTTCTTAAGACAACCGGTGCCCAGAAGGGTATCATTGTTATTGAGGATAATAAGCCGGATGCCATTGAATTAATGCAGGAAAAAGTTGCCAATATCGGAAATATGGAAGTATTTGTTGCAAGAACCAAATACCCGCAGGGTGCTGAGAAAACTCTCATTAAGCGCGTTATGGGAAGAATTGTTCCAAGCGGCGGTCTTCCGGCAGATGTTGGTGTTGTAGTAGATAATATCAGTACAGTAAAGGCAATTTCAGATGCAATCCAGACAGGAATGCCTCTGATTGAGCGTGTTGCAACTGTTACAGGTGAGAAGATCAAGAATCCTGGAAACTTTATCATCAAAATTGGTACAAGCGTAAGAGAGCTGATCGACTACTGTGGTGGATTTACAGATGAGGATGTTCTGGTTAAAATGGGCGGACCTATGATGGGATTCCCTTTGAATACACTGGATGTACCTATGATGAAGGGATCCAACGGTATCATTGCAATTGATACAGATGAGACCAAAGAGCAGCCATGTATCAAATGCGGACGCTGTGTAGATGTCTGTCCGATGGAGCTGTCTCCGCTGTACTTTGTAAAATATGCCAAAGACGAGAACTGGCAGGGCATGAAGGACATGAATGTTATGGATTGTGTTGAGTGCAGATGCTGTCAGTATATCTGTTCTTCCAAGATTCCGATCATTAACAGTATCAAAGCCGGAAAAAATGCAGTAAGGGGGATGAAGTGATATGTTGATTACCCAGTTAAAAGCAAAAGAAGCAATCACATCACTGACAGCCGGAAAGAAAGTTTTCATTATTAACTGTCATGGATGTAAAGAGGTTCATTTTCCGGAAAAAGAAGCTGTTGAATTTCAGAAGGAGCTTTCCGCTGAAGGAAATGTGACAGGAATTATGACTACTGATTATATTTGTAATCCGGAAAATATGGAGCTGCGTCTTCAGAAACATATGAGCAAAATTCAGGAAGCAGATATGGTTCTTGTATTTTCCTGTGGTGTTGGTGTGCAGACAATTTCTGAATATCTGGAAGATAAGATGGTCTGTGCTGCCTGTGATACATATCCGGTACCTGGTTTCCAGGGAGTGACACCATTAGAATATAAATGCGATCAGTGCGGTGAGTGTTATCTGAATCTGACAGGTGGAATCTGCCCGATCACAGCATGTTCCAAGAGCCTTGTGAATGGCCAGTGCGGCGGTTCCAAGAATGGAAAATGCGAAGTGGACAGCGAAATGGAGTGTGGATGGGAGCGTATTTACAGACGCCTGAAAGAGATTGGACGCCTTGATGTGCTGAAATGCCCGACACAGATCCACAATTTTGCTACAGATGATGAAGTGAAATAAAAGGTTAATCCTAAATTTTTAATGATTGGAGCAAATATAATATGAAAATGAAAGAATTATTCGATCGTGGTGAATTTGCAGTTTCAGCAGAAGTAGGACCGCCGAAAGGAATCCATGTAGATGAGCTGGTAGAAGAAGCCAAAACATACCTTACAGGTGTTCATGCAGTTAACGTAACAGATAACCAGTCTTCTGTTATGCGTCTTGGATCTCTTGCAATGTGTAAGGTTCTCAAAGATGCAGGCATGAATCCCATTTTCCAGCTTGCATGCCGTGACAGAAACCGTATCGCTCTGGAGTCTGACCTTCTCAGCGCTGCTATGTTTGGTATTGACAATATTCTCTGTCTTACCGGTGATCATACTAAAATGGGCGATCATCCTCAGGCAAAACCGGTATTCGACCTTGATTCCGTATCTCTTCTTCACACAGTGAAGCTTCTGGAGTCTGGCGTAGATCTTGGTGGAAACCAGCTTGTTGGAGAGCCTCCGAAATTCTCCAAGGGTGCTGTTGTTTCTCCATGCAGTGATTCTGTCGATGCACAGCTTGCAAAGATGGAGAGAAAGGTTGCAGCAGGTGCTGACTATTTCCAGACACAGGCTGTATTTGAACCGGAGAAATTTATCAAATTTATGGAAAAAGCAAAACAGTTCGGAAAACCTGTACAGGTTGGAATTATTATTCCGAAGTCCGCTGGAATGGCGAAATTCATGAATAACAATGTTGCCGGCATTCATGTTCCGGATGAGATGATCGAGGAGCTGAAGGCAGACAAAGAAAAGACAAAAGCTGGAATTACCGGTGTTGAGATCGCTGCACGTATTATCAAAGAGTGCAAGCCATACTGCCAGGGTGTTCATATCATGGCACTTGGCTGGGAGTCCAAGATTCCGGATCTGCTGAAATTAGCTGAAATCTAAAAAGTCAAGCGGATATTCGCAACCCCAGCAGGGGACTTACTTTATTCGGTAAAATTACACGGGCCGTCCGAACCATGAATGCAGGAATCTGCGTTTGTGGAGGATGGCTCGTTTTTTTACTTGCTATGAAAGTCCAGGACGGCAACCAAGAATGAGCCATGCTTGCATCAGCGAATTCTTGGGTATCGGACGGGCTAGACCGTATGAGTAAGTAGGGCGATAGCCCGGATTACGAATGCGGTCGGCAGCTGTGGGAGTGCCATAGGCGCGGAACAGCTGACTTTCATATAAAAATAGTATTGTTTTAAACAGAAATGAACGATATAATTTTATTATTGGGAAGTGATGGGCAGGAGGAAAATTATATGGAAACAAACTATGCAAAAAGTGCATACAGAACCTTTTTATTCTGGGGAGTATGTTCTTCTCTTGGGGTTACCGTATCCACCCTTGTGGATGCTACTCTGGTAGGAAATTTTATAGGCAGTACCGGCCTGGCTGTGGCGAACATTGCAACACCGGTATTTCTGCTTTATTTACTTATGGGGATCACCTTAGGAGGCGGTGCAGGCGTCTTAATTGGGAAAAAACTCGGTGAAGCAGATCTAAAAGGTGCAAATCGAATTTTGGGCTCAGTGTTAAGTGCAGGCTTGATAACAGGTGTGCTTTTTGCAGCAGTATCTCTCATATTTCGCAGCGCATTATGCAGTCTGCTTGGTGCCACACCGGAGCTTTTGCCACAGGCCCTGCAGTATCTGACGGTAGTGTTTGCTTTTGCCCCAATTTATGTGGTATATAATATTCTTTCCATAGCAGTGCGGACAGACGGAGCACCAAAGCTGGCTGCCATTTCTTCTGCTGGCGTTATTGTCACCAATTTAAGCCTGGATCTGTTATTTATGAAAGTGCTGAACTGGGGACTTGTTGGGGCTTCGGCGTCTTTATGTATTGCGGAAACAGTAGGAACTCTGATTCTGCTTACTCATTTTTGGAACAAGCAGGCGCTTTTAAGCTTTCATTTTCACATTTCTACAGGAAATGAGATCAAAGAATATGTGGAAAATGGATTTGGCGTAGGCTCTGCATTTATTTTTCAGGCGGTGGTTATGCTGGTGTTTAATACTATGCTGTTAAAGGGAAACTCAGAAAATGGCACTTTTTCTGTGGCTGTATTTGGTGTTATTTATACCATGAGTACCATTCCGGGGGCTATGTTTGACGGTGCCGGAGCTGCTGCTTCTACGGTTATCTCCATTTTAGGCGGAGAGAAGGACTGGAAAGGAATGCTGGCGGTGTATCACGATGGACTGCGGATTGTTGCAGCAGCAGGAATGATTATGGCATTGTTTTTTGCAGCCGGGGCAAAAAACATACTGATATTCTTCGGTCTGAATGATGGTCCGGCACTGGAAACAGCAGCGACCGCATTTCGTATTTATGCATTAAGCGTGGCTCTGGCAGGAGTGAATGTGGTAACCACGTCCTTCTGGCAAACAATAGGAAAGACAAGATATGCTTCCGGGTTATCTGTTTTACGCAACTTTGTTCTCATGCTGGCGGCTGGATTTTTTCTGATCGATATAAAGGGAATCGTAGGGCTTGCGCTTGTGTATGTGATAAGTGAGGGAGTTTGCCTGCTGCTGGTTTTGGCAATACAGATATTTGGAAAAATAAAAGATTACATAAAAGAAAAATACAGTTTTACCAACCGGGTTTTTGAGAAATATTATCCCATCGAGGAAGGCAGTATGGAAAAAATGTCCCAGAATCTGGAAGGGTTGTGCGATGAATGGGAACTTGATTTTAAACAGTCCTTCTTTATCCATCTGATCGTGGAGGAGCTGCTTCTGAATATTATGAAATTTGGTATCGGCGAAACAGATAAGAAATATTATGTATCCGTAAAAGTAATGGACAACAACGGTGAATGCATCCTGCGGATCCGGGATAATGTCAATTCCTACAATCCTTTCGACCTTCGCGGTGACGAGGTTGACCGTGCTGTAATGGAAATGATCAAGAAAAAGGCGAAGTATTATGAGTATCAGAGAAAGCTGGTGTTCAATTATCTTTATGTGACGATCTAACTTGTTTTACATATGGCAACATGCTAAACTGAGTTTAAATAAATTACCAGATGGAGGTGACCACTCATGAGCCAGACTGTGTCTCTGGGAGAATAAGGATTCTGTTACCTTGATCACACGTTCCCGGTATTTGGAAAGACATTTGTACTTGATAAAAAGGTAAAGAAAGTCCGCCTGTATGCAACCGCATATGGTGTTTATGAAGTGGCAGAGCTGCTTGGGGCTGCACCGCAGGCGAAACCGCTTTATGACGCTGTTGTGAATGCACTGAATGCGAAATGTAAAAATAACAAATAACAGCTATTTATCCCACTTTTCTTTCCGATATTCCCCAGGTGTCACCTGGTAGTGCTTTTTGAAAGCTCTGCAAAAATAATCTACATTGTGAAAACCGGTTTCGGCTGAAATGGTGCTGACTTTTTTCTCTGTATGGGAAAGCAGAAGGGCAGCCTGTTTCAGCCGATAGTTTATTAGATAGTTAACCGGCGTGATGTGCAGATAGCGCCGAAAAAGGTTTAAGGCAGAGCTTTTACTGATCATAGACTGTGCAGCAATCTCATCCAGGGAAAGATTTTTTCTGTAATTTTCGTGAATAAACTGCATCATCAGCTGGAGCCTTGCGCGGTTTACAGAGAACTGTCCAGTGATTTCCGGTGAAGTGGAAAGGTCTGTATGTTCGTATATTTCCAGCCAGAGCTGCTGCATAAGGGCAGAGGTCAGAAGATGGCAGGAAGAACCGGAAGTCTGCGCAGAAAAAATCTGCTTCATAAGATCGAGAACTCTGGCCTGCCAGGAAATCTCCCTGCAAAAAATCCAAAAAGGAATATTCGATGTAACGATAGGCTTTACATAGTTCTGGTAGATATAGCTGTCTGTAGCTGTAAGGAAAGAGGGCATGCAGAGAAAGTTTGGGATGACAGCATCCACAGGAGAGGAAAAACGGTGAAGGAATTTGGAATTAATAAAAATGCCGCTGTCAGCTGGCAGCTCCAGCTGTTTTTCCCCAATCCATGCAGTTACGGTTCCGGATTGAATATACACAAATTCCAGCTCCGTATGCCAGTGCCAGTCTATGCAGTTAAAATCAAATTGGGCTAAATGCTCATAATAGTAGCGAAAGGGATAGTCCTGGCTTCCGTGGGGAATGGTCTCCATTAAATTTTCGTCGGTAATAATTTTGGTATATACGTTGGTTTCTTTCATATCTTGTTTATCCTCAAATCGAGACCTGGAGCCTGTTTGAAAATCATTCCCGCAATCTGCTCGTCCCACTTTGCGGTATATTTTGCAGAAAACCTTTTTTGAACCGCTCTGGGAAGTGCCCCGAAAAAATAGAAAATTAATGTTTTTACGATATTATACAATAAAAATCAGAAATAATCCAATGAAAAACACATTTAAATATAATATAATCCAATAAGACAAAAATCTTCTTTAAAGAAGAAAAAAAGGAGAACCAATCATGCCAAATTACCAGAAAACCAAACGAGCCTGTTATATGGGCTTTATCACCCAGGCTATAGCAGCAAATTTTGCACCTTTGCTGTTTCTGAAATTTCACACAGATTATCATATTTCCCTTGGAAATATTGCACTGATCTCCACCTGCTTTTTCTTTACCCAGCTGCTGGTTGACTTGTTTTGTGCCCGATTTGTGGACAAAATCGGATATCGCGTGTGCATTGTAACCTCTGAGATCAGTTCCGCTTTAGGACTGGTGGGGCTGGCATTTCTTCCGGAGCTTTTGCCAGATCCTTTTATGGGAATTATCATCAGTGTTATTGTTTATGCTGTTGGAAGCGGACTGATTGAAGTGCTGTGCAGTCCTATTATGGAAGCATGTCCTTTCAAAAATAAAGAAGCGACCATGAGTCTTCTTCATTCCTTCTACTGCTGGGGCTCTGTGGGAACCATTGCAGTTTCCACCCTGTTTTTCGCAGTTTTTGGAATGGACAGCTGGAAGTGGCTGGCAGTTTTGTGGGCAATCGTTCCGGCCGTTAATGTTTACAACTTTGCCACCTGTCCCATCGAACATCTGGTGGATGAAGGGGAAGGCATGAAGATCAGGGAACTGTTTCGTAAGCCTGTGTTCTGGATTGCCGTGTGTCTGATGGTGTGTTCAGGGGCATCAGAGCTGTCCATGTCCCAGTGGGCATCTGCCTATGCAGAGGCGGCACTTGGACTGTCAAAGACCATCGGAGACCTGGCCGGTCCCTGCATGTTTGCCATTACGATGGGAATCAGCCGTATGATCTTTGGAAAATACGGAGATAAAATGGACTTGATGAAATTTATGGCAGGCTCCGGAATTTTATGCGTATTCTGCTATCTTCTTGCATCTCTGTCCTCCAATCCGGCAGCAGGACTGATCGGCTGTATTGTCTGTGGATTTTCCGTTGGAATCATGTGGCCTGGTACCATCAGTATTTCCTCTAAGAAATTTCCAGCCGGCGGAACCGCCATGTTTGCCCTTCTTGCCATGGCAGGAGACCTTGGAGGCAGCATAGGCCCTGGAATCGTGGGGCGTGTCACACAGAATGCAGGAGATAATATCCGCGTGGGTATGGGCGTAGGACTGATTTTCCCAGTGGTGCTGCTGGTGATGATTTTTCTGCTGAAAAAGGTGAAAGTAGAGGAAAAATAACTGGTATTTGAAAATCTACAGAGGGTTTAGAACGTGTTTGAAAAAGGCTTTCTGCAAAAAAATTCCATAAAGCAGGGAGTACAGATGGTGGAAATGATTTTCAAACACGCTCTGAAATATAATAGGAAGGCTGAGGTATTATTTAAAACGGGTTGGCGTAAATTAAAGATAAGTATATTCTGAGTATGCATATGCTGCAAAATGGAGGAAATATGCCAGATCAGAAGCTGGATAATCTTTTGAACCTTGCGCTGGATGCCACAGAAGAGGAAAGAGAGAAATCCCGAAATCTGAATGTGGGGTATGAGAAGCAGACACGAAAGTGGGAAATTATTGTGAAGTATAGTGAAATGGGTGATTCTGTTGAGGCGTTGCTTGGTGGATCCGGAATTTCCGTGGTTCCTCTCCTTGGCGGGTATGCCATTGTGACGCTTCCTGAAAGTATGCTGGAAGAATATTCCCGACGTCCCCAGATAGAATTTATAGAAAAGCCCACCCGTCTGTATTTTGAAGATCTTTTTTCAAAAGAGGCAAGCTGTATTACCCAGGTACAGCGCGATGAACCGGGGAATCTGCAGCTGACAGGGCGCGGCGTGTTGATCGGAATTGTGGATTCCGGGGTGGATTACAGGCATCCTGCATTTCTTACAGCAGATGGAAAGTCCAGGATTCTGCGTTTGTGGGATCAGAGCATTCCCGGTAATCCCCCGGAGGGCTATGCAACAGGAACTGAATATACCAATGAGGAAATCAATGAGGCGTTGTCCCTCTCTGTGCAGGAGGGGCGGCGCCTTGTTCCGTCTGAAGATGGAAGCGGTCATGGAACCGCTGTGCTTGGAGTGGCAGCTGGCAGCGATTTTTCCCGTGGGGCAGTGAACCGGGGTGTGGCATATGAAAGTGACCTTCTGGTTGTGAAAATGGGTATTCCAAGACAGGACTCTTTTCCAAGAACTACAGAGCTGATGCAAGGTGTAGATTATCTGGTTCGGCAGGCTATACGGCTTGGAAGACCAATCGCGCTCAATTTAAGCTTTGGAAATAATTATGGCTCACACAGAGGCGATTCTCTGCTGGAAACTTATCTGGACAATGTGTCCGGTATGGGGAAAAATGTGATTTGTGTAGGAATGGGCAACAATGGAAATGATGCTCTGCATACCGGAGGAAAGCTTTCGCCAGGTGAAATCCAGGAAATTGAACTTGGGGTTGGTGCCTTTGAGCCAACCTTGAATGTGCAGCTTTGGAAAAATTACGAAGATGAGATGGAAATCTATCTGGAAAATCCAGCCGGGGAGCGTGTTGGCCCCCTTTTTGAAACACTGGGCGCCCAGCGTTGGCAGGCGGGAAATACGGAACTTCTGATTTATTATGGAAAACCGGCACCATATCATGTGACGCAGGAGATTTATGTGGATTTTCTGGCGCGGGATAGGAAAAGACCCTATGTAGACAGCGGTGTGTGGAAAATAATCTTAGCAGCAAGAAATATAAAAAACGGGGAATATTTCCTGTGGCTTCCAGGTGGCAAAACGCTAAACCCAGGCACAGCCTTCTATCTTCCACGTCCTCAGGGAACCCTCACAATCCCTGCCACTGCCAGACGCGTGATCAGCGTCGGCGCCTACGACGCCCGTCAAAACACCTATGCTGATTTCTCTGGCCGCGGCTGTCGTGCCCTCCCCTATCCAAAACCCGACCTTGTCGCTCCCGGTGTTGATATCTATGCTCCCAGCTCTGGTGGAGGCTATGCATCCTTCACTGGCACTTCCTTTTCCACGCCTTTCGTTACCGGTGCAGCCGCCCTCCTTATGGAATGGGGAATCACCCGCCGAAAAGATCCCTACCTCTATGGCGAAAAACTAAAAGCCTATCTCCGTCGTGGTGCAAAAGCCTTGCAAGGATCGGAAAAGTTGCCAAATGACTTAATCGGGTGGGGACGGCTCTGTTTGGAAAGTAGCCTGCCAGAATAGGATAATTAATGTACAAGATGTAGCAATTTAAAGTGTCCCAATCTGAACATTTTAAAAAGCAGGTCGGATTATTGACTTTTACACCAAGTGTTTCCGAATGGATTAATAAAACGAATGCCATAAAAACTACCGTTTATGTAAAAAAAGAACCGTTTATGTAAAATACAACAGAATCTGCTGAAATCTGATAGAATACTCCTGAAAATAACAAAGGGAGGAAATGATTATGACAGGATTTTTAGTAAATTTACTGAGCCCGGTTTTCAGCAGTCTCGGTGTAAGTCAGGCTGACCTTACATCCTATATTGAGAAGCTGATCGGCTACGTTATCGCAATCCTTGCTTTACTTGTTGTGATGATCGTAGTAATGGTTGTGGCTCATAAAGCCAAAAAGGGATTCCGTCATGTGATCCGCTGGCAGGCTGCCATTGCATTTATTGCAATTGTTGCAGTGCTTGTAAATGTAATCTGCTACGGACCGATGTACAACAACGTATCAAGTGTTTTAAACGCAAAGAAAGTAGTACTTGCACAAGAGACTACAGACCAGAGCCGTGCAACCATTCAGAAGGTTGCTGAAGAAGGAATGGTGTTACTGAAAAACGATGGTATTTTACCTCTTTCCTCAGATACAAAGAAACTGAATGTATTCGGCTGGGATTCTACAAACCCGCTGTTTGGCGGAACAGGATCAGGATCTTCTGATTCCTCCACAGCAATCGGTATCCTGCAGTCCTTAAAGGATGCCGGATATGAGACAAACGAGTCTCTTACCAAGATGTATACTGACTACAGAGCTGACCGTCCTACAATTGCCATGGCGCAGCAGGACTGGACACTGCCTGAGCCGACTAAGGAGTATTACACAGACAGCCTGATGGACGAAGCAAAAGAGTATTCTGACACAGCTGTAGTTGTAATTGGACGTTCCGGCGGAGAGGGTGCAGACCTTCCAACCGACATGAAATCTGTAATTGATGGAAGCTATGCAAAGAAAGCAGAAGAAGTATCTGTTTCCCCAGACAATTACGGATATGTAAAAGGAAGTTACACAAACAATGGAGACTATGATGACTTCGACGAGGGAGAAAGCTATCTTGAGCTTTCCAATACAGAGGAAGATATGCTGGATACAGTATGCTCCCAGTTTGACAATGTTATTGTAGTTGTAAACGCAAATAATGCAATGGAACTGGACTGGGTAGACAAATATGAGCAGATCGGTGCGGTTATCTTTGCTCCTGGAGCAGGTGCAACTGGCTTCGAAGCACTGGGCGAGATCATCAATGGTTCTGTAAACCCATCTGGAAAAACAGTAGATACCTTTGTAAAGGATCTGACAGAGACTCCATACTACAATAATATGGGCCTGAATGCTTATACAAACGTAGAAGATCTGAAAGAGCAGATCGCAGCAAATGATCCGGCTTACGAAGGAAGCATGGGATTTGTAAACTATGCAGAGGGAATCTATGTAGGATATAAATTCTATGAAACAGCAGCTGAAGAGGGTCTTATCAAGTATGAGGATATGGTACAGTATCCATTTGGATATGGACTCAGCTACACAACCTTTGACAAACAGATTGAGAATTTCAAGGATAACGGAGATACCGTCACCTTTGATGTAACGGTAGAGAACACAGGCTCTGTTGCTGGAAAAGATGTTGTGGAAATTTATTACACAGCACCTTACACAAACGGTGGAATCGAGAAAGCAGCAGCAAACTTGATCGCTTTCGAGAAAACAGATTCTATTGAGCCAGGAGAATCCCAGAAAAAATCCTTTACCATCAACAAAGAAGATATGGCTTCCTATGATTCTGAAGGTATTAAGATCTCCGGAGGCGGTTATATCTTAGAGGCTGGCGAATACACAATTTCTCTTCGTTCAGACTCTCATACAGTTCTTAGTGAAGAGAAGTTCACCGTTGATGAAGATATTGATTACAGCAAAGATGGTCGTTCTTCCGACAAAACTGTTGCAACAAACCAGTTTGAGGATTATGCGAGAGGCGACTTTGAGCAGCTTTCCCGTGAGTACGGTTTTGCAAATTATGACAAAGCATGCGGTGTGCCGGAAGAGGATGCTTATGTAATGAGCGACGAGACAAGGGCAGCCGTAGAAGAGAATGTATTTGGCATTTACGATGGAACCAAATATAACAATGATTCTGATGAAATGCCGGCAATGGGAGCAGACAACGGACTTCAGCTTGCTGACCTTACCGGAAAAGATTATGACGATGCAGACTGGGATAAGCTGTTAGACCAGCTCAGCTTCGAAGATATGGCTACTCTGATCAATGTTGGTGGATGGCAGACCGCAGAAATCAAATCAGTAGGTAAAATTGCCACATCTGACTGTGACGGACCTGCCGGATTAAACAACTTCATCACAAAGGCATTTGGAACTGCTTATCCATCTGAAGTTCTTATGGCTCAGACCTGGAACAAAGAACTTGCAAATGAAATCGGCGTTTCTATGGGACAGGAATATGTAGATGCTGATAACTACGGATGGTACGGCCCGGCTATGAACATCCACCGTACAGCATTTGCAGGACGTAACTTCGAATATTATTCAGAAGACAGTCTGTTGTCCGGATACATGGCAGCAAATGAAATGAATGGAGCAGCCACCAAGGGTATTTATCCATACATGAAGCATTTTGCATTAAATGATCAGGAAACAAACAGATGCTCTTTCCTTCTCACATTTGCTTCCGAGCAGACAATCCGTGAAGGATATCTGAAAGCATTCGAGCTTGCAACAAAGGGCTTTGAAGGAAAAGCAATGGCAGTTATGTCCTCCTTCAACTGGATCGGTACAGTACCAAGCTGTGCAAACAACGAGCTTTTGAACAACGTGCTTCGTGGAGAATGGGGATTTGTTGGAATGGTAGAAACCGATTATGACGGTTCCTATGGTTACATGATCACCGATCATTGTATCAGAAACGGAAATGATCTGATGCTTGGATTTAACAGTGCAGAGTCCAACAAACTGACAGACGAGAGCGCAACAGCAGTTCTTGCAATGCGTCAGGCTTGCAAAAATATCCTTTATACAGTAGCAAACAGCGGATATTATGCAGATGGAAATCCGGCAACCGGAATGACCAATATGACAAAACTGTTTGTAATGATTGACGTGATTCTTGCAGTTGTTCTTATTGTAGTTGATACAATTGTAATTGTACGCTGGAGAAAAAAGAAAAAACAGGCTGTAAACGAATAATTAAACAGTAATCTGGAGACATAAGTCCCCCTTTTAAATCTGGAATAAGCAGAGCAAGGAATCTGTAAAATTTCCAGAGCAAAAAAGGGGGATTTTTTTATGCGATTTTTGTCTTGCAGAGTGAGGAAAAATTATTTATTATGAAAGGAGGCGTAATAACAGGAAAAAAGGAGGACTGGCATGATCAGCATTGCAATTGTGGAAGACGAAGAAATGTATGCAAAGCAGCTTCAGCAGTTTCTGCATCAATATGAAGAAGAGAACAAAGAGATGTTTGACATTACAGTCTATTCAGACGGCGATCAGATTGTAAATAAATATAAATCCCAGTACGATATTATTCTGATGGATGTGGAAATGAAATTCATGGACGGAATGTCTGCAGCTGAAGAAATCCGCAAAATTGACACAGAGGTTGTGATCATTTTCATTACGAATATGGCACAATATGCAATCAGAGGATATGCAGTGGATGCGCTGGATTATGTACTGAAGCCGGTGTCCTATTTCGCATTTTCCCAGAGACTTAACCGTGCTATCAGCCGAATGAAAAAGCGGGAAACGAAGATCATCATGGTGAATATGAAGGGCGGCATGGTCAGGATTAATGTTGCAAATATTTATTATATTGAAAGTCAGGGACATACTCTGATACTCCATACCATACTGGGTAACTATGAGACAACGGGGAAAATGAAGGAGATGGAGGAAAAGCTTTCGGAGATGAATTTCTGCCGTGGAAATAAGGGATATCTGATCAACCTCCAGCATGTGGAACGAATCCAGGATGGATGTGCTTTGGTGAAGGGAGAAAATCTGACATTGAGCCGTGCACGAAGAAAGGTCTTCATGGAAGCCCTGACCAGATATTGGGGTGAGGTGATAAAATGACAGAATATTATCTGCCCGATATTCCAAGACTTTATACGGCACTTGCAGAGTGGATGGCTTGTCTGATTTTTATTTTGCCTTTCAAAAAAAGATTTTCACCGGCTGTAACAGGCTGTCTTGTGGCAGGTGCATTTGGAATACAGAGCGTATTTCTGATTTCTACCGGTGGGGTAAGACTGATTTTTTGGATCCCCTGTATGATATTTGCGGTTTTTCTGATGGTTGCTTTTGTTTTTTGCTGCTGTGAGATCAGGCTGACAGATGCGGCATATTTTGGAATGATTGCTTTTGTAGCAGCTGAATTTATGGCTTCTGCCGGGTGGCAGATCCTGTGTTATACAGGGAAAGAAGCATGGATGTCCTGGTGGCAGCAGGGAATGGCAATTCTTCTGATCTATGGTGTGATTGCAGTGATATTGTACAAAATTCTTCATATTCATATGCCAAAGGATGGACAGATGGAAATCACCAGAAGGGAATATTTTTCCGGACTCCTGATCAGTATTGCCGTATTTGCTGTCAGCAATATGAGTTATGTGAATGTGAACACGCCATTTACAGGCAGATATTCTTTTGAAATAGGGAATATCCGTACTATAGTAGATGTTGCAGGAATTGCAATTCTATATGCACATTTGATACAGTGCTGTGAGCTTCGGGTGAGAAAAGAACTGGAGGCGGTACAGAATGTGCTTCAGAATCAGTATGCGCAATACAAGCAGTCAAAAGAAAGCATTGAGCTGATCAATTATAAGTATCATGATCTGAAGCATCAGATTGCTGTGTTAAGAAGTGAAGCTGATCCTGGAAAACGAGAAGAATTTCTGGATAAAATGGAAGCAGATATAAAGAAATATGAAAGTCAGAACAAAACAGGAAATAAAGTGCTAGATACTGTGCTGACTACCAAGAGTCTTTATTGCGCAAAGAATAACATAACCTTTACCTGCGTTGCAGATGGAGCCTTGCTGGATTTTATGGACGTTATGGATATCTGCAGTATTTTTGGAAATGCACTGGATAATGCCATTGAATGCGAATTGAAGATTCCGGATAAAGAAAAAAGGCTGATACACGTCAGTGTTTCAAAACAGAAAAACTTTCTGCTTCTCCGGTTTGAAAATTATTATGATACCGAACTGAATTATCAGGGCGGAGCGTTTATTACAACGAAGCGGGACAAAGAATTTCATGGTTATGGGCTGAAAAGTATCCGCTATACGGTAAATAAATATGATGGCGCTGTTTCCATTGACACAAAGGAGAATTGGTTTGATCTGAAGATACTGATACCGGTCAGTGAAAATGTACAAAAATAGATTGATAAAATCGTATAATATATACAAAAAATGTATTGCAATTTTCTAAAAAAAGTAGTAAAACTTTAGTTAGATAAAGAGAAATGCATTGAACAGGACAAATTACAAAAGATAACCGGAACACAGAGAGCCGCAGACTGGTGAGAGGCGGCAGAAGGTATTTTGTGGTATCACCTGGGAGCATCCCGCTGAAAAAAATAATAACTAATTTCAGTAAGCCGGGACGTAGTCTTCACGTTACAGAAGAAGCTGTTTATACAGACAGCAGTGAGTGGTCGTGTTTAGTAATAGATACGATAATGCAAAGTGGTACCACGGAAATTCCGCCTTTGTTATCCATTGGATAGCAAGGGCGTTTTTTATATATATTAACCACTTGACTACAAATGAAAGACGAGGAGAAAGATTATGAGTGGAATTATGATGATGGTAATCGCTATCGTAGTTCTGGGCGGCGCCTATCTTCTGTATGGCCGTTACCTCCAGAACAAATGGGGAATTGACCCGAAAGCAAAAACTCCGGCTTACGAAATGGAGGATGGAGTTGATTATGTACCGGCTGATACCAATGTAGTATTTGGACATCAGTTCGCATCTATTGCCGGTGCCGGCCCGATCAATGGACCAATCCAGGCTGCCATTTTTGGATGGCTTCCGGTACTTCTTTGGATCCTGATCGGTGGTGTGTTCTTTGGAGCAGTTCAGGACTTTGCATCTATGTATGCCTCTGTAAAGAACAAAGGACGTACAATTGGATACATTATTGAAGCGTACATTGGAAAACTTGGAAAAAAATTATTCCTTTTATTCTGCTGGCTGTTCTGTATTCTGGTTGTTGCAGCATTCGCAGATGTTGTAGCCGGAACCTTTAACGGATTTGCCACAAATGATGCAGGAGAAGTGACAAAGGTAGTGGCAAATGGAGCTGTTGCAACAACTTCCATGTTATTCATTTTTGAAGCAGTTGGACTTGGATTTTTCCTGAAATACACAAAGTTCAATAAATGGGTAAATACTGCTTTTGCAATTGTGCTGTTGGTTGCAGCAATTGTGCTGGGACTGCAGTTCCCAATGTATGTAAGCCTTGGAACCTGGCACATTATTATCTTTGTATATATTCTGATCGCCAGTGTAGCTCCTGTATGGGCGCTGCTTCAGCCACGTGATTATCTGAACAGCTATCTGCTGATCTTCATGATCGTGGGCGCTGTTATCGGTGTATTTGCAGCGAACCCGGCATGTAATCTTCAGGCATTTACAAGCTTTAATGTAGATGGACAGTACATGTTCCCAATCTTATTTGTAACAATTGCCTGTGGTGCAGTTTCCGGCTTCCATTCCCTGGTATCTTCCGGTACTGCTTCCAAGCAGATCAAAAATGAAAAGAACATGCTGCCGGTTTCCTTTGGTGCAATGCTTATGGAAAGTATGCTTGCAATCATCGCATTGATCGCAGTTGCATCATTTGGAAAAGGAGAGGCTGCTGCACAGGGACTTACCACCCAGCCACAGATTTTCGCAGGTGCGATTGCAAACTTCCTTTCTGTGATCGGTTTGCCTCACTCCCTTGTGTTCACTCTGATCAACCTTGCAGTATCCGCATTTGCGCTTACATCTCTTGATTCTGTAGCCAGAGTAGGACGTCTGTCCTTCCAGGAATTTTTCCTTGATTCCGACACAGATGAGAAAAATATGAGTCCATTCCAGAAAGTGGTAACAAACAAATACTTTGCAACCATCATTACACTTGTACTTGCTTACCTGCTTACCAAGGTTGGATATGCAGAAATTTGGCCACTGTTTGGTTCTGCAAACCAGCTGTTATCTGTACTGGCACTGGTAGCCTGCGCAGTATTCTTAAAGAAAACCAAGCGTCAGGGCTGGATGCTTTGGGTACCAATGGTATTTATGATGGCAGTTACCTTTACCGCACTTGGAATGACAATTGTAAAGCTTTCCAAAGCATTTGTAACAACAGGTCTGGATCTTGGAAATTCTTTACAGCTGATATTTGCAGTATTACTGTTAATACTGGGTGTGCTGGTTGCAATCCAGGGTATTAAGAAGCTTTTGGAAAAACCGGAAACTGAAAAGAAAGCAGAACGGGCATAATAAGAATAACCCCGTCATAAAATAAGTCCCCAACGCAGTACATTTTACAGACTGCGTAGGGGACTGTTTTTTTACTTATTGCCTGTTATTGATTTTTTTGTTGAAGTACAGAAAGAAAATTACATTAAGCAAAATGCCTACCAGTGTGGAGGCAGGTGCTGCCAGACCGATTTTTGTCAGGCTGGCATCAGGCTGAATGCTCATATAATATGACATTGGAAGACGCACCAGAAGTGTCTGGAACAATCCCTGAAACATAACCCACAAGGTCTGATTATTTCCGTTAAAATAACCAACCATACTAAACATAATTGCTGTTAAAATTGTTTCAGGTGCGAAGCCCTTCAAATACTCAAAGCCTTTCTGGATAACTGCTGCATCAGTTGAGAACAGGCTGGCAAGTATATCACCCTTCAATAGAATCAGAACAAAAACCAGACATCCGAATAGCAGTCCGACTCCGATTCCGGTGAACATAGAATGCTTTGCACGCTTTGGCTTTCCAGCGCCTACGTTCTGGGAAACGAAGGAGGCCATGGACTGCATCAGTGCGCTTGGAATCAGCATGGCAAAGTTTACAATTTTGCAGGCAACCCCATATCCGGAGGAGGCTTCCAGCCCTAATCTGTTTACAAATGCACAAAGTGCCAGGAAGGACATCTGGGTAAGAAATTCCTGGAGAGCCAGAGGCAGTCCGATTCCCAGAAAACGTTTACATTGGGAATTAAAACATAAGTCGGATTTTTTGATGGAAAAGGGAAGCTTCTTTTTCAGCAGGATGACGATCGCACATACTACACTGACCGCCTGTGCGAAAACGGTTGCGAGAGCTGCGCCGGCAGCATCCAGATGAAGCCCTGCAACCAGAAATAAATCTCCGAAAATATTTACAATACAGGCTACCAGAACGAATAAAAGCGGCGATTTACTGTCACCAAGCCCGCGGAAAATAGCAGAAAGCAGGTTATAGGCAACAATGAAGAAAATACCGCTTCCACAGATTCTTACATAGCTTGTGGTAAGTGAAACAGCCTCCTCAGGAGCCTGCATAAGCACGGAAATAGGGTGGGCGAAAGCAATCATTACAATAAAAAGTATGGCAGAAATGACAGCAAAAACAACTGCAGCACCGCCAATAACAGAGCCAATCCGTTCCGGCTTTTTTTCGCCAAGATAGCGGGCTATGAGGACTGTGATTCCCATAGCAAACTGTGTTACTACAAAAGTCACAAGGTTCAATACCTGACTGCCGGTAGAAACAGCAGACAGCCCGGATGTAGAGCCGAAGCGTCCAACTACCAGAAGGTCTACTGCACCATATGCTGCCTGCAGTATAAGGGCACCAAGAATCGGCAGCATAAAAAGGGCAAGCTTTTTCAGAATGCTTCCCTGTGTAAAATCATTTTTTTCATTTGTCAAGGTCAATTCTCCTTTCACACATAATCTTATAAAATTTCTCCATGGTCCGGATGGTACATAGAATGTCCTCCTCTGGAATACTGTCTACATAACCGGATAGAATAGTAAAGTACTGTTTGTTGTACTTCTCTGAAAGGGCTTTTCCGGCTTCTGTAACAGTCAGATAGGTAATCCGGCCGTCCTCTGCAGATGCAAGCTTTTTCACATAGCCTTTGGCTTCCATGTCCTTCACTGTACGGGTTACACCGGGACGTGGGAGGGAAAGAGCGTCACTTACATCGGATATCTTCACTCGAATACCCTGTTTTTCCAGTTTTTCAATGATATCCAGATATTGAATAAAAGAAGATGCAACTCCATCTGGCAGAGGCGGCAGCATATCTCGGATTCGCTTGCCCTGATAACAGGCATCCATCATACGTTTGATAAGTTCAATGTCCATAGTTATTTCTCCTTACAAAAAAATAATTACCACTGTTAATTAACAACGGTAATTATAATAAGAGCGAAAACTTTTGTCAAGAAAAATGTGTAATTACATATTTTGCATTGATTTTTTAGGTTACTGTTTATTGGTAACATTCTGCGAGGTGTTTTTTGTAAGCAAAGCTCATAGAAAAAACGAGAACCTCGGCGCGAAATCATGCGAATGCATGATTTCTGTGCATCGCGAAGCGTGTTGCTGGTCACAGAGTGAACAGTAGCTTTTTTAGTGTCAAACTGACTGGATAAATTCCTTCACATAAAAAAGTGCAGCCCCGATCGCAGGTGTATACTGCCCATGTGTGCCCACGAGAATCTGTTCTTCTTTCAGCTCAAATGGAGTCATGGAATTGATCTGCCGCAGCAGATAATCCGTGTCATCTTCCGTAAAATAAGGTGCCAGATATCCACTGATAATGATGGGTGCATCAATAACCAGATTCAGGTTTTTCATTGCAAAAGCCAGATGTTTCAGATAATCCTCCCAGATTTGTATAAGCTGGGGGGATTTTTTTTCTCTTAAAAGAGGAAAAAATTCCTTTATAGTCATGCCGCTGGCCTGTTCCAAGGAGTTGGCAGAGCAATAGGTTTCCAGACAGCCCCGGTTTCCGCAGTAGCAAAGCGGTCCGTCAGGGTTGACGCATATATGCTCGATTGTTCCGCTGTGCATAGAACATCCCTGGTGAATCTGGTGATTGGTGATAATGGCACCGCCAAGATTTCGATTCAATAAAAGGACAACAGCGCTGTCAAGCTCCGGATGATTCCACAATTCCAGAAAAGCAGCTGATTTGGAGTCATGTTCCAGATGGCAGGGATAAGGCAGATGCCTGGAAAAATCCTTTAGACGCATACCGGTGTTGTTCATAATGTTTCCGTAGATAACAGTGGTATTATCCGGGGAAGTAATTCCCTGGGTAGCGATGGAAACCCCCAGAATTTTATTCTCCGGATACTGGTTTTTGTCAATAAAGTCCTTGACTTTGTCAGTGATCTGCTGGTAATACGCAGCTGTGTTTGAGTAGGTAAGCGGAATTGTATCCGTATAGACCGTGTTTCCGTACAGATCAATGGCGGTGATATGAAACATATTTTTTAATATTCCAACACCAATGGAAATTCTGAAATCCGAAACAGTCTGAATGGCATTGGCCTTTCGTCCTCCGGTGGAATCAAAGTAACCATTTTTCTCAATCAGCCCTTCATTTTCCAGAAGATTTAAATTCTGGCTGACAGTAGACAGACCCATCTGCAGATCTTGAACGATCTGTAGCTTTGAGGTCAGTTTGCTCCGGTAAATGTATTGGTAAATTTTGGAACGGTTTATTTTCTTTAAAGCAATGGTGGTTAATCCTTTTTCACTCATGATGGTCTCCTGGTTATGTCTTTAGTACAACATAAGGTTAGTGACTGCTAATAAATATTCAAATAGGTAATGTTACTGTCCATTGGTAACAAAGCTTGTATTGCAGACTATGAAGTGAACAGTAATCATGTAATCTTTACTTTATTAGATAATGTTAAGTCTTACTTGCATTTTAGTATAGAACAGTTAAAAAAGCAATAAGCAGAAAATTACTGGTAAAACCATACAAAAATTAGAAACAAAAATTAGAATTTCTGTCAATGGATTTTTGAAAAGAAAAGATATATACTCGACTTACAATTAAGACATACACATAAGTTAAAACAAAAAGAAACATAAAGAACAACAAAACAGATTGGGATTGAGAATCAGATCTGTACAATAAGAAAATTAGGGAGGAACAGAACATGAAATTAACATTAAACGGAATCAAAGAGCATGAAGCATGGGAAAATGCAGGAATCCAGCTTCCAGGTTATGATGTGGAGAAAATATCTGCCAAAGCGAAAAAAGCTCCGGTATGGGTACATTTTGGAATCGGCAATATTTTCCGTATATTTATCGGTGGTATTGCAGACGGACTTCTGGAAGAGAGAATTCTGGACAGAGGAATTACCTGTGTGGAGACCTTTGACTATGATGTAGTGGATAAGATTTATGAGCCATATGATAATCTTGGATTAAACGTAATCCTTCATGGAGACGGAACCCGTGAATATAAGGTTCTGGGCGCTCTGGCAGAAGCTGTAAAGGCTCAGTCTTCAGACTTGGAACAGTGGAACCGTCTGAAAGAAATTTTCACCAGCAAATCCCTTCAGATGGCATCCTTTACCATCACGGAAAAAGGATATGCATTACATAAAGCTGACGGAACCTGGTTCCCATTTGTACAGGCTGATATCCAGAATGGTCCGGACAAAGCTACAGGTGCTATGGCAGTTCTAGTGGCAATGCTTTACGAGAGATATAAAGCAGGCAAATATCCGATTGCCCTTGTATCCATGGACAATTGCTCCCAGAATGGTGCAAAGCTTCGTGAGTCTGTGCTGACCATGACAGAAGAATGGAAGAAAGCCGGATTTGTAGATGATGGATTTATAAGCTATGTAAGTGATGAGAAAGTGGTTGCTTTCCCATGGACCATGATCGATAAGATCACACCTCGTCCCAGTGAGCAGATTGCAGCTGACCTTGAGAAGCTTGGCGTAGAAAGCATGCAGCCTGTTATCACAAGCAAGAAAACATATATTGCACCATTTGTAAATGCTGAGAAACCACAGTATCTTGTAATCGAGGACAGCTTCCCCAATGGACGTCCTGCTCTGGAAAAAGGTTTCGGCGTATACATGGCAGACAGAAATACAGTAAATCTTTCTGAGAGAATGAAAGTAACGGTATGTCTGAATCCGGTTCATTCTGCAACTGGTCCTCTTGGCGTGGTTCTTGGATATGACCTTTTTGCCCATATGCTGAATACAAATGAAGACATGATGAAAATGGCACGTATGGTAGCCTATGGTGAGGGTCTTCCGGTAGTTGCTGATCCTGGAATCCTTTCCCCACAGGCATTTGTGGATGAGCTTTTTAATGACCGTTTCCCGAATGAGTATCTTGGAGATACCAACCTTCGTCTGGCTGTAGATGTGTCCCAGATGGTAGGTATCCGTTTCGGTGAGACTGTAAAAGCATATGTGAAGAAATTTGGAGATGCTTCCAGGCTGACAGCAATCCCGCTTGGAATCGCAGGATGGCTGAGATACATGCTGGCTGTAGATGATGAAGGAAACAAATTTGAGCTTGCACCGGACCCGATGAATGAGGAGATCACAGAGCAGCTTGGCGATATCGTGATCGGAAAACCGGAAACCTTCAAGGATCAGCTGAAGCCAATCCTTTCCAATGAGAGATTGTTCTTCACAGACCTTTATAAAGATGGTGTCGGAGAGAAGATCGAGGATAT
>ERZ836441.468-NODE-468-length-47193-cov-4.355127_pt1 | contig 47193 bp, 52 predicted proteins | sample MGYA00519686_ERZ836441 | MGnify/ENA primary metagenome ERZ836441 (study PRJEB31850, sample SAMEA3708800) | human gut metagenome | biome: human gut; feature: human-associated habitat; material: faeces | place: China | collected 2014 ...
TGGATAATTCCTTACTGGCTGTAAGGGATATTAACCATAAATATATTGTAGTAGAATGTTTACTCTTTAAAATAAAGAGTTGAACATAGATTATAGTTTAACAACAGGAGGAGAAATAAAAAATGAGAAAACGGTTAGTATCTTTATTGTTTGCAGGAATTATGGCATGCAGCGTAATAGGAAGCGGTGTTACTACATTTGCAGCCGAAAATGACAGTCACATTAATCTGGCACTTTTCACCTACATCGAAGGCATGGATCCTGCAACAGACTGGTGCGGATGGAATCTTACACGCTGTGGTGTAGGAGAAACTCTTGTGACTGTAAATGAAAATATGGAAATTGTAGGACAGTTAGCTGATGAGTGGGAGCAGGTTGATGATACAACTTATCGTTTTCATATCCGCCAGGGAGTAAAATTCAGCAATGGTACCGAGCTGACACCAGAGATCGTAAAGGATTCTATCCAGAGATCTATTGATAATAACTCTCGTGGAGGAGATCTTAAAATTGCAAACATCGAAGTAGATGGAGAGAATGTAGTATTTACTACAGATGGTGCATACAGTGCTTTTGTTTCACAGCTTACAGAGCCGATGACAGTTATTGTAGACACCACAGCTGATACAAGCAATTATGATACTATGCCAATCTGTACAGGACCTTATGCAGTGTCTGAGTATGTATCTGAAGAGAAGATTGAGCTTGTGGCAAATGAGAACTACTGGGATGGAGCACCGGAAATCAAGAGCATTACTGTAAAGAATATCGGAAGTGATACAAAGGTAGATGCAATGCTTTCCGGAGATATTGACCTTGCACAGGGACCGGATGCAACAGCTCTTAATCGTGTGGAAAATAATGACGATATCAACATTGTAAAAGTAACCGGAACAAGAGAGAATGATTTCGAATTAAACTGCCACGAGGGAAATCCCCTTTCTGATAAGAACCTTCGTCTTGCACTGTCCTATGCAGTAGATCGTGATGTTGTAGCACAGGTAGCAGGAAATGGTTATTCTTCTCCAATCAGCACAGCATTCCCGCCATCTGTAGGATACGATTCTGAAGATGTAAACGGACAGGTTTATGATCTGGATAAGGCAAAAGAATGCCTTGAGGCAGCAGGCTACAGCGATTCTGACGGAGATGGAATTGTGGATAAGGATGGAGAGAATCTGTCCCTTACAATTTCTATTGCCAATGGTTCTTCAACAGCAGTAAGTGAGACTTTACAGGATATGTGGAAGCAGATCGGAGTTGATGTACAGATTGAAATGCTGGAGAATGTAAGTGACAAACGTGCTTCTGGTGATTTCGATATGCTGGTATCTCCAAACTGGCAGACTGTAAATGCTGGTGATGGTCAGAAATATCTTATGAACCGCTGGTCTGATGGAGGAAGTGACAATTACAGCGGATATCACAGTGATGAATTCCAGTCTGTTCTGGATAAACTGGATGCTGCATTTACTCAGGAGGACCGTGTAAGCGCATTTGTAGAAGCCCAGCAGATCCTGGCAGATGATGCCCCGGCAATCTGGATGTATGCAAATGATAACGTGACTCTTGTAAACAGTAAACTTGAGAATGTAACAGTATTCCCAATTGACTATTATCTTGTAACAAACAAGTGGACATTAGCTGAATAATTATGGATATTCTGAATATTGAGAACTGTACGATTCGCTATCAGGAGCAGGAAGCGGCAGTAGAGCATGTTTCTCTTTCTGTAGGAGAGCAGGAAATCGTCAGTATCGTAGGTGAAAGTGGAAGTGGAAAAACAACTTTAATTCGTGCTATTCTCGGAATTTTACCTCCTGGCGGGACAGTGACAGAGGGGAAAATCTTATTTCAGGGAAAAAATATTTTGGAATTAGATGAGACGTCTTTACAAAAGCTCCGGGGAACGGAAATTGCAATGATCTTTCAGGATGTTGGAGCATCATTGGATCCCATACGGATTGTAGAGTCTCAATATCGGGAATCTATTCTAGCGCACAGGAAAATGGCAAAGGCTGACTGTCGGTCACTGGAAAAAGAAATGCTGGCAAAAATGCATCTGACAGATCCGGAACGTGTAATGGTATCTTATCCTTTTGAGCTTTCCGGCGGGATGAAACAGCGTGTTGGAATTGCAATGTCAATGACTGCAAGACCAAGACTTCTTCTTGCAGATGAGCCTACTTCTGCATTGGATGTGACAATTCAGGCAGAAGTGGTACGAGAAATGAAGAAGCTTCGGGAGCAGTATGAAACTGCAATTATTCTTGTGACACATAACATGGGAGTTGCTTCTTACATTTCAGATAAGATCGGTGTGATGTGCAAGGGTGAGCTGGTGGAATTTGGAAAAAGAGATGATGTGATCTTTCATCCGAAGCACGAATACACCAAAAAACTTCTGGCGGCAGTGCCAAGGCTGGAGGGAAAACGATTTGCAAAATGATACGATTCTCCTGGAAGTGAAAAATCTGAATAAGACATTTCCAGTGAAAAAAGAAAAATTATATGCAGTAAGTCATGTTAGTTTTTCCCTCAAAAAAGGTGAATGCCTGGGGATTGTGGGTGAAAGTGGATGCGGGAAAAGTACAGTGGCGAGAATGATTGCCGGTATCATACCTGTTTCGGGTGGAGAAGTACTGCTGGAAGGGGAAGCTTACATGAACCTAAAGGGCAGTGAAAAAAGACGTTTCCGCCGAAACATTCAGATGGTTTTCCAGGATCCTTTAAGTTCATTCAGTCCAAGAATGAAAGTTGGCACTTATCTTATGGAATCCAGGAGAAACTTTGATGGGATCAGTAAAGAAAATGGTCTTAAGGAAGCGCGCAAACTGCTTCTGGAAGTAGGTCTTCCGGAAGATTTTGTGAATCGTTATCCACATGAGCTTTCGGGTGGTCAGCTGCAGCGTGTGGCTATTGCCAGGGCCATTTCTATTCAGCCTAAACTACTGATCTGTGATGAAGCGACAGGTGCACTGGATGTTTCCATACAGAACCAGATTGCGAAGCTGCTGGTAAAGCTGGTGGAAGAAAAGCAGATCAGCTGTCTGTTTATTGGGCATGACCTGGCACTGGTAAGGAGTGTAAGTCAGAGAATCGCAGTTATGTATCTGGGAAGAATTGTGGAAATTCTGGAGAGTGAGACGCTTGCTGCAAAAGCAGTACATCCATATACGAAAATGCTGCTTGGTTCTGTTTTTGATGTATATTGCGATCAGAATGAGGAAATTGCAGCTGCAAAGGGAGAGCCTCCAAGTCCTCTTGAAGTGCAAAAGGGCTGTGCTTTTGCCGGGCGCTGCAACTGGTGCAGGGAGAAATGTAAAGAAGAACTGCCTCTTTTGCAGGAGATTGAGCCAGGACATAAGGTTGCCTGTTTTCAATTTATGAAATAAAATACTGCTCTGAGCAGCAAAAGCTGTCTGGTAGATGCCAGGCAGCTTTTTTGAGGTGGAATAAAGTTAATTCCATGCTCGAAGCAGTTTTGTACCATTTAAGATTTGTTCCAGAAGATATAGAGCACCTGTACATCCAATGTAAGTTTTGGGAATGACATGGATATATCCGGAACCTGGATTGGCAGTTTCAATGCCAAAAATGTTGTCGCTGTAAGTGTTCAATTCTACGATTGTGTTTGCACCAGCAAGAAGGATAACATTATTTACAGAGGCAATATCCTGTTCCAGTGCGTCTTCACAATGAAGCTCATGAAGCTTTTCCTGAATCAGATTTTCCGTGTGGCATTGTAAATAAAGTGGATGGATGACTTTGGGCTTAATGCCTAAATAACCGGAAAGATAATCCACATATCCTCTTAGAACGGATGGTTCGCCTTCCGCGGCATAGCGAAGATCCTTTGGGAAGCCTTTATTTCCCATATTATGTGCAATGAAATAGAAAGCGCGCGAACGGCTTTCTTCAATATAATCTAATGCAGGTTCACAATTTGTTCCAAGCAAAGAGGAAATCCCCCGGACAAATTCTTCGGTGAGGTCAAAACCGATTGGCATTCCTCCGGTCTCGTAAACTGGTATGGGAAAATGGCTGCGGAGATATTCGGCTGTTTTTTTACAACGCTCCGGGCAGAGTATAATATTGGCGTCTGCCTGAGCAATTGTACGAAAATCAGTTATGGGACAATTCATACCAGCTGCTACATGAACAGAGATTCCGCAAAGCTTCAGTAATTTGGTGATTTCCTTTAAACCGCCTTCCGGGAATTTCTCATGTGCATCAAAACCAAAAAGGTTAATAGATGGAATTTTGGAGGCTTTTTTATTGGTGCAAGGTTTATCACATAACAATTCCATCAGGCGAACGGTTGCTTCGTCGTATCCGATCATAGAATTTTCTGATAAGCCAGGGGATTCGATAAAAAGGTGTGGAATTCCAAATTCTTTGCTGATGGCATCCAGTTCCGGCTCCAGTGCTTCGCCGAGGAGAGAAGTACCGGGAGTCTGGATTACTGTGAATAAGTCATAACTTCTTTCTGAAAACAGATCGTTTAATGCGCGATGAAGTTGTTCGGCGGTCCCGAAAATATAATCAGAATAGCGGAGATTGGTAGCTGGTATGCGAGGACTGCCGATGCAAAACTGGCTGCGAAGCAACCGGTCATCCATAGCATCTTCCAGTCGAAGCTCATCACCAAGAGTCCATAGATTGGATCTTCGAATCAAAGAATCAACACCACTAAAGGTATAGTAGGTTTTACAGCCAATAGGACCATTTAGGAGAACCAGGTTGTTTTGGATCCCTTCGCATGCAGAGATAACACCCGCAATGTGATCAGGGACAGCGTTTCTCAAATAATGATTTGTCATTTTTCCATCGTCCTTCCAAAGTGTTTTCAAATAAATGGATCCATTTTGCAGCACAATCTGTTCCAGTAAAGAAACCTGTGCTGATATCCCGTGCAAGATTTACGGTGCAGATTTCATCAGGTATGAAAGCCTGTCCCATAAAATCATTCAGGATAATAAGATCTGGCTTTTGTTTTGCAATAGAAGTAAATAATGTATTTTGTGCATTTTCCCAGTCCGCTGAGAATTGATGCTTCCAATCTGCAACGCTGTCTTCTTTACTTCCGATAAGGATAGAATCCAATACATCCAAATCCAGATCATGAGCCAATTCAAGAATCCAATCAATGCTATTGTTCTTTAAGAATAAAATTACTTTTTTCCCTTTATACAAAAGTTTGAGGTTGTTAATAGTTTGGGTGTATTGAATGCGGTTTTCTAAAATTACCTGTTCTGTTTCTTTTTCTTTTCCATAAAGTTTTCCTATTTTGCGAAGCCAGGAGGCTGTTTGGGAAAATCCCCTGGGAAGCTCGTTGCAAAGAAAACGGCAACCATATTTTTCTTCAAATATTTTTTGCAGTTCATGTCCTAGTTTATCATAGCGTGCCATGATCGAATAAGGCGCTTTTAAAAAATTATGGATGTTCTCCATTGATTCTGCGCAGATAAAGCGACAGTTGATTCGGATTCCTATTCTTTTAAATATTTCCTGCAGATTCATAAAAGTACGATCTGTCTGAGAAGAAATTGTATGTTCATAGACAAGATTGATGCAATCAGGTTCTGGCTTTACGTTCGGATCAACAGCTTGAAGAGCAAGCGTTTTGTAGCAAAGTGCCATTCCTTCGTTATAGTCACCGGCTTCGATTCCGTCAGTATGAATAATATACATATCGACACCAAGACTTTTTAATTCTTTTTGAAGTGGAACCAGGTCATCGCCACTCATGCCTGGAATACAGGAAGTGACAGTGATAATATTGCGGATTCCGCGTTTCACCATTTGAAAAGCTTTACGCCGTGTCTGTTCTACACCACCGTATACGGCTTCGTTTATGGTGATATCAGTATTCTCAAACTGTCTTGGAACAAAGGCCGGGTAAAGGATTCCGCGTTCATACAATCCTCTTCGTCCGTAGCTGGTAAAACCGTTAATGGCATACCAGGTGCAGCTTTTGGGAGCATGTCCGAGAATTGCGGCATCTTTGATATGAACCGCCAGATCGATAGCACCACGATAAGCACAGCCATATAGCGGAACTCTGCTAAAAGGATCAGATAAAGCTCTCTTTTTCGTGGCAGAAGGCTGTGCGGGAACAGCAGGAATCACGGGAGCAGATGTATGTTTGGAAATTGTAGTGGTAGTGTGGGATAGTCTTTCCCCACTCATAAAAAGCTCCATCTGCTCTTCAGATAAAGGGGCAGCGGCATAAAGAACAGGTTGCGTTTGTAATTTTTGTGCAAGCTCCAGAAAAATATTAGCTTCGGCACTTTTGGGGGATTTTTCAACCAGAGTCATTGCTTCTTTTTCTGCCTGGGTAAAAAGATTACTTCTGGGAATTTCTGCAAGAATTGGAAGATTGACAGCATTGGTAAAGTCTTCTACATATTTGCGATCATCACCGACTCCGCGGCTGTTATAGATGATCCCGGCAATCTGTCTGCCCTGGGGATTAAGATTCTTTATTCCGCACAGAATGTTATTTGCAGCATAAATAGACATAGATTCCCCACTTGTTACAAGAACTACTGCATCGGCATATTGTTTGCGGACAGGAACCGCAAAACCGCCACAGACAACATCTCCTAATACATCATATATGACCTGGTCATATTTTTCTATGGCGTGGTATTTGTTTAAAAAATCAAATGCAGTCAGAATTCCCCGGCCTGCACAGCCCATTCCTGGTCTGGGACCGCCTGCTTCTATGCAACCAGTGTCAAGAAAACCTGGTATTAATACATCTGCCAGGTTTTGTTCATCTTCAGGGGTGTTTAGAAGATAATCGAGGATAGTTGTGATTTTTTGCCCATGGTGTAGAAGACGGGTTGAGTCGTGCTTGGGATCACATCCTATTTGAAGTACTTTACTGTTGCAGACTGCTAAGGCTGCGGTCAGATTCGCACTTATTGTGGATTTCCCAATCCCTCCCTTTCCATAAACTGCAATTTGCATATTGGTCCTCCTCATTATGAAATTTCAAATTACCTTTGATAATGGCATTGGAGACTGTTATTACTTGCTGGAAAAATTTTTAACGACGTTTTTTTCGTAATCTACAGATAAAAATCCTTCACATAATCCATCCGTGCGCTCATATTAGAAAACATAGCATCTACCAGTGTGATGGCGGCCATGGATTCTACTACTACAACGGCACGGGGGACGATTACCGGATCATGGCGGCCTTTGATCTCAATAGAGATATCTTCTCCGGTTGTAGTAACTGTCTGCTGTGGCTGTGCGATAGATGGAGTTGGCTTAACGTGGGCGCGGAGAAGGATTTCACTGCCGTCGCTGATCCCGCCTAAAATTCCACCGGAATGATTGGTGTTTTTTACGATTCTGCCGTTTTCCATATGGAAGCCATCGTTATTCTCGGAACCCCTCATAGTGGAAACCTTGGCACCGTCACCAATCTCTACTGCCTTTACGGCTCCAATAGACATCAGTGCCTGAGCAAAGGCTGCATCAAGCTTACCGAAAACAGGATCTCCGATTCCGGCAGGAACACCGTTTATACGACACTCAATGACACCACCTGCACTGTCATTCTTTCGCATACAGCTCTCTAGATATTTGATCGCATTTTTGGCAGCAACCATATCCGGCATATAGAAGGAGTTTTCTTTGATTACCTCTGGGTGGTAGGTCTGACAGGAAACAGGTCCGATGGAGCTGGTATAAGCCTGCAGAGTGATGCCAAGCTCCTTCAAGATTTTTGCTGCAATAGCACCTGCAGCAACTCTGCCGATGGTTTCACGTCCGGAGGAACGTCCGCCGCCTCTGTAGTCCCGGATACCATATTTGCTGTCAAAGCCAAAATCAGCATGTCCCGGCCGGTATGTATTTGCAATATTTCCATAATCATGGGAACGCTGATCTTTATTGCGTACGATCATGGAGATCGGGGTTCCGGTGGTCTGTCCTTCAAACACTCCGGAGAGGATTTCTACTTCGTCACCTTCATTACGGGCAGTAGTATAGCGGCTTTGTCCGGGTTTTCTCCGGTCAAGATAAGCCTGTATATCTGTTTCTGTAAGGAAAAGACCTGCGGGAACACCATCCACTACAGCTCCAAGCGCTTTTCCATGGGATTCTCCCCAGGTAGTAACCGTGAATTTTTTTCCAAATGTTGACTGACTCATAGGCATAAATCCTTTCTGCTGCTGATCATGGTGCTCAATATGTTTTTTAGCAGCTTAACTGTATCGAATTAAAGTATAAATGTGTCTTTAAAGACATTATAGCGAAATGCAAAAAATTTGTAAACCGAATCTATTAGAATTGACAAAATTTCCTGTACAAATTATAATGGAAAATGTATTTTTTGAGAAACAAGAGATGGAAGGAGTGCAGTTTGTGGTAAGGATTTTTAAGACGATAGAGGGTGCGATCCATCAGATCCAGGAACCACAGGAGGATTGCTGGATTGCGATGACCAATCCCACTGCCACTGAGATCTTTGAAATGTCCGAAAGGTTCGGGATAGAAGTAGATGATCTTCGGGCACCTCTGGATGAGGAGGAACGTTCCCGTATCGAGGTAGAAGATAATTACACTCTGATCCTTGTAGATGTTCCTATGATCGAGGAACGCAATGACAAAGACTGGTATGGCACTATTCCCCTTGGTATTATCGTTACCAAGAAGATGATCTTTACGGTATGTCTGGAAGATACTCAGGTACTCACCAGATTTATGGAGGGAAGGGTACGTAACTTTTTTACCTATATGAAAACCAGATTCATTTTGCAGATCCTGTACCGCAATGCCACTATGTACCTGCATTATCTGCGTATTATAGATAAGAAAAGTGAACAGGTGGAGGAGAAGCTCCACATGTCCACCCGTAATCAGGAACTGATGGAACTGTTGGAACTGGAGAAATCCCTGGTTTATTTTACTACATCTCTTCGGTCGAACGAGGTAGTACTGGAGAAGCTTCTGAAGGTAGAGAGCATTAAGCAGTACCCGGAGGATACGGATCTTCTGGAAGATGTTATCATTGAGAATAAACAGGCAATCGAGATGGCCAATATATACAGCGGTATCTTAAGCAGCATGATGGGTACTTTTGCCTCGGTTATTTCCAATAACCTGAATGTGGTTATGAAGGTTTTGTCCGTTATCACGATTGTAATGAGTATTCCCACTATTGTGTTCAGTGCATATGGAATGAACCTGAGCCCTTCGGGAATGCCGTTTTCTGCTGACAAATGGGGATTTTTAGTGGTGATATTGCTGTCCATACTGGTGAGTATTGTGGCAGCTGTGATTCTGTCCAAGAAGAAATTTTTCTGAATAGGAGGATTACATGAAATTTATTGATAAGCTGGAACGAAAATTTGGAAGATTTGGTATTCCCAATCTCACAATTTACATGATTGTATGCTATGTGATCGGTTATGCACTGATGATCGTGAATCCAGGCATACTGAACTGGCTGAGCCTGGAACCAGCGTATATTCTGCGGGGACAGGTATGGAGACTGGTAACCTGGGTACTGTATCCACCGAGCACTTCCGGAGTATTATGGTTTGCAATTGCAGTTCTGTTCTTTTATTATCCAATTGGAACTTCTCTGGAGCGGACGATTGGAACTTTTAAATATACGTTGTATATTCTTTCGGGCGTGATATTTACAATTTTGGGAGCGTTTATTCTGTATTTCCTTCTCGGAGGAAATGTTCTGGTAGGAAACGTATTTTCTACTTATTATATCAGTCTGTCCACATTCCTTGCATATGCAATGTGTTATCCGGATATGCAGGTTCTGCTTATGTTTATCATTCCGGTGAAGATGAAGTGGATGGCAATTTTTTATGTGGTGATCGTTGTATATGAAATGATTCAGTACGTTATGGCAGGTGCATGGTATCTGGTGATCCCGATTGTGGCTTCACTGTTGAATTTCATTATTTTTTACTTTGGAACAAAGGATTTCAGCCGGTATAACCCGAAGGAGATCCACAGAAGAAATGAATTCCGCAGAGCAATGGAACCCCAGGGACGTATGAAATCAGGCAGCGGCAGTGTGACCAAGCACAAATGCGCGATTTGCGGACGTACTGAGCTTGATGATCCTAATCTGGAATTTCGTTTTTGTTCCAGATGCAATGGAAATTATGAGTATTGCCAGGATCATCTTTTTACACATACACATGTGAAATGAAATTAATGTAATTGTTAACCGGTAACATCGCATGGCTGCTGTGAACGATGTGGGCAGCAGCCAGCAAATGACTGAAAAGACAGAGGGAAAGACTGCTTATGAAGAGAACAAAAATTATCTGTACTATGGGACCAGCATCCAGTAAGAAAAATACTTTAAGAGCTATGATGCGTGCCGGAATGGATATTGCACGTTTTAATTTTTCCCATGGTTCTCATGAAGAACACAGGGGAAGAGTAGACATGGTCAAAAACCTACGGGAAGAACTGAATATTCCGGTTGCCCTGCTTCTTGATACAAAGGGACCGGAGATCCGTACCAAGCTTCTTAAGGATCATAAGAAGATTACATTGGAGGCTGGAAGCGAATTTACACTTACTACCGGTGATATAGAGGGAGATGAGACCAGAGTCGCCATCACATATGAAAATCTTTACAAAGATGTGAAAAAAGGCGGTAAAATCCTGATTGATGATGGTCTGATCGAACTGGAGATTGAGAATATTAAGAATGGGGATATTGTCTGCCGTGTCTTAAACGGCGGCGAGCTTGGAGAGCGCAAAGGAATCAATGTTCCTTATGTGAATGTGAAGCTTCCGGGAATTACAGAGCAGGATAAAGATGATATTCTGTTTGGAATTACACAGGAGTTTGACTATATTGCAGCTTCTTTTGTCCGTGATGCAAAAGCGATTAAAGAAATCCGTCAGCTTTTGGATGAAAATGGCGGACATGATATTGGAATCATTGCCAAAATCGAGAATGCCGAAGGTGTTGAAAATATTGATGAGATCATCAAGGCTGCAGATGGTATTATGGTTGCCAGAGGTGATCTTGGTGTGGAGATTCCTCCTAGTGAGGTTCCTTATATCCAGAAAATGATCATCCGCAAGTGCAATGAGAACTATGTTCCGGTTATTACTGCTACCCAGATGTTGGATTCCATGATTCGCAATCCACGTCCTACAAGAGCAGAGGTGGCAGACGTTGCCAATGCTATTTACGACGGTACAGATGCTATTATGCTTTCCGGTGAGACTGCAGCTGGTAAATATCCGCTGGAAGCACTGAAGATGATGGTGGAGATTGCACAGACCACAGAGCCTCACCTGAATTATGAGGATTATACCCATAACCGCAATATGTGTGGTGAGAGCAGAGTGTCCAGCGCTGTGGGACTGGCAGCAGTGCAGACTGCAAGAGATCTGAAGGCCAAGGCCATTGTGACTCCTACCTTTGGAGGAAGAACAGCCAGACTGATTTCCAATTTCCGGCCGGAAGCTCCTATTTATGCTGTTACTCCCAATGATACGATTCTGCATAGACTTCAGCTTGTATGGGGCGTTACACCGTTGAAAGGATACGAGAAGGATTCCACAGAGCATATTATTTCCCAGGCCATGAGCGTTGTCCGCAGAAAGCGGCTTGCAAAGAAAGGAGACCTGATCGTATTTACGGTTGGAGATCCTGCTACCAATATGACCCGGGAAGGTGCTGTAACAAATATGCTGCATGTGATTGAAGCCAAATAAAGCTGTCACAGGCTCTGACTTGTGACAACAGAAAAATTACTTTTTAAGAGCAGCGAGTGCTGTATTTTACAAACGAGGAGAAACTATTATGAAAAAGACACCTTTTGTAACACTGGAGAAGGTACAGGAAATTGCCGGAAAATATCCTACCCCATTTCATCTTTATGATGAGAAAGGAATCCGGGAGAATGCACAGGCTTTGAAGGAAGCTTTTGCATGGAACAAAGGCTTTAAGGAGTTTTTTGCAGTAAAGGCAACCCCGAACCCATTCCTGATCAAGATTCTGCAGGAATATGGCTGCGGATGTGACTGCTCATCCATGACAGAACTGATGCTTTCCAAAGCTATCGGATGTAAGAAGGGAGACATTATGTTTTCCTCCAACGACACTCCGGATAAAGAGTTTAAATATGCAGATGAGATTGGTGGAATTATCAATCTTGATGACATCACTCATATTGAGAGTGTAGAGAAAGCTGTTGGAAAGATTCCGGAGATTATCAGCTGCCGTTATAATCCTGGCGGAGTGTTCAAAATCAGCAACGATATTATGGATAATCCCGGGGATGCAAAATATGGCATGACTACGGAGCAGATTTTTGATGCATTCCGTATCCTGAAGAGTAAGGGCGCCAGGGAGTTTGGAATTCATGCATTTCTTGCCAGCAATACAGTGACGAATGATTACTACCCGATGCTTGCGAAGGTTATGTTTGAACTTGCTGTGAAGCTTCAGAAGGAGACTGGGGCGCATATTAAATTCATCAATCTTTCCGGTGGTATTGGTATTCCTTATCGCCCGGAGCAGACTCCAAACGATATTCGTGCAATTGGAGAGGGTGTACGCAAGGTATATGAAGAAGTTCTGGTTCCGGAAGGAATGGGAGATGTAGCTATTTATACAGAACTTGGACGCTTCATGATGGGACCTTATGGCTGCCTGGTAACAAAAGCGATTCATGAGAAGCACACTCACAAAGAGTATATCGGTGTGGATTCCTGCGCAGTAAACCTTATGAGGCCAGCTATGTACGGTGCTTATCATCATATTACTGTTCTTGGAAAAGAGGATCAGGTTTGCGATCACCTGTATGATATCACAGGATCTCTTTGCGAGAATAATGATAAGTTTGCAATTGATCGTTATCTTCCGAAGATTGATATGGGAGATTATCTGGTGATTCATGATACTGGCGCACATGGTTTTTCCATGGGATATAATTACAATGGCAAATTGAAATCTGCGGAGATCCTTCTTCACGAAGATGGAAGCTTCGATATGATCCGTCGCGCCGAGACTCCAAGAGATTACTTTGCAACTTTCGACTGCTTCCCGATTTTTGAGAAAATGTTGGAGGATGAAGACCGGGCGTAATTACTTATGAGTAAGATAAAAACAGTTTGATGCGTTTGGCTTGCAGACTGTGTAAATGAAAAGAGGAACCGCTGAGATGCTGGCGGATCCTCTTTTACTATTTTTACTATATAGAAAGAATTTCTTTGGAACAGTTGGGGATTGATGGTCAAAAGTATGAACCCACGAGGCAAATGCAGGGCAAATTTTTGACAACACTTGACATTTGTTTAAATTCTGAGCAACAAAAAATCCCGCAAAATCAAGGACTTGACGGGATTTATATAACATATGAAATATGAAAAAGTGCCGGCAGTGGGACTTGGTATTCGTTTATATATCATCGCAAAATCCTTGATTTTATTAGGTTTTATTGTCTTTTTTTTATTTTGAAAATCTTCCAGGGGGCAGATAGGGGGCAAATTACAAAATTGATATTTTCGCAATCTGCTGGTTATCTTTTTCCTGAAGCTTTTTAGTTACATGGAGATAAATCTCCCGTGTCACATCACTATTCTCATGTCCGAGCCTTCGGGAAATGGTATCGATGCTGATTCCCTGTTCCATGAGAAGAGAGGCATGAGTATGACGTAGCGCATGAGGTGTTATAGTGCGTCCTAAAATACGAAGAGAGTTTTCCCTTAAATATTTATTGTATGCGTAATAGTGTATATGAGTCCCTTTCTCCGAAAACATAAAAAGCAGTTGTTTGTCCAAACCATACATTAATTTTCTGCGCAGCATTAAGGCACGTATTTTCTTGCAGGTAACTTCGAGTTCCTTTTGAATGTAGACATCACGAATAGAACAAAAACTTTTAGGAGATGTGACTACTTTATTGACAGAATCGAAAGTTTTTGTTACGTGGATTTTCTTAGCAGAGAGATCTACATCCGTATCTTCGAGAGCAATAACTTCTCCAAAACGCATTCCAGACAGAGCAAGAAATTCTGTTAGAAGGCTCCAGATTGGATCGGACATTTCTTGCAGGAGTTGCTTTAGCTCATTAGATTCCAGATACTTATCCTGGATCTTTTCTTTGTGCGGGACGTCTTTGAAATTCTCAATCTTTTCAAGAAAAGAAGCATCCTTAAGTAGATCATTACTATACCCCCATCTGATTAGAGCTCGGAAGCGCCGCAGGGCCTCGTTTAGAGTTCCAGGAGCCTTCCCTGTTTCCAAGAACTTATCACGCACGTACCTGGCTGTCATATGCTCTACGATAGTATTCTCACCAAGAATCTTGATGATAGAGTTGCATGCGTGAAAGTTTCTAGTGTAGGTAGACTTTTTTACAGTCTGTTGTTGGCTCTTTCGGTATTCTTCCACAAGCTCCTTTAGAGTATATTGGTGCTTGGGCTTTACAATCATAGCGTCTTGAATTTTCTGCTCAAGAATTCTTTGGGCAAGCTTCCTGGTTTGTGTTGTGTTTTTATCCATGAAAACAGAAACGCGCTTTATATCTCCGGTTAGATAATCTGTATAGCGTTCACAGAATTTGAATTTTCCGTTTGGACGTTCCTCAACCCACATGGTATCATCCTCCTTTTAATTGTACCGGCGCAAGTGCCGGTAAAAATGAGTATAAAAATAACAGCCAGCACGAACAAAGGTTCTGCTTGCATGGCTGCCCCGAAGATGATACAATATTTTTGCTGAAAAATTGTGTGCATCTTCGGATGTGCTCGCCGCTCTGGTGTGCCAACACTAGGGCGGTTTTTCTTATTATGCGGTTTTATGTTTTGTTAGAGAAACAATTGCTAAAATGACATTTACTAAACACCAAGTAGCCCAGATGTTGAGGTCGGAAAAACTACCGGCTAATGTATATCCAAAAAGTGCTCCGATACCGAATAAAACAATAAGCGCGATGTTTCCACCTTTTCCGCCATTTCTAGTGGCAATTGAAACAATTCCTCCAGCTAAAAGCATAATAGCTACAATAATTCCTGCAGATCCGCTAACTTCGCCAGATTCGCTGAGAGTATTACTGATACCAGCAGCACATGACTGAAATGCTACCATAAAAAATAATACGATTGACAAGATACCAGATACTAATTTCCATGTTTTCATGATTTTATCCTCCTAAAAGTATTTTAAATTTCTACTTCAAATATGGCTGTGTGCTTCTCATAATCATTATCATATTCTGAAAAGTTAATTTTAAATGTTCCGGGGTTATCAACACCTATGCATGCTTGAGCTTCACAAGAAGCACCAATAGGAGTGTCCTGTGGATATTTTACTATATTTCCAGGGTAGGAATATCCCATTTTGCCTGCATTGTCAACAATACCGTCATCTAAACTTATGTACAAGCCGTCCATAATTCCATCATCATAACCAAGGTTTTCATAGGTATAGGTTATGATGTAAACCGCGGCAGGAGTTTTATCAGAAAACTCGTTGCGGTCATCTGTTTCTTCTACGGAATTAATTGTAATTTTCCACAAGCCGTCTAAAATATAAGATTCTCCAATTTTGTATACATCTTGAGACGTTGATTGTGGTGCAGATGCTTTTTCAAGCTTGGATTGGAGTTCGTCAATTGTTTTTTGAAGTTCAACAATTTGTCCTTCCAATTCTGCAATTTTGTCATCTTTTTCATCTGCTAAAACAGATATACATGGCGCTAAGATAAGTGTGCCTGACAAAAGTGCAGCGATGAGCTTCTTTTTCATAAGCAAAACCTCCCATAATATAGTTTTTTTATTAAAACGCCGAAGCGAATTAATCTGTTTTGGATACTGTTTTCATCACCGTAAATGAAGGCTCAAAGAAAATGATGTAATTATCCAAAGTAGCATAAACCCCATGTATGGAATGATAACAGTCCAGAGCTTCTTTCAAATATTCTTCTGTAGCATCCAGATATTCCGCCATTTCATATAAGCTACGGCATCCAGCCTCATAGGCATGAACAATCCCGATTAGTCCGATCTTAAGGTTGTAACCAAAGAGCCGGGCTCTGTATTCCTGTTTTCGGTTGCTGACCTCAGACTGATCAATAATGTCACCAACAGTAGTGTAGTGGTGACCAAGCTCCTCTGCCAGGACACAGGATTTTTCAGCCTGGGTTGAAATGGATTTGCTGATTGCTATAGTATCGTTACAATATAAGCCTTTTATATTCTGACTATTAAATTCATAGTCCATTACGTCTATACCGTCCGCGCAGGCCTGGTCTTGTAATTCCTCATATGTGCTCATTGTAAACACCTCCCGCTCTAGTATATCTCAATGCGTGTACAAAAATCTGTACAGCTGCTTCAAGAAAAAGAAAATTGACAAATATTTCAGAGTGACATATAATATATTTAACAAGGGAGCTGGAAGGTGACTGCACTTCACCCAACCCAGCGAATATAGTTAGCTAAAAAATAGCCGTTGATCTCGCCAAAGATTAGGACGGCTATTTTTTATGTGCATATGTAAGTATGGCTACGATTAAATTAGCAAAAGTCAACATAATCATAAATGTCTCGTAATCGCTCATAAACTTCACCTCCTCCGTAAGGTGTCCGGATTAGGCAAAGAGCACGTCCCCCAGTCCCCTGGGTAAATATATTATATTGTCAAGGTACATTCTGGCAGATCTGCCAATTATTTTCTTTTGTTTTCTACCATTTTCTTAAACTGGTCAATTTCTTTCAGTTCGTCTTCTGTATACTCGGTACCTTCATGGTGAGCTGCAAGTGTAGGTGGCTGTTGATACTGAGTAGCAGTGGCAAGCTCATCATCTAATTGTTGAGTGGAAAGAAGGCTCTTGGAATAAGTGAGGACTCTTTCTTGATTGTCATTGGATAATTGAAGGTATATTTCATTGAGGTCTTTTTGTTTGCCCTGGAAACGAAGAATATTTTTTGCAAGCTTTTGGTATACTTCGTCAGATGCTTCTTTACCATAAAAGTAGGAATCTATTTTTTCCCAGCCAGAAGCAGCTTTGGTTATAAGTGCTTGAGCTGATAAGTTATTGTTTTCCATCAAAGTTTGATAGATACCAACTAATTCATATACGTGTACAGAACAAATAATCTCCTGCTTTGAATTTGTAATAGTAACTATATCACTTCCATCTGAATCAATAACTTGAAATCCAGCTTGTTTGAGTAATTCTTCCGCTTCGGACTCAAGAGCATAATAGGTGATCATATTTTGATCTTCGTAAGAATCTCTTTCCATTGGGACATCTGCACCCATGAGCCATGCTTCATTTACATTTAAAGCTTTAGCAATTAAAAATGTATTATTTTGTTTGGGAACATAGCGTCCAGAAATGTAAGAACTTAAAGCACCCTTACTTATTCCAGTCTTTTCAACCAGATCAGTTTGTTTAAGACCTCTTAATTCCATAGCTTCTTGAATTCTTTTTGAAGTTGTACTCATTATATGATACCTCCTTATAATGGAATAATAGCATAAATGTTTAGAAAACACAACATTAATATGATGAAAATAAAAAAAAGTTTAGAAAGCTAAAAAACACTATTGACAAAATTATGGAAAAGGAATATTATGTAATAGGTTTAGAAAACTAAACCAAATAAAACGGAGGTGAAAGGAATGAACTGGAGGTACGATAAACTTCGAGGAAAAATTAAAGAGGTTTGTGGTACTCAGGATATGTTTGCTGAGAAACTTGGAATAGGCAGAGTATCTTTGAGTCAGAGATTAAATAATCAGTTAGAGTTTTCACAGGATGAAATTTTTAAATCATGTGAAATATTGAAAATTGATCTTTCTGATATGAGAGAATATTTTTTTACTCAAAAAGTTTAGAAAACTAAACGAACTAGGAGGTTAAGATGGACAACTTAAGAAGAAACACTATTACTTCAATGGAAGTAGCAGAAATGGTAGGAAAGAAACACTGTGATTTACTGAGAGACATCAGAAAATATGTTGACCAGTTAGGAGAAAGCAAAATTGCGTTCACCGATTTCTTTAAGGAAGCAACTTATACAACAGAGCAGAATAAGATTCTTCCATGCTTTCAGGTCACAAAGAAAGGCTGTGAGTTCATTGCTCATAAGCTGACTGGACAGAAAGGAACAGAATTTACTGCGAGATACATAAATCGTTTTCACGAAATGGAAGATGGAAAGCTTCCTTGTCCTTTGAATCCAATCATTGCATCCAGTGTTGCAGAGCTTGGCAGAGTTACAGACCGAATCATGACAAAGCAGGGTTCAGCACCATATAAGATTGCTGAAGCATTTAAAAGAGAGTGTGAGCAGTTTGGTATTTTGCTTCCAGAGGATTTCGTGAAAGTTCCAGAGTATGAGCAGATGAGATTAGCGTTGGAGAAGTAACAGGAAAGGAGATGAAGCAAGATGGAAATTATTGGAGCAAGTATTTTAGTGTCAGTGATCACTACTAAAATATTAGCCACCTACTATTTCAAAAAGGTAGATGGCTATGTTAAAGACATGTGCGAAATGACAACTAAGAATAATGAGAACACATTATCTATTTTACGCAAACTTCAAAGAAATTCTTGCCTAGAGGAGTGAATTGCCCTAGATATTTATGAAGATCAGCTCTCTTAGATGCGTAAAATTGTCGTGCTTTACGCGAAAATTCTAGGTAATAGTCAGTTTGCTCATAAGGCGCATAAACACTAGAGTCTGTAATTGTAGACTGAGTTTCAATTGTAACTATCCCCAGTCTGCTTAAGGAAGAAATTGAACTGCTTGCTTGTTGTATATTTACTCCAGAAAGATTGGGAATATAGACATTTGAAAGATTAATTTCAAACGTCTCTCTAAATTTATTCGCAGTAGAGCTACTCAGAACATAGTCAACAAGTGGAAAACTGTAACGTGGATTCATGCTTTTTAAAATACGTGCATCTAAAGGGCTCATTTGTTTAATTATTTCGGCGAATGAAGGGTGAACTTTTTCAACATAAGCACAGTTTACGGACTTACTGATTAAATTGACGAACATTTTGCGAAGTTCTTCTGATTCGATACAGTATTTAGAATTTTCAAGTGCTTGAGCAGTTGTTTGAATATCCGGCTCAATAAGGTTTTCGGGAGGGACATTAGCAATTGCCTGAGACAATTCGTAATTGTATATCTCCAAATCATGGGCATATTTCATGCGGCGTTTATTAGCTTGGTGAGAAATTCCTCCAAAAACTAAAAACCATGCATCAGATAGAGTTTGACCAATTGATTTTGTTGGGGCATCGGAGAGATTTTTTAAAGCATTATCAACTGAATCTGGAAGTTCAGGAATATCAAAAGGAAAAGAATTTTTTTCTGACATTATTAGTACCTTCTTTCTTATGTATTTGGCATGACAGTACCGATATTTACAGAATAGGAGTGTAGGGAAGAAAAGTCAATGAAATTTGGAGAAGTAACAGAAAAGGAGATGAGGAAGATAGAGAATACAGCATTACTGATAAATTTATTTACAACGCTGTTGAATTCGATAGCAATAATATGCCTTGCACTTAGCATGAGAAGGTAACGGGAGGTAAGTAAAAGATGGTTTACACAGAATCCATACGTGGATATCCGTACATGAAAAAAGAGCAACTTGCAAAAGAATTTCAGATCAGTACCGGAACCGTAAGAACGAGACTGTTTGAAATTGAAGATGAAATCAAAACAGGGCGTTATAACGATTATGCCATTATCCGGGATGGAAACATTGTCCTGATCAACGTTCTGGTGTTCATTGATTATCTTACTTATCGGCGTCAGCTTCTGGATCGCAATGCCAGAAAGTATGCTCCGGCATTTTATCCGGAAAAGCTGGTACAAATGATTGGCTGGAGCAACCGGGCTGTTGTGGAAGGAGAGACTGGGAATGAAGCGTAACATAATCATAGCTGCTATCATAGGCACCCTTGCTACATATCTGCCGTTCTGGCAGTGGGACGGACTGCAGGTTGCAGGAGCTATAGCATTATCAATGCTTGCATGGATGCTGATACAGGGCACAGAGCCAGAAGGGAGGAGACCATGATTTTAGAAAAAATGATAGATGAGTTGTATGCGCTTTCGAAGAAAGCTATAGCAAGCGGAATCCATGTAAGTTTCGAAATAGGATTAGCTGGATATCCATGCCGGGTTTGGGTGGAGGAACCGCAAGAAAGCAAAATGACTACTTATGATATCTATCGTGACAAAGCATTGATGGAAGAATCCGTTAAAAACTACGAAGCAGCTAAGGAACATCTTACACGGTTGTTAAAAGAAAATGAATCCTGAGAGTTGGGAGCTCATCAGGATCCGGCGTCCAAATGGACAAAAATAGTTTATCACCCTCTTATTGTAGAAGGGTAAAAAGGAAAAGTCAATTACGAATTCAAGAAAAGGAGAATGCAAGATGCAGATTAATGTTAGTTTTGAAAATCTCACAGAGATGAGGGAGTTCGCAGCAATGATAATGGGAGTTTCCGGTAGCCAGAAGAAGACAGCTGTCGCTGATAAGCCGGCGCCACAGCCGGTACCTGTTGCAACAGGTGCATCTACACCAGTACAGGCTGTCCCGGTCACAAGTGTTCCGACAGCCACACCAGCGCAGCAGACTCCAGCCAGTGTGCCAGTGGCACAGACAGCGGTACCAGTCCAGAGCGCAGTACCGACATCCGCCGTATCCTACACACTGGATGACCTGGCAAGAGCGGGGATGACACTGATGGACAGCGGAAGACAGGCTGACCTGCAGGGGCTTCTGAAGACCTTTGGCGTGGAAGCGCTGCCGGCACTTCCCAAGGAGCAGTACGGGGCATTTGCAACGGCATTAAGAGGATTGGGGGCGCAGATATGATGCACCAGGAAAGGGCACACGCACTTTTAAGTGCATCCAGTTCCGGCAGATGGCTGAAATGTACGCCGTCTGCCAGGCTGGAAGAACAGTTCCCGGATACCACATCCGAAGCTGCCGGGGAGGGCACCCTGGCCCATGAGGTGGCAGAGCTGAAGCTGAGGCACTATGTGGATACGGTGAACTTTGGAAGACGCAAGTTTACTGCAGCATACAACAAGCTGAAGAAGCACCCCCAGTGGCAGGAAGAGATGGATCGTTATACGGATGAGTATCTGGAGCATGTAAAGACCGCGTCCCTTGCCATGAAGATCTGTCCTGCTACAAAGATCGAGGAAAGGGTTTCCTTCCGGAAATATACCCACGAAGAAGAGGGGGATTCCATTGAGGGAAGCGGCATTGCCGACTGCATCCTGATCGGGAGCGGGACCATCCATGTGATCGATTTCAAGTATGGGAAAGGCGTCCTGGTGGATGCAGACCATAACCCGCAGCTCATGCTGTACGCCCTGGGAGCATATGAGGCCTATAAGATCCTTTACCCAGTGGAAAAGATTCGGATCTCCATTGTCCAGCCAAGGATTGAAAATTTCTCTGACTGGGAGTGCTCCCTGGAAGACCTGCTGAGGTTCGGGGAGTATGTAAAGCAGCGCGCCGCATTAGCCTGGGAAGGGAAAGGACCCTATAGTCCCGGTACTGATACCTGCAGGTTCTGCCGGGCAAAGGCAAAATGCAGGGCAAGGGCAGACCACAACACGAAACTTGCCTTTGGGATCGGGGAGCTGCCGCCGCTGATCAGCAGTGCGGAGGCGGGGGAACGGCTGAGAGCTCTGGAGGATGTGGCAAAGTACCAGAAAGACCTCCAGGAGTGGGCACTGGCTGAGTGCCTGTCCGGGAAAGAGGTCCCAGGCTGGAAAGCCGTGGAAGGACGCGGATCCAGAGGATGGACAGATACCGATGCAGCGTTTGAAGCCCTGAAGAAATACGGCGTGGAAGAGGCCATGCTCTATGAGCGTAAGCCGCTGACACTGGCACAGGTGGAAAAGGTGGTCGGAAAGAAAGAACTGCAGGAAGCTGCCGGGGACTATATGGTCAAGAACCCGGGCAAGCCCACTCTGGTGCAGGAGAAAGATAAAAGACCGGCAATCACAAATAAGATCACAGCTGAAGAAGCATTCAAGGAGGAAAACTGATTATGGATAATTTTTGCAATGTAACAACCGGAGAAGTAAGGATGAGTTATGCACACCTGTTTAAGCCCTATGCGGCTATGCCAGGCCAGGAGGAAAAGTACAGCGTGACTGTACTGGTGCCAAAGACGGACACAGATACTATGGGGCGCATCAACGCTGCCATTGAAGCAGCTAAACAGAGAGGCATTTCCGAGAAGTGGAACGGGCAGTGCCCGCCGATCCTTCCAACTCCAGTGTATGACGGGGACGGCGTAAGACCGTCTGATGGCATGCCATTTGGTCCGGAGTGTAAAGGGCACTGGGTGTTTACCGCCAGCGCAAAAGCGGATTACCCGCCGGAAGTCGTTGACCAGATGGGGAACCCGATCATCAACCAGTCCGAGGTCTACAGCGGCATGTACGGAAGGGTGAACGTGACCTTTTACCCTTATGTATTCGGGGGCAAGAAAGGGATCGGCTGCGGCCTTGGACCTGTCCAGAAGTTAAGGGACGGGGAAGCCTTAAGTGGCGGCCATGTATCTGCGGCGCAGGCATTCGGGGCACCACAGCCAAAACCTGCAGTCCCATACACACAGCAGCCGGCAGGCGGGATCAATCCCATCACCGGATTACCATACTGACAGAGGGGGCATAGGCCCCCTGTTGCAAAACGGAGGGCGTTATCATGGCAGACTTAAGTATCGATATTGAAACAAGATCAAGCGTGGAGATCCGGAAGGCGGGGCTGTACCGGTATGCACAGTCCCCGGACTTCGAAGTCCTGCTGTTTGCTTACCAGATGGATGATGCCCCTGTGAAGATCGTGGACCTGGCACAGGGGGAGAAGATTCCGGAATGGATCGTGGAAGCTCTGCAGAGCGCAGGTGTTATCAAACATGCATACAATGCGGCTTTTGAGTGGTACTGCCTGAACAGGGCAGGCTACAGGACGCCGCTGGCACAGTGGAGATGTACCATGGCACACGGCCTTTACTGCGGATATCCGGGAGGTCTGGATGCCATTGGAAAAGCAATCGGACTTCCCCAGGACCGGCAGAAGCTTGCCACAGGAAAGGCACTGATCCGGTATTTCTGTGTCCCTTGCAGGCCCACAAAGAGCAATGGGAACCGGACATGGAATCTGCCGAGGCATGCCCCAGAGAAATGGCAGCTGTTCAAGGAATACTGTAAACAGGATGTCACAGCAGAGAACAGCATCCTCAAGAGGCTGGACCAGTACCCGGTCCCGGCGGAAGAGGAAAGGCTCTGGCAGATGGACGTGAAGATGAATGTGTTTGGCGTCCGTGTGGATGAAGAACTGACAGACGGTGCCCTGTACATAGATGAAGTGAGCCGGCAGACCTTGATGGAGGAAGCCATGGGGATCACCGGCATTGATAACCCGAACAGTACCGTACAGCTGATGGAATGGCTGGAAAGAAACGGCACAGAGACAGACAACCTGCGCAAGGCTACCGTGTCCGACCTTCTGGCGGGACAGCCCGCAGAGAATGTGAAACGGATGCTGGAGATTCGCCAGCAGTTGGGGAAAACCTCCGTGAAGAAATACGAGGCGATCCGCAATGCAAAAGGCGCAGACGGACGTGTCCGGGGACTTACCCAGTATTACGGTGCGAACCGTACCGGGCGCTGGGCAGGACGGCTTGTGCAGATGCAGAACCTTCCCAGGAATTATCTTGGAACCCTGGATGGGGCGAGAAAGATCGTCAAGAAGAAAAATTATGAAGGGCTGCGCATGATCTACGGGAATGTGCCGGACACCCTTTCCCAGCTGATCAGGACCGCGTTCATTCCCTCAGATGGAAATAAATTCGTGGTCGCGGACTTTTCAGCCATCGAAGCGCGTGTGATCGCCTGGCTGGCCGGGGAGCAGTGGGTGAATGAGGTATTTGCCACACATGGGAAGATTTACGAGGCAACGGCTTCCCAGATGTTCCATGTCCCGGTTGAAAAGATCAAAAAAGGGAACCCGGAGTATTCCCTCAGGCAGAAAGGCAAGGTTGCAACCCTTGCCCTTGGCTACCAGGGCGGTACTTCGGCGCTGATCGCAATGGGTGCGCTTAACATGGGGCTGACGGAGGAAGAACTTCCGGATATTGTCCTCAGATGGAGAAATGCAAACAGACGGATCGTGGACCTGTGGTACTCCATTGAACAGGCTGCATTAAAAGTCATGCAGACTGCAGAGCCCCAGGCAATCAACGGGCTGATCTTTGCCCTGGAAGGGGACATGCTGTACGGGCAGTGCTTCCTTACGGTAAGGCTCCCATCCGGGAGAAAGCTGTTTTACCCGAAGCCATTCCTGCAGGAGAACCAGTTCGGGAAAATGGCGCTGCATTATTACAGCACAGGGAGCAACAAGAAGTGGGGCGTGGAATCCACTTATGGCGGAAAGATGACAGAGAACATTGTCCAGGCGATCGCAAGGGACTGCCTGGCGGAAACCTTAAAACGGATCGAGGACAAAGGGCTGCATGTGGTATTCCATGTGCATGACGAGGTGATCATCGATGCACCGGAAGAGACAACCGTGGATGAGATCTGCGGTCTGATGGCAGCCCCGATCCCGTGGGCCCCGGGGCTTATCCTTAAAGGGGCAGGATTTGAAGGACAGTATTACATGAAGGACTAGGAGGGAACGTATGCAGTACAACAGAATGCTGAGAATCAGTACAGCCGGGAGCAGGAAGGCCACGCACTGGCCGAAGAGCTCCATCCTCTGGTCTGAGTTTACGGAAAAACTGAAAATGCCGGTGCGTGGCACCGAGACCATGGAAGAGTACCTGGCAATGCCCAAAGCAAGACAGGCAGAACTGAAAGATGTGGGCGGCTATGTGGGCGGTACCTTTACCGGGGACAGGAGGAAGGCCTCCAGTGTGGAAGGCAGGGATCTTGTCACACTGGATCTAGACAGTATCCCGGCAGGACAGACGGAGGATATCTTAAAACGGGTGTCCGGGCTTGGCTGTGCCTCCATGGTGTACAGTACCCGGAAACACGCAGGGTATGCCCCCAGGCTGAGGGTCGTGATCCCCCTTGACCGTACCGTGACCGCTGATGAATATGAGCCGGTGGCACGTAAGATCGCGTCCCTGATCGGCATCCGGTTCTGTGACCCGACAACCTTTGAAGCGTCCAGGCTCATGTACTGGGGAAGCTGCTGTTCCGACGGCGAGTACGTGGCAGAGGTATATGACAACCCGTTCTGCAGTGCAGACGGCATCCTGGCCATGTACAGGGACTGGAAGGATGTGTCCCAGTGGGCACAGGTGCCTGGCAGTGAGGCAATTGAAAAAAGACGCCTGGCAAAGCAGGAAGACCCGACAGCGAAACGCGGGATCATCGGTGCATTCTGCCGTACTTATACCGTTATCCAGGCTATGGACAGATTCATCCCGGGTATGTATGAGGAGACGGATGTGCCCGGGCGTTACACCTACACAGGGGGCTCCACACAGGGAGGTGCCGTGGTATATGACGGGGACCTGTTCCTGTACAGCCACCATGCAACAGATCCCTGTTCCGGGCTTCTGGTCAATGCCTTTGACTTGGTAAGGTTGCATAAGTTCGGGGACCAGGATGCGGATGTAAAGGAAGGGACACCGAACAATAAGCTGCCGTCTTTTCTGTCCATGTCCAGGCTTGCCCTGGAGGACAAGGCAGTATCAGATCTGATGTCAAAGGAACGTTTCGAGAATGCGAAGGAAGCCTTTGCGGCAGGGAATACACCCCAAGCAGGACAGGAGACAGACGAGGATACCAGCTGGATCTACAGCCTTACCAAGGACGCCAGTGGACGTTTTGAAAAGACCATAAACAATGCGGTCATCATCCTGGAGCATGATCCCCTCCTGAGGGGGAAGATCGTGACGGATGAGTTTGCGAGCTGCGGGATGGTGCTTGGCAGGATGCCTTGGGACGAAAGAGAAGAAAAGCGCAGATGGAAGGACGTGGATGACGCTGGCTTTTACCGGTACATGGAAACCTTTTATGGCCTTACCGGACGTGAGAAGCTGGATAACGCCCTTCTGCTGGTCAGTTCCCAGAACCGGATCAATGATGTGAAAAGATACCTGCAGGGGCTGAAATGGGACGGCAGGAAACGTGTGGACGGGCTCCTGGCAGATTACCTTGGCGCGGAAGACAACGCCTATACCAGGGCTGTTATGCGGAAGTCCCTGTGCGCAGCCGTGGCAAGGGCCGTGAACGGCGGCTCCAAGTTTGACAATATGCCCATATTTGTAGGTCCCCAGGGAATCGGAAAGAGCACCTTCCTTGGCATCCTGGGAAAAGAATGGTTCTCGGATTCTTTGACAACCTTTGAAGGCAAGGAAGCCGCAGAGCTGATACAGGGTACCTGGATCAACGAGATCGGGGAGCTGACAGCGTTTACCAAACAGGAAACGCAGGTGATCAAACAGTTTTTAAGCAAGACAGATGACATATACCGTGCAGCTTACGGAAAGCGGACGGAGAAATATCCGCGGCGCTGTGTGTTCTTTGGGACGTCCAACGACACCGAGTTCCTGAAGGATGCTACCGGAAACCGGCGGTTCTGGCCCGTAGATGTAGGGGTGCATAAAGCCGTAAAATCCGTATGGGAAGATCTCCCCGGTGAGGTAGACCAGATATGGGCGGAGGCTTACGTGTACTGGCAGATGGGCGAGAAGCTGTTCCTGCCAAAAGAAATCGAATGCCTGGCAGAGGCAGCCCAGAAGGAGCACAGGGAGTCTTCCGGAAAGGAAGGGCTTATCCTAGAATACCTGGAAAAGCCGGTCCCCGAAAACTGGAACAGCATGAAGCTGATGGACCGCAGGACATACCTGAACGGGAACATGAAAGCAGCGGAAGACATGAAGCTGGTACCAAGGATGAGTGTCTGTGCAATGGAGATCTGGGTGGAATGCTTCGGCAGCGACCCACGCTATATGCAACGCCGGGACAGTGCCGAGATCAACAACATTCTGATGGGGATCTCCGGCTGGGAAAAGGAAAGATCTTCCGGGCGGCACGGCATTTACGGGACGCAGAGAGGGTTCCGCAGGTGTCAACAAACTTAGCCAACAGACCGGGGAAAAGGCAAATTTGAGTTTGTTGACGTTGACCAGAGCAAAAAACATTGTCAACGGCATGTGACACAGTTTGTAGACGGACAGAAAGCCCGAAAATCCAATAAAAACTAATATATGTCTACAATGTCAACAAACTTTCTATATAAATATAAAAATAGATATAAGTAGAATACCTAATAGCACCTAGCGCGCCTAAAAATAGACACATATACGCGCGTGAGAGTGTTGCAGACAGGAGGGCTAAGAATGCGGGAAAAAGAAATTGAGAAAATCCTGGTGAACGAGGTAAAACGTCTGGGAGGCAGGGCATATAAGTGGACAAGCCCCGGCAACGACGGAGTGCCGGACCGGATTGTGATCCTTCCGGACACCAGGGTGATATTCGTGGAACTGAAAACAGACACAGGGGTGCTGAGCCCCCTGCAGAAGGTCCAGATCAGCCGGCTGAAAAAACTGGGACAGTGGGTGGAAGTGGTAAAAGGCATCCAGGGCTTAAAGGTGTTCTTTGAGGACCTGGGATATACGGACACAGCTTCTAGGATCTTGACAAGATACAACCTGGAGTGAGGAGCGGGAAAATGATATTTAAGCCACATGCATACCAGCAGCACTGCATCGCCAAAGTCATAGAAATCGCAAAACTCGGTCTTTTCCTGGACATGGGACTTGGCAAGACGGTCACTACGCTGACCGCCATCCGCCAGCTGAAATACGACCGGTTCGAAGTACGGAAGGTTCTGGTGATCGCACCGAAAAAGGTGGCAGAAGGAACCTGGACCAGGGAAAAAGACAAGTGGGAGCATACAAAGATCCTCCGGGTTTCGCCTGTGCTTGGCAGCCAGGCCAAAAGGATACGGGCCTTGAACACGCCAGCGGACATTTATATCATCAACCGGGAAAACGTGTGCTGGCTGGTTGATTATTACCGGAATGACTGGCCGTTTGACATGGTGGTCATTGATGAATCCAGCAGCTTCAAGAGCCACACGGCAAAAAGATTCAAGGCACTGGCAAGCATCAGCAGCCGGATCACAAGGCTGGTGGAGCTGACCGGAACCCCGTCACCGAATGGGCTTGACGATCTCTGGTCGCAGATATTCCTCCTGGACGGAGGGGAACGCCTGGGAAAAAGATATACGCAGTTCCGGGAACGGTACTTCGATCCGGGACGCCGCGGGGCAGACGGGATGGTCTATGACTACAAAGCCAAACCAGGAAGTGAGCAGAGCATCCTGGAGCAGATATCCGATATCTGCATCAGCATGAAAGCTGAAGATTACCTGCAGCTTCCGGACATCATCTACCACACGGTTCCGGTAGTCCTGGACACGAAAGCTCTGAAGGCTTACCGGGAAATGGAGCGGAAGATGGTTCTGGAGCTTCCGGAGGACGAAGAAGAGATCAGTGTTACCAGCGCAGCGGCGCTGAGCAACAAACTTCTTCAGCTGGCAAACGGCGCTTTGTATGACGATGACCACCAGGTACATGAGATACATGACTGCAAGCTGGAAGCCTTTACGGAACTGATCGAGAGCCTGCAGGGAAAACCGGCACTGGTTTTTTATAATTTCCAGCATGATAAGACCAGGATCCTGAAAGCGCTGGAAAAGACAAAGCTGCAGATCCGGGAACTGAAAAAGCCCCAGGATGAAGATGACTGGAATGCTGGAAAGATAGATATCCTCCTGGCACACCCTGCAAGTGCAGCCTACGGACTGAACCTGCAGCAGGGCGGGAACCATGTCATCTGGTTCGGGCTTACCTGGAACTACGAGTTATACACACAGGCGAACAAAAGGCTTCACCGCCAGGGACAGACCGAAAAGGTGATCATACACCATCTGGTAAGCACCGGCACCCGTGATGAGGATGTGATGCAGGCCCTGGAGAAAAAGGACGATGTCCAGAACTGGGTGATGGAAAGCCTGAAAGCAAGGATAAAGGCAATCAAGGAGGGCAGAAAGTAATGGATTTAGCGAAAAGGATAAGGGCTATAGGGGAATCTGCCGGCAGGATGGACGGAAGGCTGCCGGTTGGAAAGGTAAAGTGTCAGGGCTGCGGAAAGGAGATCTGTTCCGATGATGACCTTACGGATGTAGAGTATGTGAAGACAAAAAGAAACTCGGATATATTTTTTCACACCAGATGCATGGACAAGGTGTGGAAACATGGGATCTGTTGAGGAGGTTAAGATATGTTACAGGAAATGAAGTTAGAGGATGCATTGAAGAAGTTTCTCCAGGGGAAGAAAGTCCTGGTTGCACCGGCTCGTGCAATGGATCCTGGAAAAGAAAGATACTTGTTCCGTTCGCTGGAATCTATTTTGAACGAAAAACGCTTCCTGGTTGAGGTACCGGCTGTGGAGAATCCGGATTTTAAAGAGGCTGTGCATCAGATGGCAGCATCGGAAAAACTGCCCCCCCAAGAGCCCGTTCAGGAAGAAACAGAGGCAGCGCCTATGAAGACCAATAAAAATCTGACGCGGGAGTCAAGAGGCTATACCGGATTTTTACATATCCGCTGTGAGCACTGTGGTAAGACAAAGACCTTCTGTGCAAAACATCAGCTTAGTTATTACGGCTGTAAAGAATGCGGTGGGAAGACTGACCTGAAGGATCTGAAACGGGCATTTATCAACTGTGAATGTGGCGGTACGGCAGGATATCTTACGAATGAGACTGCTGAGCTGATCGAGCTGAACTGTATAAACTGCGGTATGCCAGTTGCACTGAAATACAACGCCAAGAAGAAACTGTATGAAACGATAAGGAGCTGAGGCTATGGAGGAAAAATATAAAACCTGTAAACACAGTACCGGCAGAGTAGGTGAACTGATCGTATACGTCCACCCGACCTGTCCGAGGCTGTCAATGATTAAAGGAACCCTGTGCAGCAGTAAGATCCGCTGCAGGGAGTGCCGGAGCTGGGAGGTGAGGAAATGATACCAAAATGTAGGAAATGTGAAAATACTGAGTTTCAAGATATGAATGGAAGACCTAATCGCTGGTATTGTAAACACCCAGAAGTAAGGGAGCATGTCAGTTGTCCAGCTGATACATTGATTTGCAAAACAGAGAGGTATTCGACAGAGATAACAATTAAGACAAGTCCTAAGTGGTGTCCGAGGAGGAAAAAATAGATGATAGACGTAATCGTTGCAATGGGTGTTGGCGTGCTAATCGGAGCCTTTGGCGTGATCGCCTGGGCATTAAGTGCCGTAAACAAGGATAGAGGTGAAAAAGATGACAGAGACCAAGCAGGGAAAGGCAACGGACCGGAAAGCCACTGAGGCGGTGAACACGATTAGAATTTACTGTAAAAACAATGACATTCACGACTGCATATTTAACTGTGCGATACGGCAGGTATGCAGAGGATATTTTCGCAATTTGAACGTACCGATGCTGTGGCCAGAAGTGGAGGTGCCGGATGATTGATGAGAAGAGAGTGCTGCAGGTTGCCAAGGAATTAAGCATGAACCCGGACAAGGCCAGGAAGCTCCTGGAGGATGCCAGGTCAGAACCGGCAATCATGAAGCGGATACATAAGTATGAGCAGCTTGTGGGAGGTGATAGAGGTGGACACAACAGTGCTGGAGCAGTATGTGGAGCTGAAGGAAGAAATCAAAGACCTACATAACCGCATAGACCGGGACAGGCGCAGACTGGTCAAGATCGAGAATGAGGGTGTTGTATCTGATGCCGTAAAAGGAACCAGAAAGGATGGCACTATCGGTCCGATCAAGATAACCGGCTACCCTTTTCCGGAAGTTGACCAGGTGAAGGGCATGATTAAAAAGCGGGTAGCAAAGCTTCACATACTGGAAGACGAACTGCAGGACGCACTGAATGCAGCAGATGATTTTATCCGAGAAATTCCACAAAGCGATCTGAGAATGATGTTTCGTTTTTATTACCTGGATGATATGACATGGGTGGCGGTAGCAGCAAACATGAACAGCCGGTTTCCGAAACGGAAATATACAGAAGACAGCTGCAGAAAGCGTCATGACCGATATCTTGAAAAAATATTATAAAATTTTCAAAATGTCCGGTCATGTCCGCTTCGGCTATGGTAGTATGTATACTGGGATTGGCGAAAAGATTTCATTAAGCTCCTTATTAAGTGATTGCCAGGTGTCACAGCCTGGCGTTTGATTTGGTTAGTACCAGACCAGGGCCAAAGGTACTGTTACTGCTTAGCAGTTAAGCGGCTGTTATTTACTATTTTCCACAGCGAGAAGAGAGAATGGCGGTTAAGGTGAAAGACACTGTGCGAAAACAGGGTTAGGACACTGGCTGACGCATAATGTGCGCAGCTAATCCACGGAACACATCCCCGATCGGGAGGGAGCATGAGCCGTTAAACCGAGCCGCAGGTTCGAGTCCTGGTGTTCCGATTGGCCGCACCACCGCTATAATGGTGTAAAACTACCCATAGTCACCGGATAAAAGACATCTAAAAAGGTGTCTTTTATTTTATGCGTACAAAATGCGTATTTATCATTGACAAATACGCACGGAATGCGTATAATATACTTGTAACCAGTAAACAATAGTTTCACATGAGGTGACTTAATGAAACGTAAAGACCTAATCAAACGTCTTGAGCGAAATGGGTGGTTTTTAAAAAGAAACGGCGGCAATCATGACCTCTACACAGATGGAAAAAGAGTTGAGCCTATCCCACGACATTCCGAAATCAATGAACGTCTTGCACAAGACATTGTGAAAAAACTGGGGTTGAAATAACCCCAGTGTCTTGTTCTAGTTTGGTTAAGACCTCATAAGTTTAATACCATATATAAGGAGTGCCTAAGGAGGAAAAACAATGAAGGAAGCGTACCCAGTTTTTATGGAAAAAACCAGGGACGGATACTATGTGAAGGTTCCAGATTTTGATATCGGAACACAGGGTGAGTCCATCCCTGACGCAATGGAAATGGCAAGAGATGCTATTGGATTGATGGGAATTGACTTTCAGGATGACGGAAAAGAAATTCCACAGCCATATAGTGCAAATGTAAAACCAGAAAAAGATGATATTGTTACACTAGTTGATATTGATTTTTCTGAGTATCGAAGAAAAGCAGACAATAGAGCTGTTAAAAAGAACTGTACAATTCCATATTGGATGAGTGTGGAAGCAGACAAACGGGGAGTAAATTACTCTCGTGTATTGCAGGATGCTTTAAGCGGTCTCATTGGAATGAGAGGAGCTAAGGGCTGATTTAGATCCGGAGGGTGCCTGACGCTAGGCGCCCTTATTAAAAGAAAGTGTGGGGAAATATGGATAAAGAACTTGTGAGAGGTATAATTAGAAAACTAACTCCAGAGAAAAAAGAAATTGAAGTTCCCGGATATACAAAGGAACAGGTGGAAGAAGCTTTTTCTCAGTTGATTGCAGAAGGAATTGTAAGTGTTTTTCTTGGGGAAATATATGAAGTAAGAGATTTAGCACATTTAAAAGGCGATGTATTTGAACAACCGATTAATGTTGTGAGTACAGGGGAAAAGATTGAAATGCAGGATCTTATAAATTCTCAAAAACTTGCAAAATTATATGGTATTGATTCGGTTGGAAACGATATATGATGTCGTGATGATGTAAAATAATAGCACCACCAACATAGGCAGCTCCCCGGGGCTGCTTTTGTTATACACAAAAACGACGAATAGAGGTGATGAGACATGGCCAGAGCGCCGGATCCAAGAATTGAACAGGCGAAGGCTATGTGTCTGAAAGGCATGAAATTAGTTGAGATTGCAAGTCAGCTGAATCTGCCGGAAGGTACTGTTCGAAGTTGGAAAAATAGATATAAATGGGATTGCAACGTTGCAAAAGAAAAACGCAACGTTGCAAAAAGGAAAAAGGGCGGTCAGCCAGGCAATCAAAATGCAACCGGTCCGCCGGAGAATAAGAATGCAGTTAAGACAGGAGAGTTTGAGACTCTCTTTTTTGATTGCTTAGAACCAGATGAACAGAAGCTGATCCAGACAGTACAGCCAGATAAAGAGCAGCTGCTTCTGCAGGAGATTCAGCTGCTGACTGTCCGGGAACGGCGTATGTTAAAGCGGATTGAATCACTGAAGCTCCTGGAGCAATCTTCCAATCCGGAAGAAGTCCAAGAGGATGATGAGCTTGAAAAAGCCCCTTCCGGAATGTCTGTCACAAAATACAAATCCGGTATGGAGAAAGGCAAGCCAACACTCCTGAGGGAATATGAAGGAATCCTTGGTCAGATCCAGTCCATTGAGGATGCTTTGACCAGAGTCCAGGCCAGACGCCAGAGGGCAATTGAAGCCCTGCATAAATTTGGTTATGATGATGCTCATCTGGAGCTTGAAACTATGAAGTTCGAGCTGGAGCTTCTGAAACAGGATGGACAGAATGAGGACAATACGGATGACGGCTTCCTGGAAGCCATGAATGCTTCTGCCGAAAATGTCTGGGGTGATGAGGATGTATGAGAAACTGAACAGCCTTAAGAAGCGCCTGCAGCAGATGAAGCAGAACCGGACAACCAGACAGAACGGCCAGATATTTCACTTCTCTCCATTCTCAAAGAAGCAGAAACAGGTACTGACCTGGTGGTGCAAAGAATCCCCAGTCCATGACAAAGATGGAATCATAGCAGACGGAGCTATCCGATCAGGAAAGACTGTCAGCATGTCGCTGTCTTTTGTTATGTGGGCAATGAGCAGCTTTGCAGGTCAGAACTTTGCCATGTGCGGAAAGACAATCGGCTCCTTCCGGAGAAATGTTTTGTTTTGGCTGAAGCTCATGCTCCGATCAAGAGGTTACTCTATCACGGATCACAGAGCAGACAACCTGGTAGTTGTGCGGAAGAATAGTATTGAAAATTATTTCTACATCTTTGGCGGTAAAGATGAACGTTCTCAGGATCTTATTCAGGGTATTACACTGGCTGGTGTGTTCTTTGATGAGGTTGCACTGATGCCGGAATCCTTTGTCAACCAGGCAACAGGACGTTGTTCTGTGAAAGGCTCCAAGTTCTGGTTTAACTGTAACCCGGACGGGCCGTATCACTGGTTCAAGGTCAACTGGATCGATAAAGCCACGGGCTACCTGGGAAAAGAACAGGTCAGAAAGATCCGCCAGAAGGCAAAAGTAGAAGGCAAGGATCCAGGACTGAAAGAGCTTCTGTATCTGCATTTCACCATGGATGACAACCTGTCCCTGGATGAAGAGGTAAAAGCCAGATACCGCAGCATGTACATTGGCGTATTCTTCAAGCGTTACATCCTGGGATTATGGGCAGCAGCCGAGGGCATCATTTATGATATGTTCGATGAAGCAAGGCATGTCCGCGATATCAAGGATTTCTTTCAGCTTCTGATCAACGGCAACCGATATGTTTCCTGTGACTATGGTACCCAGAATGCAACCGTCTTCCTACTCTGGAATAAAGGCAGGGATGGAGTCTGGTACTGCATCCGGGAATATTACTATTCAGGACGTGATAAAGGCAGACAGAAAACAGATTCTGAGTATGCGGATGATTTAAAAAAATGGCTGGATGGGACGAAGATAAAAGCAATCATCGTGGATCCATCTGCAGCTTCCTTCATTGCAGAGCTCCGCAAGCGTGGGTACAAAGTGCTGAAAGCCAACAATGATGTGTTGGATGGAATCCGCCTAGTGGGAATGCTGCTGAATTTGGAACTGCTGAAATTCGCCAGTTCCTGTACAGAAACCATAAAAGAATTTGCTTCCTATATCTGGGATGAAAAAGCCCTGGAACGTGGGGAGGACAAGCCTGTTAAGCAGCACGATCACAGCTGTGATGCTGTACGGTACTTTGTGAGTACAGTGCTTGGCAGTAAGGTAGCAAGACTTCGAGAAATAAGTAGGTGAGAACAATGTATATATTTACAATTCCAAGAGAAAAATTTGATGAGAGGGCACCGGATAAAAGGATCATCCGTCAGCTGATCAGTAAGCACATCAGCCAGGTTGAAGATCTGAAAAAGAACATGGCTTATTACCAGGGCAAGCATATTGCCATATTGTTCAGTAGAAATAAGAACCCATGATAAAGGACACCCACGCCGGTGTCTTTTATTATGGATTTTTATCCGGAAAGGAGAAAAAGACCAATGATATTTGAAAAAGTAGTCAACATATATTCGAAAGATTACGCCCTGAAGCGTTTCCAAGCAAATGAGACTGCCATCCAAGTAACACAGGGAAAGATATCTGCGTTGATCAGTGAGTCAGAACTGATTGAACTACAGAATAGTAAAGCTACCATGTACAGCAAGCTTGCATCTGCAGCACTGGACATAAACAGTCTCCAGCTTAACTTCTCAGATCTGAACAGCAAATACGACACTGTGACAGGCCAGTACAGTTCATTGGACGCGAAAGTGGCGGAATATAAGTCTGGACTAGATGGATTCTCCACAAATTTAACTAATCTCAGCACGAAACTAAATAATGATTACAGCACCACTACCGCCATGAATGCTGCTATTAAAGCCAGCGTTGATGGTCTATCCAGTACAATATCCAAGACTTACGCAACAGGAGCTGACGTCCAGGCAAAACTGCAGGCAGCAGATACCACAGCAAAAGGTTACGCGGATGCAGCACAAAAAGAAGCGGTTAAGAGCGCCAATGCGAATACAGATGAGCTTCTGAAATCTTACGCAACCGTAACGGCAATGAATTCCGCTATTGATCAGAAAGCAGAGAGCATTACAGCTTCCGTATCCAGCACCTATGCAACCAAAGAAAGCCTGGATTCCACTGACAAGAAGGTGTTGAGCCTTGAGACATGGAAAAAATCAGCAGAATTAAAGATCACAGAGTCCGCAATTGTCAGCACTGTAACCAGTTCCACATCATGGAGCGGTAAAGCCGATAAAGCAAGCCTGATCTCCCAGATCAACCAGTCTTCAGAAAGTATTTCCATCAGTGCCAGTAAGATCAATTTAAACGGTGTGGTAACTGCTAATAGCTATTTTTGCATTTTAACCGATGGAAGTATAAAAAGCACCAAAGGTACGCTGGGAGGATGGACGATATCGTCCGATAAAATTCAGTCACGTTTTGCCGGAATAGATGCAATGACTATACACTCGGATGGATATTTAAAATTCGGAACATGTAAAATAAGTTCAACCGGAGGAGCACTTACAGTAAAAAACGGCTTGCATATTTACACAGCTGTAAATACAGATAGCAGCGGTTTTGATGATGGCACGGAGAGATTCAAGATATTCGGATTAAGTCATGTATCGTCCGGAGGACACCTGGTATTTGACAGTGATGGGGCTACGGTTTCTTATTTATCCAGTTCATCCAGAAGATACAAGAATCATATCCGGGATATGACAGATAATGATATACAAAATCTGTATAAGCTTCCAACCGTATTCTTTGTTTATAAGCCTGGCTATCTGGAAAAAGACAGCGCAGTTCCCATTCCCGGGCTTTACGCAGAGGATGTGGAGCAGTACCTTCCATTAGCTGCCAGATACCAGAACGGACTGATTGAAGACTGGAATGAAAGAGCTGTGATCCCGTATCTGATCAAGGCAATCCAGCTGCAGCACGAAGAAATTGAAGCATTGAAAAGAAAGGTGGCGTGAAAATTATATGAACGAACCCAGGGCGAGACCGTGTAACCGGTCTTATTTTTATACCATAAAATAATATAATAAGAAGGAGAACACATAATTATGAAGGTGATTGATACGTATAATGCCATTGTTGGCGCAGCTGTTGCTGTATTGAGCTATATCTTTGGAGAGCACTGGATCCTGTTTGCATTATTTCTGGCATTTAATGTTGCTGACTGGATCACAGGCTGGATGAAAGCCAGACTGACACACAAGGAAAATTCCAAAGCCGGATGGAAAGGAGTCCTGAAAAAACTGGCTTACTGGATCATGATTGCGGTAGCCTTTGGAGCGTCAGCAGTGTTTGTGGAGATCGGAAAGACGCTTGGTGTTGATCTGGGAATCACCACATTACTTGGCTTCTTTGTCCTGGCATCCCTGTTGGTAAATGAGATCAGGTCTATTTGTGAGAATCTGGTGGAGATGGGAGTGGACGTCCCGAAGATTCTGATCAAGGGACTGGAAGTGGCAGACAAGGCAATCAATAAAGATGGAGAGGATATTGACGAGGGCGAGTGATCGCCCTCCTTTTTGAAAGGAGAATTTCAACATGAAATATTTTATCTGTGTAGGTCACGCGAACTATGGCGGTGGTGTCATCTCATCTGCAGATGGCACCAGCAAGGGTGGCGTAAACGAATACAAGTACAACAAGGAACTGGCACCTTATGTGTGCAAATGGCTTAAGGCAGCAGGTCATGAGGCAACCCTGTGCATTGCTCCAGAAGGTCAGCTGCATTCCCTGAATGATGAAATCAAGTATTTTATTGAAGAAGAGCATAAACAGAACTATGATCTGTCTGTTCAGCTTCATCTGAATGCCTTTAATGGAGAGGCATATGGCTGTGAAGCATACTGCTACAATGCAAATGGACTTCCGGAAGCCCAGCGGATCAGCGCGAAGCTTGGAACTGTCTGGCATGACAGAGGAGCTGAAGAACGTCCCGGCCTGTACTGGACCAGAAAGACCAAGGCAAAGGCTGTCCTGGTAGAATCCTTCTTCTGCGATAACCGGGATGATTATGCCAAAGCGAAAAAGCTTGGTATGGATGCTCATGGTAAGCTGATTGCAGAGGGCATCCTGGGAAAAACGATCACAATTGCGCCGGCGCAACCGAAAGCAAAGTATTACATCCAGGCTGGAGCCTACGGAACAAAAGAAAATGCAGATGTAATGGTGAAAGTGCTTAAGAAAAAAGGATTTTCATCAAGTATCCGCAAAGTATCCGGCTCCGTCCCATACCGTGTCCAGGTCGGCACCTACAGAACAAAGAAGGCTGCCAATAAGGTGGTAAAGAAGCTGAAGGCAGCAGGCTTCACTGTACTGGTGAAGAGCCTGTGATGTCGAATGCTGTCGTACTATCTCGCACGATAAAACTCGACAGATAAGAAAGAATCTGGTACAGTAAAACTGAACATGAGATTTCCCTTAGACAAGAAAAGCCCTTACAATCCCGCGAGTTGCCCCTCAGGAGAGTAAAGGCTTTTCTTCTTATTAAATATTGTATCATCTATGAAAATTTGAAATTATTAGTCTGCCCCCCAGGGGGCAAATAGGGGGCAAATTTTTGACAACCCTTGCCATTTTTTGAAATTCTGAACAATAAAAAATCCCGTAAAATCAAGGATTTGACAGGATTTATATAACATATGAAATATGAAAAAGTGCCGGCAGTGGGACTTGAACCCACACGTAGTTGCCTACAACAGATTTTGAGTCTGCCTCGTCTGCCATTCCGACATGCCGGCGGTTGAACAATTGATATAATAGCACATTATAAAAATAAAGTAAAGATGAAATTATGAAAAGTTTATAAATTTTTGAGGCAGAATATTGATATTCATACATGGAAATGCTAAAGTATTTAACAGTTGACAGAAAATGGAGGAAATGCCAATGAATATTGACCATAAAAAACCAGAGAATCGGCCATTGTACATTTTTGCGTTGATAGCGGTTGTGGTGATCCTTTTCCTGAACATATTTGCCATTCCTGCCATGCAGGAGCGCTCTGTGGAGAAGACCGACTACAGCACATTCCTCAGTAATGTAGAGCGTGGAAATGTATCCAAGGCAGAGGTGCAGGACGATTATATTTATTATGTAGTTAGAAAGAACGGCGAGGACGTGGTGTGCAAGACTGTACGCATGGATGATCCAGACCTTGTGAGCCGTCTTTATGAAGCCGGAACCAGTATGGAAGCAGTGGAGCCTCAAAAGCAGTCCATCTTTCTCAGTCTGGTGATCGGGTATGTGATCCCAATCGTAATCTTTGTTTTCCTTGGAAGATGGCTGAGTAAGAAGATGATGAGCTCTATGGGCGGTGGTCCTGGTGGCGCAATGTCCTTTGGAAAAAGCAATGCCAAAGTATATGTGAAGTCTTCTACAGGAATTAAGTTTACAGATGTGGCAGGCGAGGACGAGGCGAAAGAGCTTCTTACAGAAATTGTAGATTATCTTCACAATCCGCAGAAATACACGGAGATTGGAGCATCCATGCCCAAAGGCGCCCTTCTTGTAGGCCCTCCGGGTACAGGTAAGACACTACTTGCCAAGGCAGTTGCAGGAGAAGCAGAAGTACCGTTTTTCTCTATTTCCGGTTCGGAATTTGTGGAAATGTTTGTGGGCATGGGTGCTGCCAAGGTTCGTGATCTGTTTAAGCAGGCAAATGAGAAGGCACCTTGTATTGTATTTATTGATGAGATTGATACCATTGGTAAGAAACGTGACAGCGGAAGCTTCACAGGTGGAAACGATGAACGTGAGCAGACATTAAACCAGCTGCTTACAGAGATGGATGGATTTGACGGCTCCAAGGGAGTTGTGATCCTGGCTGCTACCAACCGTCCGGATTCCCTGGATCCGGCCCTTCTGCGTCCAGGTCGTTTTGACAGACGTATTCCGGTAGAACTTCCGGATCTGAAAGGACGTGAGGAAATCCTGAAAGTCCATGCCAGAAAGATCAAAATCGCAGACAGTGTCCGTTTCGATGAAATTGCCAAGGCAGCAGCCGGCGCTTCCGGTGCAGAGCTTGCCAATGTTGTAAACGAGGCAGCTCTTCGTGCTGTCCGTGACGGCAGGAAGTTTGCTACCCAGGCTGACTTTGAGGAGAGTATTGAGGTAGTTATCGCTGGTTATCAGAAGAAAAACCGGGTGCTTTCCAATAAGGAGAAGTTGATCGTATCCTATCATGAGGTGGGACATGCACTTGTGGCGGCGAAACAGACGGATTCTGCTCCGGTTCACAAGATTACCATTATTCCCCGTACCTCAGGCGCTCTTGGATACACCATGCAGGTGGATGAGCAGGAGCACTTCCTGATGTCAAAGGAAGAATTGGAGAATAAAATTGCTACATTTACTGGTGGACGTGCTGCTGAAGAACTGATTTTCCACAGTATTACAACTGGCGCGTCGAATGATATCGAGCAGGCTACCAAGATTGCCCGAGGCATGATTTCACGCTATGGCATGAGCGATGAGTTCGATATGGTTGCGATGGAAAGTATGAGCAATCAGTATCTGGGTGGTGATTCAAGTCTTAGCTGCTCCTTTGAAACACAGACACTTCTGGACAAAAAGGTAGTAGAACTGGTACGAAGACAGCATGAGAAGGCCTATAAGATTCTTGAGGATAATATTGAGAAGCTTCATGAACTGGCGAAATATCTGTATGAGCATGAAACAATCACAGGCGAGGAATTTATGAAGATTTTAAATGATCCGCCGAAGTCTCTTACTGCCAGTGCAGAGTAAAAAAGCATTTTTGTATTATTTGACTGGATTTTGCGGCAATAAAGAGAACCGCATTGCCGGATATATAAAATAAGGGACAGCAGAAAATGATCGGATACCTCTTAAGCAGATTTTTGTTATTTACATTGTCTGTTTAAAGAGTAACCGTATCCGATCAAACATCTGCTGTCTCTTGTGTTTTGAGGGAGATTCGGATATAATAACAAATATGGGCTGCAAAAGGGAGGTGTGTTTCCATGAATTGTCAGACAGCAGAGAGTATGGTAAACCGATACATTGAGCATGATTTATCTGTAGATGAACTGGAGGATTTTCTGGAACATGTGGAGAATTGTCCGTCCTGTTACGACGAGCTGGAAACTTATTTTATTGTTCATGCTGCCATGCAGCAGCTGGATGAGGAGAGCAGAGATTCCACTTTGGATCTCCGGGAGCTTCTGGAAGAAGATATTCGTAGATCCAAGCATTATATACTGAAGATGAGATTCCGCCGCGCGCTGAGTGGAATGGGATTCTGCGCGTTGATTGCCGGACTAGGTGGATTTTTGATTTATATTATTATGCAGGTATTATAGGAAACACGGTACAGGAGGCTTATATGTGTGAGAAAATTTTACTGATAGATGGTCACAGCATTTTAAACAGGGCATTTTACGGACTTCCGGATCTGACTAATTCAGAAGGTCTGCATACAGGTGCTGTTTATGGCTTTTTAAATATCCTGTTTAAAGTGCTGGGAGAAGAGAAACCGGAATATTTGGCAGTGGCATTTGACAGAAGTGAGCCGACTTTTCGCCATGCGAAATATCCGGAATACAAAGGTACACGTAAGCCCATGCCGCAGGAACTAAAGGAACAGATCCCGCTTTTGAAAGAGATGCTTGAAAAGATGGGAATCGCCACAGTTTCCCTTGCTGGTTTCGAAGCAGACGATATTCTTGGTACGCTGGCGAAAAAGGGTGAAGAAAAAGGTCTGGATGTAATCATTCTTTCCGGTGACCGTGATCTTTTACAGCTGGCGACTAAAAAAACTATGATCCGTCTGCCCAGGACTGCAAAAGGGCAGACTGTTATAGAAGACTATAAGGAAGACCAGGTGCAGGAACGTTATCTGGTTTCTCCTGCCCAGATCATAGAATTGAAGGCTCTTATGGGTGATCCTGCCGACAATATTCCTGGAATTCCAGGTGTCGGAGAGAAGACAGCTATTAGGCTGCTTGTAGAATATGGCTCCATAGAAAATGCTTTTTCCCATGTGGAAGAAATTTCACAAAAGCGGGCCAGAGAATCTTTGAGGGAAAATTACCAGATGGCTCAGCTGAGTAAGGAGCTTGCAACCATTTGTACAAACAGCCCAATAGAATTTGAACAGGAGAAATTCCAGTTAGGAAATGTTTTTACAAAGGAATCCTACGAGCTGTGCAGAAAACTGGATTTCCGGAATTTTCTGCTGAAATTTGATCCGGCTGAAGTGAATGAAAATACAATGGAACAGGATTTTTTCACCTGCAATGATCTGGAGGGCTGTGAGGCACTTTTTGAAAAAGCGGGACAGGCAGAAGCTGTGGGAATAGCGCTTCTCTGGGATAAAGAAGGCGTCTATGGAGCTGGTCTGGCATTAGGGGAAGATGAAATGTATTACGTTCCTGTGGAGGGAATGGTAACAGCAGCTTATTTAAGTGATAAAATCGGGAGGCTGGGGAAGCATACCACAGTTTGCTCCATGGACGTAAAAACCATGCTCAAGCGTGCTGATCTAACACCCGATGCAAACGTATTTGACTGTGGCATTGCAGCTTATCTTCTGAATCCTTTGAAAAGTACTTACACTTATGAAGAGCTTGCAAAAGATTATCTGGATGGGAAGCTTCTTCCGGGAAAAGAAGAACTTCTGGGAAAAATATCCCTGAAAAAGGCCTGGGAGGAGGATATGCCGGAACTGGAACATCTGGCATGCTATATGGCGTATACCGCTTTTGCCACCAGAGCCCCCCTGAAAGCGAAGCTTCAGGAAACAGGTATGTGGAAGGTATATACAGAGATTGAACTTCCTCTTGTATTTACATTAGATTCCATGGAAAAATGGGGAATCGAAGTAAAAGGAGAAGAATTGAAAAATTATGGCGAAAAGCTGACTGTCCGCATTCATGAACTGGAAAAACTGATCTGGCAGCAGGCAGGGGAAGAGTTTAATATCAATTCTCCGAAACAGCTGGGTGTGATCCTTTTTGAAAAAATGGCTATTCCAGGAGGAAAGAAAACGAAGACCGGCTACTCTACATCCGCAGATATATTAGAGAAACTGGCATCAGAGAATCCAATCGTAAATGATATTTTGGAATATCGTCAGCTTACAAAGTTGAAATCCACTTATGCAGACGGCCTTGGAGCCGTGATCGAGAAGGATGGAAGGATCCATTCCACTTTTAACCAGACCATAACTGCCACTGGCAGAATCAGCAGTACAGAGCCAAACCTTCAGAATATTCCGGTCCGCATGGAACTTGGAAGACTGATCCGCAAAGTGTTTGTACCGGAAGCTGGATTTGTATTCCTGGATGCTGATTACTCACAGATTGAGCTGCGTGTTCTTGCTCACATGTCCGGGGATGAGAAGCTGATCAAGGCTTACAGGGAGGCGGAAGATATTCACCGACTGACAGCTTCTCAGGTCTTTCATATTCCGCTTGAGGAGGTCACTCCTCTGCAAAGACGAAATGCCAAGGCGGTGAATTTTGGTATTGTATATGGTATCAGCTCTTTTGGTCTTAGCCAGGATCTTAGCATTACAAGAAAAGAGGCTGCTGCTTATATCCAGAAATATTTTGAGACCTATCCAAGCATAAAGGGATTTCTGGATGGACTTGTGGAGCAGGGAAAAGAAAAAGGCTATGTTTCCACTATGTTTGGCAGAAAAAGGCCGGTTCCGGAACTGAAATCCAGCAATTTTATGCAGAGATCCTTTGGCGAGCGTGTTGCCATGAACTCGCCAATTCAGGGAACTGCTGCAGATATAATCAAAATTGCCATGAATCGTGTGTATAAACGTCTTTTGGATGAGAAACTGAGATCCAGACTGGTGCTTCAGGTCCACGATGAATTGCTGATCGAGACCTGGAAAGATGAAATCCCTCAAGTATCAAGAATTCTGGAAGAGGAAATGAAGGGGGCAGCCAATCTGGCAGTGGAGCTGGAAGTAGATATGCATCAGGGGAATAACTGGTACGAGGCAAAGTAGAAGCAGAACTATGTCTGGAATAAGATTGAGGAAGAAAATAGTTTGTACCTCATAATTACCAGGTGAAATCGAAGCAGTAAGGAATAGGAAAAATGAAGACAATTGGTATTACAGGAGGAGTTGGTGCCGGAAAAAGCACGGTGCTTGCTTATCTTGAGGAAAAATATAATGCTTTTGTTATACAGGCTGACGAAGTGGGACATATTGTGATGGCTCCGGGACAGGAATGTTATCAGCCAGTGATCGATCTGTTTGGGAAAGATGTGATAAAAAACGATAAAACTATTGACCGGAAGAGGGTTTCCGATGTAGTATTTGAGCAACCGGATTTTTTGAGCCGTCTAAATGGGATAATTCATCCGGCTGTAAAAAGATATATCCTGAAAAGCCTGGAGGAACAGAAGAAGGAGGGACGGAAGCTATGCGTTGTGGAAGCCGCACTTTTTCTGGAAGAACATTACCAGGAGTTTTGTGATGAAGTATGGTATATTCATACAGATGAGGAAATCCGCATTCAGCGCCTGATGAAAAACCGAGGCTATACCAGGGAGAAATCTCTTGGAATTATCGGAAATCAGGCCAGCGAAGATTATTTTCGAGCCCATACAGATTTCGTTGTAGAAAATAACGGAAATGTGGAAAAAACCTGGAAGCAGATAGATGAAGGAGTAAGAAGAAATGAGACTTTGTAGCATTGCCAGTGGAAGCAGCGGAAACTGTATTTATGTGGGATCAGAAGAGACCCATGTTCTTGTAGATACAGGAATAAGCGGCAAAAGGATCGAGCAGGGACTGAACCAGCTGGAGCTTACTGGCAGGGACATTGATGCGATTCTGGTCACGCATGAGCATTCTGATCATATCAGCGGTCTGGGGGTGATGGCACGCAGATACCACATTCCGGTTTATACTACAGGTGGAACTGCAGATGCGATCAGCAGAATGAAGAATATGAAGAATCTTCCGGAAGACACTTTTCATGAGATTGTGGAGGATCAGGATTTTCATATCAGGGATCTGACCATTCATCCTTTTTCCATTCCACATGACGCGGCACAGCCGGTAGGATACCGGGTTGAGTGTGAAGATAAGGCAGTTGGAATCGCCACAGATCTTGGGAAATATAACGATTACATAGTAGATAATTTACAAAATCTGGATGCTCTTTTGCTGGAGGCAAATCATGATATCCGTATGCTTCAGGTGGGAAGTTATCCCTATTATCTGAAACAGCGTATCTTAGGCGACAGGGGACATCTTTCCAATGAAAATGCAGGAAAGCTGCTTTGCAGGCTTTTGCATGATGACATGAAAGCTGTTTTTCTTGGACATTTAAGCAAAGAAAACAACTATGAGGCTCTTGCCTATGAGACCGTGTGCTCAGAGGTAACCCTTGGAGATAATCCATATAGATCAAAAGATTTTCAGATTCAGGTTGCGAAACGGGACAGTATTTCAGATGTGGTTGTATTGTAGAAGAGATAATTTACAGTAAAGAAACAAAACTATATTTGAAATACAGGTTCAGTTTTTATATACAGTTCAGGGAAAACTTAAAGCTGTATTTTCCCTGGGACAGTCAAAATGGGCAGCAGACCCAAATACAGGAGGAGTATCATGAAAAAAACAATTATCACAGTAGTAGGAAATGACACCGTTGGTATTATTGCAAAGGTATGTACTTATCTTGCCCAGAATCAGGTTAACATTCTGGATATCTCCCAGACGATTGTACAGGGATATTTTAACATGATGATGGTCGCAGATACCAGCGCTTCAGACAAGGAAATTGCAACTCTTTCCAAAGAACTGGCTGCTCTCGGGGATGAGATCGGCGTAGTGATCCATTGCCAGCATGAGGATATTTTCAACGTAATGCATCGAATTTGAAATGAAAGTCCCTTCCATCGGACTTTCATTTAACAAAAATGTCGCCTGTAGGTGATATATCCATAGAAAGGAATACGAATGCTATGATTAGTATATTCGAGGTGAACGAGACCAACAAAATGATCGAGCAGGAGAATCTGGATGTACGTACCATTACTCTTGGAATCAGCCTGCTGGATTGTATTGACAGCGATCTTGAGAAATTAAACGAAAAAATTTATAACAAAATTACCACATATGCCAAAGATCTGGTGGCAACTGGTGAGAAAATATCAGCACAGTACGGAATTCCGATTGTAAACAAACGAATTTCTGTTACACCAATCGGTCTGGTTGGGGGTGCTGCATGTAAAACTACAGATGATTTTGTAACAATAGCTAGGACCCTGGACAAAGCAGCAAAGCAGGTGGGGGTGAACTTTATCGGTGGATATACAGCTCTTGTAAGTAAGGGAATGACACCGGCAGAGGAGCTTCTGATCCGTTCTATTCCGCAGGCACTTGCCAGTACGGAGCGGGTATGCAGTTCTGTGAATGTTGGTTCCACAAAGACTGGAATTAATATGGATGCCGTGAAGCTTATGGGAGAGATTATTCTGGAAACAGCTCAGGCAACCAAAGAACAGGATTCCCTTGGCTGTGCCAAGCTGGTAGTATTCTGCAATGCACCGGATGACAACCCCTTTATGGCAGGTGCTTTCCACGGTGTTACAGAAGCTGACAGTATTATTAATGTTGGCGTCAGCGGTCCAGGTGTTGTAAAAACCGCTCTGGAGAAAGTAAGAGGAGAGGATTTCGAAACTCTCTGCGAGATGATCAAACGAACTGCATTTAAGGTAACACGTGTAGGTCAGCTGGTTGCACGGGAGGCTTCCAAGATGCTTGGCGTTCCATTTGGAATTGTGGATCTTTCCCTTGCGCCTACTCCTGCAATCGGTGACAGTGTGGCTGAGATCCTGGAAGAAATCGGTCTTGAAAGAGCCGGCGCACCTGGAACTACAGCAGCTCTTGCCTTGTTAAATGACCAGGTAAAAAAAGGTGGTGTAATGGCTTCCACAGCAGTTGGAGGCTTGAGTGGTGCATTTATTCCGGTCAGCGAGGATCAGGGAATGATCGATGCGGTAACAGCAGGTGCACTTACCATTGAGAAATTAGAGGCTATGACCTGCGTATGCTCTGTGGGACTTGATATGATCGCAGTACCAGGTGATACGAAGGCATCCACCATTTCCGGCATTATTGCAGATGAAGCAGCAATTGGAATGGTGAACCAGAAGACAACAGCAGTCCGTCTGATCCCTGTTATCGGAAAAGGAGTAGGAGAGACAGTAGAATTCGGCGGTCTTCTTGGCTATGCACCAATCATGCCGGTAAATAATTTCTCCTGTGATGCATTTGTGGCAAGAGGCGGAAGAATTCCGGCTCCGATCCATAGCTTTAAAAATTAAGGTTACTGGATGAATTTGCACTGTCAAGCGTTTTTGAAAATGTCCTAAAATAATTGAAGTATTAGCCCCGGCTTTT